>Ga0137363_10002124_pt1 | contig 11694 bp, 10 predicted proteins | sample MadtaG_FD_104800 | JGI IMG/M metagenome (GOLD analysis project Ga0137363, IMG submission 104800) | Vadose zone soil microbial communities from Angelo Coast Range Reserve, California, USA - Mad1_115_16 metaG | ecosystem: Environmental > Terrestrial > Soil > Vadose zone | place: USA: California...
CATCTTCGGGCATAGCTGGGGCGCCTCGGAAACTGTGACCCTTGCGCGCAAGTTGGAGCGCGATGGCATTCCCGTCCTGCTCACTATTCAGGTAGATAGCGTCGCCAAGGTCGGCCAGAACGATGCCGTAATTCCAGCCAACGTCGGACAGGCGATTAATTTCTACCAGCCGGACGGAATCATTCACGGTCGACCCCAGATTCGGGCTGCCGATCCGGTGCGAACGGAAATCCTGGGAAACCTCCGTTACGACTACAGGGCGAAACCCATTAGTTGCGAGGGCTACCCCTGGTTCGACCGGGTTCTGGTGAAGGCGCACACCGAAATCGAGTGCGATCCCAAGGTGTGGAGCCAGGTGGAATCGTTGATTTACAAGAAATTGTCTCCCGAAGCGCCCGCCGCCGCCGCGCGATAATCATTCAACCTATTTGTTTACAGTCCGTCTTTTACCCAGAGCTCTGTTCGGATCCCATGGGGGTCTCCGCGCGGCTTCGTTGCGGCGGAGCAACATCGGAACAGCCGCGAAGCGGCGCCAAGAATGTAGCCCACGGCGTAAGCCGTGGGTAAAAAGCGCGAAATGACGCAGCCCCGAAGGGCGGAAGAAAACGCGCGAGGTATGCGGCTCAGGCGGCGCGCAACACACCTCGTTCGCTCCGTTGGGGCTAGCTCGTGTTCGCGGCTAGCCGAACAGGCGCATGAATCCCGAGGCTTGCAGGTCTGGGACCAGGAACGCCGCATCGCGTCTGCCTGCCACCCGGGCGACGCATTGGGCTGCCGCGTAGCCGCTGCGCACCGCGCCTTCCATGGTGGCCGGCCATCCCGTGGCGGTCCAGTCGCCGGCCAAAAAAATGCGGGGCCACACCGTCTCCGGACTGGGGCGGTGCGATTCGATGCCGGGGCGCGGCGAGTAGGTGGCGTGGACTTCTTTAATCACTGTAGCTTTCACCAAGTTTGCGGCACGCGCCCCGGGAATAAACTCACGCAATTCCGATAAAGCCAGATCGATAATTTCCTGACGGGATTTCTCGACCAGAGTCTTCGACGAGCTGACCACCAGTTCGACATAGCTGTTAATCTCCGAGGCTGGGGCATCTCCGTTCGAACCTACCGCCTGCGCGTGCGGGCCCGCGGCCACCAACAGCCGCGACTTGTGAAACATCCATTGAATTGTGCGGTCGAGCAAGACGGCATGGTCAAGGTCGGTGATCTGGCGATCGAACCAGAGGTGGATACCCGTAATGGGCGAAGTCTCGAAGCGGCTCAGGGTCTGGCGCAAAGGTTCTGCCGCCGTGGTTTGCGGCAGCAGGCGCGACAACACGTCGAAGGGCACGGCAGGAATCACGAAATCGAAGCTTTCTTCTCCGCCGGGCAGAAGCAGCTTTACGTCGGCAAACTCGGCGCGGAATGATTCCACATTAGAGCGAAACCGCACTTCTCCTCCCCTGGCGGTAATGTAGTCTCCGGCACGGTTATATAGCTCGGTCAGGGGAACCGTAGGCACACCCATCCGCCCCGCCGCCCGCGATTTCAGAAACGACTCGCGCATGACCTGGGCGGCGTAGGGGATCGAGATCAGATCAATTTCTTCGTTGAGCGCGCTGACCAGGACCGTCTTCCAGAAACGATCGATAGCGCGCTCGGTTTGCCCGTGCCGGCGCAACCATTGCAGGAAAGATTCGCCGGTGTCGCGTGGAGCGATGGGCGAAAGGGCGGCAAGACCGGCCGCGATCGAAAGCTTATCCGTCAGGCTGAGGCACGAAGCCCGCAGAAACGACGGTGCCGTGTGCAACGGAGCGGGCAGCGCCGAAGGCTGGATCACCGAGGCCCGGCCTCCCGGTTCGAGAAAAGTCATCCGCTCATACCAGCGAATCTTGTCCTCGACTCCAATGCGCCGGTAGAACTCGATCAGGTTGGTGCAGCAGCCGAGCAGAACGTGCTGGCAGTTGTCGACAACTTCGCCGGTGCCGGGGTGTTGAAAGGAAGATGCCCGACCGCCCAGATAGGGCCGCCGCTCAAAGAGGGTGACGCGAAAACCGTTTTCCGCCAGCACACTACCGGCGGCCAGTCCCGCAAGTCCGCCCCCTACTACGGCAACTCTTGGAGATTGTGTCCAGCGCTCCGTCATCAAGCCAGGCGTTTTACCAAACCCTTTCCCAGGATGACGACTTTCTCGCGGACGGTGAGGCTGATCTTCTTGCCGAAGACGTCGTACTTGCGGTCTGAGATTTTTTCCAGCAGCCGGCGGTAAATCGTTACCAGTACCCAGAGCGCGGGTTGGCTGTCCTCGTCGATGAGCGTCATTAATTCGCGGGCAGAGATGTAGTACTCGCGGGCGCGATCGGCCTCGGCCGCCAGCAGCCAGCGCAGGCGCTCGGGAATCGTCGACTGGCGGAAATCATCGGGAGCAATCTTGAAACGTTCGAGGTCTTCGGCGGGAAGATAAATCCTTCCCATGTCTGCGTCTTCCTGAATGTCGCGAATGATGTTGGTCAACTGGAACGCCAGTCCCAGATTCTCCGCCAGCGCTTCTGCCGCGGGATCGCGATAACCAAATATTCGGATGCAAACCAGGCCAACCACCGAGGCGACGCGGTAGCAATACTGGCGAAGGTCGCTGAAGGTGCGGTACAGCACTTGAAGTTCTGCGCTTCCCGGCGCGGAGGCAGTTTCACCGTCCTGAATATCCATTCCGGTGCCGTAGGCCAACTGGTCGATCAGTTCAACCGGAATCTTGTAGCGGCGCTGAGTATCGGTCAGGGCCAAGAGTACCGGATCGTCGGTGGGATGACCCGCCTCCGAGCGATGAAAAGCGTCCAACCAGGCATCGAGCCGTTGCCTTCTTTCCAAGGCAGGAATTTTGAAGTCGTCGGCAATATCGTCGCAGCGCCGCATGTAGGCGTACACGGCGCACAGCGCCTGACGCTTGGCCGTGGGCAGAACCAGAAAGGCGTAGTAGAAATTCTTGGCCGCCGCGCGGGTAATACTGCGGCATACCGAATAGGCAACCGCAATTTGCGACGCCGTCGGCGAATATGGGGAGGGCATGGGCTGCACGGCGGCGCTCATATCGAGTTCCCCAGCCGGCTTCCCAGCAGCTTCCCCAAGGCGGATCGAGCCACCAGAGCCAGTTTGCGGGTTCTAGAGATAGCGGGGCGCCGGCCTAAAACGGCATATCCCTGGCGCTCGATGGCGTTCAGAATTTCCTGTCCGCCGCGGCTGAACAATTCGATGTCGACCGCGAGTTCGCGATCTACCTTCCCTGCCAGGGGCAGGCCCTGCTGAAACCACTGGCGTGCACGTCCTACCTCGAACCGCATCATCTCGCAGAATGCCGGCGGGTTGCGAGCGGCCGAAATGTCCTCTTCGGTCACCTCGTAGCGACGAAGGTCCTCGAGCGGGAGATAGATTCGTCGTTTGGAATAATCGTCGCTCACGTCTTGCCAGAAATTGGCTAGCTGCAACGCAGTGCAGGTGAAATCGGAAAGGGCTTGGCGTTCGGAATCGCGGTATCCGCAGAGATAGAGAACAAGATGGCCCACCGGATTCGCGGAGTGGCGGCAGTAGCCCAGCAGGTCTTCGAAGCGCTCATAGCGTGTGACGGTCTGGTCCTGACGAAACGCCTTCAGCAGATCGTCGAAAGGCTGTTTCGGAATTTCAAATTTGTGGACAGTTTCTTCGAGAGCAACGAAAACGGGGTGCCGGGGGGTGCCGGCATAGCAGGCATCGAGCTCCGCCTGCCACTGGTCGAGCATTTCGAGCGATGCTTGCGGGTCGCCGACTTCATCGCCGAGATCGTCTGAGATCCGGCAGTAGGCGTAGATATTAAAAAAGTGCTGGCGCAAGCGCTCGGGCAGAAACCATGTTGCGACGGAGAAATTCTCGTAGTGACTGCGGGCCAGGCGACGGCAGTACTCCTGCGCTTCGGCTATTGAAGGCGCACGTTCGGGGATGGCATATTCCGGAGGAAGGCGATTCCAGCCCAGCGCGATAGTCGCAGTGCGGGAGTCGTTGCTGGCGATGGATGACATGGTCAGTTTCGTCCCCCGGTGGTGTGAAAGTGCCGATCGTCAATCGCGGACGATGCCAGCAACCATCCACAAAAATAAATTGTAGAGATGTAGCCGGCTATGTCTTGCTACCTCTCCAGGTCATCGAACGTAATCCCGGTGACCGGGCCTCGGTGGGCCAAATCTCGATGGCCCCGCCTCAGTGACCGGGAATGATTGCCGTTTTAATATCACCGTTGCGGTTCAGCATGTGGCGGAGGACCTGCTGCAGCCGCGATAGTGGCGCCTCTCCGGTGATGTAGTCAGTGGAGCGAATTTTCTTTTCTGCGATCAGGGCGAAAGCCTTGCGCACCGTTTCCGGCGTGTGGTGGAACGTGGCCTTCAGCGTGACTTCTGAATAGTGCAGGCGGTTGGTATCGAGCTGGACTTTGGTGCCGCTGGCGCATCCGCCGAAGAAGTTGACCGTGCCGCCCTTGCGGACCATGTCAATGGCCCACTCCCAGGCTTCCGCCCGCCCAACGGCCTCGACCACAACATCGCTGCCGCGCTTCTCAGGAGAAATCATCCGCACCGCTTCCACTGCGTCTTTTACTTTCGTGATCTGGACGACTTCGTGAGCGCCCATGCGTTTGGCGGCCGCCACCTGCGAATCGCGCTTCACCACAGAAATGACATTACAACCGGTGGCCTTGGCCACCTGCACGAACATCAGGCCGATAGGACCGCCGCCGATGACAGTGACCGTGTCTCCGATCTCAACCCCGGTCTCGTGCAGTCCGCGCAGCACGCAAGCCAGAGGTTCGACCATGGCCGCTTCTTCGTAGGTGACGTCGGCGGGAACTGCCAGCATGTTGGTTTCAACAATGCGGCGAGGAATGCGAATGTACTCGGCGTAGGCGCCGTTATTGAACAGCAGGTCTTCGCAGAGGTTTTCTTGATGTTTCGAGCAGTAGAAGCACATCTGGCAGGGCGCCGAATTGAGCGCCACCACCCGCATGCCCTTCTTGAAGCCTCGCACTCCGTGCCCGACTTCTTCGATCACTCCCGCCAGTTCATGTCCGAAGAGCGCGGGCGGAACAATCATGCGCGCGTGATAGCCGCGCTGATAGACCTTCAGATCGGTACCGCAGGTCAGTGCGACCTGCACTTTGACCAGCACTTCGCCATCGCCAACCCGCGGGATGGGCACTCTTTCAATCTTCACGTCCTCTTTGCCATAGAGGACAGCCGCTGTCATCTTTCCGTTCACGCTCGACTTCCTTCCCACGAGCTGCCCGGTTGAATCGCTATCTTCATAGACTCGGGTTGGGGATGGGCAGCCAGGTTCAGAGCTTCGACGCTGCGAGCCAACGAGAATCGGTGACTAATCAACCGTTCTAAATCCATTTCACGGTTCATCACAAACTGCACCGAAGCCTCTTGCAGATCGACCGAAGCGCTATACGACCCCAACAGCGTTTTCTCATCTACACAAACGGCCCCAGGATCGAAAGTGGCGTCCCCGTGTACCGTCTGCGCGAACAGCAAAACCCGGCCTCCAGGACGTACCGCATCCGTCGCAGTCCGGATCAAACCATTACCGCCGACCGCCAGGATGGCTGCATCTGCACCACGTCCTGCGGTCAACTCGCGCACCGCTTTTACAACATCGGTACGCGAGGCATCAATGCTGTTCCCCAAGCCGTAACTTGTAGATATTGTAAGCCTCTGGGGATACAAATCGGAAGTGACTACGGTGGAGCCTGCCCGTTTAGCCAATACACTCAACATGATACCGATGGGACCCTGACCTATCACTACAACCGTCTCTCCTGGCTGTAATCCCAATCTTTCGATTCCCTTCATGCAGGTGTTGATGGGCTCGACAAAGCAAGCCTGCTCGTAAGAAACATTTTTCGGGATGCGAACCGTGCCTCGCTGCGCAATCCAGTCCATGGCGCGGACATATTCCGCGAAGCCGCCGCCAGAAGGTTCGAAGCCGGCGGTGCATCCGACTTTCTTATAAGTCTCGCACTGGGCAAACGTTTTGTTGCGGCAGTAATAGCAGTCTCCGCACGGGATGTGGTGGAAGACGACGACCCTGTCACCGGGTTGAAAATCGCGTACACCCGCGCCCACACCGGCAATCATGCCCGCAGTCTCGTGTCCAAAAATGCGCGGCGCAGAGTGCGAGCCGGTCGCGATTTTCTTCAGATCGGTGCCGCAGACTCCGCAGGTGTGCACGCGCACCAGTAATTCGCCAGGGCCAATCCTGGGAACGGGAACAGTCTCCATACGAACGTCGTTCACGCCGCGATACACCGCTGCCAGCATGGTGGTGGGAATCGTCTGCTGCTTATCTTCGATCGCGAGTTGTCCGGCGATGGCCATGGTTGAATAGAACTGATACTTCATTCTGCCGGGGATCGGTCTCCATAAACCGTATCTCCACCGTCATCGAGTCCGGCAGGTGGTTTTCTGGTAGTACGTGATAGTCCTTCACCTGGATGACGCAGTAGAAATCTTCCACCTTGAACAGGCGCCGGGGTTGCAGGGGGACTATGGCGTAAGGACTCGGATCCAGCCACCAGGCACGATCCTGAGGCCGGTCCGAAAGCGGCTCGGGAGGTTTGGTCGCGACCAGGTAATTTCCCCGGTAGCGTCGCTGGGGATCGATCAAGAGCGCGCGCCAGGAAACGATCCTCTCCGCGCCTCCCGCCTCGCGGGCCGGCTCGAGAAACAGTTGAAGCCGATCGTTGCCCTTGGAATCCTTCACCGTCGCTTTATAGTCCGCGTTCTGCGAAGTCAGGTTAGCGACCAGTAACAGCTCGGCGAGCCGAGTCGGACCCTTCCGGAAACTCTCGACATAAACCGGTTTGGGCATGGCCTGCGCCCAGGAGTGCGCGGCGAGCGTGAGCACACCCAAAAGAGCACACGTTGTCGGTGGCGCTGTCCTCGGCCTCGTCGTCGATCTCATTCCCGGCATAGGCTAGGTGCGGCCTCCAGAGCCTGCTTGGAGATCCGGCTCCGGATCTGCCACGTCTTCCGGTTCGTCGTTGTATTGCTCTAGCCATTCGCAAAGCGCTGCCGCTGCGGTAGAGCTGTTTCGCGCCAATTGAAAGACTCGCAGCCAAAGCCAAGGTCGAACCGCAACATAGGCGGCAAAGGCCGCGGTTCGAAGCTGACCATCGCCGGCGATAAATCGCTCCATAGGCGGCATTTCGAAATCGGCTTCGTCCGAAATGGCTTTGAGCCCGACGAAGGTGATGGCGTGGGCCTGGGCGGCGCGAGCTACAGCCGCGGCTTCCATATCGACTGCATGCGCCCAGTAAGCTTCCGCCAGCTTGGCCTTTTGCTTGACGCTGGCCGGCTGCTCAAGGCTTACCAGGACCCAGTGCCCTACGCCGGCCTCGATGCGGCTTCCATCTTTTGCGTCGATGACGCAGATAGGGGTCAGCACAGTTCCCACTTTCAAGGTGGGATCGAGGGCTCCGGCAAACCCGGCGGATTGCACCAAAACTGGTGCATACAGCTGGATGATGGCCTCGGTGGCCCGTCGGGCGGCTTCCGCGCCGATGCCGCTGCAGACCAGCACGGCGCGGTCATTCTCAAAGAATTTGTACTTCCGGCCATCGTAGTCGCGCTCGACCGATCGCCATTGCTTAATCAGCGGGCGCACCTCGCGCTCGAGGGCAGCTACGATGGCCACTTTGGCGGTGTTAGGCAATGTTAATTCCCGTCCGGCATAGGCAGCGAGGCATTTTTGATTGATCTCATCTGGTTGATGTTGCCTCCCCGACGAAAACCAGACACTCGTTGGGGTCCCCGATGTGGAACTCTGTCATCCCGTATTCCCGATCAAATAAGTCCCTGATTCTGTAGCGGTCCTTGAACGTCTTCACATGCTCCCAGAGAGCGTGAATGCCAGAGACCTCAATGTATATTTCAGTGTGCCCGCGAACGCACTTCATGACCTCCTCGGATGCCGCCTTCATGAAGTGAATGGTCTGGCCGTCGCGTTCCACGATCGAATAGTCCAGCGCCTTCATGGTGGGCGTGAATCCAAGCACGTTCTGATAAAACGCAATGGTCTCCTCCCTGTCGGCGACCGCCAGCATAGGGCTTATCCTCTTCGCCTTGGCTATAGTCGTCACTCTCTTGGCGCCCTTTTTAAATAGCCGGCAACCTGGACCATGCCGTAGTTACGACAGCAACGAGTCAAGCGTATCCGTTCGCCTGAAACCATTCGACCGCCCGGCGCAGCCCACCGTCGACTGGCAGGGTTCTCCATCCCAGATCTCGCTCGGCTTTGCCGGATGACACAAACATCTTTTTCCTTCCCATGCGCACCGCGTCGATGGTCGCGCGCGGTTCGCGCCTGCGAATGTAGCCGGTAAACACTTGGTCCACTACACCGGTTGCCAGTGCAACCGCATACGGAACCCTGATTTTCGGCGACGGGAGCCCGGTAATGGCGGCCAGTTTATCCAGAATCTGCTTTAACGTAAGATTCTCCCCACCGAGTATGTAGCGCTGGCCAGTTTTTCCTTTTTCCAACGCCGCGATATGTCCTCGAGCGCATTCCGCCACGTCCACCAGGTTCAGGCCCGTATCCACGTACGCAGGAAATTTTTTCTTGAGAAAATCGACGACGATCCTGCCCGTAGGCGTGGGCTTGAGGTCACGCTCGCCTACAGGAGTTGTCGGATTGACCACCACTACATCCATTCCTGACTTGCCCGCCTGGATGGCAATTTCTTCCGCCATGAATTTCGAACGCTTGTAAGGGCCGATCATATTGGCCAGGGAAACCGGAGAGTCCTCGTTGGCCAGATGCCCATTCGACTGGAATCCCATCGTCGCAACACTCGAGGTGTAAACCACGCGCCGTACTTTGTTCTCGCGGGCCGCCTCCAGGATCGCTTTTGTGCCTTCAACATTGGAGCGATACATCTGCGCCGGATCGCGAACCCATAGCCGGTAGTCGGCGGCGACGTGAAATACTACCTCGCATCCCGCGACGGCCTTCTTCAAAGACGCCGCGTCGCGCAGGTCCCCAACCACCCGTTCGGCCTGCAGCTCCCGAATATTCCTGAGGTCGCTGCCGGAACGCACCAAAAGCCGGAGATCAGCTCCTTGCGCGACCAGCGCGCGAGCGACGTGGCTGCCCACGAATCCGGTAGCGCCAGTGAGAAAAGCCAGCATTTAGCACTCGGCAATTAGCAACTGGCAATTAGCCTATGACCTGACGACCAAGGATGTGGCCAATTGCCAAGTGCTAATTGGTGCTTTCTATGCGCTTCTCTCAGCCATTACCTTCTTGTACGTAGTGAGCGCGATCAGCGGGAAGTACTGCCGGTACATGTGGTATTTGAGGTAAAACACGCGCGGGAAACCGGTGCCGGTGTAGTGGGGCTCGTCCCAGGACCCGTCCTTCTTTTGCGTACGCAGCAAATAGGCGATGCCTCGAACTACGCAATCGCTGCGCGTATCTTTGGCAGCCAGCAATCCCACGATGGCCCACGCCGTCTGCGAAGGTGTGCTGGGGCCAACTCCCTTAGTGTTGGGGTCTTCATAGGAGCCGCAAGTCTCGCCCCACCCGCCATCGGGATTCTGCACCATGCGCAACCACTCGGCGGCCTGCTGCACCGACGGCTCGTGGTGGTCGATTTCCATCGCTTCCAGTCCGCGCAACACCAGCATGGTTCCGTAGATGTAGTTGACGCCCCAGCGTCCGAACCAGGAACCGTCGGGCTCCTGCTCCTCGCGGATGAACTTCAGCGCCTTCTTCACCGCGGGATGGTTCTTGTCGTAACCGTAGCTGGCGAGCATCTCGAGGATGCGTCCGGTGATGTCAACCGTCGCCGGATCCAGCATAGCGTTGTGGTCGGCAAAGGGTACGTGCTGGAAGACCATGCGATCGTTGTTCTTGTCGAACGAAGCCCAGCCACCATTGCGACACTGCATGGAGAGAATCCAGTCGATGGCGCGCTGCACCGACTCGCGCTGGTAGCGTCCATTGGGATGCTCCACATGGCCCAAGCTGAGGCAAACCATGGCGCTGTCGTCTACGTCCGGATAAAACTCGTTGTTGAATTCGAAATACCAGCCCCCGGGCTGGCCTTGCTTGTTTTTTACTTTCCAATCGCCAGCAATGCGTACCTGCTTTTGCAGGATCCAGTCGGCGCACTTGACCATGCGAGGATCGCTGGCCGGAACTCCGCTCTCGCCCAGCGCGAACAAAGCGTAAGCCGTGTCCCAGACCGGCGACTTGCAGGGCTGCATGCGGAACGTATCTTGGTCCTCGATCCCGAGCTTTTCAAACTCATCCATGGCGCGAATCACCTGGGGATCGTCCACGGAATACCCCAGGCAGCGCAGGGCAATGACGGAATTCATCATGGAGGGAAAGATCGCGCCCAGACCGTCGCTCATCTCGAAGCGTTCCAGCATCCACTTCTCAGCCACCTTCAGGGCCACCGAGCGCAGCGGCCGGATGTGCACTCGCTCAAACCAGTGCGTCAGGCGGTCGAGAGAAAGGAAGAAGTTGCGCCATGAAAACAGGCCTTTGTCCCAGCGCAAACGCATGCGGGACTTGTCACGCCCGCCGACAAACAATTCCTCGACGCCCAGTTCATCGGGAATCTTCTTGAACGGCTTCTTGGCGTAACAAATGGACAACGGAACCAGAATGGCGCGGGACCATGAAGAAATCTCGTAAATGTTGAACCAGAACCACCGGGGGAACAGGACGATTTCCGGAGGAATCGCGGGTACCGCGTCGTAGTCGTACTGCCCGAAGAAGCAGAGGTAAATCTTGGTAAAAGTGTTAACCTCGGTCACTCCACCCATTTCCAGAATCTTCTTGCGGGCACGCGCGAGGTTGGGATGATCGGAGGCGTAACCAGCCAGTTTCAACCCGAAATAGCATTTAACGGACGCGCTGATGTTGGACGGACCCTGGTAGTAGATGCCCCATCCGCCGTCCTCGTTCTGGTGTTGCAGAATGCAGCGCGCCGCCTTGGCCAGACGTTCCGGATTGCCCGTCCCCAGCAAAACATGCAACACGATGTAGTCGGCTTCAAGCGTGGCGTCGGCCTCCAACTCGCCGCACCAGTAGCCTTCTTCGTGCTGTTCGGAAAACAGGCTGCTGCGCGCACCATCAATGGCCGCAGCCACTCGGCTGATCAGATCATCAATTTTTCCGAAGCGCATCTGTGGCACAGCAGAGGCGGGGGATAAGGAGGAGGTATCTTCCATAATTTGCTGTCGCTACTCCACAGCCGCCCCGCTGGGAGCGGCGGCAATGGCTTCCACGATTTCAGGCGGTAAGCCGAACCTTACGTTCTCCGGCATGACCTCGACTTCCTGCACGTTAGAGAAACCTTCCGTACCTAGGAACTTTACGACCTCTTCGACCAGACACTCCGGAGCCGAGGCGCCCGCGGTTAACGCGATGGTCATCACCCCTTCCAGCCATTCTGGCCGGATGTTCCGGAAGCTATCAATTAGATGCGAGCCGGTGCCCAAATTACGCGCAACTTCCACCAGGCGGTTGGAATTGGAGCTATTGTCGGAGCCAACGACCAGCAACAGATCGGCGTCTGAAGCCACGTGCTTCACCGCCACCTGCCGATTCTCGGTGGCGTAACAGATATCCTGGGCGGCCGGCCCCTTGATGTTGGGGAAGCGCTGGCGCAGGGCAGCG
>Ga0137363_10002128_pt1 | contig 11688 bp, 10 predicted proteins | sample MadtaG_FD_104800 | JGI IMG/M metagenome (GOLD analysis project Ga0137363, IMG submission 104800) | Vadose zone soil microbial communities from Angelo Coast Range Reserve, California, USA - Mad1_115_16 metaG | ecosystem: Environmental > Terrestrial > Soil > Vadose zone | place: USA: California...
GGCACTGTCGGCGCCCCCGTCCGTCTCGGAGTCCCTCCCGAAATCAGCTTGATCGTCCTCCGTGCCGCCTAGCCATCTCGCTCCGGCCGTTCGCATTTGTCTTTGCCGCCATTCAAATCGTGGAATAAATCCCTCCAATCTTTAGTACTTTCCACGCAGGCTGGATTCAATTTCTTGGAACTTGACCACTTGCCGCACGCCACACTTGCTGCAAGTTCCTTGTTCTCAATCGCTGCTATTCCAGAATCCGATCGTCTAACCTTGGAATTCGGCTTGCACCGAATGTCTTGGAGTCCAGGCGGCAGAAGTTCGTCTGCGAACGCGTGGGACGTGTTTCGCGTCGAAAATCTCGCTTTGGAAGGATTCACCAATGTTGTCCGTCAGAAAGTCATGGAACTTTGTTCCTGTCCTTGCTCTTTCGCTTTTTGTCCTCCCGGTTGTAACCCAAGCGCAGCACTACAAACAAACCAATCTGGTCTCCGACCTCCCTGGAATAGCCCCGGTAACCGACCCCAATCTGAAAAATCCCTGGGGACTCACCCGCTCTCCCGGCGGAAGCCCTTTCTGGATTGGCAACAATAATTCCGGCACCTCCAGTCTCTACGGCGGCACGGGAAATGCCATCAACATCTTCACGGAAGCCGGTGGTGTTCCTGGAAATTTTGTCATTGTTCCCCCTCCCGGTTTTGCGCCCGGCACGCAGTCTACTCCGACAGGAGTCGTCTTTAACGGCAGCAAGACCGATTTTCTGCTCGACAAAGGCACGCCTTCGGGCTTGCCTGCCGTTTTCATCTTTGCCACCGAAGATGGCACCATTTCCGGGTGGAACCCCGGCGCCAACTTGGCCATGGGCGCCAAGCCACCTTCCATCAACGCGGTTCTTGAAGTCGACAATTCAGAAAAAGGCGGTCCCAATGGCGCCGTCTACAAAGGTGCTACGTCTGGCGAAATCAACGGGCACAAATTTCTTTACGTCACGAATTTCCGTTCCGCGAAAGTCGAGGTCTATGATACGAATTTTAAACGTGTGCGACTGGACGAAGACGCTTTTGACGCCGAGCACGTTCCCCGTGGTTTTGCCCCATTCAACATCCAGAACATCGGCGGGACTCTTTTTGTCACTTACGCCAAGCAAGACGCTCCCCGGCATGACCCAGTCGGCGGCGCTGGTTTGGGGTTTGTCGAACTCTTTTCCCCCGAGGGCAAGCACATCGGCCACCTCGAGCACGGCGACTGGTTCAACGCCCCGTGGGGCGTCGTTTGGACCACGCGTGATTTTGGCGAGTTCAGCAACGCCATTCTCGTCGGCAATTTCCGCAGCGGCTGGATCGCTGCGTTCAACGGCTTCACGCATAAATTCATCGGTTTCGTAAAGAATCCCGATGACTCTCTTATGTTCATTGACGGCCTGTGGTCCCTCACATTCGGCAACGATGGGACCGCTGGACCGGCCAACACTCTGTTCTTCACTGCCGGCACTAACGGCGAACAGCACGGCCTCTTCGGGACCATCACGCCCGTAGACGGCCTCGACGGCGACGAAGAGTAAACACGAGAAGTTCTTTGCTCAAAAAACGCGTAACGAGACGGCAGCGCTGTCGCAATCCGCTGCCGTCTCTTTTTATTTGCGCTGACTTCCGCGATTGCTTTTCCATGCGCCGTCGATGCTAGAATCTTTCCGCGCCATTTCACTCCATGCCCATCCGAGAGGAAGTTCTTTTTTAAAGTTTGAGATGTATTGCTCTTCGTAGATCGCCGCGCCGCGTTCCGCGATATATCGTGTCGAAGGAGTTGCCACTAGCAAGTTTATCTGTCATGTTGCGTCTCCTCCTGCCGCACAGATAGCACTTCTCGGAGCCGAAATTATGCGTGCCTATCTCGATGGAGGCGGGCAATGACGAGGCGGATTTCTTCGTAGGGGATTTCGGGCAGCAGGGCTTCTTTGAGGGGCTTGAGGCGGTCCATTCCGAGTTGTTGGCAGGCGGCGGCGATTTGGTTGTAGCGTTCAGAGGGCAACCAGTTGGGTTGAAATTCGGCTTCGCCTCGTTCGATGAGATCGGCGACCAGGGAGACAACGGCGCGCAAGGTTCTCTGGCGAATTTGAGCAATTTCATCAAACGTGCGGCCCTCGGCCAGTAGTTTGAGGGTTTCCTCGGCTGGGCGGGAAGGTTTCGCTCTCCAATTGTCATCCGCGCGCTGCCCTTGCCGGAAATTCTGAATGGCTTCGAGGATTTCCTTACCGTACATTTCCACTTTCTTATCGCCGAAGCCAGACACGCGGCGCAACTCCTCTAAGTTCGATGGTTCCACGAGGCATAAATCCTCGAGAGCAGAATCGTGCAGAACAAGAAACGCAGAGATCCCCTTATCCTTCGCGGCGTTCCGCCGCCACTCGCGCAGGTACTCATTCAACTCCCGATCCACCGAGGGTTTAGGAGCGGTTTTCGAAACGTGCGGCTGCCCCGAACGAGTTGACGGTGTCACGCGCGGAACGGAACGACTTCGCTTGCTCTGATGTAGTTCGATTTCCAGCCAGTCAGGCGTGGCGGCACAGGCATCGCAATTGCCGCAGGAGCCCCACTTGGGAGATTCGCCGAAGTGGCAGCAGACGTGGCGCTGGCGGCACTCGGTGGATTGCACGAAGCGCTCGACTTCATGGTAGCGCTGCCAGGCGCGTCCTTTTTCCGCGGGGTCCTCGATCTTGCCGATAAAAAACGCGTGCAAGCCGGTGTCCTTTTTTTGCCAGAAGAGGAAGCAATCGCTGGGGAGGGCGTCACGGCCGGCGCGGCCCGCTTCCTGATAATACTGCTCGACGCTTTTGGGGAGCGACAGATGGATCACCGCTCGGACGGCGGCTTTATTGATGCCCAGGCCGAAGGCCATAGTGCCGACCATCACGCGGACTTCATCGGCCATCCATTTTTCCTGGTTCTCGCGGCGTGCGGCGCTTTCCATCTGGCCGTGATAGCCGATGGCGGCGATGCCATTTTCCTCGAGGAAGTCCACGGTGTCGCCGACGCGAGCGATCGTAGGAGCGTAGACGATGATGCTGCCGTCGGAAGCTTGCTTGACGGCGCGGAGGAGCAATTTGTTTTGCGAGCGGGCGTCGGTTTGGCGAACGATGTAGCGCAAGTTGGGGCGCCGAAAGCTGGCGATGTGCTTGAAAGGATCGCGGAGGCGAAGCTGCTCGATGATGTCGTGGCGAACGCGCTGAGTGGCACTGGCGGTGAAGGCCGCGATGGGGCGATCGGGAAAGAGTTCACGGAGGCGGCTGAGCTGGCGGTACTCGGGGCGAAAATCGTGGCCCCATTCGGAGATGCAATGGGCCTCGTCGATGGCGAAGAAAGAGACGGGGACGCGGCCCAGCCATGCGGGAGTGCCGTCGAGGGCGATGCGCTCGGGCGAGAGATAGAGGAGGCGGTATTCACCCTGGCTGGCGCGGCGAAGGATAAGGCTGCGCTGCTCGCTCGAAAGCGAGCTATTGAGAAAACCGGCCGGGACACCCATTTGTTCGAGCTGCGCGACCTGGTCCTGCATCAGGGCGATGAGCGGCGAGACGACGACCACGGTGCGCCGGGCGTCGAGGACGGCGGGGAGTTGATAGCAAAGCGATTTGCCTCCGCCGGTGGGCATGACGACGCAGGCGTCACGGCCTGCAGCGATGCTGCGGACGATGGTTTCCTGGCCGGGGCGAAAGGATTCGTAGCCCCAGTAGCGGTGCAGAGCATGGGAGAAGCGGGCGGGCGCTCGTTCTGGGAGGTTCTGCTCGGCTATCAGTGGGGATGGAGAGGCCATGGTGGTTATGCCTGCTGGCAGCCGAGGCGGTTTGGTGACGCCAAAGGAGCGGGCAAGGCGCCTTGCAGTATTCGCTTTTATTTCGCCATCTGTCAAGTACAATTTCTGCTATGCGAATGGCGCGCGCAAATCGCTCGTTCGTCCCCGTGTATAATCCTGCGTCACCGTGAGCGAATCGAAAAAGCTGAGCGCATTGCCGACAGGTCCGGACAGAGAGCTGCAGATTTACGCAATGGGGCTCGGCGGCGGAAAACCGTCCGTTCCCGTGCCGATGGATTTGCTAGAGCAAAAGGCAAGAGAGATTCTTGCGCCGAGGGCGTATGACTATGTGGCGGGCGGGGCGGGCGGCGAAGACACGATGCGCGCGAACCGCGAGGCGTTCTACCAGCGGCGGATCGTTCCGCGGATGCTGCGGGATGTTGCAAAGCGCGATCTAAGCGTGGAGCTGTTTGGTCGACGGCTGCCGGCGCCGGTGCTGCTGGGGCCGGTGGGCGTGCAGGAAATTGTTCACAAGGATGCGGACGTGGCGAGTGCGCGGGCGGCGGCATCGCTAGGGTTGCCGTTTGTGCTAAGCACGATGTCGAGCAGGCCGATCGAGGAAGTTGCACAATCGGCGGCGAAGGTGGCGGAATCGCCGCGGTGGTTCCAATTGTATTGGGGAAAAAACCCGGAGTTGACGGCGAGCATGGTGCAGCGCGCGGAACGCGCCGGATATTCAGCGCTGGTGGTGACGCTGGACACACATTCGCTGGGCTGGCGCGAGCGCGACCTGAACCACGGTTATTTGCCGTTCATGTTGGGGCAGGGAATCGCGAATTATTTCAGCGATCCCGTTTTTCGCGGGCTGCTGGAGCAACCGCCGGAAGAGAATCCGATGGCGGCGATTCAGTTGTGGGGCAGCCTGTTTTCGAATCCGGCGCTCACCTGGAAGGACATCGGGTTTCTGCGGCGGCACACGCGTGCGCCGATTATCCTCAAAGGAATATTGTGCGCCCATGATGCGGCGCGGGCTCTCGAAGCAGGCGTGGACGCGGTGATTGTTTCGAATCACGGCGGGCGCCAAGTGGATGGCGGCATCGGGGCGCTCGATGCACTGCCGGACGTGGTGCGCGAGCTGAAAGGGCACATGCCGGTACTTTTCGATAGCGGGATCCGCCGTGGCGCGGATGTGTTCAAGGCGCTGGCGCTGGGGGCGCGCGCGGTGCTGCTCGGGCGGCTCTACATGTGGGGATTGGCGGTGGCTGGCGAGGAAGGCGTGCGCGATGTTTTGCTGAATTTGATCGCCGATTTTGACCTGACGATGGCGCTGAGCGGCTACACCTGCTGCCGCGAACTGGATGCTTCCGCGCTGTGCCGCAGCGAGTTGACGTAACTGTGGCAAGACGGTTTGTCTGACGGTCTGGGTTGTAGGGGCAGCGGTGCCGCGCCCCTACAAAAAATTCGTTCGGCATGATAGGACGCGTCTGAAGACGCACTCGCGCGCGCACTCGCGCGAAGTTGCCGCGCCCATCGGCAGGTGCCATAATTCAGACTCAAACTGCTGCTTCGCGGTTCGTGGCGATTTTTTTCAGCTGCGAAGCGCGGGCGGCGGTTTCGGAAAGGGGTTTTATGGAATTGCGCGATGGATGGATTGAAAAACGAGAAGCGGCGGCCGGTGCGAACGGGAACCGGAACGTTTCGCAGATGCACCTGGCGCGGCAAGGCGTGATCACGGAGGAGACGGAGTACATCGCGAAGCGCGAAAAACTGGAACCCGAGCTCATTCGCAGCGAAGTGGCGCGCGGGCGGATGATTATTCCCGCCAACATCAATCATCGCAACCTGGAGCCGATGGCCATCGGCATCGCGAGCAAATGCAAGATTAATGCAAACATCGGAAATTCTTCCACGTCCTCCAATATTGATGAAGAGCTGAAGAAGCTGCATCACGCGGTGCATTACGGCGCGGATACGGTGATGGACCTTTCGACGGGCGGGGACATTCCCGTGATTCGAAAGGCGATCATTGACGCGTCGCCGGTGCCGGTGGGAACCGTGCCGGTGTATGAAGCGATTTCGCGGGTGCGGCGGCCCGAAGATTTGACGATCGGGCTGATGCTGGAAGTGATTGAAGAGCAGGCCGAGCAGGGCGTGGATTACATGACGATCCACGCGGGCGTGCTGCGCGAGCACGTGCCGCTAGTGCGCAAACGGATCACCGGAATTGTGAGCCGCGGCGGGTCGCTGATGGCGCATTGGATGGAGCATCACAAGAAGCAGAATTTTCTGTACGAGAACATCGAGGAGATCTGCAAGATTTTCAAGAAGCACGACGTGAGCTTTTCGTTTGGCGATGGATTGCGGCCCGGTTGCATCGCGGACGCGAGCGATGAAGCCCAGTTCGCGGAATTGAAAGTGCTCGGCGAGCTCACGAAGAAGGCGTGGGAGCACGACGTCCAGGTGATGATCGAGGGGCCGGGACACGTGCCGCTGGACAAGATCAAGGAACAAGTGGACAAGGAGATGGAATGGTGCCACGAGGCGCCGTTCTATACGCTGGGGCCGCTGGTGATTGACATTGCGCCGGGCTACGACCACATCACTAGCGCGATCGGGGCAGCGCTGATCGGCTGGCACGGGGCCTCAATGCTGTGCTACGTGACGCCGAAGGAGCACCTGGGCTTGCCGAATCCGGAAGACGTAAAACAAGGCGTGATTGCTTATAAGATTGCGGCACACGCGGCAGACGTGGCACGGCACCGGCCCGGCGCGCGGGACCGCGACGATGCGCTGAGCTACGCGCGGTTCCTGTTTGATTGGAACAAGCAATTCGAGCTTTCGCTTGATCCCCCGACTGCGAAAGCCATGCACGACGAGAATTTGCCCGACGACTTCTACAAGGAAGCGAAGTTCTGCTCGATGTGCGGACCGAAGTTCTGCTCGATGAACATCACACAAATGGCGGACGCCGAAGGCGGGCACGATCAGACCGAACGTAAGCAAAAATTCGTCGAGTTGCTCAGAAAGGTGCAAAGCGCAGGGGCGTAATGCCAGTCACCGCGGCAGGGACGGAAGCGCTGTATGCACTCCGGGTATGAACTGTTCATCGGTATCCTCAGGCTACTCAAGTGGATCGAAGAGAAGCTTCCCGACAAGCCGCGCCTAGGTTTCACACTCCTTGCGATCGGCGCTGCTTCGGTGGGGCTGACTCTGCTGCTTCCTTCCCAGGAGGATTGGAGACTTGAGTTTGCCGGCTTGATTTTCAGCGGATACCTGGTGGCCGGCGCGGCCGGCGTTCTTGGCAGTTACATTCTATTTCGGCGCACTGTCTGGATGTGGCAGGATAAGCGCGCTCCGAGAATCACCGCTCTCCGCTTAAAATGACCGGACATGTCTGATACAACGCATTCAAGCCTGCTCCGCGAAGAATTCAACCGCTGGGCGGAAGCCGGGCGCGGCGAGGGCATGGAGCAGGATCATCTGCCCATTACGCTGCCGGTGCTGGAGAAGATGCGGCTCGCGGCCACGGATAATCTTCTGGATGTAGGCTGCGGGGCGGGCTGGCTGTCGCGGCGACTGGCGAAGTTGGTGCCCGACGGCCGCGTGGTGGGGATGGACATTTCGGATGAAATGATCCGGCACGCGCGGCGGAGTAGCGTGGACTTCGATAATTTAATGTTCGTTGCGGGGGAAGTGGCGCAAATTCCCTGGCAGCCGCACTTTTTCTCGCACGCGATTTCCGTGGAATCTTCGTACTACTGGCCGGATCCCGCCGCGGGGATCAAAGATATTTTTCGAGTCCTCAGCGATGGCGGCTCAGCGTGGATCCTGATCAACTATTATCGCGACAATCCGCATTGCCACCAGTGGGGTGATCTGCTGGCCGTGAAGACGCAACTTCTGTCCGCCGAGGAGTGGGCCGAATTGTTTCGCGCTGCGGGATTTACGAATTTGGCGCACGAACGGATCGTGGACCGCTCGCCGTCGCCCGAGACCTACTCGGGCCGCTGGTTTCGCGATGCGGAACAACTGCGCGCGTTCAAGAGTGAAGGCGCGTTGTTGGTGCGTGCAACAAAACAGCTAGGATAGGTTACTTTCTTGTACCAAATGCCGCTGATACCTTTGTTACCCCACGCGCTGCTAACATGAGGCTCAATTTATCGCTTCCATCGGGCCGTTTGATTCCTCCAGACCGATCGGCCCCCCCATAGTGATCACGGACTGGATGCTGCCGGATTGCTCAGGACCTGAGCCTGCGCGCGCGATTTGCCGCGAAGAAGTTTAGCTTCGGCGGCGAAGGCATTTCAGTGGGGGCTAGTTTAGGAGCTTGCGGATTCCAGGGCAAACAGCCGCCGGAATTCTCGGACCTGGTGCGACAGGCGGACAAGGCGCTGTATTGCGCCAAAGGCGCGGGCCGCAATCAGGTCAAGATCGAGCTCTTTTCTCCGTCTTGATTCCCTGATTCTCGGGAAGTTCCCTCCCGGTGGTGACATCGTTCGAACTGTGATATGAGTGGGCCGGTCAGCAGCCTATCCCGCGAGCCTGGCCAATCCGCACATCGAGGCTCTCGAATGTCCTTTCTCGGTACAGGCGTTGCCGTGGTGACCGGAGCTGGATCGGGGATCGGCCGCGCTCTAGCGCAGCAATTGGCCGCCGCGGGCTCGGCGCTGGCACTTGCGGACGTGGACGAAGCAGGACTTTTGCAAACGGCACAATCGTTAGCGAAAACCAGCGCGCTGGTGACCACACACGTGGTGGACGTCGCCGATGAGCAGGGCATGCGGTCGTTCGCAGAGGAAGTCAGCAAGAGGCACGCACGCCTAACGCTGCTGATCAACAATGCAGGAGTCGCTCTGGAGGGCACGTTTGAGGAGATCTCGCTGGATGACTTTCGCTGGCTGATGAACATCAATTTCTGGGGCACAGTGTACGGCGTCAAGTATTTTCTGCCGCTGCTGAAGCGAGAAGAGCGTTCCCATATCGTTGACCTTTCGAGCGTGTTCGGACTGATTGCCCCGCCAGGCCAACCGGCGTATTCCGCCAGCAAGTTTGCTGTGCGGGGATTTACGGAGTGTCTGCGGCATGAACTGGGAGACACGTCCGTCGGTGTATCGTGCGTGCACCCGGGAGGAATCAGGACTGCGATTGCCCGCCGGGCGCGCATCGGAGCCGGAGTGAGGAGGACGGGACTCGAGGAGAAAGCGGCCCAGTTTGAGCGGTTCTTCCGGACGTCTCCCGAGGAGGCCGCCTCGCGCATTCTTCGTGGCGTGGAGCGAAGTGAACCGCGAATCCTGATTGGTTCGGACGCCTATCAGATTGACATCCTGCAGCGCCTGCGTCCCGGCACCTATTGGAAGACGCTTTCGCGCAAGCTCAAGAACATCCGGCGCAGCTAAAACTGACTGCGACAGAGCAAGTGTGCCCGCAGAGAGGTTTTGACTCCAACGGGAACGGTGAATATACTCGGCGTCATCAAGGAAGGATCGGCCAATGGGCGTACTGGACCAACGGTTCGAAAAGAACTTCATGATCACGTCGGTGGACTACGTGTTCAATTGGGCGCGGAAGAGCGCGATCTGGCCTCTGACGTTTGGACTGGCGTGCTGCGCCATTGAGATGATCGCTTCGACGACTTCGCGGTTCGATATGGCGAGGTTTGGAGCGGAAGTATTCCGGCCATCGCCGCGCCAGGCGGATTTGATGATTGTAGCGGGCACGGTAACGCTAAAGATGGCGCCGGTGCTGAAACGCGTTTGGGAGCAGATGCCGGACCCCAAGTGGTGCATCTCGATGGGAGCGTGTTCGAGCGTGGGTGGACCGTTTAACGCGTATTCGGTCTTGCAAGGCGTGGATCGCATCGTACCGGTAGATGTGTACGTCGTAGGATGCCCGCCGCGACCGGAGGGTCTTTTCTTCGCACTGTTGAAACTGCAGGACAAGATTGACCAGATGACGCTGGCAAAGCGGCCCACCGAAGTTCGCCTGAAGCCGCAGATGGTGGGAGAATTCAAGAAGGGTGTGATGGTGGCGCAAACGCCGGAGCCACGATAGAAACTGGAAATGGAAAAATAGAAATTGGACGGGCTGCAAGGGCGCCCACCACACAGGATAGAGAGAACGCACGAGGAGAGAGAAAAAGAGATGGCGTTCGCGCGAACTGCAAAGACGAATGAAATCACCCCGGGAACGATCCGGGAGTTCCATGTGGAGGGCAAAGCCATTGCTCTGGCCAATGTGGGCGGCAAGTTCTACGCCATCAACAATACCTGTTTGCACCGCGGCGGGCCGCTCGGCCAAGGGGTCATGGATGGCAACATTGTCACCTGCCCGTGGCACGGGTGGCAATACGACGTGACCACGGGCAAGATTGGCCAGAATCCCAAGGTGGGGGTGGATTGCTACGCCGTGGAGGTTCGCGGAGAGGATATTTTCGTCGATGCCGGGTAGTATCATGCAAGCTATTGAAAACAAATAGCTTGGTTGGGCTCTGCCGAGATATGGCCACTCCCAGCCCGTATTCCGTGTACCATCCCTGCTCCCCTAACCCCCATATTTTGTTTCGCTTTTTGGAGGCCAGCGTGTATATTGCTGCCGACCCGAAGCCTCGATGGCGATACCGACTGCTCAACGACACTACTGGATCTTCAGCGCCGACCCACACCACTATCACTGGGACACTCTTTTCGTAAAGGGCAAGGAGATGTGGCACGGTGCCGGGTCAAAGCCTGACGCGATTCGTGCCCTAAAACAAGTGCGCAAGGGCGACCGCGTCTTGTGCTACCACTCGGCCCCGGAGCGGACCCTGTATTCGATCGCGGAAGTCACGCGAGATCCCTACCCCGACCCACACGATTACAAGGGCAAAAACCTGGTGGCGGACTTGCGCGCCTTTGAAAAGCTGCCGCGGCAGGTGACGCTGGCGGAGATGCGCGCGAATCCCGCGTTGAAGAAAATGAAGTTGCTGAAGAATGTGCGGCTGATCATTTCGCTGCTCACCGACTTGGAGTATCAGGAAATCCTGCGCACGGCCGGGATTGTCGCGACGCCGGGGATCCCGCTGCCCTGAGGTCGGGCGCGGGCAGGGGCCGTCCCACCGAGTGAACTGAGGTGAGCAATGGCTGCCGTCGGCCGGTCGAGTTTTCTTGTCCTTGGTTTTGTTGTCCTGACTGCGCTCTTCTCACAGAACATGCGCCACGATTCGAAGCTCGAAGGCATTCCGTCCGGAAAGACACGCGTGCTCGATCTGAGTTACGCAATCAATGACAAGCTGGTGCCATGGCCTGGGGACGAGAAGTTCTTCGAAGCGAAGGTCAACGCGAGCGTGGAGAAGGACGGCTACTTCACGCGCAGCTTCTGGATGCTGGAGCATTACGGAACGCATCTGGATGCACCGGCGCACTTTCCGCCGGGAAAAACGACCGTGGACCAAATCCCTGCGAAACAATTGTTCGGGCCAGCGGTGGTAGTTGATGTCCGGGCCGAAAGTGACAAGAATGCGGATTATCAGCTCGTCGCCGCGCGCATCGAGGATTGGGAGAAGCGGCACGCGCGGATTCCCGAAGGTACGATTGTGCTGCTGCGAACGGGTTGGGCGTCACGATGGCCGGATGTGAAGAAATACCGAAATCAGGATGCTCTGGGCAAGATGCACTTCCCCGGATTTTCGCCGGATGCGGCAAAGGTGCTGATAGAGCGGAAAGTGAGCGGTCTGGGTTGCGATACGCTAAGCATCGACTATGGAGCGTCCAGCGACTTTGCGGTGCATCACCTGGCGCTTGGAGCGGGCCTCTATCACCTTGAAAACCTGTCTGACCTGAGCGAGTTGCCCGAAACGGGCGCGTTTTTGGTCGTGGCACCGATCAAGCTGGAGAGCGGCTCGGGCGGGCCAGCTCGGGTATTCGCGCTTCTGCCTTA
>Ga0137363_10002134_pt1 | contig 11673 bp, 10 predicted proteins | sample MadtaG_FD_104800 | JGI IMG/M metagenome (GOLD analysis project Ga0137363, IMG submission 104800) | Vadose zone soil microbial communities from Angelo Coast Range Reserve, California, USA - Mad1_115_16 metaG | ecosystem: Environmental > Terrestrial > Soil > Vadose zone | place: USA: California...
CAGGGCCTGGTCTGAAATAACGAACAAAGCGGCAATTTTAAGATCGGAATGCGTTTCCGCAAACCTTGCCAAGTGAAGGCCTTCTATATCCACTGAAGCAACGGACTTTGCCTGCCAATCGATGAGCACGGATTGAGTTTCATCAAAAAGGGATTGTACCCAGGCCTGCTTTTTGTCCGAGTAGACATGGAGCAAGTTTGCCAGTTCCGACCACTAAGCGCGGGCGAAATTCTTCTCAAAAGATACGGAATTATTGCGGCGGTCGACAAACTCATCGGGAATCACCACATCGCCGATTTGATAATCCGCTATAGCTCCTGCAGCTCCCAAGTAAATAACTTGACGGGCGCCCTTTTTATAAAACGTATTGAGAACGATCTTGGTGTCATCTCCATCGACATTGCGGGCCACAATGATCTTGTCCTGAATCGTCGGGTGCGTGAAGAGATCAATTTCCAATCCTTCCTTTACGAGAGATTGCTGACGCCAATGTTGCGCCAGCAACATTCTCACCCAGTTCCCTTTATAACCAAAAAGCAGCCAATCGTTTCGGTTCAGCAGCAAAGAGTTCCCCAGTGAATTCAACACAAATAAAGGCTCCGGCCCCTCAGACTGAACAGAAACGTAATTTAAAAAAAGGTGAGCACCGTGAATTTGACAAAGGACATTGGCTTCCCGGTCAATACCCCGAACACTGGTGAGAACGAGCCGATAGGCGAGAGGATTCCGCTTTACGGCAAGATAAATGTTGCGATGGAGCTGCCCTCGCCGCGTTTGTAAAAAATAGAAAGTCGCATATTGATCCCGACGGTGAAACTCATAAGCCCTTTCAACGGACTGACTGTGCACATAAAGGTCTGTGGGTAAAATTGAGCGCTTGTGAAATTGTTCTCCTAGGAAATTCGAGAGAGCTTTCGGAAAGCGGTCAGTAATATACTGATCCATGTCCGCATTGTAGGTCCCTTTAGGCGCAGCACAGGCAAGGGCCCTTTGGGTCCCTTGCAATGGCTCCACCGATGAGGTTTTCTCTCGAATAGAGACCCTTTTTAGGTGAGGGAGCTTGCCATAAGGGTAACCTTGAAAAGTTCTAGTAACAACATCGTCGGCAATCGGCTTGAATTTTTCGTAGTTTTCAGATCCCTGTAAAAATCTCAACGCCGTTTGTGAGAATTTTTCAGCCCAGCGGTCCTCCGATTGCGATTTCTTATAGATCAGCCGAACTGTTGCTGAAGACTCCTGGCGATCTGTTCGCTGTATCCGCTCGTCCGTTACAACCGAAATAGCCTTCCACTGGGATGCAAGCTCGGCGCAAACTTTCGGGTTTATGGTATTTGGACAGGCCGATATAAGATCTTTTATAAAAGCCCTCCAACCCTCTTCAAACAGTGACTTTTGCAGGTCTGCGAGATCCTCGCTAACATCCTGGTAAAGTCCTAGTTTCTCTATGACTTTCTTAACCCCAGAATCAACTAGACCCTCTATGGGTTCACCGGCTTCAATAGCATTTTGAACCGCGCTCGCGGGCACGCCCTTAGATTCCTTGAACTCAGAAAGAAGCGTCACGTTAGGAGGCAGTTTCTGATGATTTATGACAGGTAAAGTATTCAGCTCTCCGTGTCGCGGAAATACCACCCAGGCGAGCCTAGGATCTTGACTAGCCGGAGAGGATTTCAAAACCTCGTAAGAATCTTTATCAACAAGCTGGACCAGTTGCTCGGTATTTTTGTCCTTGAGCAGAGCGTGCCATCTTTCCTCTCGCTTTGCCGGAGTCGAGGCTACAACCTCAATCCGATCACTGAACTTTCGGAGTGCAGTCTTGAGCATTAATACCCGTTCTCTGGTAGAAGCCAGAGTATCTTTTCCGTCATCTTCATTCACCAAAACCACCAAGTGTGAAATCTTCCTTGCGACTTCTTGGCATTCTTTAGGGAGACCGAAGTCCCCTAAGGCACACCGAATGATTGCAATCTGTGCTTGAGTTGGCGGATCAAAGGTTCCAGCGTAAAAACCCACGGAGGCGGCCATCCCGATCGATACAAAAAACACCGCGAGGGTACCGCACGCCAAGATAAAAAGTTGCATGCGAACCTTTTTTCTGATGCTGCTCATTGGGGCCTGCGTGGAGGTTTACACCCACATCGTCAATTCCACCCACATCCGCCTAACCGATGAGTGGGCGAACCAGCATATCCGCGCCTTGAGAAGTCATAACCTCATCGGCAAGCAGCGCGAAGATGCGATAAACGGAATACAAGATGCCTATGTAACACAATACCAGCCCGGCAACCGTTACCGCGCCTAACCATTTGGGTATCATGAGTCACCTCCATTTGATTCATTTGTTGAGTTCCGCCAAAAAAAGCTCATCTCCGCTGCTGCAAAAGGGACAAGTCGGAGTTTGTCTTTTTCGCCCACGATTAAGACTGCTCCTCCCTCCGTTTTATTCCGTAAACAGAGATGAAGTTCCAAGCTTCGGGTTCAACACCTTGCTGCCAACAGACAAAGGGCAAGCGATGTGCCAAGATCAGGAAATAAGGAGATCTGAAGAAAGATGCGTACTGAGGGGCGAATTCTATGATCTGATTTCAGGGACTTCGGACCAAACTTTGCTCGACGTGAACGACGTAGACGTTTGTGTGAACGTCGTCTACGGACCTCCATCTAGATTGTATACTTCCATCCCCTCCATGAGCCTAAAGTGCGGGCTAGGTGCAGCAGTTTTCACTTGACACAGGTAGTCGTCTTGGTTAGCGTTTTCTAGGGCCGGTCGAAACATACGATCCAAGCGGGCGATTTCTGACACGGGCCATTTTCGGAGAATTTCATTCGGCTGCAGCCGTTTCATGAGTTATCCAAAGCAGAGTCCAATTAATGACGAAGGAGGATAAAATATGATCATCCGTATGATCCTCGTAAACGTTCCAAAGGAAAGGACCGCAGAAGCCGAGCGACTCTGGAAAGAAGAATGCGCTCCGCTGATGATCAAACAGCCTGGCTGTTTGAGCGAGCAGTTCCTGCGCGGTCGCGAGAATACAGGCGAGTTTATATCACTCAGCACTTGGGAGAATCAGGCCGCCATCGACAAATATCGGGCGAGTGAAGCCCACAAAGCCGTTCAACAGCACACCCGCGGCCTAATGAACGTAGCCAAAGTCGAAGTGAAGTCCTACGATGTCGTTGGCTAGCCCGACTGTGTTAGTCCCATGAGCTGAATCGGTCGATCTGGCCGAATTTCTGATCATAGGCCAGCCGGGATTTCCGTGATCGGACTTTCTCCAGGACTTTCTAGATCCTTTTGACAAAACATAAAACGCCTGCGGCGTGTCCCCGTGGAGCGGAGGGTTAGCCGCTGAAGTTATCATTGTGACGATGCTGTCAGAGACAGCGTCTATTTGTCTGGACGTTGTTCCGCCAAAGATGCCTTCTTTGGCACTCGAGGCTGTGCCAAAGATTGATTCGCCAATCTTCTGATTTGTTTCTAAATCGGAAAGCTCAACTTTTACTCCTAACCGAGCGCTCCCCACAATTACACCAGTGAGAAATCTTGTCGTGCCCGAGACATATCTGAAATCGGTTACTGTTTAGGACGACCCGAATCGATGATGAGAGATTCGGAAAAGCACATCGAGTTGCTTAAGTTTTTAAGGGCAAATTTGAAACAACCATGAGCAGCGCCTTGATCTCATAGGGCAAACGTCTCACAGCCATCCTTTTCAGTTCGATCCGGGAGCAGAATATATACGGCCCACTGATAAGCAAGGGCGGTCACCAAGAGGAGGCCGATCACTCCCTAGTATCAGTCTGACGCCGCCCTCTTTCTCTGTACTAGGCGGATAGGGTGATCAAATGACCGTCATAAAACCCACCGGGGTACCAGGATTGGACTGATCTCTCCTTCAACAAAACCTACACGCAATTTTACCCAACGTGAAGACAAGAGTAGAAGTTTCACCTTCCAGCGTCCGTGTTTGAATTTCTATTGCCTCGTTGTGTCACTGTAATTCGTTTTTAGCCACGTCAAAACTTGCTCTATTGGGAACCGGTGAAGGCTACCGACCATGATGTTAGGCATGCCCTTGGCCATAAGGCGATAAACAGTAGACCGGGAAATATCAAGCACGTCCATCAAGCCACCCGTACTTAGATAATGCTCAATGTCTCTATCCTCACCTTTGTTCATCTCGCTAACTCCCTATTCTCCATTTTCAATTCTTAATGCCAGCATCATCACCGCGTTGGCGATGTTCAAAGTGGTCATGAAGTCCGCGTCTTTTGCCAACTCCTCGAAGCGCTTCAGAACCGTATGGCCAAGCGTCACCGCTTCGTCTCTGATGCACTTTCTCAAGTAGAACCTATAGGTCTCCCGAAGTTCGTTAAACTCACCCGTGGAAGCCCGACAACCCTTCCAATTTGCGATATCGCTACCGTCCGTTGGGGCACGTTCGAAACCCTCGCGACGGTTTCCCGATCGAAGCCCAGTTCATCCATCCACCTGGTGTCAGTACGCTTCGGCATTCGCCCTTTTTGTTTTTGCGCCGTGCTTACCTAGGAACCGTTAAAGCGAACCCACCCCCGGCGGGTATGCCCACGTGGCCCCCCGGCCAATCTTGCAAACCGAAACCGTTCCGGTTTTTGCGGGATTTGAAGGACGAAACACGGGACTTTTTGGGAAAAGAAACTTTATTCTTCGATCTTCTTTAGCTTTGAAATATCAATGAGTTCAAATCGTTCGTTCTCGCCGTCGTCTTTGATCATTTCAAGTTCAAATCCCGTCGGGGACGCCAAATCACAGTTATTCTTTGCGCGTCTCAGATTGACAGGGACTCCTGAGATTTGAAAGAATGCGATAGTCGGTTAATCAAATTGTTCCCTTTAAGAAGGTTGTTAGAAATGACAATCGATCTCTCTACTGCCAAACTAAAAGAAAGGATCATTAAGTATCTGCAAACCAGATATCGAAAGACCGGTGTGAATACGCCAATCTCATGGAGGGCAATCTGGATTGAGTTGGGAGCAACAGAAGAGAACTTTTCTAAAGCTTTGCAGGCAGCTGCCGATGCCGATGGAGGCGCGGACGTTGTGTTTGTCGATCGTGAGCGCATTAAGTTAGGTCCCAAATGGACTTAAGAGACCAAAAAAACCGGTCAAAAAATGTGCTGGTGCTTGACTGTGGTAAAATGCCGGCTTATTCTTTTTAAGAAATATGGATTCGTCTGATAATCCACCATTACGTAGCTACGATCGTCCCGCTTAGTCCTCGGCGCCGTACGCCTTTCGGGCCTCGCCGTCATTCCTAGCAAGGGACGGTATTTGAGCCCCGAGGTGATCATGCGGCAATTTCGTTTTAGCCCGGCTCTACCCGCAACCCCTGCATTTACAATTGGCGATGGCGTCATCTTGCTGGGCATGGCCACCGTAATATACGCGGGGGTACGGTTAGCCTTCCGTGCTCCTCTAGTTATTGCCGGCCCCGATATTTCTCTCTCGCCTTTGGCTTTACCATGGTACGTTTTGCTTTCCGTCGGACGCATGGCGGCTGCGTATTTTCTGTCCTTGCTGTTCAGCCTGTTCTACGGCTACGCTGCTGCGCGCAATCGCACCGCCCGTACGGTGCTCATGCCCTTATTGGATGTGCTGCAGAGCGTCCCTATCCTTTCGTTCCTTCCGGTGGTTTTGCTTAGCCTTAGCGCCATTCTGCCTCAAGCATTTGCCGCCGAGGTTGCGGCCATTGTGCTTATATTCACCTCGCAAGCATGGAACATGACGTTCAGTTTTTACCAATCGCTGACCACCATTCCGAATGAATTGCGCGAGGCTGCCGCCGTGTTTCGCTTTGATCCGTGGCTTCGCTTCAAAGCCGTCGAACTGCCCTTCGCGGCGATCGGGCTACTGTGGAACAGTATGATGAGTTGGTCAGGTGGTTGGTTTTTTCTCATGGCTGCGGAAATTTTTCACGTTGGAACTCGCGACTTTCGCTTACCCGGTCTAGGGTCATATTTGCAAACCGCCGCTAACGAAGGGAATTTGCATGCCGTCTTGTTGGGCGTACTCACCTTGGTGGTGGTGATCGTTTTGCTCGACCAGCTCATCTGGCGGCCTCTCATCGCATGGACCGACAGATTCAAGGTGGACATGGTGGAGGGCGATGAGCCGCCGCGCTCGTGGTTTCTCGATCTCCTTTCACGAGCTTGGCTTGTAGAGCAATTCGGCACGCGCCTATGGCGACCTTTCAGTGAATGGGTGGACAGAGGATTTCAACGACGCACCGGTGGAGTCATCGCGTCACCGGAGCCGTCCGCCGAGGCGGGACAATCGCGATTGGCGGTTGCCATCTTGACGGCTTTCTTACTTCTGGCTTTATACGGAAGTTATCGGGCAGCCGCCATGTTGGTTACCCTTCCCGGTTCAACATGGGCAGAACTAGGAAAGGGGATCGTCGCCACTTTCCTCCGGGTGAGCGTCGCACTGGCGATTACCTTGATGTGGACCATTCCACTCGGCTTTTTTATTGGAACGAACCGCCGCCTGGCAACCATCCTCCAACCGATCGTGCAAGTCGTTGCATCCATTCCGGCGACCGCGCTTTTTCCGGTCGTGCTGCTGGCGCTGTTGCAGGCGCCGGGCGGTTTGAACATCGCCGCCGTGCTTCTCATGCTGATGGGAACGCAGTGGTATCTCCTGTTTAATGTAATTGCGGGTGCAGCGGCTATTCCACAAGATTTGCGTTACACCACCGACCTGCTGCGGCTCTCCTCTCTGGACCGCTGGCGGACTTTGATCCTGCCCGCGCTCTTTCCTTACATTATCACTGGATCCATCACGGCGAGCGGCGGTGCCTGGAACGCAAGTATCGTGGCTGAATACGTGGAATTTGGCGGCCAAACGCACGCCACAACCGGAGCTGGCGCGCTCATCGCGGAAGCCACCGCAAAGGGCAATTATGCGCTGCTGCTGGCGGCCACGTTGGCTCTGGTTCTCACCGTTGTTCTAATTAATCGGACCTTCTGGCGGCGTCTCTATAAATTGGCTGAAGAGCGCTACCGTATGGAATAATCTATACTGGAGGCTTGCTATGACTACGACAACAGTCAATGACGTGGACACTTTGTTGGACCTTCGAGGCGTCACTAAAGCCTACCGGTTAGAGACCAAGCAATTTCTTGCTGTCAAAGACATCAATCTTCAAATCAAGTCGGGTGAATTTGTGTGCTTGCTGGGCCCATCCGGTTGCGGAAAATCGACGCTACTACGTATTATTGCCGGACTGCACGCCGCTACTTCCGGCGTGGTCGCATATCACGGCCGGCCGCTGAAAGGTGTCAATCCGTACACGACAATCGTTTTTCAAACGTTTGCGCTTTATCCCTGGCTAACGGTGCAGGAGAACGTGGAAATTGCATTGAAGGCGCGCGGCGTGCTGGCCGACGCGCGCACCGAGCGCGCTCTAAAGTTGATTGATGTTGTCGGTCTAGACGGGTTCGAATCCGCCTACCCACGTGAACTTTCCGGCGGCATGCGGCAGAAAGTGGGCTTCGCTCGTGCCATGGCAGTCGAGCCGGAATTATTGTGTTTGGACGAACCTTTTTCCGCCTTGGACGTGCTTTCCGCCGAGGCTTTGCGTGGCGAGTTGATGGAACTCTGGCTAAAGAAGAAAATCCCCACAAAAGCCATCTTAATGGTCACCCACAACATTGAGGAAGCCGTGTTCATGGCCGACCGGATAGTCATCATGAGCAAAGATCCCGGTCAAATCGTCACTGAGATTGCAGTTACACTTCGCCATCCGCGCCACCGCAAGGATACTGCGTTCCAAAATCTGGTCGATAACGTTTACGCCGCCGTTGCCGGTCCATCCAAATCGAAAGAGGAGGCGCTCGGGACTCAGCCCGGACAGCCCGGGGCAACCCGGCCATTACCCAACGCCCAGCTGAACGCCCTCGCTGGCCTGTTGGAGAAACTAGTGGAAGAAGGAGGACGGGTCGATCTCGCCCGTATGGGCGGTGATCTGGTTCTCGAACTCGATGACCTCTTGCCCATTGTGGAGGCAGGAGACCTGCTGGGTTTCATCACGCTGCATGATGGAGATTTATTGCTCACCCCGCTTGGGCGCGCATACGCTGATGCCAGCATTCTGGCACGCAAAGCAATCATCGCCGGCCGGGTTTTGCGATTGCCGGTCATTGCCTGGATCTATGAAACGCTCCGCCATGATGACAATTGGCGGGTGGCTCGGGATTATTTCCATGACAAGCTGGAAGCCGATTTTGGCGACAAGACCGAAGAGCAACTCGATATCGCCATTAGTTGGGGCCGTCACGCCGAGCTTTTCGCCTATGACCACGATACCGGAGAATTATATCTAGAGAGTCATGACGGAAAAATGGCTGAGGAAAGCATTGTTCTGACCGAGCTTTACGAGGCCTGGCCTGTTCTTTCCATAAAGGAGCGAGTCGAGGGCTTTGAGCTGCTCCAACAGGATCATGCGGAAGACTTCTTTCTGCACCTAAGTGCCGCGGACAAGGCCCAACTTGTTTTAGCTCTACCGCCCGCAGAGCGAAAATTGTGGATGAGGCTGCTCACTCCTGATGAAGCCGTGGGCGTAATCCAGGAAGCCCCCGGAGACGAACGGGAACGGCTTTTATCGATGCTCGATGACAAGACCCGCAGAGAAGTCAAAGGACTTTTGGATTATGCGGAGGAACAAGCTAGAGGTCTGATGCATCAGCGCTACGCCCGTTTGCGACCTGACATGTCGGTCGACGAAGCTGTTAGTTTTCTACGCAGGGATGCGCGCGACCGGGCGCAAACCGTCTACTACGCCTACGTGACTGACTCTGAGGAGCGGTTGTTGGGGATAGTTACTTTCAGGGATTTGCTGACGGCATCCGGCGATAAGATGGTCCAAGACGTCATGCGCACTGACGTGATCACGGCTCCAGAAACACTGGATCAAGAAGCGCTCAGCCGCCTTTTTGATCAATACAATTTGCAGATGATCCCCGTCGTGGATTCGGAAAGGCGGATTAAGGGAGTGGCCATTAGAAACGTCTGACTCCGATGATTCGCCGAAGAACAGCGCGAGATCATAGTGAATCGAGCGCGACCCGTGGAATTGTTTGGCTATGACGATAATAAAGCGATAGAGATTGTTGTCATAACCAAGGTTACTGGTCTGATGAAGGTTCTGTTCGCTGAATGCGACCACAAAGTCGGCAAGCACGTGAAAGACGCCCTGACTGCAGAAGGCTATGCAGTGAAATGGGTGGAGGATGGGCATGAAGCGTTGTGGTTGGCCGAGAACTATCACTTTGACTTGATCGTGCTCGACATCATGCTGCCCGAGCGAGACGGGATCAGCATCCTTCGGTACTTCCTGGTCTCACCTACGATAAAACCAGTTATGAGACATCTCGCGTTCGACGAATCCGATTGACCCGAGTCCAATTTGGAAATCCTTGGGTTTGAATTTCTCTATACCCATCCCGCTGTCCAACCAGGTTAACCAGGGAGATCTTCAAACGGCTCTTAATTCTGAACTTCAAGCAAAGCAGCTGTTGGCCGCGGCCGAGCTAAGAGCGAGCACCGAAGTTCGAGGTGCTTATGAGCGCTATACCTTGGCGGTGGACGCAGTTTCGCATTACTCCGCAGAGCTGCTTCGAGATGCCGATCGTGTACTGGAAGCTAAAGTCTACGGTTACAACCGCGGCAGCTCCTCTTTGCTAGAGGTACTCGATGCTCAACGGGTCAACAACGACGTCTATCTCGCCTATTACGCTGCCCTCAACGAGCAGGCAAAGGCATTAGTTGCCTTGGAGCAATCAGCGGGAATTTGGGACGTCAACTTTTGATCTGAGGCTGCCTTTTTCTTTCGCTTGCCCTCAGATAAATGAGTTCAACATGGTGTTAATTCCAAGCTTCGTTTTACCTAAAAACATTCTCGGCGTCATCAAAAGGACCGGTCCTATTCAGGTGTCGCCCAGGCTTATCCGGGCCGCTTCGCTTGCAGCCCCTGAGGTGCTTTCCGAGTTGGGAAGCGGACTCCAGGGGCTTACTGAAGAAGAGGCTCAGCGACGCTTGGAAGAGTATGGCCCCAATGTCGTCGCCCATGAAGATCGCTTTACCCGCCTGAGACTCTTCGTCAAAGCGTGCCTGAACCCGCTCGTGATTCTACTTTCAGTCCTTGCGATCGTTTCGTTTGCAACGGCCGAGACGACATCGGACATAGTCTCCGGCACGTTGATGGTTGTTATGGTGGTGCTGGGCGTTTCATTGCGGTTTGTCCAGGAAGCCCGTGCGGATGCAGCGGCCGCCAAACTCAAGGCCATGATTCACGTAACGGCTACGGTCATCCGTGAAGGCAAGGAAAAAGAGATCCCATTGGCCGACCTCGTCTCCGGAGACGTTGTCAAGCTTGCTGCTGGTGACATGATCCCCGCGGATGTCCGCATCCTATCGTGCAAGGACTTATTCCTAAATCAGGCCAGCCTCACCGGTGAGTCATTCCCGGTTGAGAAGTTTGACGCTCCCGAACCCGTCGCCGGTAAATCGCCCCTGGAACTTAGCAACATCTGTTTCCTCGGTACGAGCGTTGAAAGCGGTTCAGCAATCGCCGTCGTCGTCGAGACCGGTCTGAACACGTACCTTGGCAGTATGGCCAGCGCGATCACGGAGGAGCCGCCCCCAACTAGTTTTGACAAAGGCATATCCGATTTCACTCGGCTCATGATTCAATTCATGGCGATCATGGTTCCCCTGGTCTTCTTCATTAACGGCTTCAGCAAGCATAACTGGGGCGAAGCGTTCTTGTTTGCGCTTGCAGTCGCGGTCGGCCTCACTCCGGAAATGCTGCCGATGATCGTCAGTGTCTGCCTTTCCAGAGGTGCCATCCTGATGTCGCGGAAGAAAGTGATTGTTAAGCGGCTGAACTCCATCCAGAACCTCGGTGCGATGGATGTCCTGTGCACGGACAAAACGGGCACTCTGACGATGGACCGCGTTTTTCTTGAAAAGCACTGCGATGTCGTTCGGCAGACTAGCCTCAGCGTATTACAGCTCGCCTTTCTCAACAGCCACTTTCAGACCGGACTGAAAAACGTGCTGGACCGTGCGGTTCTCCAGCACCAGGATATACACCAGGATCTCTCAATCGCCGACTACTCCAAGGTGGATGAGATCCCCTTCGACTTCAGTCGCAAGATGATGTCTGTCGTGGTCTCCACGCCGCAGGGCAAGCACCGTCTAATCTGCAAGGGCGCCCCGGAGTCGGTCTTTAGCCGCTGCACACAGTTCGAGCTCGATGGAGAGGTTTACCCGATGGAGCCACTCCTGCTCGAAGATTTAAGGGAGGAATACGATCAGCTATCCGCCGACGGCTTCCGCGTCCTGGCGATCGCCTATCGCGACATCGATCCGAAACCCACCTACAGTAAGGACGACGAGCACGATCTCACCCTGAAGGGGTACATCGCGTTCCTGGATCCACCAAAGGAGACAGCCAAGCCGGCCATCATTGCCCTTCAGACACACGGCGTCGCTGTCAAAGTGCTCACCGGTGACAACGAGTTGGTTTCCCGCAAGATCTGCAAAGAGGTCGGCCTGCCACTGGAACATGTGCTAACCGGCGCAAAGATCGAGTCGATGAGTGACGCCGAGCTAGCCGGGGCTGCGGAAAAA
>Ga0137363_10002137_pt1 | contig 11672 bp, 10 predicted proteins | sample MadtaG_FD_104800 | JGI IMG/M metagenome (GOLD analysis project Ga0137363, IMG submission 104800) | Vadose zone soil microbial communities from Angelo Coast Range Reserve, California, USA - Mad1_115_16 metaG | ecosystem: Environmental > Terrestrial > Soil > Vadose zone | place: USA: California...
CAGCTTTCGACTCCTTGGTCCGATGATCGATGCTCTATTTTACTCGCTCCGCGCTACCCTGACGAGCTCTGACAGCTTCTTCCGGCCACTCCCTAAGAACCCCTGCCGCCCGCCGCCGTTTGTGGTAGCTTTTTAGAATTGCCCGGTTGCCCGGAAGGTGAGCGTTCTTTTGAGGTCTAGAAAGCTGTTTCGCCTCTTGCTCGTGGCGCTCCTCGTCGTTCCATCATTCTCTCGGGCGGAGCCTTCTTCCCAGCTGGCGATCACCCACGTCACCGTCATTGATGCCACTGGCCGCCCGCCGCAACCCGATCAGATCGTTCTAATTGAAGCAGGACGAATCACTGCGGTAGGCGCGGCAGCAACGATCAAAGTTCCCAAAACCGCCCGCACCATCGAGGCCTCCGGAAAATTCTTACTCCCCGGCTTCTGGGACATGCATGTCCATCTCGCAGGCGTCACTGCCGATCCGAACTGGGGCAAACAAGTCTTACTCCCGCTACTTCTCGCCTATGGCATCACTGGCGTGCGGGACATGGGCGGCGACCTCGACGCTCTCCTATCCTGGCAGCGCGACGCCGAGTCGGGTGCGCTCCTGGCCCCGCACATCGTTTGTAGCGGCCCGTTCCTAGCAGCGAGCGGTGAAAAAACTCCCGAGCAGTATCCTGTCCACAACGCTGAGGAAGCCCGGGCTGCTGTCCTTGCCCTCAAGAAGCGTGGCGCCAACTTCATCAAGATCGTTTCGATGCCGTCGCGCGATGCCTTTTTCGCCGTCGCCGACGAATCCAAAAAGCAAAACATTCCTTTTGTCGGCCACTTGCCCTTCGAAATCGGCGCCATCGAAGCTAGCAACGCAGGCATGCGCAGCATCGAGCATCTTCTCTATAGCGGTTTTGCCCTCTCTTTTTCCTCGACTGAAGCTGAACTGCGTCCGCGCCTCGTTCAAGCCGAAAAAAATGGCGACGCCGCCGCCTGGGAGCAGATCGCTCACGAAGCCGACGCCACCTACAGCCCGGAAAAGGCCGCCATACTCTTTCAAACGCTGAAGAAGAACGGCACTTGGGTCACGCCGACTCTCGCCTCTCTGGACATCACCTCCCACCCAGAGAGTTGGAAGCTCGATGAGCCTCTGCTCGCTTTCGTTCCGCCGGCATTGGCAAAGCAGTGGCGCGATTCCTTGACAGACGAGCGTATGAAGCAGCGTGCAGCATGGCTGGCTCGTCAAGCGGCCAACGATTGGAAGCTAACCGGTGAATTGCACCATGCCGGTGTGCCGCTTCTCGTCGGCTCAGACTCGCTCGATCCGTTTGTCTTTCCCGGTGATAGTTTTCATCACGAGCTGGCCGAGCTGGTTCGCTCGGGCTTTACGCCCATGGAAGCTTTGCAGGCAGCCACGCTCGGGGCTGCAAAGTTTCTTGGCCGCGACAAAGACTTCGGCACCGTCGAAACCGGCCACGCCGCCGATCTGGTATTGTTAAGTGGGAATCCGGTCGAGAACATCGCCAACACGCCGAAAGTTTGGGCCGTGATTCGGAATGGCGGCTACTATGACCGTGCGGCTCTCGATGCGTTGCTGGCGCGCGCAAAAGTGGCCGCAGCCGGCGTCATGGAAGGGAAGCCATAAAGCCGGGGGTCTTGTCGCATGCATCCGAGCAGAAGAGCCGCCGCCATTTAGAAAATTATGAAGGTCGCTGCTACAATCCGCCGCCGATCAAATTTTACGGTCTCGCCGTTTTTCTTCTTCCTCGTGTGTATGGCCATCGCGCAAGTCTCGCTGGCTCAGGAGCGCGAGCGCGGTGACGAAATCGTCGCCAATCTCGCTGGCGGTCGCGTCATTATTCACGTCGCTCGCGACAAAATCGTCTTCGCGGCCATCGATCAAGCTGTCGAACCTAACTCCATTCCTCCGCGTGTCCTGAGTATCGACCGCAGTCACATCGGGGTTCTTCTGGGTGCTTCCGAATGGCGCATTCCCGCCGACCCCAAACCCGTGCGTCTGGACAAGGATTTTCCTCGCGTCCCGGGCAAGAACCCACACTACGCCGCCGATCCCGACGAAGTCGCGCCAGATCTAGATGTTATTGGTGTCGCGTTTCTCGAGCGTCTGCGCCCGCTAGTCTCCCAACTCCACCACAGGATCGAATTCAAACCCGATGAGGCTCTCTTTGAAGTAGTCGTCATCGGGTTTGCGCCGGAGGACTACGGCCCCGAAGTCTGGACCGTTGAATACCGCATCCAACAGGACGAAATCGCGACTCGCGGCGACTTCTGGCAGACCCGTCTCCTTCGCCCGCGTTTCACGCAGCTCTATCCGCCAGAAAAGCACGCGCCGAAAACACTTATCGAAATTCGCTATCCGGAGACTATTCAAGGTCCAACGTTGCAGCAACTCATTCAGGGAAACGATCCGGACATCGAGAAAGTCTATCGAGCGGATCCCAAGTTCACGAAAGTCGCGGAAAGCATTGACCGCGGCCAAGCCAACAAAGCAGTTCCGGAAGACGCCACGGACTTTCTCCGTGCCGTGCTGCCACTCGTTTCAGAAAAGGCCAGCTTTATTCTCGGCACGGTGAACGAGGGCGGCTTCGATTGGGTGGTTCCACCAGGTGAACCAGTCGAGAAAGCCAAAGAAGACAAAAACCAGCCACCAGATGCGCCCTCGCTACACCGAAAACCCAAGCCATAAAATCGCAGACACGCGAGGCACGGCCTAGTCCCCTGCCACTTTAATTCGGCCAACCGATCGGCCGATGTCCTTGCGATAGTGCATGCCATCAAAATGAATCTTCTCCGACGCCTGATAAGCCAGCGTCAAAGCTGTTTCTAAGGAAGCTCCTGCCGCTGTCACCCCCAGAACGCGCCCACCACTGGTCACAAGGGAATCGTGTTGGCGCCGCGTGCCAGCTTGGAATATCTCCACACCAGTGTCATCGCGAATGGCGGTTAGTCCGTCAATTCTCATTCCAGTTGCAAATTTTCCTGGATACCCACCCGAAGCGAGCACCACGCACGCGCTTGCTCCCGGTTTCCAATCGAATCTCTTGGGATCAAGCCGCTTTGCTGCAACATCCTCTAGAACCTCCGCAAGGTCAAAATCCATCCGCGCCACAATCGCCTGAGCTTCCGGGTCGCCTAACCTGCAATTAAACTCCAGCACCTTTGGCCCATCGTTGGTCAGCATCAAGCCAAAGTACAAAAAGCCTTGGTACGGGATACCGTCACTCGCTAGGCCCTTGAGGGTCGGTTCCACGATCGTCGAGATCACTGCGTCGCGCAGGTCAGCTGGCAATAACTCGTCCGAAGAATACGCACCCATCCCTCCTGTATTCGGGCCGCGGTTCCCTTCAAGGACTCGCTTGTGATCCCTCGTAGGGACCATCGGCGCGTACCGCTCGCCATCCGTCAGAATGATGAAAGACAGCTCGTCTCCGCCGAGCGTCTCCTCCAGCAAAACGCGATGGCCTCCAGGTCCAAGCTCATTCTTCTCCATCACCGACTGGAGGAAATGCCTGGCAGGCTCCGCATCAGGCGCAAGGATTACTCCCTTGCCCGCACACAATCCATCGGCCTTGATCACCAGCGGCCAATCCACGGCGTTCAAAGCGGCATACGCATCTTGCGGCGTGTCATAAGCGCCATACATTTTCGCCGTTGGAATGTTGTGTCGAAGCAGAAATTTCTTCGAAAAAATCTTGCTGCCTTCGAGCTGTGCAGCCTGCCGGGAAGGGCCCACAATGGCCCAGTTTCGCTTCAGAAACGCGTCCGCAATCCCATTCACCAGCGGCAGCTCCGGCCCCACCACCGTCAAATCCGGGCCAACTCTTTCTGCCAGCGCCACAATTGCCGCAACGTCCCCGGCGTCCACTCGAATGCATTCCGCGTCCTCAGTGATTCCGCCGTTCCCCGGCGCGCACCAAATTTTCCCGACGCGCGCGCTTTGCTTCAGCTTCCAGACCAGCGCGTGCTCGCGCCCTCCGCCCCCAATCACCAAAATCTTCATCCAGAAGACCTCGCGAAAATTCAGTTCGAACGATAGTCGCCCGATAACAACGTGTCAACCTACGCGCTTAGACTGCGCCATCTCTCTGCCATGCAATCAGTCTCATCTTTTTCCGCAGCGGAAATAGCAATTTAGCTTGTGTAGCGTAAGCCGCAATCTTTACTTATTCGGGTATGGCTCTCCCCTTTTATCTTCGTCATGGCGGGAAGCCTCTAAACTGGATCAAGCGACGGGTCATTCCAACTCTCTCGACAGGAAGGAGCGCGCATGATACTGATCCCCCTCCGCCACGAAAGCATGCAGGGGCGCCGCTGGCCCATCGTCACGTTCACCCTCATCGCCCTCAACATCATTGTCTTCTTGGCGACCCACTGGACGATCGAAGCCCAGGACGCTCAAATTCCCCAGCGCGCCGAAGTGCGCAAACATCTCGTCTACCTCGCAGCCATGCACCCCGAACTGAAAATCGGGGAGGAAGAGCGCAAGTTTGTCGAGCCTATCGCGACCAAGTACCCGGCTGACTGGAAAGAATTGTCATCCCCTGACCGCAAGCCGGAAGACGCTTGGGACGCCAATATCCGCCAAGTCGAGGAGCCTGCTGAACTTCAAGCGGAGATGGACCGGCTCTCGCAACAATTTGAAGACTTCGAGAATAACACTCTGTTGGCTCGTTATGGCTTTGTTCCGGCCCACCATACTGCCATCTCCTACATTACTGCCAATTTCCTGCACGGTGGTTGGCTCCATCTGATCGGCAATATGTGGTTTCTCTGGCTCGCCGGCTTCATCCTTGAAGACAATTGGGGCCGTGCCATCTATGCCGTCTTCTACCTCCTCGCCGGTGCCGTAGCGCTCCAGTTTCATGGCTGGATGTACCCCGATAGCTATGGCCCATGTTTGGGGGCCTCCGGCGCTGTCGCCGCTCTGATGGGTGCCTTCCTGGTCCGCTTTCCCAAGCTCAGAATCGAAATGTTCTTTTGGGTTTTTTATGTACGCGGACGATTCAAAGCCGCCGCTTATTGGCTGCTGCCGCTCTGGGGCCTCATGGAACTGTTCTACGGTTCCTTGTCCGGACAAGCTGGCGGCGTAGCTCATTGGGCGCACGTCGGCGGCTTCGCCTTCGGAATGATTGGTGCCCTTATTCTTTCTCGCTCAGGCTTGGAACACAAGGTGAGCTCAGCCATCGAAGAAAAAGTGAGCTGGTCAGCCGATCCCGCCATCGTTCAAGCCACCGAAGCAATCGATCAAGGCAAGCCCGAAGAAGCTATCAAGAAACTCGAGGAGCACGTTGCTGCCAAACCTGACGCTGCCGACGCCCTGGTGCTGCTGCAGCAACTGCAGTGGCGCCGCGGCAACTCGGCCGGCCACCAGGATGCCACTATCAAGCTTTGCCAACTCCATCTCAAAAAGCAGGATGGCGAAGCTGCGTTGCTCGATTACGAGGAGTTTCAGAATACAGGCGGCCAGCACCTACCGGCCTCAACTTGGCTCGATCTTTGCCGGTCTCTCGAGGGTCGGCAGGACTTTGAGCGCGCCGTTCGAGAATATGACAAGCTCGCAACAGCCTATCCAAAGGACAGACCATCCCTGCTAGCGCTGATGGCTGCGGGCCGGCTTTCTCAGAAGAAACTAGGCCGTCCCGCGGAAGCTCTCCATTTTTACCGAGCCGCTTCCGCTTCCCCTGTCCCGCACCTCGACTGGGAATCGAACATCCAAGCGGGGATCAAAGAGGCCACCGCCGCGCTGTCTCAATCGGCAGTCCACGCCGAATAAGCGAAGAAGAGCGCTACGGAGGGCGCTCTTTCCGACTAACTTATAAGTTATTATATATTATTTGGTAATATAACGTTGCGGTATCTGACTCGAGACCTAACAATATTTGGAGTTCGCAGGTTTCTCGGATCGGCGACCTACGCTTGACCGACCGCTCGAATGGGAATCGTCACTCCAGAGGCCGCGTCCGAAGAAGCCAGCATGTGGCAGCGCCCATCAAAGATTCCGCCGGGATCAATCACCATGCACGGCGAATGAACTTCGCCCGTAACCACGCCCTTCGCCTGAATCTCCACGCGCCCTTTTGCGAAAATCACACCGTCAAAGCGTCCAGAAATCACCACGCGGTTTCCTTCAATCTGGCCTTCGACTTTGGCGCCTTCACCCAAAACCACAGTCTGCTCGGAAATAATGTTTCCCCGCACATTGCCGTCGATTCTAAATGTTCCGGTGAGCTGCAGCGTGCCTTCGAGAGTCACACCCTGATCAATAAATCCGGTCCACTCTTCGCTAGCGCCATTCTTTGAGGAACCGGGCCACTTCCATGCCATGACTTTTCTCCTAGAGCGACTCTCCTACTCTAGCCTTCGGTGCGCACAAGTCAACGCATCGCGCAGAGCGAGTTGTCCAAAAGATACGTTTGAACGAGAGCGATTGCCGCAGGTGAAACGGACTCACTTCATCAAGCGATCGTAAATCCCCATCAACTGCGCGTCGTCGTAATACTCCACCACGAGCTGCCCGGGGCGCATTTTGGTCTTCTGCCGCAGGAGAACTTTCGTCCCCAGATTCCGCTGCAATTCATCAATCGCTGCCCTAATATTCGCGTCCATATGGATCTCGGCCGCGGGGCTAGCGACACGCGAACGCCGGGATGCCAATTTTTCAATCTGCCGAACCGTCAGCCCGCCTCGCGAAGCTCGCTGTGCATAACGCATCCTCAAAGGGGAATCAGCCACGGCTAGCAGAGCTCTGCCATGCCCCGCAGTCAGCTTGCCTTCTTCAATCCATTCTAGAATCGCTGGTTCTAACTTCAACAGCCGGATTGAATTGGCAACCGTCGCGCGATCTTTTCCCGTCCGCTCTGCCACTGCTTCCTGCGTAAGCTGAAATTCCTCCAGCAATCTCTCAAAAGCTCGGGCGGCTTCAATAGCATTCAAATCCTCTCGCTGGATGTTTTCCACCAGCGTCATTTCCAAAGCCAGCTCATCCGGAACTTGCCGGACAATCGCCGGAACTTTCGCCAACCCCGCCCGTTGTGCAGCCCTCCAACGCCGCTCGCCGGCAATCAGCTGAAAACGACTCCCAATCGGCCGGACTACCAAGGGTTGAATGATTCCACTAGACTTAATGGACCGCGCCAATTCATCTAATGCTTCTTCGCGAAATCTCGTGCGAGGCTGATACGGGCTCGGCTCAATCAAATCAATGTCGATTTGATGTTGTCCGCCCTGCATTGCCTCCCGAGCAGGCACAGCTGCAGCAGCGCTACTGTTCGTGGCGTGAGGTTGAGCTAGTGGAGCCTGCGGCGCGGAAACCTGAGGTTCAAGCTCCCGAATGAGCGCTCCGAGCCCCCGTCCCAGTGCGTTTCTCGGCATTGGCAATGACCTCCTGGGCGAGTTGCGTGTAACCCTCTGCCCCTTTGCTATGAATATCGTACATTATGATTGGTTTTCCGAAACTTGGCGCCTCGGCAAGCCGCACATTGCGTGGAATAACGCTCTGAAATATTTGCGTCCCGAAAAAACTGCGCAGATCGGTAGCGACTTGCCTGGATAAAGTTGTTCGCTCGTCGAACATCGTCAGCAAAATCCCTTCAATTTCCAAGCTGGGATTAAGCGTCCGGCGGATTCGCATCAACGTATCCAGCAGCTCGGAGACGCCTTCCAAGGCCAGGTATTCGCATTGAATCGGTACCATCACTGCGTCCGCAGAAACCAGCGCGTTTAAAGTCAACAGATCAAGCGCTGGCGGGCAATCCAAAATAATAAACTTGTAGCGCTCTCGAATCTCGTTCAGAACCGCTTGGAGCTTATACTCGCGATTTTCTGCCGATACCAGTTCTACTGCAGCACCCGCAAGGTTCTTGTCGGAGGGGACGACATCAAGGCCGTCCACTTGCGACTTTTGAACAATTCGGTCAAAAGGTTCATTCAGAATCAAGGTGTGGTAGAGGGTTCTGCGGGAAGGGTCTTTGGCAAATCCGATGGCCGCCGTAGCATTGGCCTGCGAATCACAATCCACCAGCAAAGTAGACTGTTCAGAAGTAGCGAGGCAAGCCGCCAAGTTAACTGCGGTGGTGGTTTTTCCAACCCCGCCTTTTTGATTTGCAACCGCGATGATTCGCGCCAACAAGTCCCCCAATTTGCGAAAAGTTAGCAGAGTCGCGTCAAGGATGCAACTTGTTTCACGTGGAACGTCCACTGCGCTCCTGAATTTTTCAACCGAACGTTCCACGTGGAACAATTTTGCATCCGCCTGATCGAGTCACATGTGTTCCACGTGGAACAGCTATGCCCACTCGAGAGCGCCCGAGGATTGTTCCACGTGGAACGCCGCCGCAGTCTGTTGCGGGAGTTCACTGCACCTCCAAGCGTTCCTAGATCCCATGTTTCACGTGGAGCTTTCCTTCTCCTCGCCTGCATCGTTGCAATTGGCCTCATTGGTTCGTATCACTGATTGTTCCACGTGGAACACACGTGTCACTTGTTGACCTTCGGCTTTCAAGCGTCGATCAAAGGAGCAGTCTACTTCCCCCGGCCATTTTCGCCGGCCAGGTGCCCTAAGAAGGCAGAGGAACACAAGTCAGATGGGCAGGCTGCGACGCAAAATCGATTAGGAATGGGCGGTCTGAGTTCTCCGCCAAAATGCCGAAAGTCTTTATCTTTCAAGTCGTTGCCACGACGCCCTCGCTCTTTCTCGTCCCCACGAGCAAATACCGCTGCAAAGAATGCGGCACGGGGATCGGCTCCCGCCATTCCCATCGCGTCCCGCTGCGCGCCCGGTCGAGGTCGCGCCCCCCAATCCACAAGATAACTTGTTTAGCTGCAACACGTTCCGAGGCCGCCCAAGACAGAAACGGCTCAAACTCTCCCACCGCTCGTGAACACACGAAATCCAGAGGCATAATCTCCTCGCCCAGTTCCTCATACCGGCTCACCAGCACGCGTGTGTCTGGAAGTGCAATGTTTCTAAGCACTTCCGTCAGAAACGTGGCCTTCTTCATGTTGCATTCAATGAGGACGGTGTGCAACCTCGGTCGCATGATTTTCAGTGGAATTCCAGGAAATCCAGCCCCCGAGCCTACGTCGGCGAGCCGACCATCTCCCACAGGCACAGCCACGGCCGCATACATACTTTCGCAGAAATGACGATATAGTATTTCCAGAGGGTCGCGAATTGCGGTCAGATTTATCTTCTCATTCCAGGCCAGCAAAATCTTCATATATTGTTGAATACAAATGATTTGCTGGTCATTTGCAGGCAATTGGAATTCGCCAAGAGCGCGGCGAATCGTCTCCGCTGAAAGCACCGCTGGGCTGGGTGTTGTCATAAGAGTTAATAAAATTCTACGCTTTGGAAGTTTCCCCTTCTCGGATCGGTACTCCTGCTCTAACTAGGTACTTCGGCCCCGCCACTCCCGCCACTGCATCCACTGCAATATGCCATAACATTGCGGGAACTACCCCATCGTACGCGATTCGCGCTGTCCCGAACACTGTGCCAATGACCAGTGTGCTCACCAGCCCACCTCTCCCCTGGTAAAGGTGTGCCAACCCAAAAAGAACAGAGGACAATAGCACCACGCCCCAACCGGGCAACCCTTCTCGCGTCAATGCCGCCATGGCAAACCCACGGTACAGGAATTCCTCGCACAACCCTGCGGTCACCGCCAACCCCAAGTAGGGAACCAACTCCACTCGCGATTGCGGCAGAATCCTCTCGGCGAGTACGCGCATGAACTCCCGCGCCTTCCCCGACGACCGCCCCATCCGCCGCAAATTGAGCCATTGCAAACCTCCCAAAGTCGCGGCGCCGACAATCGCCGCGATCAGGATTCGCCAGCGTCCATGAATCACTAAACCCAACTCATCCGGAGTCAGTCCCCTGGCCCGGGCCCGCCAAAAAACGACGGCGACGGCCAGCCACTGAAACGCAATCGTCGAAGCGTAAAGCGAAAGCCGCTCTCGCGAGTTCGTCCGCGGAAGCGCCATCAACTTTTGCAACCGCCGCCGCCCCCTCAACGGCAAGAGCACACTGAGGGCGAAAAAGATTAACCAGAAGTCCCAAGGCATCCCGGGATGAAACCACGTTCGCTAAGCCCGGCGCAACTCTTTGCCGCAACTTCTAGGCCCGCCCCACCGTGTTACCAGCGCAAAGGTCGCAGCATCGCTATAATGGTTAATGAATCAGCGAGGTGAACTCTTGGCGGCACAAGTGAAACTCACAGCCATGGCCAAAGCAGCAGGTTGCGCGGCAAAACTGAATCCCGCGACTCTCGATGCCGTTCTGCGCAAACTCCCGCGTCAGACGGACCCGAATGTTCTTGTCGGTTTCGACACGAACGATGACGCCGGAATCTATCTCATCGGCGAAGACCTCGCACTGGTCCAAACCGTCGATTTTTTCACGCCCATCGTCGACGACCCATTTCTGTTCGGGCAAATCGCTGCCGCCAACGCTTTGAGCGACGTCTACGCCATGGGTGGCCGGCCAGTTTCGTCATTATCCATAGTCGGCTTTCCAGAAAAGGGCGACCCGGAAATTCTCGAACAAATTATTCGTGGCGGTCTCGCCAAAATGAACGAGGCCAAGTGCAGCGTGATCGGCGGCCACTCCATCCGCAATGAAGATATGCTTTTCGGCTACGCCGTCACGGGCCTCATCAATCCGAACCGTGTTTGGCGCAACGTGGGAGCGAAGCCCGGCGATGCATTACTTTTTACCAAGCCGCTCGGGACCGGCGTGATTACCACGGCGCTAAAAAAAGATCGTGCCTCAGCGGAATCTGTCGCTGCGGCCGTCTCAGCAATGAGCACTCTCAACGCCGCGGCCGCCGCCGCACTTCAGGAAGTTGCCGACAGCGCGCAAGGTGCAAAACCGATCCATGCCCTCACCGATGTGACCGGATTCAGCCTTCTCGGCCACGCTCGGGAGATGGCGCTCGGCGATCCAGCTAACGGCCTCGAGCCCGTCTCCTTTGAAATCGACCATGCGTCCTTTGCTTATTTTCCAGGCGCCCTTCGGGCCGCCTCTGAAGGCCATCTCTCCGCCGGTTTAAAAAACAATCGCGCATTCATCGGCGAATGCGCCGTTTTCGAATCGAGCGTCCCCCCCGAATATCAGGATCTTCTCTTCGATCCGCAGACCTCTGGCGGTTTTCTTGCGGCCATCGCCCCAGACTACGCGGATTCCGCCCTGGCGGCCTTCCGACGGCACGGCGTCACGGCGCACCGCATCGGCCGCGTCATCCGGAAAGCCTCGCCTTTGATAAAAGTGGTTTGAAACTGTCGATTATTCTGGCCGTATTAGCGGGAGGAGCCTCGCGGCTCACTAGACAGGGGTCGTTTAGAAAAAGCGCATGGACACGATTACACACGGCCTCGCCGGCGCACTTATCGCGAAGGCGGCCTTGTGCGGCGAGGACATGTTCGCGTCGCGTCCCATGAACCGCGCGAGCATGGTCACCTGGTCGTTGATGCTCGGCGCCATTTTTCCCGATTCAGACATTCTTCGCGACTGGTTCTCAAGCGATCCACTTCTCATCGTCACGTGGCATCGTAGCATCACGCATTCCCTCGTCTGCATGCCCTTCTTCGCGCTGGCTTTGGCCGCACTGACGCGCTGGTTCGCACGCTGGCGCAAATGGGATGCGCCCTCCTTCCGAGCCTTGACGGGCATC
>Ga0137363_10002145_pt1 | contig 11658 bp, 14 predicted proteins | sample MadtaG_FD_104800 | JGI IMG/M metagenome (GOLD analysis project Ga0137363, IMG submission 104800) | Vadose zone soil microbial communities from Angelo Coast Range Reserve, California, USA - Mad1_115_16 metaG | ecosystem: Environmental > Terrestrial > Soil > Vadose zone | place: USA: California...
CATCGAACTCATCCCCGTTTTCGCATCGTACGCATCAAAGAGGTCATAGGCGACCCACTCATTTGATTCAGTCTCCAGCGTGACGCGCATGACAGTGAATTCGTTCTCGTTCGGCTCGGACTTCCAAACGGTTTTCAGGATTTCCGTCGTAACGTCGAGCGGACGCACCTTGCTGCCGTCGGGCATCTCAATCGGCATTTCACTGAACAAACCCAAGGCCTTCATCGCCTTGATGGTCTGGATGTGACTCCCCGGATAGCGAAGCGTCTTCTCTTTCATGTTCGGTACTTCGCTTTTCATGGTAGTGATAAGAGTCCGGAGTCCATCTGTATTGAATGCCTCGAGCGTGCCTACGGAGTCAAAATTCACCAACTCACAATCGGAAAGCGCGGGTTTTGTGACCACGTGGCTGTTCTCCGCATAGCGCGCGGGACGCAGATATTCCTGCACCACATCAACCGGAGAAAACGGCGCCTTGTACTCAAACGGCCACACGCGCTTTACGGGCAGCCCGCCGACCAGGCATTCAAAACGACTGATCCGCAAACCCTTTCCCAGTGCGTAGTGCCCAAGAATAACATTCCCCATTCCCGGCGCCACGCCGCAATCCACGACCACGGTGAGCTGTTTCATGCGCGCCTTTGCGTCAAGCAGAAATGAATCCTCGGGAAAAAATGAAATGTCCACGATACTCTTCCCTGGCTCAAGTCCGTCGATTACAGCTTCCAGCGTTTTGAAACCCATGAATCCGGGAACTGCGAGCATCACGAGGTCAGCACCTTGCACGCACGCACGAACTTTTTTGGGATCCGCAAGATTTGCAACCCGTATCCGGATTGCGGGAAATTGTCTTTGCATCTCCTTGAGTCGAGCAAAATCCAGATCGAACGCAGTCACATCATATTTCCGAGAAAGCTCCATCGCAATCGTCCGGCCCACAAGTCCCGTCCCAAGCACTGAAATCCTTTTCTTCTGCATCACAACCCTCCTTACAAAATTCTATTTAGAGCATAGCCCGCCGCGAGGCGCCGCGTCAACGCACTGAAGAAATTATTAATTGGGGAAGTTCTTATCCACCTGGTCATAGATTAACACGCTCATCTTACGGATCACATCGGTAAGTTTTGCTAAGTCCCCGCCCTTTGTCATGATGCAAAGGAAATACGGATGCGTAGGGTGATAGATAATGCCGCAGTCATGCAATTCCTGCGTGCCGCCCGGGAACGTATGCTCGCCGAATTTTTGCGCTGTAGTAATATTTTCCGGAACACCCGCCGAAATACCCTGCGGGAAGTCCGCATACGCCAAAAGCCCGAGAGCTTTTTGTGCCATCAGAGGAGAAAGATAGGTGCTGTTATACAACACCCTGAAGAAAAAAGAATATTTTTCCGGACTCAGATAATCCGACTGCGACATCGGAAACGGAACTTTCAGGTCATCAAATACCTGCTTCAACTTATCTATCCCCAAATCGTCGAAAAGAATATGGGCCGCATTGTTATCGGAATACTCGATCATATATTTTATTAAATCGTCGATCGAATATGACTTGCCCGCTTGTATGGATTTGAGCGGCTTTATATTTTCGATCGCATTATCGTCGAATGATCCATCGAATGTCATCTTCCTGTCCAACGTGTTTGGATCTGCTTCTGCTGATTTCAAATACGCTATCATGACAGGCACCTTGAGCAGGCTTGCCGGAGAAAACTGGTGTTCTTCATTTACTCCCGTCCACCGCCCGGCATCCAAATCCTGAAAATATACTCCGACATCACTTGCGGTCCCTGCCTGGGTAATCGAGTATATCTCCGATTGAATGCTCTTTTCGAGCGGCGCCAGACGCATGGTGCTTTTAGGCGTCGTGTATGCAAGAACAGGATTGATAAGCCCCTCCCTCCCAAGCCGCAAAGGTCCCGTAGTTATCGCAGTCGTTGCACTCACTGGCGCGGCGGACGAGCGACCGAATATCATATAAGAAACAAGGCCTCCCAGCACAAAAAAGCCGCAGGCGGCCGCAATGACCGGAGCTATATTCTTTTTCTCGAAATATCGCCTTCTTAAATCAGACATTATTTTTTATTGTAAAACATCCATTAAAATCAGCAAGACTTATCAATGCTTATGCTTTGCAAAGTGAGGTTTTCCCAAAGATGCGGAGGAGTTCTGCCCTACACCTACAAATGGAATATGGAATGCGATCACGATATAAACAACAAGAGTAAGAAAGAGCGGGACGGCGCCGATTGCAATGGCAAGTGCCGGGCCGATTCTCCCGTAAAGAAGGCCCGCAAGAGCCGGGCCCACGGCCCAACCGAGATCACTTGCAAAAGTCATTATACCGGCGATAAACCCATCTTCGGCGTGCTCTTTATCCAAATTATTGAGCCATGCCCAGAGCGCAACGCCAGCGAGTTCTTCGCCCGAAGTTGCGAGGAATCCGATCACGATAAACCAAATGCCGGGACTGAATCCGAGTAGCGCACCGAGCACAGCAAACAGGATGAGTCCGAGGAGAACGAGCAGTTTTTTGCGATATGTATCGGCCAGCTTACCCAATACGCCACCAAGAACCACGACGGCGAAATCGAAAACCGCGAGGCCCCATGCCTCACTTATGCCATACACCTGATGCACGATCGTAAGCGGTATCACAAACCAAATCACGGCATAAAATGTCGCCGAAGCGAATCCAAGCAGAAGCAGTGTAGTACTTACGGGGTTCAGCCGCTTGAGTGTCCGGAAAAGATGCCCGAGCGGTTTCCGGCGCACGCGGTAATGATGAGAAGGGATTTTCTTTTCCGCTGCCGCATCACGACTCTTCTCTTTTTTTACGAAGAGAAGAGCGAGAAACGCTGCGAAAAAAATCGATGCGAACACAATCCCCATCGCAAATGGAACAAGACCTAATACAAAAGTAAAAAGAATAACAGCAAATACAGTACCGAGCGACTTCGCCATATCGGTAATACCCATATACTTACCCGCAAACGCCTGAGGCGAAGAAGAAAGCATGTACGCCTGAACTCCAGGATCGAAAAAGAGCCACCCAAAACTTGTAAGCGCGAGCATCAGAAGATAGGTCCATCCCTGGAACGGCAGGAGCAAAACCAGCACGGCAACGAAAAAAATCGAAGTGGTGATCCGAAGGAACCGCACATATCCGTACCGGTCGAGCGCAATCCCAGCCGGAATATCGAGCACGAGCTGGATGAGCGATGCGACACCGATCAGAACCCCCACGAGCCATATAGGCAATACTTTTTCTCCGAGCGGCGCGAAGACGGTATAACTCAGTGCGCCCCCCGTTTGAAACAGCGTCGTAAAAATCCAAAGCGGCAAAAAATCTTTCTTCGTCATAAGATTTATTTTAACACGAGGCCTTCCACCTCAATAAGTTCTTCAATGCGCCCGTGTTGCAGTCTCCACATATCCCACACGGCTCTCGCCCAACTGCGGATCATTTCATCGCGTTCTGGCCCAGCCGGGGCGTTCAGTGCGTCTATTACCGTGAGTTTTGCCTTTCCTTTGGAGACCGGGAACACAGGCCACGCCTTCATTTTATTTCCTAAAATCATATGCGCCTTCTGCGCCTGCTTGCTGGAATATCCCTTCTCCGCGAATAGATAGAGCCCGATAAGCGCGGATGCGGTCCCAAGCGGCTTTCCGCTCTCGGCCGAGTGCTGTGCCGCATACGCGTCCACTATATATTGATGGAGAAACTCCGGGTCGCGATGCACGAGCGTATAGAGAGAAAGCTCATAGTATTTGTTTTTGCATTTCAAGCCCTCGGGGATTTTTGCGCCGCAATACTCACAGATATTTTGAGAATCAGACATATGCACAATTATTTCTCCGACTTCTTAGCAATTATTTCCGCTTTATATTTTCGGATAGGTTTTCCAGTGGCTCGAACCATAAACGACGCTCCGAGCCTTTCGGCGTATTTCACAATCTTCCAATCCGAAAAGAAGTTCTTTAGTTCATTCTTCTTAAAAAGATAAGGCCTTGAACCCGCCGGGTTTTTATCCGTATGCACGGCGATCACCACAAGGCCGCCAGCCGCAGTATATTTTTTTATCCGTTCAATTACTTTTGGAACCTGGGCGGACCCCAAAAAATGAAACGAATTTATGGCGAGCACGATATCGAATTTCTTCCCGGGTTTATAATTCGCGATATCCGCCCGCTTGCATTGTATATCGAGTTTTCCACCGCGCGTCACAGCCTTAAGTTCTGCAAGAGCTTGGGTATCACTATCCATAGCAGTGACAGAGAATCCTTTCTCTGCCAGAAATATGGCGTGGCGTCCGCTCCCTGATCCCAAATCGAGAACCGAGCCGCCCTTCTTGCGCCCAGCCGCATCTTTCACGATCCCCGCGATAATAACGTTTTTTGAAAAATCCAGGACTTTTTTATGAGGCATCTGATTTAAAGAACAATCTTCCGTAAAACATCCGCCGCGATTCTGCAGTCTTCCAAGGCGTCATGCAATCCCCTCGGCTTCGCGCCGAATTCCTTGAACATTTCCTCGGAACCTACGCCGCCCGTATAGCCCCGCTTTAATAAATAAATGTACGCCGCCGGCCAGATATCCAGAACGTGATAATCATATTTTGCGATATCAATTCCTGCTGCGGTTATTATTTTTTTGAAATTCATCATGTCGGCATTTGCTACCCAAGAGCCGATAAAAATATCCGTACCAAACTTTTCAAAAATCATTTTCCCCGCTTCAGCCTGCGTCGGAGCGCCCGCCAGCATATCCTGCGAAATGCCGGATTTTTTTGTTATCTTGCCACGTAGATCGGCATAGATATATGTCAGAAAACTATCTTTCTCGACAAGAGTATTTCTATCCAAAAGTACCGCTCCGACCTGAACCGGATCGGTGATACCCTCAAAATCGATAAATAAGATATCTTTGGAGAATTCCATGTTGCATTCGGTCCTATCAGCATAACGCAAAAATACTTTCCCGCAAACAAAAAACCACCTCCGTTAAGAAAGTGGCTTTTGTGTACAAGAGCTTATGCCCTTGAAACGTTCGTGGCGGCTGGGCCTTTGTCGCCCTGGATGACTTCAAAGGTGACTTCGTCGCCAACCTTCAATTCGTCAAACATAACGCCCTGCAACTCCTTCGAGTGGAAGAAGAGGTCTTTCGTCTCGCCTTCGCGAGAGATAAAACCAAATCCCCTGTCGGTAAGAGTTTTGATAGTGCCTTTCATCATTGTTGTGTATGAATGCTTTGTATTCTGCTTGAAACTCGACTAGGTCTCTTGCTGTCTTAATGCACCAGTACATTGTAGCATGGGCCAAAATTTATGTCAAATACCCCAAAGACCCTATAAAAGCAGGCGCTCTGGAAGGCCTAAAATAAAAATACCCCCGCGATATGCGGGGGCGGTGTGTTATTTCTTGGGGTTGAATTGATCCTCTTCCGGTTGAAGCTCGGCGAACAGTTACAGGCAAGGAGCTTCCCCGGGAATGTGGCATGAATGCCTTTAGCGAACGCGCGTGCTTCTTTCAAATTAGGTTCCGATGTTTCGCACCAAAGCAAGCACGCGCTGTATTGCCGCTTCAATTCCTGCTATGAGTCAAAAATGCAGGCTCTGGCTATTATTTGACACCTATGCTAGACTGTAGCCACATGAGCACCACGGACAAGAAGAAATCCGATTTGAAAAAGAAGTTCGACGGAGTCACGGCAACGCCGGCGAGCTTCGCCTTTTACGTTGCTATTCATGACTTTATCGAGCATATCGAAGGCGATGCCACCCTCGCAAAGGGCCTTTCCGACCGCATCAAAATAAACAAAGAACTCGACATCACGGGCAAGTATGCCTACTTGAAACAGATCTACCAAGGACTCGAAGACATCAACTCCCCCTCCTCGGGCGACATCGGACACGCGCGGTACTCGGTCATCCGGGAGCTCAGCAAAATAAAAAACAACGACGTCTCGGAAAGCAACACGTTCTGGAGGAAGCGCGAACTGTTCAGAAAATTGACCGGCTTAGTCTACGACCGCCTCGTGAGTCATCTCGCAGGGCCTTCGAAAGCGAAGACGACGCTTAGCTAACTCCGATAATTTAAAAATCTTTTACCACTCCGGCAGCGATAAGCGCCTGGTAGTGTTTTTGGTTCATTCGCTTTAGATACTCCATTACCTTTCCGCGCACGGGCGCGAAGGTGAGTTTTTTTTCTTTTGCAAAAGCAATAATTTTTTCTGTCGCGTTTTGCATTTCCGACTTGTCATCCACCATCAGTTCAATTTCACCCAAAGCATACGTAAAATCGCGGAAGTCTACGGCGTCGAGATCGATGATAAACTCTCCCAACTTATACTTCCGCCGCGTCGTAGTGCAGGTGCAGAATGGCGCGTACCCTGCCTCTCGTAAGTCAGCGGCGAGACTCCCCCGTGGCGGCAGCTCCAGTGCGCGCCTGATCTCCGCTTCGCTTTCGATCTCGTCGTACTGATCCGCCATGCGCTCCGGCCCGTGGTGCAGCGGCATTTTAAGCTCAAACTGCCCGTCGCGTGCGCGGAGCCATTTGTCCTGGGTCGTAAGTTTAAAATCCGCGGTGTCGTAATAGATATCCGTAAACACGCGCTCGTTCTGAAACTCCGCGCCCTCAGTGAGTCGCGTCGCGTCGTCCCCCGTCAATATAAACTTTTTCTCGACTTCGATCATATCTTTTATTATATCAAAAAAAACCGTCTGCACGGGGCAGACGGTTTTTTCAACTTCTACTTCTTTGCCGTTTTTTTCTTCGGCGCCAATGTTTTATTCGAGGCAGGCGCTGCTTTCTTTTTCGGAGCTTCCTTTTGCATCACAACTTCACGAGGTTGAGCTTTCGGCTCTTGCCGCACGATGGCCGGAGCGGCGGCTACCTCTTCGGCTTCCGCATCCTCATCCATAACGCGCTGCACGGCCTCCAGAATCCTGAGCATCGTGTCTATCTTCGTGTTCATCGCACCGATCTGCCGCTCGAGGTCAGCGATAGTCTTGCCTGGCTTGTTCTCTGCCTGAGGCGCAAAAGATGGCCGCGGGCGTTCACCCTGCGGAGCAAATCCTCCTTTGTCGCGCGAAATTTCCCCCCGGTTGCTGTTGAAGCAATCGCTGCAATACACGGGCTTTACGCCATTCGGGCGAAACGGTACTTCGCAAGGCTTGCCGCAGTTGCTGCACGTCGCAGGGTACATCTCGTGCTCACCCCCCCGATGTTCGCTGCCAATCCTGCGGGCTGCACCAAAGTTATTCCCGCGCCGTCCGCCGCCGAATCCGCCTGGTTTGCCGCCAAAACGAGGCCTGTCCCCGCCGAAGCTAGGTTTGCCGAACCCCCCGCCATCTCTTGAACCGCCTGATCCGTGTGGTTTTCTAAAATTACCCATGTGAATGTATATGTTGATTAGTTGATTGGACCAGCGAAGTATAGCATTTTATCGAAATAAAAGCAATAAGCAACATTAGATTTTAATTATTTTTGAAGAAGTACGATAAAAAAGATTGTCCGTACGCCCAATTAAGTATTTCAATAACCAAGGCATCCCGTGATCAAGCAGCGTTAACGTTGTGACTATATAAACAATAGTCAGAAAACTATTTTTGAATATTGTTATGAAAATTAGGGGTCTTATACCGAAATAAGAAAGTGAAAGGTAGGCAACGAGATGCATAGAACAATAAAAAATAATTGCCCATGGTGATGCTTTATAACCATAAAAATCCATAGTCTTATTTTCAGAAAAAGTAGCTCTCGAATCTGTTTTTTTCTCCTCTAACCGGTCACGAAATACAATCCGATTCCAAATATCTGGGGAAACTTTAATACCCGAGCTAATAAAAAGTATTTTTACAAATAAAGCTGAGACCAATTTAAGAAAACCAATTATAGCCACTCGCCAAAGAAATAGTTTGATCCTCAGCCAAAGCCCTCGAAACGGTCTCGTAGGTTTTATATGGAGTTCATAAATCTTTTGTAAAATTTCTTGCGCATCAATCTTGCGTTTTTTAAATAAAAATCGTTCGAGAAGAAACGTTTTATCAGAGACGCAATAAAAAAAGTCCCCGTCTGACCTTAATTCAATTGGATCAAATAATTTACTTATTTTTTCTGAACTCGAAGAAAGTATTATGCTATCGCCGGATTTTTTACCATAACTCCCAGTTATAATAATCGGCAAAATGGGATCATCTGCTTTTAAAGCGTCCTTTAAAATAAAAACTTTGAATATGGAGGTGTATCCGTTCGGATGCTCCCTTACAACACTGAAACCAAAAGTATCATCCGTAAATTCAACTGGATTACCGAAACCAGAAAATGGTAGCTTGAATTCGCTTATGAATTCCCTTCGACTTGGTAATTTCTCCATATTTATTTTTTCATTTTACAGAATATAATCCGATACCCGCATCATAGCCCCATGGGCAAAGAGGTACAAGTTTTTCTGTACATTGTGATTAGCTTAAACTTCGCACCAGCTTGACCACACTTCCAAAATCGGAAGCACAGGCATCCGCTCCGGTGATCTCTTCCTTCGAATAGAGGATGAATTTCATCCCTGCGGCACGCGCGGCCATGAGATCGTTTTCAACGTCTCCGATATAAACGCACTCCTCTGGCCGCACCTTTAACTGATCTGCGGCAAGCAGAAGAGGTTCGGGATGGGGTTTGTGATTTTCCGTATCTTCATAAGCGACCGTGGCCCGGAAGAAATGCTCCAAGGTGTTGAGGGGCGGTTCGTATGCATAAGCCTTGATCCTGCTCGTAACAACCGCAAGCACATAATGCTTGCTCAGCTCTTCTATGGCCTCCGGGGCACCCGTCGCAACAATAGGCGGGGGGGCATCGACGATATTGATAAGATCGCAGATTCTGCGTATCTCATGTTCGTCATCGGTTTTTGCAATTATTTTTACGGTGTCGCGCATGGTTCTATGAAACAAAGGGATATACTCGTCTTTTGTGGGAGGCTGGTATCCTGCCTGTTTCATAAGATTCCGAAAGAGCTCAAAGTTTGCCTCGAATGAATCGAGCAAGGTTCCGTCGACATCAAATATGACCGCTTTAATCATAGAAATATTTTAGCACCGTGCACACAGCGGCGCAAGTTTTTCCGTGCATTCCGATGCCCAATCTAATCCGCTTGATATTCATCCAAAAGAGAGTACAATTTATCGTGGTTACTTAATTCAGACCCAGCTTGGGTTCAAAGAATCAGGAGATTCAGAGTATGAGCTACAAAGAAGTGAAGAAAAAGTTGCGGGAATATCCGGAACTTTGGGCATTGTGCCAGGATTGGCTCTTCAGCGCCCCGGAAGTGAGAGTATGCCGGGCAACAGCAATCAGCTTTCTCGAAAAACCGCTTGAGCCTACAGAAGGCATGGCAAAACTCACCGCCTATCTCGTGGTCGACGGATTGAGATTTTACCCCTTGTCTGAAAGTTTTTGCGGGCAACCACTCATCGAAGATGCCACCCGCGGGCGTGACACCTGCAACGCTCTCCGTGCACACCTTACCATGAGCGGTTATCTAATCCCTTATGTGTTTTTGCTCGAAACTGACAGTTCAAGCACACCAAGACGGATTACCGTTGTGAAACCGCCGCGAGAAAAGAAAAACTTTTTGGGCTACGTTTCAAACGTTATGCAAAAAATCGCGACGGAAAAAACAGCGTGATCGAATCGATCACCCAGATCAGGACGACGCATGCGTCGTCCTTTTTATTATCTCCGCAGACGACGGAGCAGAAAGCGCTTTGCGTTTATTTATCCGGTAAAAAAACCGGCCAATGTTTGGCCGGTTTTTGATCCCTCAATCGGGATCATTCGAATCCAATAAAGTGCTTGGCAGGTAGAACACTGCCATGCCGTGGCGCGGAGCTTGCTCGTGTTCCCAGCGTGCGCCTGTCGAACCCTCCCATCCGGGCAGGAAATGCAGTTCTTTGATAAGGCCCGATTTAAAAAGCAGCAGGTAAAATTCATCCAGGAGCTCATGCGCATAGCCGGGTTCTTTGCGTGCGGCTATGAACCTCCGCATGGGGACTTCAAAAGGCCGCTGATCAAAAATGACCTTGCCCTGCTTTGCAAGCAAACATATGCCCTTGTGGAACATCGCCATATTCGCTTCAACCGATCCCCTGCCTCCCGTCGAAATCGGGCCGCATACCATAATCGAGCGCGACAGACTTTTGAGCATCCGCATCGCGACTTCCCGCATCTCTGCGAACGTTTTGCAACGCTCAATCTCCTGAATATTTTCTGCCGTCTAGTTCTGATACATTGATAGCCACCTCGCCAAACATTAGTAGTTACTATCGGAAATAATAAAACATTCGGGCGGAGAACGCAAGCGCTTACTTAATAAAAAGCGCCGATTGTGCTCGGCGCTTTGATGGTTTTATTTTTTCTTTCGATTCTTTCGATCCAGGGCCTTCTCGGTCGTAGGCAAGCCCGCAGCCTTCAAAACATTTCGATAGTAGATAGTTGTGGCAAGAAAACTAGACATATTGTAGCATTCAGCTACCCAAATTGTCAAATTCGAGTTTTTGCTTCTCCGATTTGTGGAGTGTACACTATACCTATGAATCTTGAGCACGCAGGCCAAGCGCCGCAGGAATCAATAAAAGAGAACGCAGAGTGGGCGGAAGTCATCGCTTCGTTTGCGCCCTTCCTCGAAACCAAGCGGAGATTAAAAATGGAAGAAATCGAAGACGACGAGGCAATCCTCGCCGCATATAAGGACGTTACCGAGTATCAGTTTCTCATCACGCACTATGTGGCAACCCAGGCAGAAGACCCATCTGCCTTAAAGGCCATGTGGCATGAGCTGCGGGAAGTCGCCAAGTCAAAGAACGAGGACCAGAATTTTAATATATTCCAGCGCGGAGTTGTGACACAGGTCGCAACGCACAGGATATTTAAGGAGCTGGGCTTCAATCCCCAATTCTCGCATCCAAAAGACGATGCCTTCAAAAAGATCGACCTCTGGAGCGATGCTACTCACGCGGTACAGGTGAAAGGCTCCGCGCATGAGGCGTTCGGCATTTTTGAAACAGATAAGATCGGCCCTTCCCCCGTCGAGATTTCGGGTGACGGAAAAACCCGCAAACTTTTTGACAGCGATCTACGCTCATTCAAAACAAAGCTCCGGAGCTTCGGCGCGGACGTGAAAGGCTATTTTATCGTCATCCCCTCGGACAAGATCGACTTTGCGACCGGCAAGCCTTCGGAAGAACTCATTGAATTGGTAAAGCAAAAAATCCACCCGCAAACACCTCAGCAAATGCAAAAAGCGGCCTAGACTCCCCGGTACGGAATACCGGAACCCGAGCCAGGCTCCGACAAAAAAAAGAAACCCCGCGCAAACGGGGGTTTCTTTTTGCTGCCAGCTTCCTCACTGACCTAAGAAAGGAAATAGTTCTACTTTGCCCGGGCAGTTTTGAGCGCATCTGCCCACCAGACCAACTGCTCCAAGAATTTATCTTTGGAATCTTTCAGTGAATCGAATTTTTCCGGCGCAATCGAGCCCTTCTCGCCCATAAGCGAGATAAAGAGCGGAGGAGGGACGTGGACCGCGATCCTGATCGGGGCCATCTGGAGCTCAACGGCAACCTGCCTCAACTGCTCAACCACCCGTGCGCCGGCAACGCCCCC
>Ga0137363_10002146_pt1 | contig 11657 bp, 10 predicted proteins | sample MadtaG_FD_104800 | JGI IMG/M metagenome (GOLD analysis project Ga0137363, IMG submission 104800) | Vadose zone soil microbial communities from Angelo Coast Range Reserve, California, USA - Mad1_115_16 metaG | ecosystem: Environmental > Terrestrial > Soil > Vadose zone | place: USA: California...
AGATCACGGTTCCCGTTAAGAGCAAAGACGCTACGCAAGAGCCTCTCGCGCTTGCTACCCGGATTGCGCGTCCGCGTCCGGTTCACAAGACGCAGATCGCGCCCTTGCTTGCGCCGTCTGCAAAAAGTGAACCTGAGACTCAGATCGAAGTAGAAGGTGGAAGGAGCAGCGTCCATCGCCGTGCGCGACGGTCGGCTGTAGCTGCAGAACAAAAGGAAGACAAGGAAGACTTAGAGCGTCGTGCCGAACAAGTGACGGAGCATCGGGCGGCGGTAACACTGCTTGAGCCCACGCCGGAATCGCCGGCGCGGCCAGCCACCAGCAACCTTGAAACCAGGAACCAGATTGTGACTGCCCAGCCCATGGCGCTGTCGCCGGAACCGCAGGTGAATCAGGTGCGCCCGGCTTCAGCTGCGGCTAAAGTGGAACAGGCGTTGCCGCAAAAAACACAAAACTCGGTCCACATCGGACGAGTTGAGGTCCAGATTGTGCCGCCAGCGCCTGCGCCCCGGCGGACACAGCCGCCCGGTCCCAAGGCCAGGCTCGCACGCGGGTACACATTGTGGCCCAGATATTCGCAGATCTGAGAGGCAGGAGAGATGGCGTCGGCCCCGATAGGCGTTCCGGATTTGTCGATTGTGACGAACACGCTTTTGAACATGCTGGGGAACTTTCTCCATGCAGCAGGAGCGACGTCAGTGAACCTCACGGCGGCCATGCCCGAGGCGATGCGCCACGACTCCGGCTGTCAGATGACGTTCTCGCTTTTCCACGTCAGCGAAGATAAATTCCAGAGAAATTCACCGCTGCTGAACAAACGGGCGCAAGGTCTGCCATTCCAGCCGATGAGCCTGGACCTTTATTATCTGCTGACTGCGTTCTGCAACAAGGACTATCAACAGGAACAGCAGGCCATGAGCCTGGCGCTGCAGTTCTTTTATCGCACGCCGATCTTGCGCATCCCGGTCACCATTCCCGGTATCGTGCCGCCGGTCAATGAAGAATTCACGTTGACCATGGAGATTGAGAACTCCGATGAACTGGCGCGGCTGTGGCAAGCCATCACCGTCCCGTTCCGTCTCTCGGCCGTTTACCGGATAGCCGTAGTGCTGCTCATGCCGCCGGCAACTCCTTCCCTGGCCTTGCCCGTGCGAACGGCACAGCTTTCCGCCAACCCAACACTGTTTCCGTATTCATTGTCAGGTGAAGTGATTGCTACGGTGCGGACGCACAGCTTCGCCACGCCGCCGAGCACTCCGGCGGTGCCGGAAATCGTGAATGTGGACTACTCACCGGCCATCGTCGCGCCGCAGCAGCGCTTCTTCCTTTATGGCGCCAATTTGAACCAGGCCGGTCCGCCGCCCGCGTCCGCAACTTCTTTTCGCGTTTACCTGATCATGCCGGACGGCACGGAAATCGAGGTCACGAATCCCTGGAAAGTCACGGAGACAAACCCGGCCAAGCCGAATTTCCAGACCAACTCGCGCATTACGTTGGATTTGCCGGCCACAGTTGGAGCGCCTCCATTGAACGCGCCGCCTCCAGGCGTTTATCAACTGCGTGTGGGAAGCAACAATCCGCCCGACGTGGTCACGAACCGCACCAACAGCACCGCATTCAGCGTGGCTGCGCGCGTGGATGTTTCCGTTGTGCCTCCCAACGCGCCGATCCTCGTGGCCGTTGCCGGCGACTACACGTTGCATGGTGAAGGGTTCATCGCCGGGCATTCCGCAATCTTGCTGGACACGATTGCGCTGACCGAAAACCTCGGTGGCCCACCTCTGGATGGGCAATTCACCGTCAACTCCGGACAACAGATCACGTTTCGGGCTCCGGCAGGGTTGGCTTTAGGACGCTATACCGTGCGCGTGCGCGTGAACGAAGTGGAATCTCCTCCGTCCTGGTGGATTGTGAAGTGAACGCTGCCGCCCAATACGAAGAACGGCTCCGGTTGAAAGAACCTTTCTTTCTCCAGTGCATCCGTCTGCGTTTGCGCCGGCGCGTCCTGTGGCAGCAGGCCTTGTGGTCGACTGACGCCAACGCAAGAGGCTTGGCCGTCACACCCGGCGAAGTAGACCGAATTCTGGCCGATCCGGCCGAGATGGAAGCAGCCGAGGCTGTCTTTTACGAGAGCAATAGTGAAACCCAAGAGCTGGGACGGCTGATCCGGCTGGCGGACGTGGAAGCGGAAGCGAACCAACGGTGGTGCACCCTGCAGCGCGTGTTCCATCTTACCCGCGAGGAAAGCGAGCTGTTCGCTTTGGCAGCCGCAGTCGTAACGGATCCTCCGCTGGCGCGAGTATGCGGTTACTTGCATGACGACGCTTCGGCCTGTTACGCAACTCCTTTTTTGGCGGGGAAATTGTTTGGCTGGTCGGCGGAAAATCGCGTGTCGCCGGAGGGCATGCTGGCGCATTGGCAGCTGGCGCGAGTGCCGGAAAATGCGGCTTTTCCCAGCGCTCCTAACACGCCGTGGGTAGCGGATTCAACCATTGTCTCTTGGCTGTTGGGAGAGCCAGTCACTGATCCCATGCTGGAATCTGCTGCGGAATTTCTGTGCGCAGCGGATGTTGCTGGCCGGGAATGCCTGAATCCGGAGACGGCCCATGCAATCCAGAAATTTATTGCGGCAGTACAGAGCGATAGCCCCGGGACTGCGCCAGTAGAAATCGAGCTGGTTGGGCCTGATGGCGCCGGTAAACGCACCCTGGCGACACAAGTGTGCGCGGCGCGTGGCGCCGGCATGATGATCGTGGATGCGCGCAACCTTCTACCCAAGGAGCTTCCGCCTACCCAGACATTGCAGCGCATCTCTTGTGTGGCACGCGCGGCCCGGCTGGAGCAAGCAGCTCTTTATTGGAATCATGCGGATGCACTGGATGCGCAAACCCGGCGCCTCATGGAAGGCTCATGCCCGCTGACCTTCTTGGCCGCGGAAATTCCAGGCCCGGCGATGGCGAGTACGAGCGTCGCCCGGCAAACCTTCAGCCTTGGGCCGCTCACGCAGGGCCAGCGCGCCCAACTATGGCGGCACTTTACACAAGAGCCGATCGCCCAGTCCGTGAGCGAGTGGAACCTGCGGCCGGCGGAAATTCGTGCGGCATCGCTGGTCGCCTCTGCCGGTCCTGAGGCGGTCCAGAGCGCATGCCGGCGCATGCTCAACCATGAGCCCGGAGAGCTCTTTACCACGTTGAAGTGCCCCTACACCTGGGACGACATAGTTCTGACCGAAGACATTCGGAAGCAGTTGGAAGAGCTGCGCGCCCATGCCGAACTGCGTTGCGCCGTGCTGGAGGAGTGGGGCTTCGAACGGCTTTGTCCGATGGGACACGGCATTGGCGCTCTCTTTGCCGGACCAAGCGGAACCGGCAAAACCATGGCGGCGCAGGTAATCGCGCGTTCTCTTGATCGCCAGCTATGCCGCGTGGACCTGGCAGAGGTTGTGAACAAATACATCGGAGAAACGGAAAAGCGGCTGAAGCGTGTGTTCGAGGCCTGTGAGCGGTCTGCCGTGGTGCTTTTCTTCGACGAAGCGGATGCGCTCTTTGGCCAGCGCACCCAGGTGAAGGATGCCCACGATCGCTACGCCAATATCCAGATTGACTACCTTTTGCAACGCATGGAGCAGTTTGACGGGATCGCCATTCTGGCAACCAACCGCAAGAGCGATATGGATTCCGCTTTCATGCGGCGCTTGCGTTTCATTATCGATTTTCAACCGCCCGGACCCGAACAGCGGCTCACGCTTTGGCAAATGGCGTTAGCGCAACGTTCGCCCGGAGGAGAGGAACTGCTGGACACGATTGATTGGAACTGGCTTGCGGACAACCTGATCATGACCGGGGCCGACATCAAGGCAACAGTGCTGGCCGCCGCATTCCTGGCGCGTTCGCAGGGGACACGAATCTGCATGAGCCATCTGCTTCACGCCGCTCGCCGGGAGATGGCCAAGAACGGTACGGCATGGCGGGCCGGCGAGTGGGGCGCCAGAGTGTCATGAGTGAAACGCGCATTGAAAAGCTGGTGCTCAAGCTGAGCGGCCTGGACGAACTTCAGGGCAAGCGCCTGGCCGAGCAAGTGGCCACGCAATTGGAAGGAGTCTCGTGGCCGGGAGAGATGCCGGTGCGGGTAGAGCTAGTGCGGATCAAGATCAAGGCCGCGCAGGGCGTCAGCATGCAGCGTCTTGCGCAGCATGTAACAACCGAGTTAGTGCAGGGAGTTCAAGAGTCAAGGAAGAGCTATGCCGGGTAAATATCTTCGTGGTGCGTTCATCGAGTTCACGTCGGCCTTTCTTGTACCGATACCGAACGTCATCATCTTCCAGTACAACCCGGAAACGATGACCCATACCTGGCAACCTGCTGCGGCAGCCGAGCCTTCCGCGGGACAAGCACAGGGAGAAGGCAATCCACTGGCGGTGAGCGGTGAACCGGGAGAGGAGTTCTCCTTTTCGCTGGCAATGGATGCGGGTGATACGGTCGCCGATGGATCGCCTCCGGCAGCGGCGTTGGCAACCCTCTCTGGAATTTACCCGCGGCTCGCCGCTCTGGAGATGCTGCTGTTTCCTTCCACTTCAACTGGAAGTGGTCTGGCTTCGGCCACGGCCGCCGTGGGCGCGGCCGGTGCGGCGGTAGGGGCCGCGGCGGGAGCGGCTGCCGGTGTGCAGCGGCAAGTCCCATTCTCAGTGGTGCCGACTGTGCTCTTCGTGTGGGGGCCGGGGCGCATCTTGCCCGTGCGGGTCACCAGCCTGCGCATCACGGAAAAGTTGTACCACTCCACCCTGCTCGTGCCCACGCACGCGGATGCTGATATTGGTTTGCGCGTGCTGACGCAGAAGGAAGTGAACGCCCTCGACAACGGGCTGGTGAAAGACATTGTGAAGACCGCGTACAGCTACATGTCCACGCTGCGGCAAGGACTGGCTCTCGCGAACCTGGTAAATTCAGCGGATTCGATTATCGGCATGTTGCCGTTCTGAGGTGAGGAATGTTTTTTCCGGGAAGCCGTTACACCAATCAACCAACGTACACCGTCACCTTGCCCGACGGCACCGTGGTTTCCACGGTGAAATTGCCGCTGCCTGCCCCGGGACCGCTGATTGGATATCACAAAGTGCTTCAGGGCGAGCGGCTGGATCTGATCGCCAACCATTATCTGGGCGACGCCACCACGTTTTGGCGTCTCTGCGATGCCAACAATGCCGTCGCGCCGGACGCGCTGATCACGCACCCGATGTTAGGCGTGCCTAAGAAGGGAGCATAGGAGAGTGCCGGGAACATTGCAAATTCTTTTCGATGGAACACCCGCGGACGACGCTTTCTATGACCAGATTGCGTCGCTTGAGGTGGAGGAGAATGCCGATCTTCCCGGGGCATTTCAACTCACGCTTCCGGTAAACGCCAGCCAGGGAGACCTGACGTTTGTGAATGATGACCGCATCAAGCCGTTTGTCAATGTCGCCGTGGTGGTGACTCCTCCCGATTCGTCGCCGCAGTGCATCTTCGATGGCTATGTGCTCTCTCACAAGATCCACCTGGAGCGCGAGATTGTTTCTTCGAAAGTCGAGGTCTGGGGGCAGGACGCATCGTGGCTGATGAATCTTGAAGAAAAGGTCAATGAATGGGTGGACGTGACGGATGCCAGCGTGGCGGAGAGCATTTTCGGGCAATACGGCATCAGCGCCGCTCCAGAAAATTCCGATAACGATTCGTCCTCGCACACCGAGGACAATCACACGCTCATGCAACGGGCCACAGATATTGCTTTCCTCCGCTCGCTGGCCAAAAGCACCGGAAAACTCTGTCGCGTGACATGCGCGGACCAGCCGGGGCAGCGCACGGGCTATTTCGCGCGCCCCAAGTTGGATGGCGATGCGACTCTCACGCTCGATCTGAATGATCCGGAAACGTGGAACGTGGCAGCGCTTGACCTGGATTTGGATGTGGCGCGTCCCACCAGCGTAAGCGCCCACCAGGTGTTCCTCAGTGACAGCAACGGCGGAGTAGACGTTTCCGATTCCGGTCTGCCGCTTCTGGATGCGCGCAGCCTGGCCGACTTTAGCGGCCAGACAACTTCAGTTTTGCTGGCAGCACCGGCCGACGCCAACGATGAGCTCACTTTGCGCGCCCAGGGACTGCTGGAAGAGGCGAATTGGTTTGTGCGCTGTGAAGGCGAAGCTGAGCTCTCTCGCTTGCAGGCGGTCCTCCGCGTAGGCGCCGTGGTGGCCCTGCAAGGCATTGGCGCGCAGCACTCGGGAAATTATCTGGTGTGGAGCGTGCGCCACACCATTAACGCCAGCACGCACAAGATGCGTTTTGTGCTGGTGCGTAATGCAGTGGGCGCTCCCCCATCCGCTGCCGGCGGCTTGAGCGGCCTGCTGGGAGGATTGTGAGCCGGTGATGGACCAAGCGATGAAAGACGGGAATGAATCCATTCGTGGATGTTTCTACGGAAAATATCGCGGCATTGTCACGCAGGTGGATGCTGCCACCATGCGCATCAAGGCCAACGTCCCCGCGGTGCTGCGCGATACCGAATCCGGATGGGCGTGGCCGTGCGTGCCTTATGCGGGTGATTCTGTGGGCTTCGCCTTCCTGCCGGAAGTGGGCTCCGCTGTTTGGATTGAGTTCGAGGGCGGCGATGTCTCCGTTCCCATCTGTACAGGCGGCTTCTGGCTCAGCCAGCAGGTCCCGTCGGATGCGGCAGACGCAGTCAAGGTGATTGTGACCAAGCAACACAAACTGTTGCTCGACGATGATCAGGGCAGCATCACCATCCAGGATTCGAACGGCAACAGTATCACCCTCGATTCAGACGGCATCACGCTTACCCGCGGTTCACAAACCGTGCAGGTCAGCGATTCGGAAGTCAACGTTAACAATGGCGCGCTGGAGGTCATGTGAGCGCCGGCAAGGGAGCAGGCCCATGGGCGGATTGTTGAATACGGCGAGCATGTTGATGTGTCCGCACGGAGGAACGGTGAACGCCATCACCTCTAATACGCGTGTCAACGCGGGAGGCTCCCCGCTGGTGCGCGCCTCAGACACGTTTGTGATCGCCGGCTGCACATTTTCCACGCCCGCAGGGCCACACCCTTGTGTTCAGGTGCAGTGGATGACCACCGACTTGCGCAGCCAGGTACTGAGCGCCACCACGCTCAGCGAGGCCAGCGTGGGAATGTGTGTGGCTGCTGACCAGGCGCCGCAGGGCACGGTAATTGTTTCCAACACGCAGGAGCAGGTGACAGGGCAATAGAAGTAAGGAGCAGAGATGAACCGGCACGACTATGCGTTTTCTTTCCGGATTGATCCGGTGTCCCGGCAGGCGGCGCAAACCAATTACGCGGCGCATGTAGACCAGATGATTCGCCAAGTATTGCTCACTTCGCCGGGCGAGCGCATTGATCTTCCCGAGTTCGGTTGCGGCCTAAGGCAGTTGATCTTTGCTCCTCATTCCAGCGCGCTGGACGCAACGGTGAACCTGATCGTGCTTCAGGCGTTGAATCGCTGGCTGGCTGGCATTATTCAGGTGCAAAAGGTGGTTGTGGTCCCGCTGCAGCAACTGGATGATCCGGCGCGGCTGCAAATTGAAATCCAATACACGCTGCTGGCCACGCAAACCAACAATCAGTTGCAGGTACTGGTGAATTGAAATGGCCCTGACGCCCAAAGATCGCCGCGAGAAGCTGCTGGTATCGTCCACGCTGAACGGCATTGACTTCGTCGAAGTCGCCAGCGCTGACCAGCGTACGTTGCGCGTCCATTTTCTCAATCACGTGGACGTCTCCGGCAGCGTCACTAATCCGCAAATCACGGGTGGCGAGACCATTCGCACGGTGACGGTAAATCCCATCAACAACGCGACCGATTGGAGCGTTGATGCCGAAGGCCAGCCCATCTTGCAACTCACGGTCGTCGCCGCCGGGGATTTCTCGATTTACACGCTGAGCCTCAAGAGCACGCTTCTTGACGACTTCTTCAGCGAATCTGAATTTTCGTTCAAAGCAACTTGCCCTTCCGATCTTGATTGCGAACCGGTCGTGCCTCCGTGCCCGGCGCCGGCGGGAAATCCGCCGCCCATCGACTACCTGGCGAAAGATTTTCTGAGCTTCCGCAAAGCGCTGCTGGATTTTTCCGCGCTTCGTTATCCCGAGTGGCAGGAACGTTCGGAATCCGATTTTGGAATGATGTTCCTGGAAGCACTGGCCGGCCTGGCCGACGATCTCAGCTACACCCAGGACCGCGTGGCGGCCGAGGCCGCTCTGGACACAGCAACGCAGCGGCGTTCGATCGTACGCCTCGCACGCCTGGTGGACTACGAACCGCGGCCGGCGGTGGCCGCCACGGTCATGCTGCAATTCAACGTGAGCGCCGGGCCATCGATCCCAGTCGGGTTGCAGGTGAGCGGTCTTAGCCCCGAGGGCACCCTGATCGCCTTCGAAACGGGTACATCGATGACGGACACGACCACCTATACCGTCAGCCCCAAGTGGAATGCTCCGCTCCAGCCGTATTACTTTGATGACAGCCAGCTCTGCCTCCAAGCCGGCTCTACCGAGATGTGGATCTTGGGGCATGGCTTCGGTTTTCAAAACGGACAGGCGTTGCTGATTGACACGCAAGCGCCAGTCCCGGCCGATCCGCCCATACGCGAGGTGGTGCACATCACCTCGGCCAAGGAAGAGTTGGACCGGTTGTTCCTTGATGGCAGTTCAAATCCCATGCAGATCACACACGTTTCCTGGAACGGGAAAGAAGCGCTGCAGTTCAACCATGATCTGGCGCGCACAACGCTTGCAGGGAACCTTGTGCCGGCCACGCAAGGCAAGCGGCTTTCCGAGTCGTTTGCGATTGACACTCCGCCGGCCGGTCCGCCCATGCTCCTGGCGGTAGTGCGTACCGGGATGAACAGCACTCCGGATTCGTTTTCTCCCATGTATTTGCACACGCTCAACAGCACTCCTCTGGTATGGCTGGCGCCGGACCCAAAATCATCGCCCTTGCCGGAAATTCAATTGATTGATACTCCGCCCGGAGACCCGCCGTTTGCCTGGATCTGGCGCCGGAGCATGCTGGATGCAGAGCAGCAGGAGACAGCGTTCACGCTGGACCGCGCCAATTTCGTGCCCATCGCACAGAACTCTGATGGCACTACTTCATACGACTACGATAGCGATGCCGGCGACACAATCCGCTTTGGCAACGGCGACTTTGGTTCCACGCCGGAGGCCGGAGCTGTTTTTCAGTTGAATTATCGCGTGGGTGTGGGCGCCGAGGGAAACCTGGCGGCAGATTCCATCACCTCGTTCGCTCCCACCGCCGCGAACGTGCAGAGCGTCACCAATCCATTTGCCGCGTCCGGCGGCGCCGATCAGGAGAGCAATGAAACAGTCCGGCGATTGAGTCCACAGGCTTTCCGCGCCGTGCAATTCCGGGCTGTCCGGCCTGAGGATTATGTAGCTGCGGCGGAGACCCTGGATTGGGTGCAGCGCGCGGGCACAGTATTTCGCTGGACGGGAAGCTGGCTCACGGTCTTCACCACCGCTGACCCCAAGGGCAGCGAGCAGATTACGATTTCTGAAGAACTGGAGCTCATCCGCCTGCTCAATCGCCGCCGTTTGGCCGGTTATGAATCCTACGCGCCGGCGCCGGACTACATTTCGATTGATCTCGAAGTGTATATCTGTGCCAAGCCTGACGCCTTCCGCGGCGATGTAAAGGAAGCGGTGTTGCTGGCGCTCAGCGCCGTCAAGAACCCTGATGGAACGATCGGGTTCTTCCATCCTGACAATTTCACCTTTGGCAAACCGCTGGAGCGCAGCGCCCTGGAAGCGGCAATCCAGGCTTCCTACGGCGTAGCCGGCGTGCATTCAATCAAGTACCGGCGGCGCGGCATCATCCTGAACTATATCGAGCTGCCTGACCAGGTGGTTCCGGGGACAAGTGAAATCCTTCGTCTGGACAATGACCCGAGCCTGCCGGAGCGCGGTTCGTTGCGTGTGTATGTGGAGGGCGGAAAATGAGCAGTTCACCCAATTGCCGCTGCGACATCTTCACCCATCCGGCGCTGATCACGAATCCGCCGGGACGCGGGACCATTCGTTACCGCCTGGGCGATTACACCAGCTTCCGTCATGCCCTGTTGCTTTCGCTGCCCGGTGAAATAGAACTTCTGCGCTGGAAACCGGCCGCGGGGAGTGACTTGGCCCTCCAGATGGTGGAGTGGTGGGCTTACCTGGCCGACATTCTCACTTTTTATAGTGAGCGCATTGCCAATGAAGATTATCTGGACACCGCAAGCCTGGATGAAAGTGTCAAGAGACTGATCCGTCTGCTGGGTTATCGTCCGCGCCCGGGAATCGGCGCGCTGGCTACGCTGGCGGCAATCAGCAATGCCAAGAAACCATTCCTGCTGCCGCAGGGCTTTGGCGTACAGAGCAAGCCTGGCCCAGGTAAGAAGCCGCAGATTTTTGAATTGGATGCCGCTACCACAATACAGCAGCTGAGCCTGGTATCGGCGGACCCTCTGCCCCAGCCGGCCACCCTGGGTGCCGATGGCACCGTGTTGCTGAAGGGCACGGTCTCCATCAAGAAGGGCGAACAGCTGCTGATTGTGGAGAGAGGCTGGGACGGCAGCGATCCCAACTATTCCATGGCCAACGCAGTGAGTGTGAAACCGGAAAAAGACCCGCGCGGCTCTACCAATACGCGGGTAACTTTCAGCGGACCGCTGGGGCTGCCGTCCGGCGTAAGCGCTGCCGGCTATCGCCTCATGCGCAGCTCGCAGTCTACGCGGCTCTGGCAATACAACGGAGAAGGCAGTGTGCTCACGGTCGATGACTCTACCGGCACAGCCCATCTCGAATCGGTGGTGCGGCAGATCCATCCTGGCGACATGATTCTTTTTGACCGCTCAAGCGGCGTGGAAGGTGTTACGCCCGGTTCGTCGGTACAGCCCCCGCGACGCACCCGGCCTGGCTTCTCGATTGGCTCTGAAGAGTTTGTGTCTGAGGTTGAGCGGTTCGGGATCCGTGCCGCTCCAATCTTGCAGCTCTCCTCCGTCACAGACTATACAGAAGCGCTTTGGTATGCCAACTCAGATGCTGACCCGCCGACAACTCCGCCGTCCACTCCTCCCAACACGCCGGGGATCGCCGTCCTGCACTCCCAATTGACGTTCACCCCTGCTTATTTGGGGCTTGGCAGCCTCTCCGCCGTCATTCATCACAGTTGGCAGGATGTAGGGCAGTTGATTCCGACTCCGGCCAAAAAATTTTCCGGCACGCCGGCGGAACTTCTCGCCGTAAAGCCCCCGGACTTTCTCGCCGACAGCAGATCCGTGCTGCTGGAAGACGCCATTGGTGATGGCGAAGGCGCCACCGGCTTTGTGGGCAAAGACACTACGGTGATGCAGTTATCCAACCTGTCGGACAATCCGCCGGCATTGGCTTCGCCGATCAACGTGCTCTATAACCTGCTCAAGGTATCGCGCGGCAAGAGCGTACCCAATGAGATCCTTGGCAGCGGTGACGCCACCATCGCGGGGCAGGAATTTGTCCTCAAGAACTCTCCTCTCACCTACCTGCTGAGCGGCGACTCCAGCGCGGGCGGAAATTACAAGAGCACGCTGCGAGTATGGGTGAACCGCATTGAATGGCA
>Ga0137363_10002147_pt1 | contig 11654 bp, 9 predicted proteins | sample MadtaG_FD_104800 | JGI IMG/M metagenome (GOLD analysis project Ga0137363, IMG submission 104800) | Vadose zone soil microbial communities from Angelo Coast Range Reserve, California, USA - Mad1_115_16 metaG | ecosystem: Environmental > Terrestrial > Soil > Vadose zone | place: USA: California...
AACGACGCGAGGTCCGGAATGCCCGCAGCCGGCCGTTGCTGGAATCGCTGAAGCAGTGGTTCGAAGAGACCTTGGGCAAGCTATCGAGGAAATCCGATACCACGAAGGCGATTCGCTATGCGCAGGGGTGCTGGGACGCGTTAATGCGCTTCTGCGACGATGGCCATCTGGAGATCGACAATAATGCGGAACGTTCGTTGCGCACTGTCGTTTTAGGTCGGAAAAATTATTTATTCTGTGGATCGGATACTGGCGGCGAACGCGCAGCGGCGATCTATGGCCTGATCGGAACAGCAAAACTTAACGGCCTCAACCCTGAAGCGTACTTGCGCGAAGTGCTTTCACGCATCGCCGATCATCCCATTAACCGCATCGAGGAACTGCTGCCGTGGAACCTCGCAGCGGAACTCGCCGTAAAATCAAGCCGCGCTGCATAGTCAACTACAATACGTTAAGACGGTCTGCGATCGACGCTTAGAGCGAGGACATAAAGTCTTCTTTGTGCGTTAAGGATGCGCCATGGTCAGAGCGTCTTTTGGCTCCGAAATTGGGAACGAACGCTTTCGCGAGTGAAAAGGACAAGCCACCATACGCTCACTGGGACAAGAATCACGAACATGCATGCATATACAACTATACCCAGGTCACCAACCGCAAGAATCGCGTACTTTGCGCCTGCGTCCGGCGGAAATATTGCCGCTGGGCGCAAAAGGAGAAGCAACCCACAAATCGTCATTGGTCCGACGGAGAGGAAGATCGCCATTTTCCGCGCCCATTCTCGCAGGCCAAGGAGACCCACCGATGTGATGACGCCAAGTAAGCTGAAGCACACTGGAAGGACCCCATAGGCAAAGAGGCGAGCATTAACGATGCCCGAAAGCGGCTTCCCGGCGATACGGTAGCTCTCAACTGCATGCGTAAACATCAAGACAATTGCAAGAAGGATTAGGACGGATCCCATGAGGAGCACGGCTGCTGCCAATGCGACGGAGAGTGGCGCTCTCATAGTTAAGCTCCATTCTACCGTAATGAGCAGGATCAGGGTCGGGAACACACGGATACGCATCTATAGAACTTCGACTTCGATATACAACGGCTGAAAGACTCATGGCGCATAAGAATAACCCGCCGACCCGTTCAACGGAACGGTCCAAACCAGACGCTTACGCTTTTTCGCCTTCCTTCAGAGTGTCACACTTCTTGCGGATTTTCGAGGGGAAGAGCGACAACGATCGCGCGAAAACCCAATGTTTTCGAGGGAAAAAAATTGCAAATATGCCGAGCATTCGGTTCCTACCCGAATGCCTGATAAACCCAAAGGAAGAATCGCCTACGGCTCACGATCTTCTTGGAATATTGCGAAGAGGAATTGATTGACCTTGTGAGGCGACGCGAGTCATGCCTCGAAAGAACTGTCAGCGGCAGCCGACCTGATCTCACGGACGATAATGCCGCCAATGACAATCAGGAACGACGCGCTCAATTGCTCAAGCATGATTTTCGGGAAGAGAGCTGGATCGACCGGGTCATGCACAACACCCGACTCCCAAAAAATTGTTACGGTCATCAGAAGGGATACAAAGCTGAGGGTCATCGTGGCAATCATTTCCCTGCGCTTAACAACCACGGCGACAACGCAACCGACGATTAGCGATTCAAGCAGACTTCCCACTCAAACAGCAATCTTGAGCCAGAAGAAATAAGTGGCTGCACCCTTGACATCGTAAGTAGGGCCTCACATGGTGGTTGAGAACAAGAAGAATTCCTGTGATCGTTGGCTGGAGCCGTGAGGTCGTGAACTCAACCACCCAACCGCCGGCAAGAGCGGTGCCGATGATCAACCATGGCGCCGTTCGAAATCCGCCGCCAATGAGACGGGCGATTGTTTTCGCGCTCCACTTCCAGTACAAGCGACGGGCAGGACCCATTCCCCGTCTTGACGCCGTGTCGGAGAATTTCTCGAGAATCTGCTCTTGCATGCATGCTTGCTCTTCCACGATAAATAGACCAACGAGCCATGTAGCGATGCGAGGCGGCTGAACTATTTGCACTCGCGACATTACGAGCACCGCTCAGCTCGGTTGAACCCTTTGGCCACGCCTGGAGCCTCCTAGCGAGTCTCGCTCCAGACGAACGCATTCTACGATCCGGCGTATTTTTCCCGATTTGGCGACTCCTCAAAAACTTTGTTGATAAGCCCTTTCGAATCAACAACCCGGTCCGGGCAAGTTTTTGGCACCAGTGACGTCATGGCCGACAGGTCAACGCCCTTGCCCCGGGCGTTCAACGTGAAGCTGTTGTTGCCAAGCGAGGCAATGCGAACCTCCCAGGCCGCACCGTTGATTTGACCTTCAAAAACGAATTTGCCACCCTTCGGGCCGAAGCCGTTGCGCGGGGAGACCTTCTCAAAACCCGAATGTGGGACACGTCTTGAAGGATGATGCCTTGGTCTCCCCGCTAGACAGCTTTGGCCCCATAGCAGCTAACCCACTCGGGGCGCTCTTGTGTGAGCATTCGGCTGCACATACCTTTGCGCGAGTTGACTATTTTAGATTTAAGATAGCTATGTTGGACGGCTAGTGCACAACGAAGTGGACATGATTGTCCTCTCAGTCGAGCGGCGCCGGCTACAACGAGAAATGTCTTGCACCCGATTCGTTGACTTGCCTCGGGTCACGACCTAAGATGAACGAACTATGACTGAGTCCGAGCCGCTCCTCGGGCAAACCGTCTCCTCTTACCGCATCATCAAGAAGCTAGGTCGCGGTGGGATGGGTGTTGTTTATAAAGCCGAAGATACACGCCTCCATCGAAGCGTTGCGCTTAAGTTTCTGCCTGACAACGTTGCAGGCGATCCGCATGCACTGGCGCGTTTTCAAAAAGAGGCGCAGGCTGCATCGGCGCTGAACCATCCTAATATCTGCACAATTCATGATATTGGCGAAGGGGAGGGTAAAGCGTTCATCGTCATGGAGTACTTGGAGGGCGCGACCGTGAAACAAGTGATTCACGTGCAGCCAATGGAGGTGGAGCGTCTTCTGGATGTGGCTATTGAAGTGTCAGAGGCACTGGAAGCGGCACACAACAAAGGGGTCATCCATCGCGACATCAAGTCTGAGAACATTTTCGTTACGAAGCGTGGTCACGCCAAGATTTTGGATTTTGGCTTGGCCCGGATGAGCTTGGCGAGAACGGCATCGACCGCAAACGGCAGCACGATAACAGTCGCAACATTTGGAAGTGACGTTCACGAGTTGACCAATCCAGGATGCGCGCTTGGGACAGTATCGTATATGTCGCCCGAGCAGGTTCTAGGCAAAATTCTCGATGCGCAGTCAGACCTATTTTCGTTTGGAGTGGTTCTTTACGAAATGGCCACAGGATTCCTGCCGTTTACGGGAGGGAGCACAGGAGCCGTGTTCGACGCGATTCTACACAAGGAAATAACAGAGCCTACGCGATTGAACTCGGGCGTACCGCTAGAGTTGCAACGAATCATCGACAAAGCGCTGGAGAAGGACTGCGACCTACGGTACCACACCGCTGCGGACTTGGGGGCGGATTTGAAGCGGCTGAGGAGGGACAACAAGTCAGAAAAAATGAAGATGGGGAACCGAGTCAAAGCGGAAACGGTCTCGGGAGCCATTGCGGCGATTGTTCCTGCCAAGGCGCGTCGAGCCAATCGAGCGGTGGTGGGAGTTGCGATTGTAGCGATCGGACTTGTGGCTCTTGCGGGGTACACCTGGTGGACACGCCCACTCAGATTCAACTCGCAAAATATTAGGATTACTAAGCTGACCGACAGCGGCAAGGTGGGCACAGCGGCGATATCGCCGGATGGGCGGTATATCGTTTACGCGCTTGTAGACGGTGAGGCGCAAAGCCTCTGGGTACGTAATGCGGCGACAAAGAGCGACGTGCAGGTGTTGCCGCCGAACGTGGTGTGGTTCAGTGGATTGAGTTTCTCGCCCGATGGCAACTACCTCTATTTGGTGCGTTCTGAGAGCGGTGCGTTGGGCTTCCACAGCCTCTACGTGATGCCTATTCTGGGGGGCGCGCAACGACGGCTGTTGCGGGATGTCGATGGCCCAGTTAGCTTTGCACCAGACGGAAAACAGTTTACGTTCATGCGCGGCGTCGCCCAAGATGGCGGTAAGTTCGAGGTTAGAATCGCCAACATTGATGGAACTGGCGACCGGCTCGTCGCAACCCTTCCGATGTATATCTCGGTCATCCACGGAGTGGCATGGTCGCCGGATGGAAAGACCATCGTCACGTCCACGATGCCACGCGCCAAAGGAAAGAGGTTTGTGCTTAGCGCTATCAACGTTGCTGATGAAGAGATTCGAGAGCTGTATGCAGGATGGGAAACAATTGGAGGGCCGGCGTGGATGCCCGACGGCAGTTCGTTAGTGGTGCCCATAGAACCTGCAAATCAGGAACTTCCGACACCGAACGGGACGCAATTGTGGATGATATCATTCCCAAAAGGTGTGGCCAGGCGATTAACGAATGACCTGTCCGATTACGGGACGAATGTGAATGTAGCGCGCGACGCCCAGATGCTTGTTGCGATGGAAAAAAAAATGGTTTCGCACATCTGGGTTTTGCCCCAAGGTGAGACCGCTAGGGCAAAACAAATTACCGACGGGGAAACTCCGGATAGCGCGGTGGCACCAGGGCCGAATGGGAAGCTACTGGTCCGCAGCGGAAACGGGAGGATACATCTGATGAATGCGGACGGAAGTCAGCGCACTCCGTTTCGACCAGAATTGCCTAACTTTCTTTCACTGTCGGCTTGTGGTGACAATTACGTGGTTTTCGACAACCAGAAGGAAGGCACGAGTCAGCTCTGGCGCACCGATGCCGACGGGTCAAATCCCACAAAGCTTGCCGAAGATGTGGATATGTCCGATTGTTCTCCGGACGGGAAATGGGTCTTGTATTTATCGGGAAACACCCTTTTCCGGGTTGCAGTTGAGGGAGGACCGGCCAAGAAGTTGGTTGATACGCTTGGTGGAATGGGAGCGGTCTCACCGGACGGAGATCGGATCGCCTACTTCTATCCAGAAGGGGAACCAGTTCCACAGTGGAAAATCGCGATCACACCCGCCGAGGGAGGAACGGCCCTGAACATTTTCAATGCGCCTTGGGACGCGAATGAACTGCGGTGGTCACCCGATGGGAAGGGGGTGCAGTACCTGACGACGAAGTTGGGCGCGACGAACGTGTGGGAACAGCGGCTAGCAGGTGGGCAACCGCATCCCATTACGAACTTTAGTTCGGGTCGAATTTTTGATTTTTCCTGGACGCGTAACGGGCAACAGTTGCTGCTGGCCAAGGGCGAATGGACGAGCGATATAGTACTGATCAATTTGAAGTGACCTGCGATCTCGGCTTCCAGCGACGCTAACCTCCTGTTGCGGCAGCCTGCTGCTTTGCGGCGCTGCCGACTGCTGGAAAAGATTACTGGTGATTTGTTCTCCGCGAGATTCAGTACTTCATTTCGCAATGCGCGACCGACCATTGACTGCAACCAAGCAAACGCCATAGCATAACGCTCGCCGTTCTTCTCAGAGCGGAGGACCTACCCATGCCCAGGCCCTATCGCAGTGCTAAAGCGGCCACCAAATCCGCTGCCGTTGCGGTCAGCATCGTGTCGATGCCATTCAAGGACCTGCGGCACCCCCCAATCCAGCTTGGGATCTTGCAACGTTGTCTGGAGCGCGCTGGTATCGCAGCGCGGTCTCACTCCTTTGAACTCGCGTTCATGGACCACCTTCACGCAAAGACCTCCGGTGGCGAACCGCTAACGATCGGTCACTACCACCACGTGGCAACCGAGGAGTTTCAAGTTCACCTCGGTGATTGGATTTTCAAAGTACCTCCTTATTCAGAGTCCACCTCGGACGACGAAGAATACATCGAACACGTGCGCAGCAAAGGGGTTGCCGACGAGACGATCACCACGGCACTTCGCATGAGGAGTCTAGTTCCTGAATTCTTGGAAGCTGCGGCGGACGAGTTGCTCGCTGGAATGCCCCGCGTTGTCGGCTTTTCCTCTGTTTTTCAGCAGAATATCGCTTCGCTGGTGTTAGCAAGAATTCTCAAGACTCGAAATCCATCGCTGAAAATAGTATTTGGGGGAGGGAACTGTGACGCTCAAATGGGGCAGGCTATACAGGAGTGTTTTCCGTGGGTCGACTTTGTCGTTCGTGGTGAGGGTGAGAGAGTTTTTGTTGAATTGGTCAAGGATATCCTCGGAAGCCAACCGATCCGGCCCCATTCGGGTCTTTGCCACCGGGTCAATGGACTGTCGGTTGCAGTCCCGCAGAAGGGCGAGCCTCAGGTTCCGATGGACGAGGTCCCGATACCCACCTACGACGATTATTTTGAGAGGCTTGCCCGCACACCATTGAGATCGGAGCTTTGGCCTGAAGTTGCCATTCCCTTCGAAAGCTCTCGGGGTTGTTGGTGGGGCGCTAAGTCCCATTGTACTTTCTGTGGCTTGAACGACGGTTTAATCAGGTTCAGGAGCAAGCCAGCATCGCGAGTCGCCGAAGAGATCCTCGGCATGGCGGCACGGTATGGCGTGCTCGACTTCGTTGCCGTTGACGATATTATCGATCTTCGGCATATCAGCGAATTGTTTCCCCTGCTTCGTGCGAGTGGGTCCGATCTAGCGTTCTTCTACGAGACGAAAGCTAATCTCACGAAGGATCAACTACGCGCATTCGCCGCTGCCGGAGTGAACGCGATTCAGCCGGGCATCGAAAGCCTGAGCACGCCGATACTTCGATTGATGCGAAAAGGTGTAACAGGACTCCAAAATCTGCGCTTGCTCAAATGGTGCGCCGAGATCGGTATCAAGCCTTCGTGGAATCTGCTCTACGGTTTTCCTGGCGAGCCGCGAGAGGAATACGAGCGTATGAGTGAACTTGTTCCATCACTTGTCCACTTGGAACCCCCGAAAATCATGCCGATAGAGCTCGAGCGGTTCAGCCCGTACTTCGAACGGGCGACCGAGTTCGGCATCGAGATATTGGGACCGCTGCCCCACTATCGATTTTTGTATTCAATTGCGCCCAAGGCACTGAGCAATATTGCGTATGAGTTCGACTTCAGGTATTCGGATGGGCGTGACCCGGAAACTTATACAAGAGATCTAGTGGAAGCTGTGGAGCGCTGGTGTGAGCTAAATCGGCGTGGGGTTGGATCTCTTTCATACCGGCGCGGCCCGGGGTTTTTGCTTGTTCAAGATCGACGCCCTGGCCTCGAACCCGCAGACTATCGTTTCGATAGCATCGAGGCCAAAATCTACCTGGCATGCGACGCTGGGACAACGGCTGCTGAGATACGCAGGAAGCTCGTGTCGGAAGGTGAGGACAGTCTCGATGCGGCCGAGATCGAAGAGTACCTCGAGGAGTTGGTTGAAGCCAAGCTTATGTACTGCGAAGGCAAGAATTTTCTTTCTTTGGCGATCGCAGTCAGAAGTGCTGAAGAGCCCCTGCCAACGCAGGCTCGGGAACCTAACAATGCTCTACGCGTGATGGTTTCGCGAGTAGGTGACCTGGAGAATTAATCGGAGATTATATGGCGAAAAAAGTGAAAACGCGCAAGACGGGAAAGCGTCGTTCGACAAAGCGGCTGTCGATCAAGAAGGAACCTGTGAGTCCGCAAAAGGGCAGAGGGAGAAAAATGGGGCCATCGGAGCGGAGGGATAGACGAAAGAAGAAGCGCCCGGAAGAATAGAGTAGGTTGAACCTATCTTCTCTTGTCATCGTCAGCCCATTCGGTGTGATTGGATCTACCGCGCCTCGCTCCGGGCTCCCGACGGGACAATCCAGGGAGAACTGTCCTCACACTACTCAGAGGCCTCAAAAATAAGAAATGTGAACAAAACATTTAGCGGTCAGAGGGACTTGACATAGGTAGCAGGGTGGCTGACCGAAGTGGGACGGCTCGACCGAGCCTACGGGGGAAAATCTGATGATAAGCCCCTCACTATAATCAGAGCGCTAAAAAAAACAGTAAACAAAGTTTTGAAGGGAATTCAATTCTGTGAGCGTTAACCGAACCTGCCAAAACATTTGTCGAAAGGACAGACCCCTTCCGTTCGTAACCGAATGCTCGGGCTTTTTTCAACCGATTGATGCACCGCGATTTGGATTGCTTCCGGCACAATCGCGGATCGGACCGCGCCGAATCTCCGGTAAACACTAGCCGACTTGTAAATACCAACACGTTTCAACGCTCAACGAGGCCACGGCAAACTCCGAAACATTTTTTGCTTCCCTAATTCGTTTACAGGAGTCTAAACTACTGCCCTGTCATTTATCGACAGGAGAGCCCATTTATGGCCAAGCCTACGGACCTTGTTCAAGGCACGCTGGACCTTTTGATCTTGAGAACCCTTGCGCTCCAGCCCATGCACGGTTGGGGAATCGCACAACGCATCCGGCAAGTCTCCAAGGACGTTTTGCGGGTGAACCAAGGGGCGCTGTATCCCGCGCTGCATCGCCTGGAGCAACAGGGCTGGATTCGCGCCAAATGGGGCGAGTCGGAAAACAATCGCCGCGCCAAATATTATTCGCTGACTCCGGATGGCGCAAAGTACCTGCGCCAGGAGCAAGCGCAGTGGAAGCGCCTCTCGTCAGCCATCGGGCTGGTCCTGGAGATGTCTTAGGGAGGCGGAGCCATGCGTTGGTATTACAAATTGCCGCTTCGCCTGCGCTCGCTTTTCCGCAAAGACAAAGCGGAGCTGGATCTCAGCGACGAGCTTCAGTTTCATCTGCAAAATCAAATCGACGAATTCGTGGCTCAGGGCATGAATTCCCAGGAAGCTCGCCGCGCCGCTTTTCGGTCGCTGGGCGGCGTCGAGCAACTGAAAGAGGAATGCCGCGACGCCCGCCAGGTCAATTTCATCGACAATTTCCTGCAGGATGGTCGCTTCGGTCTCCGCATGCTTCGCAGAAGCCCCGTTGTTGCTTTGGTGGCGTGCGTGACTCTGGCCCTGGGGATCGGGGCCACAACTTCTATCTTTAGTGTGGTTAGGGCGGTGATCTTCGCTCCTTTACCGTTTCGGCAGCCAGAGAACCTCGTCCACCTCTGGGGCTCGGAAGGACCCCCAGGGCAACATTATCGCCGCGGAGATCAAGCTTTCTTCAGTTCCGCTAGCCCGGCGGACCTTTATGACTGGCGAGCGCAAAATCAGAGTTTCGAAAGAATTAGCGCTTATCGCAAACGCTCCATGCTGCTGACCGGCGGCAAGGAAGCAGATCTCGTGGACGGGCAAGAGGTTTTTGACGAGTTCTTCGAGATGCTCGGCACTCCGGCGCAGTTGGGCCGCGGCCTCCAGGCCAGCGACTACGAGTCCGGCGGCGCCGATGTCGTGGTGATCAGCAATCGCATGTGGGTGCAGCGGCTAGGCGCCAATCCTGACGTCATTGGGGCGCGAATTTCCCTTGATCAGGAGTCGTACCAAATTGTGGGTGTAATGCCGGCGAACTTCTATCCAACTCCGTGGGGCTACTCTGAGTTTTGGATACCGCATTGGGCAAATCAGGGAGAAAAAAACGACCGCAAGTCCTGGGGCTTGATCCCGCTGGCCAGGCTTAAGCCGGGAGTCAGCTGGGAAGAGGCTCAGATCCAGTTCGACGTTATTTCGGCGCGGCTGATCGAGGATCATCCCGACGATGCCCTCAGCGCAGTCGTCGTTCCGATGGATGCGCAGCTTATCGGCAGCAGTTGGAAGCTTCTCTTGCTGCTCTCCGGAGGAGTCACGCTCTTATTGCTGATTGCTTTTGTCAACGTTGCCAATCTTCTCCTGGCGCGAGTGCTTGACCGGCAGGCAGAATTCGCAATTCGCCAAGCACTGGGTGCCAGCCGCGCACGGATAGCATTCCAATTGTCTATTGAAAACCTCGTTCTATCGTTAGTGGCGGGCACGTTGGGATTCGGCCTGGCATTTGCTCAAACCAAGGTAGTGCTGGGAAACCTGCCCCAATCTGCCTACCTGCCAAGGCTCGAAACCGTGAAGATTGACTTCCCCTTGCTCGCATTCGTTTGCGGCATCTGCCTTGTCGCAAGCATGTTGTGCAGTCTTACGGCGCTCAAAAACTCGCGTGACCGTTCTGGCCTTGCTCTCCAGATACAAGGACGCGGCCTTTCTTCCGGCAGCCGTAAGCGGCGACTCGGGCAGGCATTCATTATGAGTGAATTTGTGTTCTCTCTCGTGCTGCTCATCCTGGGAGTCCTTCTAGTACAAAGTTTTGTCAGGCTCCGGCGGGTTGACCCCGGTTTCGATGCTAGCAACCTGCTCACATTCCGTGTACAAGTGCCGGCTGTGAGTTATGGACCCTTTTCTTACGGTGCCAAGCATCCGCGACGAGAACGGCTCTACGAACGGCTTGAACGAATCATCGCCGCCGTCCCGGGAGTAGACTCCGTGGCAATGTCGGCGCTCTTGCCCCTGCGACACGAAATCAACCCTTCGCCTGTTGTGATCCCAGGGCGCGAGCTATCTCCGACCTGCCGCTCGGGGTCAGCGCGCTCGGCTTCCACAATCCAGAGGCAGACCGGCATTGAGCGAGTGAATCCACAGTACTTTAGTGCGCTTCGTCTCAAGCTGGTCAGTGGACGATTCTTGGAAGAGCGGGACGGCCCCGACGCACCGATGGTGTCCGTAGTAAACGAGGCGTTTGTGAAGGCCTTCTTTCCCGGCGAGAATCCAATTGGAAAACGGGTTAGCGTCTGGTATGGGAAACCAGTAATCGTAGGCGTTGTCGCCGATTTCAAGTTGAATGGCCTCGATCGCAATGCTTTGCCGGAGATGTTCTGGTCATTGCGTCAGGACCCTTGGAGCGATGTTTGGGTGATGGCCCGAACGAAGTCGGATCCGGCTCTGATTTCGACTGCCATTCACAAGTCTATTGAGAATTTTGATCCTAACCTGCCACTGCGAGAGATGAATTCGATGGCCGAGGTGATCTCTGAATCGCTTTGGCTGAAGCGCATTGCAGCGGTCCTGATTGGGTTGGTTGCTGCGCTGGCAATTGTGCTCGCGGGGACCGGAATCTACAGCATTGTCTCGTATTCGGTCAGCCAGAGAACAAAAGAGGTCGGAATTCGCGTGGCTCTGGGAGCCACCCAGCGCGATGTGTTGCGCTTAATTCTGGGCGAGACGTGGCGCCTGGCGGTTGTGGGCTGCACGGCGGGCTGCTTCGCCGCCTTTGTCGTAGGAAGACTTGTCACCGGTCAGAGCTATATTGCGCCGTCCGTTGCTTCTAGCCTGGCACCTGAGAAAATGAATCCATTGGCGTTCCTCTTCAGTTCGATGTTCCTCTGCGGGCTGGCTCTGGCGGCAAGCTTGGTGCCGGCCCGACGAGCGTTGCGCGTCGATCCCATGCAGGCACTAAGACATGAATAGCCTCTTAGCCGTTTGAAACAGTCCTTCAATGAGATTAGTACCGACAAACGCGCGTGTGTTTATCAATTGAATTCCACTTGCCTGGTAAGTGCCGTTCTATTCTATATGACCAGAAAGCTTCGCGGCGTGAGGTCACGGCTCCGCAAACGCTGTTTAACGGTACTCGACCGGCATGTAATTTCCGTCCAACTTCCTTGGGATTCGAACGGAGTGGAAATACCGAAAT
>Ga0137363_10002154_pt1 | contig 11645 bp, 6 predicted proteins | sample MadtaG_FD_104800 | JGI IMG/M metagenome (GOLD analysis project Ga0137363, IMG submission 104800) | Vadose zone soil microbial communities from Angelo Coast Range Reserve, California, USA - Mad1_115_16 metaG | ecosystem: Environmental > Terrestrial > Soil > Vadose zone | place: USA: California...
ATGCTCGCCGCCGGGCGGGAGCTCGATCGCAGCGGCGCCGCCGAAGGCCGGAGGATAGTGATCCTGGGTTCCGGTAGGAACATTGATGACGATGGCTTCGGCGTCGCGGCTGATGTGGATCCAGTCGACCTTGCTCTTGCCCGCTCCGGTGAAGCGGTCCAGCGCGGCGCAAATGGCCACGGCCATGGCGCTGGAGCCGCCGATGCCTGCGCCGGCGGGAGCCTCCGAATCCGTGGTTAGCGTAAAGCCGCCCTGCGGCTGGAAGAACTTGGTAATTTCCGCGAGAAGCGGAAGGCGGTAGCGCTTGGCTTCGACGAGTGCGGCGAAGGAGGCAAAACTCTCTTCGCGCTTGATATCGCGGGAAACCAACTTGATGCGGTTGTCGCCCGTTGCAAGCGTCTCGATGACGCATGAGGCATAAAGCGAGATTGCGGCGTTCACGGTGACCGCGCCCGGATGAAACAGATAGAGCGGCCAAATGTCGAGGGTTCCCCCTGCAAAATCCACGCGGGTCGGTGCTTTGGACTCGATGATCATGGGTGCACGCTAGCTCGATTCAGGGGAATTGTCAGCCGAGCCAGTTTGACGGAATAAGACGGCCATCTCAAGCAATGACCGTAATGGCTGTCCACGGAAAGGCAATAATCTCGCTACCGGTCGACGAGCCTAAGGTCGCTTACCCCGCCCTGAAGTGCTGGGCCTGCGCTCGCCACTGGGTCAGCTACCGTCGGCAGAAGCGGCGCGGTTGCTGGCGATGAGTTGCGGGCCGTCCTTCTTTTCATGGGCGAGAGCGGGATTGGGCTCGAAGCAGCGGCGGCAGCGCGCTTCGTAGGCACCCATGGCGCCGACAACAATTAGATCCTCGCTATCGACCAGCCGCTGCGTGTGAACCGCGGGATTGCCGCAGCGGACACAGATCGCGAGCAGTTTGTTGATTTCTTCAGCGATGGCGAGGAGGCGCGGCATGGGTTCAAAGGGGCGGCCTCGGTAATCGGTATCCAGGCCGGCGACGATCACCCGTTTGCCAAGATTCGCGAGCTTGGTGCAAACGTCGACAACTTCGTCGCCGAGGAATTGCGCTTCGTCGATGCCGATGACTTCCGTGCGCGGCAACAGTTTTTCCATGATTTCAGAAGCCTTGAACACGCTGTCCGAAGGAATGCCGAGGCCGGAATGTGACACGATTTCGTTGGCGGCGTAGCGTTCGTCGATGGCCGGTTTGAAGATCTGCACGCGCTGGCGCGCGATTTCCGCGCGGCGCAGCCGACGGATCAGCTCTTCACTCTTGCCGGAAAACATCGGTCCGACGACGACTTCGATCCAGCCCATATTGCCTTTGACGATGTCCACGGTTGCTCCCTCAAAACCAGTTGTCAGTATCCAGTAATGAAATTCGATCCGGAACGATATGAGCCGATATCCACCAGCCTCTACCGAAATGGGTCCGAGGCGCCGACGACGGCGGCACGGTACATCTTGGCATTATAGAACGGCGCGAAGGCCGCAATCACGGCAACTCGAAATGCCTCCTGCCGGGTGATGAAATTGTTCGAGAGCACACCCCAGGCGCCTTGCGCGTCGCGGATCCCCACGGCGCCGGCAAACCGATCGATCGCTATGGAAAGCTCCACGCCATTTTCGAGAACTTCGTGAGCCAGCGCTCCCGGCAGTTCGATGCTTCCGGAGCGGCCAAAGTGGCCTCGAGCGCCGTCGGAGACGTAGGCCCAACTTTCCAGGAACACGCGGCGACGCCGGTTCTGCTGCAATCCCGAATGACTGAAGATCTTGTCCGCTGACGCTCCTTCGTACACGACGTCGAGCCCGCCTTCCAGACCCACGAAGTATTGCCAGTCCGCTCCACCCTGGCGCGCTCTTTGCAGCAGCGCTTCCGCGCGCTGGCGGGCACCACGCATCAATTCATCCCGAGATGTGGGCGTGTGACTGACTCCGCTCTCCACTTCCACGCCGACGACTTCGAATTGTGCATCGTGAGCAAGCGCGGCTGAAAATGACTGGAGCGCTTCGGTGATGGCGTTGAGCTTAGGACCGCGCTTGCTGCCGGCGGCAATGGTGATTTTCTTCATTTCGAAAAATGGCGACGGCCCGATTTTAACGGTAGTTGGACAAAGATTTCACTGGGAATCTTGGACGAACCGTCGGCGATGTGGGGAAGTCGTTCCGGAGCCGTGCGGCGGGTCGCTTCTGGGGAGAAAATTGTGAGCCAATCTCGCCTCTTTGGCAGCACGCAATTCCCGGGCAAGGCCCCAGGCTTTGCCTCCGGTGGTGGACGCAGTGGGACCGAGCAAACCAGGGTGTGGCAACCGACAAGTGCGTGGACCACCGGTCAGAAGTTTTCGGCCATCCACGCGTGGCAATCCCATTTTTGCGCTCAGGATGGCAAGGCGGCGGTTATCGGGTGACGACAACGCCACATCTGGTATGCGCCGCGCTCTTCCCAGAGGGGGCGGGCATGGCCCTGAAGGTCCACGCGGAGAAGCGTTGTGCCAGTGGCCGAGGTGCTGGAGATAAACAAGCTCCGGCGCTGACCTGTTCGCAACCTTCGCATGCAGTAAGTGCGTCGTGGCAGGAACCCATCCATAGCTTAGGCGTGGAACCCTTAGGAATCCCCGGACTTAGCCCGGGGAGGAGGTCAAAGTCCAATGGTTCGGGATTGCCCCGCCTGGGTCTGTCGGTCACGCCCGAGGTTTCGCCGCCCGCCCTGAATCGTTTATAATTTGTGTTTCGCCGTGAGAGTCAACAATTCACAGAATGTTGCAGTAGGCCTCGAATGGGCCCATCCGCTGGTTCGCGATTGGTTCATCGGCCGGTTCGGCACTCCCACGGAGCCGCAAGAGCAAGGCTGGCCTCCCATTCTGGCGGGCAGTACTACGCTGATTTCCGCCCCGACAGGCTCCGGTAAGACTCTGGCAGCGTTCCTGGCCTGCATCGATGGCCTCGTACGGGGAGCGTTACGCGGCGAGTTGGCGGACCGCACGGAAGTGCTCTATGTTTCGCCCCTGAAGGCGCTCGGCAACGATATCCGCACGAACCTAGAAATTCCTCTTGGCGAAATTCACGAGCTGGCTGCCAATTGCGGGATCCTCATGCCGGAAATCCGCACCGCGGTGCGCACGGGTGATACGTTGGCCCACGAGCGCCGCGCCATGCTGGCTCGCCCGCCGCATATCCTGGTCACGACTCCGGAATCTCTCTACATCCTATTGACCGCGGAGAAGAGCCGCGAAATCCTGCGGAGCGTCAAGACTATTATTGTGGACGAAATCCACTCGGTTGCTGATGACAAGCGCGGCGCGCACTTGGCGCTTTCCTTGGAGCGATTGGAATATCTGACCGATAGGCGCCCTGTGCGGATCGGTCTTTCAGCTACGCAGAAGCCCATCGAAGTTGTTGCGCGCTTCTTGTCCGGCTCCGATCGTCCCGACCCCGCAGTGGTGCAGATAGACCACCGACGCGAGTTGGACCTGGCGGTCGAAGTCCCCCGCAGCGAGATCGGACCAATTGTCACCAACGAGATGTGGGGCGAAATCTACGACCGCATCGCAGAACTGGCACGGCAGCATCGCTCCACACTGGTCTTTGTGAACACGCGCCGCCTGGCGGAACGTGTGGCGCATCATCTGGGAGAGCGCCTGGGAAGAGACGCGGTAGCCACACACCACGGAAGCTTGTCGCGCAAGTTGCGGCTAGCGGCCGAAAAGAAACTGAAAGCCGGAGAAGTGTGCGCTCTTGTTGCAACGGCTTCTCTTGAACTGGGTATCGACATTGGCTCGGTAGACCTGGTCTGCCAGATCGGCTCTCCTCGGTCCCTCTCTGTTGCTCTGCAGCGCATTGGACGCGCGGGTCACTGGCGCGGCGCCGTCTCGAAGGGCCGCATCTTCGCAACGACTCGCCATGAATTGCTCGAATGCGCCGCCCTCGTGAGAGGGATCCGCCAGGGCGAGTTGGATCGCATCGAGATACCCGAAGCACCGCTGGACATCCTGGCCCAGCAGATTGTGGCCATGTGCGCTGCCGAAGATTGGAGCGAGGACGAACTGTTCCGCATCGTCCGCCGCGCGTATCCCTATAGAAATCTCGCGCGTAACGATTTCGACGCCGTCGTGGAAATGCTCTCCGAGGGCATCGCCGGCGGCCGCGGACGTTACGCCGCCTACTTGCACCGAGACCGCGTGAATGGGCGTGTCCGCGCGCGCCGGGGTAGCCGACTGACGGCTATCACCAGCGGCGGCGCGATCCCCGACAATGCGCTCTATACGGTTCTTGCCCAGCCCGAAGGCGCGTTGGTTGGCACCGTGGACGAAGACTTCGCGGTGGAGAGTCTCGCGGGCGATATCATCCTGCTCGGAAACTCCTCCTGGCGCATTCGGCGCGTGGAATCCGGCCGGATGTTGGTCGAAGACGCCCAGGGAGCCCCGCCCAATGTGCCGTTCTGGCGCGGCGAGGCACCGGGACGGACGTCTGAGCTTTCCGCATGTCTCACCGACCTACTCGAAAGAATCAGTTCGTTTGTGCCGGCTGCTGTTCTGGGCGACTCGCTCGAACAGCCGGCGCACGCCGCAGCGGCGGTGAGTTGGCTCAAGAGCGAATGCGGCCTTGACGATGCGGGCGCCGAGCAGGCGGTCGACTATGTCGTGGCCGGGCGCGCAGTGCTGGGCGCGGTCCCCACCCAGAAAACCGTGATCGCCGAACGCTTCTTTGATGAGAGCGGGGGTATGCAACTGGTAATTCATGCCCCGTTCGGCGCTCGGATCAACAAGGCCTGGGGGCTGGCGCTGCGAAAGCGCTTCTGCCGTGCATTCAATTTCGAGCTGCAGGCCGCCGCGACAGACAATGGGCTGAATATTTCTCTCACCGAGCAGCACAGCTTCCCCTTGGCCGACGTTTTTCATTTTCTCCACCCTGCGTCGGCACGGGAAGTGCTGGAACAGGCGGCCCTGGCGTCGCCATTATTCACATCGCGGTGGCGTTGGGACGCGGGACGTGCCCTGGCACTGGTTCGCTTTCGAAACGGGAGGAAAGTTCCGCCCGCGATTCAGCGCATGCGCTCAGATGACCTACTGGCAGCGGTTTTCCCGGAAGCCCAGGCCTGCCAGGAGAATGTCTCCGGGCCGATTACTATCCCGGACCATCCATTGGTCCGCGAGGTGATGAAAGACGTTCTCGGCGAGGCCATGGACCTCGAAGGCCTCGAACGGGTACTAGGCGATATTGTCGAGAAACGAATTCGCTGCGTTGCGGTAGACTCGCCGGTGCCCTCGCCGTTTTCGCACGAGATTCTCAACGCCAACCCCTACGCTTATCTGGATGATGCTCCTCTCGAGGAGCGCCGCGCCCGGGCGGTGGAAATGCGCCGCACGCTCCCCGACGCGGTCTTGTCCGAAGTTGGCCGACTGGACCCTGCGGCGATTGCGGAGGTGCGCGAAGAGGCCTGGCCTGATGTTCGAGATGCGGAAGAACTACATGACGTACTTTTGACCCTGGTGGCGCTGCCCGCCTCGGCAAATGCCGGGCCGCCACAGAACAATCACTTGGACCAGAAGCTCCGAGCGTCAATTCCCGCCTGGTCTGAATTTTCCGAACAGCTTGCCGCCCGACGCCGTGCCGCGCTCGCCCAGGTGGGCGGCTTGAAGTATTGGGTCAGCGCGGAACGCGCCAAGGACTTCGTGCAGGTTTTTCCTGCCGCGTGTTTTGAATCATTACTGCCCGACCTAGAATCAAAAGCATCCTCGCGCGAAGATGCGCTGCTCGCTCTGACGGCGGGCTGGATGGCGCACTGCGGTCCGCTGACGGCAAGCGCGTTGGGAGAGACGCTGCAAACTCCCGTGGCAGATATAGAGAGAACTCTTCTGAGAATGGAGGCGAGCGGCGCTGTTCTGCGCGGGCGTTTCACGGATTCTGCCGCCGGCGAAACGGAGTGGTGTGATAGGCGCCTCCTGGCGCGCATCCATCGACTGACGCTCGGGACGCTGCGAAAACAGATCGCGCCTGTGACCCCGGCGGAGTTCATGCGCTGGCTTTTCCGCTGGCAGCATGTGGCGCCGGGCACGCAACTTCTGGCCGAACGGGGAACGCTAGAGGCGCTGCGGCAGCTTCAGGGTTACGAGGCGCCCGCAAATACATGGGAGCGCCACATTCTGGCGCGACGCATCGGCGGATACGATCCAAAGACGCTCGACCAGCTCTGCCTCACAGGCGCGGTTGGCTGGGGAAGGCTGTCCCCTCATCCGGCGACGCTCGATTCTGCGACGGAAGGCAAACGCCGTGTCGTGCCTACCAGCGTCGCGCCCATCACATTCTTCGTGCGCGAGGATGCCGACTGGATGATCCCGCACCGCGAGGCAGGCCAGGAAGAGACTCGCGGGCTGAGCCCTGATGCGCAGACGGTCATGGAGTTTCTGCGACGCCATGGGGCATCGTTTTTCACCGATATCGTGCGCGGCACCGGCAGGCTGAAGGCGGAAGTGGAGACTGCCCTCTGGGAGCTTGTCGCGGCGGGCGTGCTGACTGCGGATGGCTTTGACAATCTTCGGGCCCTTATCGATCCCCAGCGCCGCGCCGGACGGGGGAGGGGGCGGAGCGCGCGTCCCCGGCACAGCGCGGGGCGCTGGTCACTCCTGTATGCCGGCGAAACAGTGGATCGCTCGCGGGCTCTGGAAGCGATTTGCTGGATGCTCTTGCGCCGCAACGGCGTCGTCTTTCGCGACGTGCTCGCGCGCGAGACCCTGCTGCCCGCTTGGCGCGAACTGCTGATCACTTTGCGGCGGCTCGAGGATCGCGGAGAAGTCCGCGGCGGAAGATTCGTCAGCGGCTTTCTCGGGGAACAATTCGCTCTGCCGGTGGCGGTGGAATCCCTCCGGGCGTTGCGTAACCTCCCGCCCTCGGGCGAGACCATCGCCGTTTCCGCTGCCGACCCGCTCAATCTGGCGGGCATCCTGGTGCCAGGCGAGCGCGTGCCGGCCACCTCGGGCAGATTGGTTGCTTTTCGCGACGGTGTGGCCTTGCCGCCGCAGGAAACGGCGCGAGACGTAGCGATGGCCGCGGCGCGCTGAGCTCGTAGAGGGAACGTATCAGAGAGCTTGCCAGCAATAATCGCATGGGAACACGCGTCCTTGATAGTAGATAGTAACCCCTGACTACGACGAAAGTCCGGTCTCGCCTAGCTCGGTTTGCACCAGCGGACGATCGCAGAACTTTGCCAGCGTCGCCGTGTGCGGCGAACCCGACGCCGGACGCTTCACCATGTTTGAGTTTTACGGTGTGCTAGGTCAATCGCTTCGGATCGCTCCGGTTCCAACAGCTAGAGCACTTTTTCCGTCGAAGTCACGAGCGAATAACGTTCAAGCACATCAAGGAGTTGCTCCAGCCGAATCGGCTTGGTGATGTAGTCATCCATTCCTGCCTTAAGGCAGTGTTCTTTGTCCCGTACCATGGCATGAGCTGTCAGGGCTATGATGGGGATGTGTTTCCCACTCATCACTTCACCCTTCCGGATGGCCGCTGTCGCCTGCAGACCGTCCATCTCGGGCATTTGAACATCCATTAAGACGAGATCAAACGCTTGCCTATCGAGGGCTTCCAGGGCTTCCTCGCCGTTTCCCGCCACCGCCACCTCATATCCTCTCTTCTCCAACAGCCGGACAGTCAACAATTGGTTTACGCGATTATCTTCAGCCAGAAGAATTCTCAGTCGTCCTCGACTCTCACGCAGCGAGTGGATAGTGACGACCGAGGGACTCCGCTCGGCTCCAGTTGGTGATCCGAGCACTAACTTGATGGCTTCGAGAAGATCCGATCGCTTAATCGGTTTGGTCAGGTAGCCCTGGATACCCAAGTCCCGGCATCTAGCGGCGTCACCCCGGAAGCCTGCCGATGTCAGCATGATGACGGCCGATTTGGCGAGCCGTGCATCCTGCTTGATTTTCTCCACGACAGTGAAGCCATCCAAGCCTGGCATCTGCGCGTCCAATAGAATTAGGGGAAAGGGAGTTCCTTCGGTGTCAGCCCGCGCAAGTGTGCTAAGCGCTTCGAGACCGCTTTCGGCTAACTTGGGATTCATCCGCCAAGCCAGCAGCATTTCCTGGAGTATGCGGCGATTGGTGGCATTGTCGTCCACCACCAATACGCGAAGACCCCAAAGGCTTTCCGCGCCCAACGGCGCGTACTTCCTGGAAGAAATCTTCTGCAATTGGAAGCGCGTCGTGAAGTGAAAAGTGCTGCCTCGGCCGGGCTCACTTTCCACCCAGATCTTTCCACCCATCCTGTTGACGAGCCGGGACGAAATCGCGAGACCCAAGCCAGTGCCGCCATATTTCCGCGTCGTCGAACTGTCTGTCTGTGTAAACGCTTCAAAGATGAGCTGCTGTTTCTCCAAAGGGATGCCGATTCCCGTGTCGCTGACGGCAAAATGTAGTTCCACTTCGTTCTCTGATTCATCCTGAACCTCGACTTTGATCACAACCTCACCGTGCGAAGTGAACTTCATTGCGTTCCCGAGAAGATTCACCACAATTTGCCGAATACGAGTAGGATCGCCCTGCAATCCGTCCGGCACATCGGGCAGAACGTGGCAGGCTAGTTCGAGCCCTTTATGCTCGGCGTGCAGGCCCAGGGCCTTTATGGTGTCATCTAAGGTGTCACGCAGCCGAAAGTCGATTGTTTCGAAATCTAGTTTTCCGGCCTCTATCTTGGAAAAGTCCAAAATGTCGTTTAGCAGCGAAAGCAAGGAATCCGCCGAACTCTTCACGATACCCAGAAACTCACGCTGTTCCTGGCTGAGATTGGTTTGGAGCGCCAAGTCCGTCATGCCAATAATCCCGTTCATCGGTGTGCGGATTTCATGGCTCATGTTCGCGAGGAACTCGCTTTTAGCACGGTTGGATGCCTCGGCCGCCTCCTTGGCCCGTTGCATCTCTTCCTCCGCGCGTTTCCGGACCGAAATATCCTGATAGATATAGAGGGTGTCCTCCACCTTCCTGTTAACCATTAGTTTTACCGTATGGAGTTCGACGTCCACGATACTTCGATCCTTCCGCTGGCACCGCGCGATCATGTTGACAACTTCTCTGTCAACCGTGCGCCGAGAAGCCCCCCCCATCTCCGATAGCAAGTCTCCGTCGGCTATTAATCCATCGAATGCTTTGCCAACGATTTCCAGCCGTGTGTATTGAAACAACTTCTCAAAGGCTGGATTGCACAACTTTACGAGGCGTTCGGAATCCAAGACCAAAATTCCGACAGGGCTATTCTCGATCAGCGCGTTTAGATAAGAGGTTCGCTCTGCCACGCTCTTTTCCAGCCCGTCATGCGCCAGCTGCAAAGATACGTTCCGCTGTTGGAGTCGGTCGAGCATGCCATTGAATTGGTCGACAAGAACCCCAGTTTCATCATTGCTTCTTTTTGTCGCTCGCATGGAATAATTCTCATGCGCGGAGAACGTGGCTGCCATTTCTGCTAACTCGCGGATCGGTTCCGAAACCACGCGCTGCAGCCGGGAAGACAACACAAAGACGACTGCCAGCGAACCGACCAACACAATGAAGTCAATCATCACCAATCGGGATAGTCGGTCGCTCACGTCCCCCAAGTCTGCCTCGATGTAAATCGAGCCGATTGAATCACCATGCAGGGCGATATCTTGGAACAAGACCATGTTCCCCGCGACGATTGTGGTTCCATTTTCTCGGTCTGTCGGAGGAGGTGGGAAATCGACGTGGTTCAGACTCCGGCTGTACTTCGCGAAAACTGTGCCATCCGAATCGTAAATGCAGGCATTGACCACATGTGGTTTGGCCTGCAGAGCATTTAGGATTTCCCTGGCCAGCCTGATGTCATGAAAACTCAGCGCGGCAGTGCTATTCGATCCAATCATTTTAGCGGAGGCAATAAGGTCTTGTGTTTTTTCGCGAACGAAATTGGCCCGATCATACAAAGTGAACAGCACGGCTGCCACCACTAGGGCCGCGGCGCAGGTGACCATGACAATGGATTGGAGCTTGGTACGAATGGATAGATCTTGATACCAACGCATCTCGTGCCGCCTTCAGGCGAATCGCCGTCGTGTGCAATCCTTGCCAAAGCGAGCCGTTGGGAACGGATCGTCAGCTGAGCCCGTTGCACCGCATAAATGCAGACGGCGATTCCGGCGAAGTTGTTGCATCTTGGCGCGGTGGGGTTTGAACAAGTACCAAGCCGCGGTGGCGAAAATTTTCTGCCGCGTGGGTTATAGTATATGCTAAGCGTCCGAATCTGGACGAATCCCATTGTGAACGGTTTCTTGTGGTACAACGCGTCGCATTCCGGTCAACTCATCGTTGAGCTATGGTGTGGATCAGGGCCGAAGCAGAAAGGTTTAGCCCATTAGATAAAGTAGTCCTGCAAATGACGCAGGCTGGAATCGGAGATCCCGAGACGCTCCTGACAAAAGAACCTTCACACCAATGGAGAAGAGAAAGTGAAGAGATTCCTGGTCTTCTTAATCGTCGCCAACACGATCTTCTTTCCTGTCGCAGCATGGGCCCAAACAAAACCGCCGCTGCGTCTGTTGCAAACTATCCCGCTGCCCGAGCTCAAGGGTGGGGATTTCGACCATTTTGATGTCGATCTCTCGGGCAACAGGTTATTTCTAACGGCAGAAGAGAACAATGCTGTCGAGGTGTTTGACATTCGCACCAACACGCTGATTCATACCATCCGGAATGTAGACACGCCCCACTCATTGCTCTATCTTGCGGCTTCGAAGCAGCTTTGGGTTGTTGATGGAGGTGACGGGACAATTAAGATTTTTGATGGAACCAACTACGCTGAAATCGGGAGCGTAGAGCTAGCTATTGGTGCGGACTCAGCGGTCTACGATCCCGCAAATGATCTGCTCTACGTCGCTACCGGCGGCGAAGACGCAAAGATGGATTTTTCATTGATCAGTATCGTCGACACCAGCACCCGTAAGCGTGTGGGCGACATAAAGGTGGACTCAACCAATATAGAATCTATGGCCCTCGACAAAAACAGCGACAGGCTATTTGCGAACATCAGAGACCGGAGTCTTGTCGCGGTGATCGACACGAAGAAAAGAGTAGTGACTTCAACTTGGCCTTTGGGCGGCGTCCACGGAAACACACCGATGGCCCTAGACGTGGCCCATCGGCGTCTTTTCGTTGTCGGTCGTAAGCCGGCGAGACTCATAGTGCTTGACTTGGACTCCGGTAAGATCGTTGCCAGCTTGCCCACTGCCGAACTTACGGACGACATGCTATTCGATCCGGAGAGTAAACGCATCTACGTTGCCTGCGACGAGTTCATTGTGGTGTACGTACAGCACGATGCTGATCATTATGAAGAGCTAGCCAGAATTCAGACGAGCTTTCGTGCCAAGACGGCTATGTTGGTACCTAAGCTTAAACGCTATTTTGTAGCTGCTCCCCGTCATGGGCAAAAGATAGCCGAAGTCAAGGTTTATGAAGTCCAATAGCTAAATCAAATTTGGTTTTGGAAAATATCGAGAATGGTGCGGTAGCGTAATTCTCTAATGAACACACGTTTTGAGCCCTCAGGATTCACGGAGAATCCGAGCATTCGCTACTCCAGTTCCGTCCTGGATTACATTGCCCGTTGGCTGGGCGGCAAAT
>Ga0137363_10002160_pt1 | contig 11637 bp, 13 predicted proteins | sample MadtaG_FD_104800 | JGI IMG/M metagenome (GOLD analysis project Ga0137363, IMG submission 104800) | Vadose zone soil microbial communities from Angelo Coast Range Reserve, California, USA - Mad1_115_16 metaG | ecosystem: Environmental > Terrestrial > Soil > Vadose zone | place: USA: California...
CACACTCAGCAAATCGTCGGGCTGGGCCGGGGCAACACCGACAAGCTGCAAATTCTCTTCGACGTGCACGCGTTGGCTCATGCCCACCAGCGCGGTTGTGATTCCCGGAGCCGAGCGCACAAATTGAATACCCGTTTGCGCGTCGGTGGCAAGCGAGCCCAGCGGGTCGCGAATCGCTTCCGGCAAACCGCGCGCGACCTGGCCCTGCAGCAACGAACCGCTGGCGATCGCCGTGAGCCCGAGTTTTTCGGCAGCCTCCAGCGTACTAATGTACTCATCGCCCAGTTTTTGATTCTGAAAAAACAACGCCTCAGGCATGGCCAGATTGAAGGGCAACTGAATAAAACGAAAGTGATGTTTGTCACCTCCGACTTCATTAGCAATTTCTGTCATGCGCTCCAGCGAATGATATTCGCGTGCGTCAGGCTCGGCGCGAAAGCCATTCCAAGTCGCCACGCCATAATTCCTGATCTGTCCGTCCGCGACGCTCTGCTCCAGGAATTCAAACGCCGCGCGCAATCGCTGCCAAAACTCTTCTGCTGAGACGACGGCTAACTGCGACTCGGGATTGTGCACATAGTAAACGTCGACGCATGACAAGTTCATATTGACGAGCGACCGGCCAAGCTGACTTTGCAGGTACCGCGCCGTCATGCAGTGGGCCCCATCGGCGATGTCCGCAAAGCCGGCGATTCCTGGTTTGACGAAAGTTTCTTCGATGTATTGCCGCACATCGCGCGGCGGTGCTCCATCAAAAGGCAGGTAGCCTCCCTTAGTGCAAATCACAATTTCGTCGCGGGCAAATCCTTGCTGGTTCAGGTCTCGCAACGCAGCGCCGATCGCCCGCTCGCTTCTTTGAAAACGATAATTAGCGGCTGTGTCGATCACGTTCGCGCCTAATGGGATTGCGGTCGCGACGGCTTCGGAGTAGCGAGCGTCTGTTTCGGCGTCGGCGTTGCCGAGGTATGTACCCACACCAATCGATGAGAGCCAAAGATCCTGTCCTTTACGAAAATGATCTTCTGCCGCGACGTCGCGGAAACGTTCGCTATAGCGCCTCGTGCCGTCTGGCGTCGCCCAGCCTTCAATTGGCATTTGTCGAGTTTCTCCGAATTATTTCATGATTAGAGTAAGCGCCAACGACTATACTCGGCGCGGCGCGCGCCGGGCAAGCGCGCGTTCGATCCGGCGTGAGCGATGTGTTAGCGTGTAGAGAATCTCCGTTATATCCAATGGAGAATTGCATCTGATTTGAAGTTCTCTGCTCGTCCTCTTCGTCTCTGCGTTGAGTTGTATTTCCTGGTCTATCTAACGAAGAGACACGGAGACATTAAATTAAGGGGACTGCCGGTGGAGGAAACCATTTACCAGCACGAAATAAAAGTAGCAACGGAACTCGCTCGGCGGGCGGGTGCCGTCTTGCTCGAGCACTATTACAGTCCGTTCCTGGTCGAGCAGAAGGTAAACGCCCAGAACGAGCTCGAAGAGGTAACCGCCGCCGATCGCGAAGCGAATGAGCTAATCGTTAGCCGGTTGCAAACGGAATTTCCGGATGACGGGATTCTCGCTGAAGAGTCTGTAGACAGCGCGCACCGGCTCGATAAAGATCGAGTGTGGTTGATCGATCCGATGGACGGAACGAAAAACTTTATTAACCGCGACGGCGATTTTGCCGTGCAAATTGGACTGGCAGTCGGCGGTGAAAGTGTCCTGGGAGTAGTCTACCAACCCGTGCGGGCAGTTCTTTATCGCGCGGCACGCAAAGGGGGCGCTTGGATGGAAGCGGGCGAAAACCAGGTGGCGCGCCTGTCGGCTTCGAACCTGACCCGCGCGGGCGAAATGGTTCTGGCCTCGAGCCGTTCGCATCGCAGCCCGCGCATGGAGCGCGTCGTCAGTGCCTTTGGTTTCAAAGACGAAACGCGTCGCGGATCAGTGGGCGTGAAGATTGGCTTGATTGCTGAGCGGCAGGCGGATCTCTATCTGCATCTTTCGCCGAGCACAAAGCAGTGGGACACCTGCGGGCCTGAGGCCATTTTGGCGGAAGCTGGTGGACGCTTGACTGATCTATTCGGCCAGCCCCTGCGCTATAACGGAGTGCGCGTAGACAATCGCAACGGAATCGTGGCCACTAACGGCGCCGCGCACGAAATGGTGATCGAGAATCTCAAACCTCTGCTGCGAGAGTTTGGCCGCGAGCCGGTGTGAGTTGGAGCGCAGGCATCTTGCCTGCGGTGCGCCGGCATCCGTGCCGGCGCACCCGGAATGCGGGCAGGATGCCCGCGCTCCGGGAATCGGCTCTCTTAAAGCGCCTTCTTCAACATCGCGATCTGGCCCGCGTGGTAGAGATCGTGTTGAATGACTCCATGCACCGTGACATAAACGCTGGACATACCTTCGAGAATCGGCTCATCAAGTCGCTCTTCCGGGATCTGCGAGATTGCTTCACGCAAGGCTTCATGGCCGCGGTCAAGAGCAGCTTTTGAAAGCTCCCATGCCGTCTCGCTGGTATCGTCTGCGGGTGGCCAGTCTTCGGGTGAAGAGATCTCGATCGCCGCCCGATCTCCTTCCAGGCGCCGCCGGCCCGCACTTTCCCAGACCGCAATGTGTTGAACCAGTTCCCAGATACTGTGCGCGTTAGCGAGTGGTCGCGCATGCGCTTGTGCGGACGTAAGCCCGGCCAGTGCTTCACGCACGGAGGGTCCGTGCCAGGCATTGCCTTCGTAAGCGCGTTCAAGTTGATCCAGAATCCGTTCAATCTCAGTCATGGGCTTTCTCCTCGGCTTGTTCCAGCTCTGCCTTAATCTGTGCGCGTTGTGCGTAAAGGGCGGCGAGATGCGAGGGCAACGCCACATTCTCTGTCTGAGTGGGATCAAATCCGCGCGCGCGCATCTCGCGATCAAATTCCGCGTCGAGTGTGCGAAGCTTTTGGTGCAGTATCTCGCTCTCGGCATTGATTGGTGGCATCACGGGCATTTTACGACATTCAACCATGGCGAGTCTTAGTCGGCGGAGCGCGGACATCCTGTCCGCCTGAGCGCGAAGCGCGAACAACCTCCGGTAAGATCTGGCGTGAGAATAGCGTGCTACGCACGCTGGCGGACAGGATGTCCGCGCTCCGATCGGCACATAAGGATGCCCGCACTCCCTGACTCGCTACTTTGCAAATCATCAGTCGCCCAGTTAGTCTTATCTGCTCTTAGTCAATCAAAACTTTTCAGGAGAATGCGTGGCCATCATTCGTCCTTTCAACGCCCTCCGTCCAGAGGCTGAGCGCGCTCCACAAGTGGCGGCTGTGCCCTACGACGTCGTCAGTACCGCAGAAGCGCGCGCGCTGGTCTCGGGTAATCCGTGGAGTTTTTTGCACGTATCGCGCCCTGAGATCGATCTGCCGGAAGGCACACCAATCTACAGCGACGAGGTTTACGCGACAGCAAGCGACAACTTTACCCGGCTGATCAGAGAGTGTCCGATGGTAGTAGAAGAAACACCGAGTCTTTATATTTATCGTCTCACGATGGGCGACCACGAACAGATCGGAGTCGTGGCCTGCTGTTCGGTGGATGAATACGATCAAGACATCATTCGCAAACACGAGCGGACCCGGCGTGACAAAGAAGACGATCGCACGCGACATATCATGGTGCTGCGCGCCCAGACCGGCCCGGTTTTCTTAACCTACCGCGAGCGGCCTGAAGTCAATGCGCTGGTCGCCGACGCCCTCAGCGGCAATTCGCCGTTGTATGATTTTATGGCCAACGATGACATTCGCCACACCATCTGGCGCGTGCCGAATTATGATCCACTGGTCAAAGCTTTTGGCGAAGTTCCTCATCTCTACATTGCCGACGGTCATCATCGCGCAGCCAGCGCCAGCCGCGCACGCGCGCAACTTAAGCAAGACAGCTTTGCCAACATTGGTAACGAAGAATACCACTTCTTTCAAAGCGTTTTGTTTCCCGATAGCCAGTTGCAGATCCTTCCCTACAACCGCATAGTCCGCGACTTGAATGAACTGTCGCCAGACGCGTTCATGGCGCGCGTGCGCGAGGCTTTTGTGGTTACCGAGAATGCGTCGCCTCAACCCAAAACGCGCGGACAATGGAGCATGTACCTCGAAGGGCGTTGGTATGGTCTGGCTCTCCAGGACAATGCCAAAACCAACGCGGGCGTAGTTGAATCGCTTGATGTCAGTATTTTGCAGGACCTTATGCTCGATGCAATCCTCGGCATTCAAGACGTGCGCACTGATAAGCGAATTGATTTTGTCGGTGGAATTCGGGGGACCGAAGAGTTGGAAAAATTAGTAAATAACGGCCAGGCCGCGGTGGCCTTCTCGCTCTACCCAACGACCATCGACGATCTATTAAAAGTGTCTGACGCAGGTCAGATTATGCCGCCCAAATCAACCTGGTTCGAACCCAAACTGCGTGATGGATTACTGAGTCACCAGATTTGAGACGGGGAGCGTAGGGCGAATGGAGCGCGGACATCCCTGTCCGCCTGACCGCGAAGCGCGAACAATTTCCTGGCAAGAATTAGCGTGAAATTTGGAGCGTGCAACGCACGCTGACGGACAGGATGTCCGCGCTCCAGTGACTTTGGCTTACGCCAGCGCGGCGAAAACTTCATTCGACAATAGCGCGCCTCTTTTAGTCAGCCGCATTAAGTCTTGATCAATCTCAATCAAGCCCGCCTCGCTTAGGCGAGTAACTTCAGAGCTGTACTCGTCGCGCAGGTCTGTCCCGAATCGCGAGCGGTAACTCAGCAGATCCAACCCGCGCATCAGGCGCAAGCCAAGAAATATTGATTCCGAGCGCAGCTCATCTTCATTCAGTTCGGTGTGCTCTACCACTGGTGAGTCTTCCCGCTCGACCAACGCGACATATTTCGCCACATCGCGTTCATTGCTCCAGCGCCGGCGCCCGCCGTCGTATGAATGCGCTGAACAACCAAAACCATAATAAGGCGCGCCGGCCCAGTACTTCGTATTGTGCCGTGACGCAAATCCCGGCAAAGAGAAGTTTGAGATTTCGTAATGGTCATAACCGGCAGCGCTAACTTCGCCAACCATCACCTGGTACATTTCGCCGGCCAGGTCGTCATCGGGTTGGGGCCGCATGCCACTGCGAATTTGATCCGCTAGAGGAGTGCCTTCATGCACATCCAGTAAGTAAAGCGACAGGTGATCCGGTCGCAGCCTTAGAGCGAGGTCGAGATTTCGTTGCCAGCCTGAGAGAGTTTGCTTTGGCAATCCGGCGATCAGATCGAAGCTGATGTTTTCGAATCCGGCTTCGCGCAGTTGCTGAAATGTCGCAGGTATGTCGGCTGCTGAGTGCGTTCGGCCCAGCTGTTTCAGCTCGCGATCATCGAAAGTTTGGGCCCCAAAGCTCGCGCGGTTGATCCCCAGCCGGCGAAAGTCGCGTAGCTTCTGACCGGATAATTCGGGGCTGCCTTCCGCGTTGGCTTTTCTCTGCGCCTCCTCAGCGTTCTCTGCGTCTCCGCGGCGAGTGAACTCGCGAATTATTTCACCGCGGAAGCGCAGAGAACGCTGAGGGGGCGCAGAGACGATGCTGGCCGGATTCAACTCGATCGTAACTTCGGCGCCGTCGATTACTTCGAAATGATCGTGCACGGATGTCAAGATCCGTTCGATCTGTGACGGCGTTAGCAGCGAAGGTGTGCCTCCGCCAAAATAAATCGTGTCGGCGGCTGATGGACTCGGGACCTTGCTCCACTTTGTGATCTCTCTGATCAGGGAATTTACATAACGGTCTGCCAGGTCGCCTTCATACATTCCGGTGGCAAAGTCACAATAAGAGCAACGCGAACGGCAGAAGGGTATGTGGAGGTAGATTCCAGCGTGCGGCATGGTGTCCACAGATTACGCAGATTACACCGATTCATTCAAATCAAAACAATAGCACTGTCGTTACGGCAACGATATGTTTCGACCCTCTGTCTGTTCTGCGAAATCTGCGAAATCTGCGGATTCATTTCAGACGCTGTTCGGCTTTTATGCTCTGTGTATTGTTTGAGTGCTCGTCCTGTTTGCACCAGCGGATCTTCATTCTTTGATCCTCTGCATGAACCTGAATGGCACGCTGGTTGTTATGAGACTCAATCATAGCGGGTAGCGGATTATTCCGATAGGCCCAGGAAATCTTTCAACTATCTAAACCGAAGAGGAGGATGATATGCCAGACGACAGAAATAAGATGCAGGGACAGCAGGGTGATTTCGACAAGAGTCAGAAGGGCGGCGCCCACGAATCACCCGGTCGCAATCCGCAAGGCGATAAGTCGGCCGGCGGTCAAAAAGGCATCCAGGACATGGATCAAAAGAGTAGGCACAGCGGTGACGGCGGCTCTTACAAAAAAGGTGTCCAGAACGAACAGACCAGACGTTAACAGTGGTGCTGTCCACACCAGGGCCCATGTTGATTTTCGCGAGGAAGATCATCGTGGGCCCTTTTGTTTTATTGGCCGCGGATTTGCGCGGATGAACGCAGATCAGAGCTTAGCCACAAAAAGGCGCAAGCAGCACAAAACTAATTTGCTTCGTCTCTGTTTGTGCTTTTTCATGGCTGCTATTGTCTTATCCTAATCATTCGCATTCATCCGCGGCCAATTCTCTTCGTGCTCCCGCCGCCGCTAATCGACCGGGTCATCTTGCGGGCCACGAGTTCGGCCTGCGCAAACACCCGCAAAAAGTTTTCGCCGAGGATCTTTCGGATGTCCTGTTCGCTGTAACCACGCTTCAATAACTCATAAGTAATGTTGGGGTACATCGAAACATCTCGCGCGCCTTCGGGAAAGTCATTGGCGCCGTCAAAATCCGGACCAAGTCCCACATGGTCGATGCCCGCAACCTTCACGATGTGATCGATGTGATCGATGAGTTTTGAGAGCGGCAAAGGCGGCAAAGGATATTGGGCTTCCAGCTTGTCGCCTTCTTCGGCCAACCGTTCCGGATCGTCAGCGTACTTGACGCTCAAAGCTTCTTGCTGGGCTTTCAGGCGCTGGCCGCGTTCGTCAGCCTGCGGCGCCACGGTTTTCTGATCGACAAAGAGACTGTAGAAATTTACCTGCACCACGCCGCCGTTTTTTGCTATGCGTCGCAGCAGATCGTCGGGAATGTTTCGCGGCACGTTGCTGAGGGCCCGCGCCGATGAATGGGAAGCGATGATCGGCGCCTTTGATGTGTCGAGTGCGTCACTCATCGTCTTGTCTGAGACGTGCGAGACATCGACCAGCATCCCCAGACGATTCATTTCGCGCACTACTTCCTTGCCAAAGTCGCTGAGACCGTTATGTTTCCTCTCTCCCCGGCCCGCGTCAGCCCAATCATTGGTGTTGTTCCAGGTCAGCGTCATATAGCGCACGCCAAGGCGATAGAACTCGCGCAACGTCGGCAGTGAATTCTCGATCGCGTGCCCGCCTTCGATTCCCATCATACAGGCGATCTTGTTTTGAGCTTTGGCGTGGCGAATGTCGGCGGAGGTCGTGGCAAACATCAAGTCATTCGGATGGCGCTCAACGGCGCGATAGACCGAATCGATCATATCGAGCGTGCGCCGGGCCGCACCGCCGTGCGCGACGTACCAGGGTTTGATATAGAGCGAAAAGAATTCACCAGTCTGTCCGCCCTGCTTCATGCGCGCGATACTGGTGCGATAAGGAAATGGTGGCTCGCCACCGAGATCGTAATCGTCGTTGGTCATCGACGTCGTGATGTCGTTGTGCGTATCGATGACGATTGCCCGTCGATGAATCGCCAGAGCCCGCTGCCAGAGAGCTTCATCGCGCCCGGTGCGGGTTGGGCCAGTGGATCTCTGTCTCTGGACCGGCGGTGTGGTTCGTTGCGCACCGGCAGGAATTGCAAAGGTGAAGCAGGAAAGAACAAGCAGCGAAGTCAGCAGCGATAAAAACAATCGTCTTGGTTTCATGCCGTAGAGATTTATCACAAACATGCAGAGACACAAAGAACGTGGAGCCCTTTCGCTCCGTCAGGAGCGAAATGTCTATAGTAACGGTTACTCTCAATCAAGCCGAGCTCCTTTAGGAGCGAAACCCAGCGTCACATCAATCACATTTCGCTCCTAAAGGAGCTTACGGAATGTTCTTAATCGACTGGATCTATAAACATTCGGCTTCTACGAAGCCAGAGTATCGACGCAACGGATCCTCGCAGCTTTGTGTGGCTGAGCGTCTCTGCGCATTTTAGTTGTCATGCTACGATTGTTGATCCTATGAAAGAAGAGATGACTGATGAACGGATTGAGCAGGTAAGGGCCTCGTTCCAAAAAGCCTTGAATCAACATGGCTACGGATTCCAATTTAGTGTACTTAAGATCGCTGAGAATTTAGCTAAGCGGGTCGACGCAGATGAGCGTTCTCGATGGAACTTTCTTTTTTCGGAAGTGCCCGTCGAAGTTCAAGGTTCGGGAACCCGGATAGACTTCATCTTGTCCAGAAGCGGATCCACCTCAAGTCCCTTTAACCCAAGTGTTGAGAGGACTCAGTGGTTATTTGGAGGCGCTATCGCAGAACAAGGAGCTGTTTGAAGGAACCAAGACGCATCTATTGCCGGTGATCTTCACAACCGCTCAACTCTGGATCTCTAGTGCGGATCTCGGGTCAGCAGACCTATCTACCGGCGATATCGACCTGTCAAACGACAAGTTTGAACCGGTACCATGGCTCTGGTACCAATACCATATGTCGCCCGGACTCAAACACATTTCAGTCTATCAACCGAAGGACCAAATCAAGGTTGAAGAGTTTATTGAATCCAAATATATTCGAACGGTTGCCATTGTTAGCCCTAGCGGTATCGAGGAGTTCTTACTCTACACGTCTGGAGATTTCTACTAGACCTCGCAAGGTTAAAATCATTTCCGCACATCAAGCGGTGAAGCCGTGCGCTTGCCTGTGGCGATCTACATTTACGGTACCCGGCGGTTTCGCGCTATCATCCGCGCAACATGTCCATCCTAATCGCCGAAGACAATGTGGCCCAGCGCGCGTACCTGCGCGAAATACTCGAGCGTGACTTTCCTGCGCACCAGCCGATTCTTGAAGCCGGCGACGGTGAAGACACGGTCGTGTTGGCGCTGAAGCACAAACCTGAGGTTTGTATCCTCGACATTCAAATGCCCAAGCTTTCCGGAGTGAAAGCAGCGCGGGCAATCTGGCGTGACTTTCCCACCGCGCGGATCATTTTCTGGACCCAGTTTCCGCACGAGATTTACATCAACGAGATTCGCAAGATCGTGAAGTCAGTCGATCCGCCGCCGGCCTATGGCTTCATTCACAAGAACAATCCTGAATCGCGTTTCCTGCGTTTCGTCGCGGCGGTTTTGGAAGACGGCGCCGACATGATCGATCCGGCTTTCAAAGATTCGTTCAAACGGCCGTTGCTGACAGAGTTCGAAGCCGAAGCGCTTTACTATCTCGCGCTCGGTCTATCGAACTGGGCCATCGCGCGCAAATGCAGTCTGTCTCTTCGCGGGGTCGAGAGCCGGCTGGCTACTCTCTACGAAAAGCTTTTTGTTTCCCTGCCTGAGGGCACACCTCACGAAGCTTACGAGAAGCTCGCCTACAACGTGCGCACACGCGCCTTCTTTGAGGCTCTGCGCCGCGGCCTGCTCAATAACGATGAGCTGGAGAAAGCGGCGGCGGAGTTGGAAGGCTGGCTGGAACGGGACCAGAAAAAGTTCAGTGAAGAGCAGAAGCGTGAAACGAAGAAGCATTGAGTAACGTAATGGATCCGTTCGAGGCTCGGGGGTTCTCGCTTGATTATGGTGAACAAGACGTCAGCTCAACGGCGAGGTTTCCCAGGTTGAGCAATGATTGGTCAGATGGCGGACCCGGTTGACATTGCCGCGCTCGGCCGAAGGTCGAGCCACATCTCGGGCAGCGCGTCGTTACAGAACCGGGAGTGGCAGCGACGGGTCCGGAGCTCAACTTGAGTTTTGGTTTCATGGAAATAAATCCTCCAAAATGTAGTTGAGCTCGTGACCCGGTCGCTACCGCTCCCGGTTCTGTAACATCGCTTCTTTGGCATGGGGAGTCTGAAACTCAAGTCGCTCCCAAGCTACATAACGATCTGATTTCACCGCAACTGTCTTAATCTCTCAGTTCAGCGTATAGTGAAGACTATGAACATTGTCGAGAATGAAACGCCAACCAGCATTGTCGGCCAATTCTGCATGACACCTGACGGCCATCGGGTGTTAGTGGAAAAGGTCGGCGCCGAATTAGACTCGTCCGCGCGCGCGATCGTCCGGCGAGTAGAAGGACCAAAAGCCGGAACCCGATCCAGTTGTTTTGTCTCCAGTCTTAAGCCGCTTGGTTTTGACATCGCCCTCGAGTAGAAACCTTCACAGCTCAACCAATTAAGGTTTCCAGCGATCTCAATTGTGATCGCTCGGATTAGTTGTGTCCTATGTCGAGGAGTTTCCTTTCCAGGTAAGACCGATCCACGAAAATGCACGGCGCGTATTTTCTCGCGCGATTTAGTATGGTTTCGTGGATCGTTTTTTGTTCAAGTAAACACGAAACCTAGTTGGGAAACCACTGCCGGAATTTCTACACTCGCCGCCCGCAGCGATCTGCTATATCCTGAAAACAAAACTGACTTTGGTCTAACTCTCCGGCTAAAGTGAAAGGGATTTGCGTGCTTAACTTTGCTATTCAAACCGCCCGCGATGCGGGAAGATTACTGGCCGAGCGATTTGGCCGCACGCTTCAGGTTACCAATAAGAGCGAACTCGATCTCGTCACCGAGTCTGATCTTGCTTCAGAGCGACTGATCATCGAACGCATTAAAACTCACCATCCGCGTCATGCCATCCTGGCCGAAGAATCAGGTTCCAGCGGACCGGCCGACCGCGCCGGAGAAGACGAGTGGCGTTGGATCATCGACCCTTTGGACGGCACGACAAACTATGCGCACGGTTATCCGTGTTTTTGTGTGTCCATAGGACTCGAACGCAAAGGACATATGGAAATTGGTGTCGTTTATGATCCGCTGCGGGATGAATTGTTCAGCGCGGAGAAAGGCCAGGGCGCATTACTGAACGGCCGCCGCATACAAGTCTCGCCGGTCGACAATCTGACCGGCGCATTACTATGCACAGGCTTCCCTTACGACGTGCGCGAACGCAGCGAGTTCGCCCGTCACTTTGCAAACTTCATCATGAATGCACAGGGAGTGCGCCGCGATGGAGCTGCTGCGCTCGACCTGGCTTATGTAGCTGCCGGGCGGTTCGATGGTTTTTGGGAAGAAGGACTGAAGCCCTGGGATGTGGCCGCGGGTTCATTGTTGGTTGAAGAGGCAGGCGGGCGCATTTCAAAGTATGATGGCGCACCTTTGAGTATTTACACGCCACCAATCATGGCAAGCAACGGATTGCTTCATGAGCAGATGATGCGGGTGCTCGCCGTCTGAATTCGCTCGGAGCGCGGACGTCCTGTCCGCCTTGAGCGCAGCGCGAAGAACATTTCAAATTTCAAATCGGAAATTTCAAATCCGATCTCAGAGCGCCGATCGAATTATCTCGGCCAGTCTTTCGGTCTCTCGTCGCGCGCATTCGCGGACGTCTTCGTTCTCGCGCTGATCGATAACGAAAAGCGG
>Ga0137363_10002161_pt1 | contig 11636 bp, 10 predicted proteins | sample MadtaG_FD_104800 | JGI IMG/M metagenome (GOLD analysis project Ga0137363, IMG submission 104800) | Vadose zone soil microbial communities from Angelo Coast Range Reserve, California, USA - Mad1_115_16 metaG | ecosystem: Environmental > Terrestrial > Soil > Vadose zone | place: USA: California...
AAATTTCCCTTCGTGAGTGTGCAGTACTCGAAGAATCATCGTCCGATTCCGATTGAAGGAGCAACGTATTACCTCCGTCCGACGAGTCGAGGGAAACGCACACCCATCAGAATTGGCAAGGATGTCGCCGTGGCTCACACTGAGATGATCAACATGGACTATGGCCGACCACTTGAACGCCCTGTCGTACCAGAGGTCCATCCGCAGTCGGTGGTTGCGGGCACGGTGTCTCGAAAGACGGTTGAAGAAGCCGCGCTTGAATACATCCAGCGCAGCAGGCAGAAATCGCGCAAGACGTACCTCGGGTACGTGATCAACTGGACACTCATCTGCTTGTGTGTGCTTGTCCTCTTTTGCGCTCTGGTGGTCGCCGGTAGGGAAGGTCGTCAAAATCTACAAACGGTCTATGGCTAGGACTGAGTTGGCATTGCTGGCTGAGGAGGGAAAGGTTTTTGTTGGTGATTTGAGCCAGGACCTAACTGAAGTCACGGGGCCGGAAGCAACAAAGTGGATCGCCAGCGTTGAGACATGCTTAAAGAAGTATCTGCACGCATCATTCGTAACGCGATTTAAGACGAATTACGCATCGGGAGGACAGGCCAAGCGAGATTATCCGTACCTCCCCGAGATGCAAATGAAAGTGGAAAAGCTGGAAGAGTTCCTTGTGGAGCTTGATGATTAGCAGGCGGTGGCGTTTTTCGTGGGGAAGAAGCGCTCACGAATGCTATCTTTCTCATCTCGCGTGAGCATGCGCGTGTGCCTGCACTCGGGCCACATAATCACGTCCGTGTTCCATCCTAAAGATGTAGTCTTGTGACGTGTCCTACCCGCGCAAAAATCATTACGTTCCGCGCTTCTACCTTGCCAACTTCTCTTCGCTAGAGGGCAAGAAGCATCGCCTGTGGGTCTATGAGAAGGCTCGCGAGCCACGCAAATCCACGCCTGTCCTTGAGGGATGCCGCAAGGACTTTTATGCGTTTTGGGAGAACGGGCAAAGGAACACAGAGGTGGAAGCGTGGTTCTCCAATCTAGAGGACGCCGTCGCTCCTCTGATTGCGGACCTCGTTCTGACCAAGCGTGGACCGACGCAAAGCGAGAGGGTACGTCTGGCTGTATTCATGGGCACTCTTTACACTCGCACGCCACTGGGCCGTCAGCTTGACGACAGCATCTTTGCGCCTGCAGTAACGACGAGGATTAAGAGCGTCGCGAATGACCCAGATGCGTTTTATAAACTCTACGCGGAATTTGATGCTGAGCCTTCCTCGCGAGAATTGGCGGAGCAAGCGCGTCAAGAAGTGCTGTCGGGCAAGAGCGATGAACTCGAAGCGAGCGAGCCTTTTCGCCTCGCGTCCATGATTCAAGTCGGCATTCAGTATGGAGAGGTTCTTTCGGAGATGGACTGGCAGTTCATCCATTCGCCCGAGGACCAGCGGTTTATAACATCCGACAATCCGGTGATCTGCGAAACTAGCGACCCCAATAACCCGCGAGCGGTTCACCTGCGTTCTGGTCCGAATCTTCCGAACGCCGCCGCGTGGTTCCCACTCGCCAGTCGTGTCTGCCTTCTAATGCACCGAGGGCTTGTGCCCGGAGTCGCCACGGCACCTGCCGCCGCGATACGTGCTATCAACAAACGCATCATGATGTGTGCGGATAAGAGAATCTACGCGAGCGCATTATCTGACGGTTTGAGGGACGCCTTCGATAAACACGGCTGCCAGTTGCCGCTCGAAAAGCTAGACCTTCGATATGAAGGCCAGCCGCTCTAGGCCAGCCGGGATTTCGACAAGGGATTCCGCAAATTGGATTCTTGGAGTGAGTGGACAGAATCCGTAACGCCCAGTTAGACTGCGGTACATGCGTCCAGCTGATGAGCTATTTGCCATCATCGAACGGCACGGCGTCATCGGTCCGCCGGGTTTGCTCAAAGTTGGTAGTCTGCCCGCAAAGCAATTAGAGAAGCTCTATCACGAAACATTCGAGACTATTTACGATGCCCAACTCGCCAGAGTCTGGAACACCGACTCATCCCGTCCGCCCGATTCTTTTTCCTTCCACGCGAGTGCTTCCATTAGAGGCGACTCCGGCTGTAGCGCGATAAATTGCCGCGGAGACAAGATCAGTTTTCTGGCGAGCTACGCCGCTTTGTACGCGAATGAACTCATATTCCCCCTTTCCCTGCGGCCCCCGGAGCGAGTAAGACGCATATCTGAGATGCGCTATTTGTTGGCGCAGAATCTGTTCACGTTGTTGCTGCTCCGACCGCTCATAACCGGAGGGATTGTATTCCCGGTTGTAATGAGGACGCGGCACTGCGTTCATCAGGCTGAGCTAATGGCAACAGCATCGGCGATTGTTCACGACTTCTCGCAGTTCACGGCAAAGGATCTGAACAATGAATTTCGGATGATGTATCAAATTCCCGAGAAGTCGCCATCGGGGCAGCCGACCATATATTTGGAGGGGCCTGAGGAATATATCGAACACGGCGGACTCGTCCAGCGACTGGACGGCATACCTAAATGGCTCCCGAAAACAGCTCGGTTCGATAAGGACGGCCAAGTTGAAGTACGTGGACCGAACAAACAACATATGGTGGCGCAGATATTCGAGGAGATCGCCGACAATGTGACCTTCTATCTTGCCTATGGCACTCGCAGAAACGCGCGGTTCCTGTCGGACATGCCCGGTGAGACAGACTTCCTTGATTGGCTAACCGACGACGAGCAAATGACGGCCAAGACTCTCGCACTCCGTGAGCTAGAACACTGCGTCCCGGTGCTCGCGGAATTACCAATCGCGACGATATTAAGAGTCCGCAAAGAGGAGAGGGAATCATTTGAGGCATACCGCCACGCGATTACGAGAATTTCTGCGGGTATCCTGTCGGCAAAGAATAGGGTCTCTAAAAAGGAAGCGCGAGAAATGCTCCGCACCGCGATTGAGCCGGAACTTCGGAAGATGAACCGAGAAATGGTTGCGTTCCGAAAGACGCAAGGTAGGCGCATGCTTGGAGGTATCGTCTCCGCCGCCGCAGCTGTGGCGATCGGGGCCTATTCCGGATTACCTCCACTGCTTTTGGTGCCGCTGGTGGGTGCCGCCTCCATAGTGGGGACGCGCCTACTTAGCAAGGCAGCCGAATCGGCATGTGAACACGGTCCCGAGACTCAGCAAAAGAAGGACCTCTATTTCCTGCTGCGACTTACCAATGAGGCTACGACCTAATAGAAGAGGACGGCACTCCCCGCTTAAAGAAGTCACTTTAATCACTGACTGACACCACGAACCGCAGTGAATCAGCACCGGAGTTCGCTTTCGCCTCCCAATTCGTGGATATGCGCCGACAGAGGATCGCTATGACTTTCAACCAGTATACAGGCGCAATCTCGAGATGCTGCCCTCCACGACGCTGCCATAAATAAACCTGCGATTGTCGAGCCACTCATGCTGCGAAATGCTCGAACGCAAGCGAATGCATTAGAGTGTTTCGGACCGTACCGGGATATTTGCTCGCATATTTGACAAGTTTTTGCTTGTCGATGGATTTGAATTCGATCTCATCGAGGTTGGGGGTCAGACCGGCTTGCAATGAAAGGTAGATCCAGTCCAGCAGCGCTTTTTCTGGTTCGGCAATGGCGTACTTCGAATAGCGCGTTTGCTTTTCGATGAAACCCCAGAACAGTCGTTTTGAAATCGTTCGGAACGTGATTGTGAATTCTGGCGCTCGGTGTTCCTTCGGCTTACCCGTAGTGACGCACGTGAGCGCGACTGGACTCTGGGTACTCAACCCCCAATGGCTCAGCGCGGATTCCAAGGAAACATACGAATTCGGTCGTAAGAGTTTTATGAAGTCTTCCGGAGCACTGTCGCGTACCAACTTGTTTAGATAGATTCCCTCCGCAACACGACTCAGCAACCCACGATCCGCCAATCGCGATAGTGCTTTCGAAACCGAAGGAATGGGAAGTTCGTACTTGGCTGCTATCGTATCGACAAGGACGGTATCGCTAAGTCGACTTTCGCTAGTCAGAACCTTTGCCCAATCCAAGTGTTTGCGTGTTTTGTTCTTTACAGCCATTCCTCATACAGCTCCTTTACTGCGTTTCGCAGCGGCTCGAATCCCGCATCCTCAAGGACTTCGTATACGTCGGGCGGCAATATTTGTTTTAGCTCCAGCACACAAAGCTTCACGTCGACTCGATCGATACGGCTCGAAATCGTGCTTGAATCGATTTCGTTAGCAAGGACTGTGTCATGGAGATGGGCTCGCAGGTTCGTGCTGAGCGTTGTCCCAAGTCCTTTTAGGAGATAAATGTCATAGGCATCTCTCGCCTTCACCGCCCGCCGCAATAAGAATGCCTCGGCTTTTTGAAGCAGCAGAAGCTCCTTCGTAGCCGACTTTATGACAGCCGAAATACCAGCGTCACCGTCTACGCGGTGGTCCTCAATTTCGCTTTCGATTGCCGAGCCCAGCCTACTTAGATCGACGCGGAACAGCCGTTGGCCGGTATCGGTTGATACAAAAATTCTCCCCAGGCGGGTGTCCGAATTGTCGATTTCAAGCGCAAGCGCGCCCAATTCCATGATTCGGCCTATGGGCATAAGCTCTCTCTCCAAAGAGGCAGCGATCTCCTGGCGCGGTGGCACCTGTGCTCCTCGAGACAATAAGTCCAAATCAGCTGAATGTCGGACACTGTCGTAAAACAGCACCAAGGTCGCTCCCCCAAAAAGGACAAAGGCCTCTGGAAAGTCTCTGAATATCGCGAAGGCTGCAGCTTCCATTAGGACGTTGATTTCTGCCCGTCCTCTTGTGAATCCCCGCTCTTCGTACTTGGCAACGCGACTCGCGATATCCATAATTGAACCTGCTTCGGCATGGTATCATATTCCCGTATAGGGACACATATGTCGTTTAGGTGATTCTAAAAGCCAATAATACTCCTCGTAAAGGACTAATTCGTCTTTCTTGAGGAACAACGATGGGTTTTTCATCTATCTGACGCGGCCTAGGTATATATACCTAGGCCGTATCGAACAGGACCTCAAATTTGGCAACGCCTTGGTATGTATACCAAGGCGTTGCCAAAGCGAACTAGCGAATGCCTAAATCCAAAATCCATACCGATCTCTTAATTCAATTCTTTTCCGCCAATCCAGACCAGGTCTTTGCGCTCTCAGATTTGGAGCGTCTGTTCATCGAAAAGCGTCAAGAATGGAATCTGCCCCCCAGCATGACCTCGTATACTTTCCTTGATATGTTACGCACTCGCTTCAGCCTTAGCGAGCTGCGACTACGGTCTCACCACTATTCTTCCCTCATTCTCTATGCGTGGGAAGGTAAAGCGTCGCCCATCTCCGTAGCCATCAGAATAAAAAAGGACGGCGCATTCTTCTCGCACGGATCTGCCATGTGGGTTCACGGGCTGACCGAAGGTCACAAGGATATTTTCATCAACAAAGAACAATCCCCAAAGCCAAAAAACTCGTCCCAACTCTCGCAAGAAGGCATCGACCGTGCTTTTGGGAACCACCAACGATATTCCAAACTCGCCTACAAATACCAAGACACCAGAATTGTCCTGCTAAACGGGAAATACACAGGAAGGCTGGAAGTTCAACAAGCTCAGGCTCCGTCTTGCCATCTTTTGGACGTCACCTCAATCGAGAGAACCCTCGTTGACATTACAGTTCGGCCAGGATATTCAGGCGGCGTTCCGGCCGCGCTCAAAGCATTCCGACTAGCGCGAGGTCGAGTATCAGTCATCAAATTACTGGGAATATTGAAGAAGCTCGACTACACCTACCCTTACCACCAATCAATTGGCTTCTACCTCGAACGTGCTGGTTATATTGAAGCCGACCAAATCCTCGCCAAAGGAGATGGCGTAAAGTTTGACTTCTATCTTTCCCACGGCCTCGACAATCCTGCGTTCGACCCGAACTGGAGGGTCTTCTTCCCCAAAAGGCTAAAGTAACGGCCCCGCACATTCGAGGTGCGACAACTACTCGCGAGTTAAGCAACCTTGCAAGCCGTCCCATCCCAAGGAAGCTCGTGAACGGTTCCGCAATCCGTGCAGTCAACAAAGACCGCGGGGAATACCAAAGGCGTAGCAAACTGCGAAAAAATCTTTTTCAAACTTCGTGGGGACATTGGGAAATCAGTAAGTGGCAATAAACTCTGGAATTTAGCGGTTTTTCTTCGGTTTTCTTCAAGCGCCGAGACACAATCCCATCGGCTCCACCAAAAAAACCTCGTTGCTTTTCGCTTCTATTCTGGTTTTCCCTGTAAGCTAACGATTGCCGAAGCGGACCGTCACACTTCGAATGGCGATAAATCCAGATTTTTGTTCGAGAGGGACTCTAATGCTCGCGCGCCGAACGCTGCTTCCCGTCTTTTGTTTCGTTGTTATTGCGATATCGCCGGTGACTCGAGCGCACGCGCAGAAAGCGGGAGGCGTCAAATTTGCGACCGAAGTGCCGCTCTTGGATTGCGACGGCATGCCGTGCGTGGAAGCGCGCATGGGGGGCGGTCCAGTGTTGAAAATGGGCATCGACACCGGGAACGCGGACTCCGTTCTGGATACGGCGTATGCGGAAGCGGCCGGCTTGAAACCTACGGCGCCGTTGCCTGCGGGCGCACCTTCGGGAATGTTTCGAACAATGATCGCGTCTATCAGCGTTGGAAACGCAACGCTTATGAATGTCGGGACGCTGGCGATGAGCCTCTCCGACATGATCGCGCAAAGCCAGATGCCGCATGTGGATGGGACGCTGGCCTACACGGCTTTCAAAGATCGCATCCTGCAGATTGATTTCGTGGGACGCAAGGTGCGAATTTCGGAAGTCTTGACCGCGCCAGCTGAATGCTCGGGAGTATGCGACAAAATCTCGCTGATTAAATTCGGGAAAGAGGGGCCGCCTATTGTGGTTGCTAATGGATTTGAAATTAATGGAAAGAAAGCGTCCGCTCAGATCGACACGATGTTCAGCGGGACCCTGCTCGTCTATACGGCGTCAATTGAAAAATTGCGGCTTGCGGAGGCGGCGAAGACTAATAAATCGAGGGACTTCCCCTTCACGGACGGCGGAGTGAAGATGAAAGAAGCGCCAGCAGAGAAGGAAGGGTTTCACGGTTTGACCTTGAGCGGCCCTGCGCCGCTGGTGTACTTCCCTACTCCGGACGTTCATGAGCCGGATGGTTTGTTCGATGCGACCGTGGGGTTGGAATTGTTTTACAAGGCGGCCGTGACACTGAATTTTCACGACATGACAATTTCTGTGGAAAAACGCTGATTCTGAATTGGTCCTGCGATTGTCAGGAGTGGCGCCACCCAGCGCTCGCGAGGAATTCAATCTAACAACGAAAGAATCGTATGGCCCGGACATACGTACGAAGTGTGCCTTAGGAACTATGCTGACTGGGCGCGCCGCGCAAGTGCGAGAGAAAGGCGTGATGCGCGCGTGAGAGAGAACGCCCGCGGAGGATGACGGCACCAATGGTGCGCGCCGCCGCGGGATCATCGATGCGCACGAAACGGCACCGCGCCTTTTTTTCAATTGCCATCTCCGGAACGATGGAGACGCCCATGCCGGCTCCCACCAAGCTGAGAAGACTGCTGAACTGGCCGCTCTCAAAAACAATTTGCGGGTGGAGGCGCGCGCGATCGCAAGCCGCGACGGCGGTATCGCGGAAGCAGTGGCCATCTCGCAGCAACAGAAACGGCTGGGCACGCAGGTCTTTGAGAGAGAGAGCACGGCGCTTGGCTAATTTGTGACCCGGGGGTAGTGCGGCAAAGAGGCGCTCGGTGAGCAACGGAAACGTTTCGAATTCGTGGCCGCGGATGGGCAGCGCGAGTATAGCTAGATCGACCTTGCTGGCGCGCAGCTGGTCCAGGAGGACCGGAGTGATTTCTTCGACGACCGTGAGCCGCACTTGTTGAAATTTTCTCGAAAACCAAGTCAGGCGCTCGGGAAGAAAGTAAGGCGCAACAGTGGGGATGACTCCAATGGTGACGGAGCCGCCGACGGAGTCCTTCTGCTCGGCGACGTCGCCGCGCGCCGCTTCAAGTTCTCGAAGGACGGCGCGCGCTCGGGGGAGAAAAGTTTGCCCGGTTTCCGTGAGGCGCACGGAACGACCAAGGCGGTCGAAGAGGCGCGCACCGAGCTCATCCTCGAGCTTCATAATTTGCTGAGAGAGGGATGGTTGTGAAACGTGAGACTGCTCGGCGGCGCGGCTGAAAGAACCGGCCTCGGCAACCGCACAGAAATAGCGTAGTTGATGAAGCTCCATAGGCTATGCCTATCCATCGTATCCGAACTATATATTGGAAGTATAGCAGCTGCGTGCGTACCCTCTTAGCAGCGTGCAGGATTCTGCCCTGAAGGGCTGGTGCTGCAAGCGAACTGAGGAGGAATCATGGCGGAAGAGAAAAAGATAATGACGACCGACGCAGGCCGGCCGGTGGGCGACAATCAGAATTCGCTCACGGTGGGGCCGCGTGGGCCGGTGGTTTTTGAAGATTTTCTACTTTTCGAGAAAATGGCGCACTTCAACCGGGAGCGTATTCCGGAGCGCGTGGTGCACGCCAAGGGCTCGGGCGCGCACGGACATTTTGTCTGCACAAGTTCGGAAATCACGAAGTACACCACGGCGAAGCTGTTCAACGCCGTGGGCAAAAAGACGCCGACGTTCATCCGCTTCTCGACCGTAGGTGGCGAAAAAGGTTCGGCGGATACGGCGCGCGATCCGCGCGGCTTTGCACTTAAGTTTTATACCGAAGAAGGCAATTGGGACATGACGGGAAACAACACGCCCGTCTTCTTCATCCGCGATCCACTGAAGTTTGGCGACTTCATTCATACGCAAAAGCGCGATCCGGAGACGAACCTGAAGTCGCCTACGATGATGTGGGACTTCTGGTCGTTGTCGCCGGAATCGCTGCATCAGGTGACAATTCTCTTCTCCGACCGCGGCACCCCCGACGGATACAGACACATGAACGGCTACAGCAGCCACACGTTCAGCCTGATCAATGCGAAGAACGAGCTCTTTTACGTCAAGTGGCACTTCAAGACCAAGCAAGGCATCAAGAATTTCTTCCGCGAGCAAGCGGGCGCGCTGGAAGGCACCGATCCGGATTACTCGCAGCGCGACCTTTTCCACGCTATAAGGCAAGGGAATTTCCCGAAGTGGCTTGTGTGCGTGCAGATCATGCCGGAGAAAGATGCGGAGACGTATCACCTCAACCCGTTCGATCTTACGAAGGTGTGGCCGCACAAGAGCTACCCGCTGCATGAAGTCGGCGAACTCGAGCTCAACCGCAACCCGGAGAATTATTTCGCGGAAGTGGAACAGGCGGCGTTCGAACCGAGAAACGTCGTACCCGGCATGGGTTTTTCGCCCGACAAAATGCTGCAAGCGCGACTGATTTCCTATCCGGACGCGCACCGCTATCGTCTTGGCGTGAATTACGACTCTCTGCCTGTCAACAAGCCACAGTGCCCCTATCACACCTACAACAAAGACGGCGCGATGCGTTTCGACGGCAATAGCGGCCCCGCTGTAAATTACGAGCCGAACAGCTTCGGCGGACCCACTCAAGATCCGAGATACACGGAGCGGCCGAAGATGGTGAGCGGCACAGTGGCGAGGCACGATCACCGCAGCGACGCCGACTACTACTCTCAGCCGGGAAATCTGTTCCGCCTGATGCCCGCGGGTGCCAAGCAGCGGCTGATCGACAACATCGTCTCGAGCCTCGGCAATGGCGTGCCACAGCGGATCCAGGAGCTGCAGATTCAGCACTTCTACAAGGCCGATCCTGCTTATGGAGGCGGCGTCGCCAAGGGACTCGCTCTAAACATCGACGCCATCATCGCGAAGAAACAGGCCAGCGCGGCGGATTGAAAACGGATGTAGGTTTTCAGTCTTCCGCTCGCGATGATCCGAATCCGCAGGAAAAGAATGTGATCTCCATGGGGCGAGCCAACACGGTCCGCCCCGTGTTGTTTTCGCCCACCTGCTTTCGCGTAAGTTTTGGTTTCATGCGCGAGTTTGCGGTAAGGTTTAGTGCGGCGTGCGGGACACTCAAACGTCGAGGCTTATGGCAAAACTGACTTTTCTTGGCGCGGCAGGGACTGTTACAGGGTCAAAGTATCTCGTGGAAGCAGCGGGCAAGCGGCTGCTTGTGGATTGCGGCATTTTTCAGGGCTCACAGGAACTTAGTGAGCGGAATCTCAAACCACTGCCGGTTGATCCGAAGACGATCGACTATCTGGTGCTGACGCACGCGCATTTGGATCACACCGGATGGCTGCCGGTCCTCGTAAAGGACGGGTATCGAGGTCCCATCTTCGCCAATCCCGCGACCATCGATCTCACCGGGATTTTGCTCAAGGACTCCGCGCATCTTCAGGAAGAAGAGGCGCTGCACGCCAAACCGGATAAACACAATAGCCAGGAAAAGCACCAGCCACTCTATGTGACAGAAGACGTCGAACCAGTGCTGAGGCTGCTGAAACCAGTGCCGCGCACCGGGTCATTTGATATTAGCCCGGAATTTCATGTCACCGCATTTGACGCCGGGCACATCTTAGGCTCGACCAGCCTGGAACTAATTATCACGGAAAACGGAAAGAAGACCGTGGCGGTGTTTTCAGGGGACATCGGCCGATACGACCAACCAATTTTGAATGATCCTGTAACGCCAGCATCGACAGCGGACGTCCTGCTTTGCGAGTCTACCTACGGCGACCGTGAGCATGCGACAGGTGACGCAGCGGAGTTGCTGGCGGGCATCGTCAATCGCGTTGCGAAGCGCGGCGGATCGATTGTCATTCCCGCTTTCGCCATCGGGCGGACGCAAACTTTTATGTATTACTTGCGCCAGCTCGAGGATCAACAGCGCATTCCACGACTACCGGTGTATGTGGACAGCCCCATGGCGCTAAGCGCCACGGATTTGTACCTGAAATACAAGGAAGACCACGATCTCGAATATTCGCGTGAGGACAGCGGCGGCAAGGGCGATCCGTTGGATGTACATCAATTTCACTTAACGCGCTCGGTAGAGGAATCGAAGGCTATCAACAGCGTCAAAACGCCTTGCATCATCATCTCCGCAAGCGGAATGGCCGCTGGAGGCCGCGTTCTGCACCATTTGGCGCAGCGGCTACCGGATGCGCGAAATGCCGTGATCCTCGCGGGATTTCAGGCCCAGGGGACGCGCGGGCGCGCGTTGCAAGACGGCGCGAAAATGGTAAATATCTTTGGCCAGCAGGTTGCCGTTTCTGCCGAGATTGTCGAACTGGGACAATTTTCCGCGCATGCGGGGAAAAGTGAACTACTGCGGTGGCTGAGCGGCCTGCCTGCACCCCCGAAACAGACTTATTTAACCCACGGCGAACCGCAAGCCGCCCAGGCCTTACAAGCCGCTATTCAAGAGAGGTTTAAATGGAAAGCCGCCGTCGCCCGATACCTGGATACCATCGATTTGGGGGATTGATAAATTCTAGAAATATTTTGAGGAACAGGGAAACTAATTTCGCCGTGCCCTCGTCTATACATACAAGACCACTCGCGGGGTAGGGGGCTAACCACCACAGGGCAACCGACCGTCAGTCGCCCTACCCCA
>Ga0137363_10002163_pt1 | contig 11635 bp, 10 predicted proteins | sample MadtaG_FD_104800 | JGI IMG/M metagenome (GOLD analysis project Ga0137363, IMG submission 104800) | Vadose zone soil microbial communities from Angelo Coast Range Reserve, California, USA - Mad1_115_16 metaG | ecosystem: Environmental > Terrestrial > Soil > Vadose zone | place: USA: California...
ACCTTCCCGCGTTTCTGTTCGACGATCGGGAAGTAGAGCCAATCGTCTCCATTCGGCTCAGTCTTGTCGTAGAGAGAAAGCGTATCGAGGCGCGGTGTCTGCGCTCCCTCTTTTGCGAGGATGTCGTCAGCCATACAGACAATCGAAGACGAATCCAAGCCGCCGCTGAGTTCGGCGAGAACGGGAGAGTCCGAGCGCAATCTGCGGCGCACTGACTGGCGAAAGACGCAGCGGAAGTGATCTTCGTATTCCGCGTCGGTCTTGTAGCGGATGCGGGACTTGGGGCCGAACCGCCAATAACGCTCGACCGAAGCACGTCCGTTACGCACACGCACGAACTGCCCAGGAGGAACCTCGCGAATCTCACGATACGGCGTCAGATGAGCATCGGGATCGTTAGCGAAGTAACCAGCGATGTAGTCATCTTCAATGCGGAATTTATCGCCGGAGAGCAGCACCAGTGGGGCGAGATCGGTCGCCCACCAAATGTGTTCCTTCCTCAGGTAGTAGAAGATATGCCGAATGGCCAGGTAATCGACTGCGAAGATGAGTTCGCACAGGTCGGGCTTCCATATGGAGAAGGCCCAATCACCAACGAGCGCACGAAAGCAGTTCGTGTCCCATTGGTCGAAGGCAGCGGCAGCTATGGCGAGGTCAGTGCTTTCTTGCGTCAGATCGCCGCACAGTAACTCAATGAGTTCGTCACGGTTGTCGAGACGTCCGTCCCAAGTCATCACAAAATCACGGGGAGAAACGTAGGGTTGGATCTCCAGCCGCGACTCTTTTGTAGTGTGAAATGCCCTGTACACCATTCCCACGGGGCCTCGAGTGTGCTGCCCGCCGCCGTCTGGTCCGTACCGAGCGATGGCGTCCGCAATCTGCATCAGGAGAACCGGGTCAACCGGACGCCCGTCAAAATTACAAATCCCTGCTTGTGCACTCATCGCGATTCACTCCCTAGCACCCGCTCCCGTACTCCGTATGTCGCCAGCACCCTGGTCCTCGATCACTTGGCTATCCACCGTGCGTCTCTCTTTTTGAAACGTTGATGTCGAGGCTGCTAAACCACTGCGTTCATCCAAGACTTGGGCAATAAGTGCCCGAACTCCGTCCGCTCCCTGGGCTACGGGACTGCCGATCATGCCATCCGGCCGCACTATCAGTGCTCCTGGTACGGAGGCCCGATACGCTTCGGTGATTTCGTTTTCCTTCTGCAGTAGGATCTGCCTCAGACCGTAAACTGCAGTCTTGGCGAGATTATCTTCAACCGTTCCCTCACTCACTAGGACAATGTTCAAGTCACCGGTGTGTTCTCTCTGCCAGATCGCTAGGTCGGGCATCAGGCACTGGCAATGATGGCAACTGGGATGGGTGAAGACTAGGATCGTTGCATTTTGGTGGCCGAGTAGCGACTCGAGCGTAAGGGTTCCACCATGAAGCCCATCAAGGCGAAATCGCGGAGCTGGCGTGCCAACAGGGAGTCCCACGAACTGTTTAGCGGGAGGTTCTGCGGCTGACGGCGCTATGGCCGCAGGCTCAATGCTGGGATGGGTGACTTCAAGCCGCAGGCGCAAACCTACTTGCTGGCGCAGCGGGTGAAAAAACATCCTCACCAGAAGAATGAGGAGCACTAGGGCCACCACAGTCGTGGCTGCCACGGCCCGCTGGACAACGTTTAGGCCCGCTAACCACGCAACAACGCTCGGGCCAGCGCCGCGGCGTCCCTTCCAAATGAGAAACCCGGAAACTGGCGTCAAAACGAGACTCCTGACCACGGTAGACCATCCAATGGGCTTAGTCGACAGTTGGCCGAAGCAACGGCAAACAGGTCTCCGCCCTCGCAGCAGGTTAATGGACATGCCGATCGAAAAAAGCAGGAGAAGACCAAAGGATGCCGCCGCGCCCCACCAAGCTGAAGGAGCTGACAACAAAGCTATTGCAACAGCTAGTTCAACAACCGGCAGAAGTAGTCCTACTGGCCGTGCGAGAATCCGTGGTACGCCGAAATCCACTAAGACACGGCGCGACTCCTCACTGTCTGCTACTTTTGCGATGCCCGCAACGACAAAAACACTGCACATCAACAACCTAGCCACGACAAATAAGGTCTGCACAATTCCCTCTACTCTTCAAATATAAGTGCGCATTGGTAAATCGGTCCTGAGGCTGGAGCCCCTACCAGATGAGGCGTTAAAGCTTCTCGCGAGAAGTCAATCAAAAACGGAGTGACAGTGCCCAGAAGGATTGGAATACTGGGCGTCTCACAAATCGCCCGAGCGAGTTTTTCCAGCAAAGATTGATCTACTGGCCTACTCTCGAAATAGCGGATTCCTGCCTGTGCTCTCATCGCAACTCCATTTCTAGCATCGCTCCCATTCTCCGTAGATCTCTTGCACATTCTTCCTCTCGTTGACTGCTCGCCCGTTCACTTCCACCCAGGCGTGCGCCTTGAACGGGAGCTTCTGGGCACCCAAGACCATCTGGGCCGGAACGCCTTGGCTGCGGAGGAGACACGCAGTAACGACAGAGCGCTGCAAGCACAGAGCTTGTTTCGGGTACCATGCGCAGGCATAGTTGACTGCCTCCGAGACTCGCTCTGTAACGTCCGGGCATCCAATCTTCTTCGCTACTGGCCAATTGCGGACCGTGCGATGCAGCCTTGCGAAATGCCGACCTAATCCAAACAGATCAAAGGCCAGCAACCCGAGAAACGCTTTCCAGAAAAGCATGCTCATCGAAGAGATCCCTTCTTCAGATATCCAATCCCAACTCGTGACAGAGAAACGCCAGCCGATCCGTCAGCGCGTTGATTCGCTTTGTGAGCGGCTGAACCGGCATATGACCCCATGCGGGCTTGTAGTCCAGGAGAATCGGGTGCTCTGAGGCTGTGGCGGCCTGAAGCCTCGCAGCCATCTTTCGAGCGTGCATCGGATTGCAGCGCGTGTCGGAGTCTCCGGAGATCAACATCACGGCCGGATACGCTGCGCCGTTCTCGACTCTTTGATAGGGCGAATAATCCAACAACGAGCGGAAGTCACTTTCAATTTCTGCGCAACCGTATTCATCAATCCAACTGTCCGCGAGGTCAAAGCGGTGATACCGAAGCATATCGAGAAGCGGCCCCAGACAAATCACCGCGCGAAAGAGGTCCGGCCTCTGCGTGAGTGCAGCTCCCACAAGTAGACCAGCATTGGAGCCTCCACCGATCGTCAATCTGGCGGGGTCTGAACGTTTCTCCGCAAGGAGCCATCCGGCGGCCGCGATAAAGTCATCGATGGCGGTCTGCCGCTTCTGTCGCTTGGCTGCGAGATGCCAAGCCTCTCCGAATTCCGCTCCGCCGCGAAGATTGGCCACCGCGAATAAACATCCCCGCTCGATCAGGTACGTGGCATAGGCGGTGAACTGCGGCGTCACGCTGTTTCCGAAGCCGCCGTATCCGGTCAGAAATGTTGGCAGCGGCTCACCTGCTCTTCGCCCTTTCTGACTAACCAAAAACATTGGAATCTGGGTCCCGTCCTTCGACGGATAAAGTACCTGCTCAATCTCAATCGAAGACGGATCGAACTTGACTTGGCTGCGAGTCCAGGGCTCGTGTTCACCCGTTTGGGGGTGATAGCGGAAGATCGAGGGGGGATGGGCGAAGGAAGTGAAACGGTAGAAAATCGTATCGCTGTCGGGTCGACATGGAAAAACGGATGCTGTGCCTTCCGACGGCAGGCGAATCGTGCCGAGATTATTCCCTGAGAGGTCGAACACGTCCATCCGCGTGGCAAGATCCTTCACGGATGTGACGAAGATTGATTCGCCGACTATAGCAATGTTCTGGATGCGTGAAGCGGATTCCGGCACAACGTCGCGCCAGTTTTCCGGCTCCGGATGATTGAGATCAATTTTGACAAACCTACAGTTCGGCGCTTTCCAATCAGTGAGCGCGAGGATCTCGTTGTCCAGGAGAAACGGAGCAAAAAGACCCTCGATCTGTTCGACAATCCGTTGCGGCAGACTACCCATGGCTATGTCCTGGACCAGAAAGTCGATTCTCTTTGGGTCCTTCTTAAAGAGTTTGTAGTAACCCAGCCGTCCGCCAGAGGGCGAGGATAGCAGGACCAGTTGCAGCTCGAGATCGTCACCGCCGAAGAAAACCTCTTTGTCTTCACGGTTGGAGGTTCCAAAGGCGTGATAGAAAACGGCACGGTAGGAAGGACAAGCGGTGGCGATGGACTCGTGTGCGTAGTAGAAACCACTGCTGTCTGCTGTCAGGGCTAGGCCGCGACAAAACCCACGCGCCAGCTGGTCTGGCAGGCGCGCCCTCTTGCGCACATCAATGAACTCGACGGCGCAGCAGTCCTCTCCACCCTGCCTCACACTGTAAGCCATTAAATGTCCGTCGTTGGATATGGTGAGGATGTTTACAGCCGTCGTTCCGGTTGCGTCCCTTTCTACTGGGTCCACTAAAGCGATTTCCTTGCCCCCTGCGCCTTCACGCATCATGATGATTGGTTGCTGCCCCCCAGCAACGCGCTTCCCGTAGAAATACCGGTTGCCTACCTTCAAAGGCTCGGAGATCACTTCAACGTCCAAAAGCTCTTCAAGGCGCCCCCTGATTCGGTCACGACCTGGAATTTCATCCAAATACGCGCGTGCGTATGCGGTTTGCGCTTCGAGCCACTTCCGTGTTCGCGGAGAATCTTGGTCTTCCAGCCAGCGGTAGGGGTCCGCGATCGCGACACCATGCAGGATGTCGATCACAGGCTCAGCGGGAGTCGGAGGTGGGGGACTTAGTGTCAGTGCCATTCGTCACCTTTACATTCTTTAGTTCTGGAAGATAGGTTGCAGGAGCCATGAGTCTTGCAAGCCGGATGAAAGCTCGCCCAGTCCTAATTCAAGATTTGGTATCTGTTGTGTTGCATACTGACCGCTAAATGCTTTTTGGATTTCGCGATCCGACCGTTTCGTCAGCAAGCATTGCAGCATCAAGAGCCAAGGCTCGGAGAACCTGACTCCCAGAACTCCCTGGTCCGAGAGTTCACGGACCCAGGTCACAATTGCAGTCATCGGGTCCCGCGACGGATAGCGCTGCTCTATCAAGTTGAGAATCGCAGTACGCTCAGTAATGTTGAGCAAAACCGCCAAGAAGAATTGCAGGTCGCTGCTCGAAACCCGCTCGCGGATCGCAATAATCTTGTTCGTTCTTTCCACACGAAGCAGCGCCGGATGCAGCGTTTCAATCAGCTTCGGATGCTTCAATCTAGCGGCGAGGAGCAGATTGTGTCGTTCGTCCTCGCCTTCAATCAGCGCAAAGGTAGAAAGCAGAAATTGGAATACGGAGTAGGCATCCTCCGTTCCGAGTATGTGATGTGCAATTTCGTCGTATTCGGCACGTTTGCCGCTGATCAAAAGCATTCTCAGAAGCTGAGTGCGACGCTGCACGGAGGGAACATCATTCTGGTCGGCATAGGCGATTGTCGGCGGAAGATAAGAGTATTGCGGCAGCTTGTCTGCCTCGCCCAATGTTCGAACCACAACCGTCAGGCTTGGCCGATCGAGATGAAAGGTGGAATGAATCAGCCGTCTCCCAGCGATGATTGGGCGCGAATCTCCCTTCTGTAAAAGCTCAGCCTTCTTGAGGGAAACCCGGCCCAATGCCAAACGCATCGCAATTTGTTCTGTAAGCTCAAACTCCCACAAGCTGTGAAGGCTGGAACCATGCATGACATGAAACGCCCCTGAAAAGGAATGTTGGTGTATTGCTGGAATACCTTGAACCCAGAAGAGGACCTCGATGCGGAAATCACGGCCGCCAAACACGGTTAGTGGTGGCTGCCCGAACTTCGCGTTAAGATCCGCTTGCCCCGGCAATCGTTCACATGTCAGAGCCCATTTTGCAACGTCCCAAAAGGAAACGTGCTGATCAGGTGGCAGTTCAGAGAGCCCGCGGCTTGCCACTTCGGGGAAGTCTTCTTCGTTATAGTCTCGTTCTTTCCAAAGACGGGTAACAAGCGAGCCGAGTTTCTGAAAGAATTCCATGAGACGCATCCCCTGACGTCAAGAGTTCTGCTTGCCTGTTGCGAGATCGTTCATCCACTCAGGCACCAGCCATCCGCCGGTCCGCGCCAAATCCATGCGCTGAGCGATTTGGAACCCATCGGGATCGGTCGCTAGCTGATGACGGCCAAGCCAGCCTGTCACGAGGTGACCTTCTGGATCGCCCTCTCGGCTCCGAGCGAACCACCATTCAAGAACGTTGCCGCTATCTTGCAGCCTTTCAAATAGGAGATCTGCTGCTTTCCAATCGATGTTGCATTGGATCCCTCTCGCTAGTCGAAGGGCCTGGTTTACAAACGCAAAGGAGTCTCTTTGTTTCAGATGCTCCGAAAGGAGTTCATCAAGTGGCGGAGATGACGCGTCAGCGATTTCACCGCGCCTCAAAAGATAGGCGAGATTCAACGAGGCAATACTGTTGCCTTGACGACGCGCTTCTTGGAACAGAATGCTCGCCTCTTTGGCAAGTCCACGCGCCGCTTTGGTCGTGGCCGTGAGGGAGTGTTGGTACAAATAGAGGCCAAGTTCTAACAATTGGTCTGCGTTGATCGCTCCTGCGCGTTGTAACCAACGAAGGCCTTCTTCATGGTTGCAGTCCAGGCCCCAACCAGATAGCAGATAAGTGCCTAGCTTTATCATCGCGATCTGGCTACCCCGTTGTGCAGCCTCGCGGAGTAGTTCTTCGCCTTGATTTGGATCAGGCGTCAGGCCGGCTCCTGTTATGAGCCTGCTGCCTAAGCTGACCATGGCTAAGCGATGTCGATGGTCTACTGCAGCCCGGAGCCAGCGTTCGCCTTCCGCAGGAGAGTCCGGCGCTTGATCTTCGTCGAGCTCATACTCTGCAAGCTTTTCCATTGCGAAGGGATTGCCCAACTCCGCTGACTTCTTGAGCCACCTGAGTCCTTCCTCGACTGATTTCGGGAGACCATCGCCAGTCAACAGTCGAAGTCCGAGCTTTTCCATTGCGTATAAGTCACCGTCCTGAGCTCGGTTTCGAAGCCATCGTTCGCCCTCGCTTGCTGAGTTTTCGAGCCATCCCCGGAAGCTCGAAGCAGAAGCAAAGTTCTTGATGGAGAATTTCCATTGTCTTTTCAGAAGAACGATGGAATCCAAACCAAGGTCTAACGCGGGAAACTTAATGCTGGTTTCAGGATTCCTGGCGACTGTAGCGGCTGCATTCGTCACCGTCATCGAACTGAACCTCCAGAGTCTCGACTTTTTCTTACGTATCCTCGAACTTGCGGTAAGGTCAGATCACTTTGTGGAGGGCTGGGCGCCCTAGATATTTTTGTGATCTCGTTCGCGATGGTGCTTTGAGGCGTTCACGAAGTCAATAATAAACGAGCCGCATATTTTGCTTTTTAGCCGCATATTTTGTCTTTTACCCGCATATTCTGCCATCTAATCGGAGTTGAAGGGGGGCATGTCGGTTCTGGTCGGAGACCTGTGAGCCATCCCTGGATGCAAGTGAGAGTCAGCAAGGTCTGCCTTGGAATACAAATAGGGGTAGAATCCGTCCCTCCGCATTAGTTGGTCGTGCGTACCTTGTTCCGCGATCATACCTTGATTCAGCACAAGGATTCGATCAACCCATTTCAGCGCAGAAATTCTATGCGACACGAAAACCATAGTTAGATGGCGAAAGCACTGCGTCAGATTGGCAAGAACCCTTCGTTCGGACGGAGCGTCGAGCGCAGATGTGGATTCGTCCAGCAAAAGCAAGGATGGACTTTGAAGAACGGCTCGAGCTAAAGCGAGGCGCTGGCGCTCACCGCCAGACAGCGCATTGCCTCGCGGGCCAACTGGTGTATCCCAACCTCTCGGTAGATGTCCCATCAATTCATCGAGATCAGCGATTTCAAGTGCCGAGGAGAGTTCTTTGTTAGTGGCCGATGGTTTTCCGAGAAGCAGATTCTCTTTTAATGTGCGATCGAATAGGACGGCGTCCTGCATGAGATAGCAGACGTTCGTTCGAAGGCTTTCAAGACTTACGTCTCGAACGTCGATTCCATCGATGTACAAGGCTCCTTGATTTACGTCGTACAACCTGGCAATCAACTTCGTGATCGTACTCTTGCCGCTACCGCTGATGCCGACCAAGGCGACCTTTTCACCAGCCTCGAGCTTGAGATCGAGCCCTCTCAAAACAGGTGGTCCGCCGTTATAGGAGAAAGACACGCCTGTCATTTCAACGTACGCTCGAACTGGAGAAGGGAGAGGCACAGCATCCGGCTTTTCTGGGACGCCAGGAGCCATTTCGAGGATTTCCAAGATTCGTCGGAGACTGGCGCGCAGACGGTTGAACCGAGAATAGATGTCCACGGCAGCGTTCAGCGGATCGAATAGTCGCGCCAGATAACTATAAAAGGCGACGAGTCCTCCGATTGTCAAAAATCCGACGGACACCCGATATCCGCCATAGCCGAGGATGGCGATTGTGCCGAGAGCGATGACCGTCATGTAACAGGTCCTGAACATAATCTCGACCAGGTTGCGATGATTCAGAGCCTTCACGCGTCCGGAAGCCCGTTCCAGAAACGCCTGGGTTTGGCTTTGCTCTCGATGTAGGAGTTGAATTTGTGTAACCGAACCGAGATGTTCTTGGAGAAAACTGCTTTCCCGACTTGATTGCTGCTGAGCAGCATCTGAGGCACGCCGTAGTCGGCTTTCGAAGTTTCTCCGAAAAACGAAAAAGAGAGGCATCAGCGGGAGGATTAAGCAGGTCAGCCGGGAATCGAGCACGAACATCGTTCCTATGACAAAGAGCGTGTTGAACGCCACCTGGAGGACGTAAGGCACGAGACTCGATCCCAGTTCTGCCAACTGATCGACGTCCTGCTCCATCCGGTAGAGCTTTTCCCCAACTGGCATCGTTTCATGGTAGTCCGCGGACAGACGATTCATCTGCTCCAAGATGCTAAGCCGGATGCGAAATACGAGAGCTTGCACTGTGCGGAAACTCACAAGCCCTGCGAGTGCGGAGAAGCCCAGCCGAAGGACGTAGATTCCGAAAAACGCAGCCGCAGCGATGAACACTAAACGCAAATCCTTTTTGGGGAGGACCCGATCAATCAGCCATTTGATGAGCAGGGGATCGAGGAGAAACATGAGGCTGTTCAAAACGATGAGGGAAATACTCAGGAGATGCGCACGCATGAGAGGGCGGAGTTGGCCAACAAACCAGCGCAACTGCGGACTGAGCTTCGACCTCAAAAGTACTCCCCCTGAGGACATTTCGGTTGGAAGATCTCGAACCCTCGCGACCATCCGACCGGACATTTGAAAATGGGCAGTGTCGCTACAAGATGTAGTCGGAGCCCCATCGGCTCTACCTGGGTGTGCACGAAGGTGCCCCGTCGTCTCGCCCATTCCTCTTTCGAGACAGTGCCCCCAACGAGTCCAGCCATATAGGCAGTAGCGACCTTGCGTCTCTCTTCGATCATGGACAATAGAAAATTCGTGAATTCGGCGAGTTGGAGCATCCGCACTTCCGACCCCAAGGCCAGCTGAAGAATGGGACCGAACCGATTCCCATGCGTGACCGTTGCGGTCAAGTTGTGTTTCTTCAGGTGAAAGACCATTGAGCCCGCTCGTCTCCGTAGCAGAATCCCCACATTAGCCTGCCGTTGAGTAACAGCAGACTGCGCGTTTTTTTGCACGCCGCCGGATCAGAAAGCTCCCGCCTCGGACAACGTCTCGTTTTGTCCGGGTTGAATTTCCTTTTCGTACATTTGTCTAAACTCGGTAGGGGTTAGAGAGAATAGTTGCTTAAATTGACGTTGAAAATCCCACACAGTGCGATACCCGAGACTCAAAGCAATCTCTTTGACTGAGAGGGCCGGGTTTTTCAATTGCTGCGCTGCGAGCCAGAGTCTCTTCCTCTTGACATATTCCCTGACCGTAACGCCGAGGCAACGCCTAAAGAGCCGGGCGAGGCGACGACCGGAAATTCCAAGTGCCAGTTCTCGGCAGATTTGCTGAATATTCCAACCAATCTTGCACTCCTGATTGTCCACAAACTGTTGGAGCTTTGTGACTCGTGAGTCTGCATAAGTGGTCGGTTTCACTATCTCGACGAGCCGTTGATTTATGAACGCACTGATAGTCCCTAGGATTTGAATACCCGGGCGCTGATACATCATTAGACTAGGTCCTATGAGTGTTAATATCGCCCTTGTCGCGCGAGAAAATCGGCCGTGTTTATCGAGCGCAAAAGCCAGTTGGGACATCGCACCTTTTTGGACCTTCGACATATTGGTTTTCCTTTCTTCGTGTAAAGCTCTGGGAAATCCGCCAAAGAAAATATTTGAACAGAACTGCCCACTTCCGCGGGCTCCAATGCATGTTCCCGAACGGCAGCACTCGTGTGCAAGAACACAGAAACCTGAACCCTGAAAGTTCTTGGTGTCAGCATGACTTCGCTTGGGCTATGAGGCGAGGAAATACCAGGCAGTCTACTGCCGAACAAGCGTTCGAGCAGACCGCAGATCCGACCCCGCTCTGGATCTGACATCACGTGCGGTATCTCGATATGAAACCAGCTTTGCAACACTTTACTCTCGTCCTCCAAATGCACTGGCCGATATACCGTGACCGTTTGCTTGAAGGAGGCCCATCCGGTGCAATTTGTCCAAGCACTCGGCCGTATCCGCTTCCAGTTCCTGGTGTGGAACCTCGAAGCGCGTCTCGATCGCACGGACGATGCCTTCAAGAGTGATTCCCGACGCGCTCGATTCCATGGCAAGCCGTATTCGACTGCCGACATCGTTTAGGCTGTAACTGAGGCCCTTCGGGATATCGAGCACTACTGCCCCATCTTCGGTGTACGTTGCCAGCGTGCCTGGGGAAATCAGCCACATAATGTCTTTATCCACTCTCGAGCTGCCGCCTCCCCCTTCTCCGGTCGCCTGATCTTTAACATTCCTGCACTCATTCACGGACTCGTGCGACGGACTTCTTCCTCTGGACCTTTCTCGTCTTTGTCGCGCGAGCTGTTCCCTGTATGCTATGTGCACGAATACGGCCTTGGGTACCAATTGGGTCATCTCCAGCCAGAAGTCGATAAAATCTTCGAATTGGAACTTTCGCGCTTTAGGGACGCTGGAAGCCAGTCAACCGGATCGTCCTTTGCTGCACCGCCATCTGTGCACACCCTCTTGAAGAGGCCTCTCTTCTTGGTCGGCTTGTTCCATGCTCAGCGCCGGGGGCGGTCTTGGCGATGCTCCCTGAAGCCAACCGCACACCTCAGCTTCGCCAAACGGCTGCCGTGTAGGTATCGCTAAAGTTCAGGTAAATTGCTCATGAGGTCAATCCTCTCTCCTGCCAAACTTCTTTCGGCTGATTTGTTCTCTATCGACGAAGCCTCGGGCGGACAACGGCAGCAAAAAATTGCTCCCGGAGGATGTTGTGCCAGTCGCCCGTACCGAGACCCAGAGCCACACGGTGGAATACAGCTATGATTAGAGAAAAAATCCAGCATGTTAGTTGTAGTCTCAGATAGCGTTTCCTTCGAATCACAGGTCCAGGCCGCCGGTGCATTCGACAGTTCGGTTCCCACGGAGGCACTCCATGTATTCCGAAACATATCAACCCC
>Ga0137363_10002169_pt1 | contig 11612 bp, 8 predicted proteins | sample MadtaG_FD_104800 | JGI IMG/M metagenome (GOLD analysis project Ga0137363, IMG submission 104800) | Vadose zone soil microbial communities from Angelo Coast Range Reserve, California, USA - Mad1_115_16 metaG | ecosystem: Environmental > Terrestrial > Soil > Vadose zone | place: USA: California...
CACCACATCAACAACCCGCTGGCGACGATCCGTACGTTCTTGCAGCTCCTGCCGTCGCGCCGCGACGACGAAGAGTTCTGCACGAAGTACCTCGAGCTGACCCTCGCTGAGAGCGAGCGCATCCGCGATCTCGTGAAGGACATCATGCGGGCCGCCACGGTTCCCGCCGAAGGTCGCGAGGTGCAACACTTCAACGAGATCCTCGAGCGGGCCGAGGACGGCGTCGAGACCGACCTGCGCGCGAAGCAGATCGTCTATCGCAAAGACGTGCCCGCGCCGACCCCCGCCGTCCGCGTGCACGGCGAGGCGGCCACGTGTCTCTTCCTCAGCCTGCTGCAAAACGCGGTCAGATTCTCGCCCGAGGGCGGTACGATCGAGGTGCGGGCGCACGTCGACGACGAATCGGGCCGGCTGATCGCCGTCGTCAAGGACGAAGGCCCGGGGATCCCGCCGGAAAATCGCGAGAAGATCTTCGAGCCTTTCTTCACGACCGCCGTCGACGGCCTCGGCATGGGACTCTTCGTCGCATCGAGGATCGCGGATCTGCAGAACATTCATCTCTCCGTGGAATCCGCCCAACCGCACGGGGCCGTCTTCCGCGTCGAATTGCCGCTCGCGGCTTCCGCGTCGTAGCCCGCCGGCGATCGATTTTTCGGGGGGAACCCGTGCTCCCGCGCGCGCTTACGTCGACCCGGGTCCCTCTATCCGAATGAATACGGGCATCTCTCGGGAGGTGACGGGGCAGCGGCTATGTCTTGCTCTGTGGGCGAAAAATGGTCTATTTGGGATCACCCCTCGGAGAAAGCTCACCCCTGCTTGCGACGTGTCGTCATTACCGGTGTCGGGTGCGTTACCCCGTGTGGTACCGGCGTCGAACAATTCTGGTCGTCCATTCGCGCCGGACACTCCGGCATCGATCGCGTCTCGTCCTTCGATCCCGTCGGATGCGCTAGCACCGTTGCGGGGGAGGTTCGGGACTTCGATGCGCGTGACTACGTCGGCCGTCGTGAGTTCGAAACCTTCGCTCGTTACGTTCATTTCGGTGTCGCTGCGGCGAGAATGGCATGGGACGATGCCGGCCTTTCGTCCCAAGGTCTCGATCCCGACCGAGTCGGCGTCTGTCTCGGGAGTACGGTCGCCGCCGTTGGTCGTATCGTGCACGAGGGAGTCGTCTTTGCCGAGAAGGGCATCGGGCGCGTGCATCCGATGTTCCCGCTACAGTACCCCGGTAGCGTTGCGTCGGAGATCGGAATCGTCTTCGGGCTCCGCGGACCGGCGTACTCGATCTCGACCGCGTGTACCGCCAGTGCCGACGCGATAGGCCTCGCTTTCGGGCAGATTGCCGTTGGGTCACTCGACGCGGCGATCGTTGGTGGCAGTGAGGCTCCGATCTTTCCGGCGCTGTTTGCGGCGTTCGACCGGATGCAGGTTCTTTCTCGGTTCGGCGGCGCTCCCGCACAGGCATCACGACCGTTCTCGCGCGATCGGAGCGGATTCGTACTCTCGGAAGGCGCCGGTATTCTGATCCTGGAGGCCGAGGACGTTGCGCGCGCGAGAGGCGCACGGGTCTATGCCGAGCTCGCCGGATTCGGAGCGACTTGCGACGCGCACCATCATCTGGCGCCCGCGGCTGACGGCAAGGCTGCAGCACGCGCGGTCACGATGGCACTCGAGCAAGCAGGCGTCGATTCGGTGGAAGTCGACTACGTCAACGCGCATGGGACGGGCACCCAGAAAAACGACGAGGTCGAAACACTCATTATGAAAGACATATTCGGCGAGCGTGCTGTGCACGTACCGGTGAGCTCGTCGAAATCGATGCTGGGACACCTGATCGGCGCTTCGGCTGCGGTCGAGCTCATCATATGCGTGCTCGCGATGCGGGATGGCGTCATTCCACCGACGATCAATCTGGCGGAGCGCGATCCACGCTGCGATCTCGACTATGTCACCGAAGGAGCGCGGCACGCGCCGTTGAAGACGGTGCTCTCGACATCATTTGGGTTCGGATCACGCAATGCTGCTTTGGTGGTTCGACGCTACGAAGGGGGGGCGCACGGTGGAATGTTCTCTTGAGAGGTTGGCGGACATCATCGCTGTCGAGCTCGACATCGATCGCGGCAAAGTGGTTCCCGATGCATCGCTGCAGAAGCTAGGCATGGATTCCGTCGCGGCGCTGAACATCGTGTTTGCGGTACAGGAGACATTCGGCATCGACAAAATAGAGGTCGACGAGCTGGTCGGCATCGAGACCGTCGAGGACATGCTCGCTCTCGTCCAGCAATACACGGCGGGCGGTATCAGTTGACGGTATACGCGCCGAACGACGTCGCCCCACCCTCGCTCCGTCCATCTATGGCGACCTCACATCGCGGAGACCGCTCCCGTACCGATACGGCGGTGGCGCGGGTCGTCGACTATTATCTGCAGCGGGTCGCGATGCGCTCATCGTACTCGTGTCTGGACGAAGCCGGACGGTCCGTCGCACCGCAGGAGTTACAGGCGCGGATCGATGGAATGCTCAGGGCGTGGCGCCCGATCTTACTTGTCTATTGGATCTCGGACACGCTGACGCTCGCGACCGCCGCGATGCGCACGCCCCCATTCTTGCGCTTGCTGCGAAGCGTCCGTGTCGTGGTCGATTCGACGCTCGCAGGTCGCAGCACGGCCCGGTTCCTCAATGCACACGGGGCACAATACAGTGTGCTTGGTCATAGCGGAGGCGCTGCGAGGCTCTCCGAGCTGAGCGATCTCATGCGTAACCGGCGGTCGTGCGCGATCGCCGTCGACGGCGGGGGGCCGTATTCGACCGTCCGGCCTGGTCTCGCCGCATTCGCGGCGAGTATGCGCGCAGTCGTCGTGCCGCTAGCCGCATGGTCGTCGCGCGCGGTGCCCATTACGCTGCGTTCCAAGGTGCGCCTTCCCCTGCCGGGTGGGCACATCACGGTGGCACTTGGAGCGCCGCGCGTCCTGGCGGCGGGCCGCTCGCGCGCGGTGCAGGCCGAGTCGATCGCGAGCTTCCTCTCTGAGCTCCGTCGAAACGCGACGGCCGCACCCGCGGGATCGTCGCGATTGTGAGGCGATGAGCGCGCCCATTATGGCGGAGCGAGTCGTCATTACCGGTCTCGGCTGCGTAACACCGCTCGGCGTGTTGCCCGAGTTCTGGGAGGGGTTGACCGCGGGCAGATCGGGGATCGGCGCGCTGACCGCGATCGACGCGGCACCGTACGAGACGAGGATCGCAGGGCAGGTGCGCGATTTCGATCCGCACCAATTCATGGGGCGGCGCGAAGCGGCGTCGATGTCGCGATGCGTTCAGCTCGGTGTAGCCGCCGGCAAGATGGCGCTCGAGCATGCGGGGCTCGTTCCCGACGGCATCGAGCGCGAGCGCGTCGGCATTTATCTGGGGACATCCATCGGCCCGCTCGGTCATGCGATGGAGCAGCATGCGGTCTTCTTGGAGAAAGGCATCGCGCGGGTCCATCCCATGGCGCCGGCGCAGAACTATCCCGGAGTGCTCGCGTCCGAGCTCGCCATTCTGCTGGGACTCAACGGACCGGCAATCACGATATCGACGGCGTGTACGTCCGGCGCCGATGCCGTCGGCCTCGCACTCGCACAGATCCGCGCCGGTGTCGTCGACGTTGCACTCGCGGGTGGCAGCGAAGCGCCGATCTTTCCGATGCTGTTCGCGTCATTTGATCGACTCGGTCTGATGTCGCGCAACAATGAAAATCCCGCGGCGGCCTGTCGCCCGTTCGACCTCGGGCGAGATGGGTTTGCGTTGTCGGAAGGCGCGGCGGTGTGCGTTCTCGAGAGCGAGACCTACGCGCGGAGTCGCGGCGCATCGTTGCTGGCCGAGCTCGCCGGATTCGGCGCGAGCTGCGACGCATACCATCATCTGCAGCAAGACCCGTCCGGACGGCAGGCTGCGCGCGCGATCGAGTCGGCGTTACGGGACGCCGGCGCTGGTGTGGAAGACATCGGTTACATCAGTGCCCACGGAACGGGAACTCGCGCCAACGACACATTTGAAACCGCCGTAATCAAGCAAGTGTTCGGTAAACGCGCATACGATGTTCCCATGAGCTCTATAAAGTCGATGTGTGGACATCTGATGGGCGCGTGCGGTGCGCTGGAGCTTGTCGCGTGCGTCAAGACCCTGACAGACGGTGTCGTGCCACCGACCGCGAATCTCGCGATGCCCGATCCGGACTGCGACCTGGATTACGTACCGAACAACGCGCGCGCGGCGAGCATCGGCACGATTCTGTCGAATACGTTTGGTTTCGGCTCGCGCAATGCAGCGCTCGTAGTGCGCGCGTTCTGAGTGCGTTGCGGAATTGGCGTTGAGACGCTCCAGGTTTGCTTGTATAGATGATGCTATGTCGCGGGCGTCAGGGCGACAGGGTGTCATCGATGGCCTTGGACGAGTCGACAAGTGCTCTTAATCTGCGCCGACGATATATCGAAGGCCTGCTGTTTCGTGCGGTTCCCTGCCTGCTCTTTGTAGTATTTTTCATCGGCGCCGCCACGCTGAACGTCGGGTTGACGTGGAGCCAGATCACACCCGTCGTGTGGCTTCTCGGGTTCCTCGTCCTCGTCAACGTTCCGTTCTGGTTCATCGGAAAAGCGTTCGACTTTCCATTGTCGCATTTTTATGTGCATTGGGCAGTCGACCTAGTCAGCATTACGGCAATCGTCTACTTCCTCGGCGGCATCGATATGCCGCTCGTGCAGTTTGCGTATTTGCTGATGATCATGACGGCAGCGATTTTCGTTTCGCAGACGACCGCCTACCATTTGGCGGTCGGCGCTACCGTAGTGTACGCCGTCCTCGCTATCATCGAGACGACGGGCGTAGTTCCGATGCATGGGGGCGTATGGGCGCACCATTATGGAACCGAAGCGCGCGTCGTCATCGTCGTGCTGTCTGGGTTGTTTTTCTTCGTCGTCGCATATCTGGCGGGTACGATGTCGCGGCTGTTGCGCGAGGCGAATGAGGAGTTGGCGAAGACGAAGGCGATCGTCGAACACCAGAACCGCGGGTTGGAACAGCGCGTCCGTGAAAGGACGCGCGACCTGGAGGCAAGGACGCAGCAGCTGGAAGAGCGGACCGACGAGCTACAGGAGATGGTGCATATCGTGACTCACGATCTGCAAAACGTCTCGGTTGCAAGTACGGAGACGGCTCGGAAGCTCGTCGAGTTGGCGGGTACGCAGCTGTCGGACAAAGGGCAACGATACGCGGAGCGGTTGATGCGAGACTGCCGTCTGATGAGCACGATGCTGCGGAATTTGTTGCAGGCGGCGACGCAAAGTGAGGTTGCGGATCGTAAGGATCTCGTCGACGTCCAGGCGCTGGTGCGTGAAACGATCAGCCGCGCCCAGGGCGTCGTTGAAACGAAAGGCATCGACGTCATTATTGGTCCGCTGCCGCCCGTGTACGGTGAAGAGCAGAAGCTCGGACACGTCTTCGAGAACTTGCTCAGCAACGCCTTCAAGTACGTCGGCGACAAGCCGCACCCGCGTATCGACGTGTCCGGTGCCGTCGACAATGACGGCGTAGAGTACGTGATCCGCGACAACGGTGTGGGCATCGACGCCACGCAGGTAGGGCGCATTTTTCAATTGTATCATCGTGCGCCGGAGCAGACGGTCGCAGGGGTGGTGCAGCAGGGACACGGAATAGGACTCGCAGTGGTCAAGCGCATCGTGCAGCGTCATGGCGGGAGAATTTGGGTCGAGTCGACGCCGGGAGAAGGCGCGACGTTTCACGTGCGGCTGCCGAGTGAGGCAGGCGGAGCCGTTCATGAGTCAGTGATGGAGCGCGGCCAGGTGGGAGCCGACGTATGAGTGTGGCACTCCTCGTGGAGGACAATCAGTCGCATGCGGAGCTCATCGCGGATGAGGTCGAGACGGCGCTGCCCGGATGGGCTCTCGACGTCGCTCCGACGCTCGCCGATGCACGACGGCTGATGGCATCAAAGCAGTACGATTTGTTCGTGTTCGATTTTCGCCTTCCCGACGGTGACGGCATTCAGCTGTTGCGCGAGGTCAGAGGCGCTGGCATCGAGACGCCGACGCTGTTCGTGACCACCGCGTCGTCGGCGAAATTGGCCGTCGAGGCGATGAAGTTGGGCGCCGACGACTACCTCGTAAAGGAAGAGGGATACCTCGCCGTTCTCCCGTTCCTCATCGAGGAGGTACTGCGACGGCGTCGATTGGTCGAGGAGCGCAAGGTGCTCGAGGAGCGGTTGCAACGAGCGGAGCGCGCCGCGACGATGGGGTATCTCGCCTCGGGGTTGGCGCACCACATCAACAATCCGCTCGCGACCATCCGGACGTTCCTGCAGTTGCTGCCGACGCACTATGAGGACGCCGAGTTTCGGACGGGTTACCTCGAGATGGCATTGGCCGAGAGCGAGCGTATTCGCGATCTAGTCAAGGACATCATGCGGGCGACGACGGTGCCGAACGCAGGCACCGAGGTGCATCCGATCGCGGATCTCGTCGCGCGTGCGGAAGAGTCGATCACGGCAAGCGTAGCCGCAAAGACGCTTGTGTACCGCCGTAACGTGACTGAAGGTGCCACGCTCGTGCGGACACACGGAGAGGCGGCGACGTGTTTGTTGGTTACGTTGCTGCAAAACGCGGTACGGTTCTCTCCAGACGGGGGAGAGGTCGTGCTCGACGCGCGGACGGACGCGGGAAACGCGCGTTTCGTCGTAACTGTGCGCGACCAAGGACCCGGCGTTCCGCCGGAGCACCACGCGAAGATCTTCGAGCCGTTCTTCACGACGGTGGCGGAGGGTCTCGGGATGGGACTGTTCGTGGCAGCGCGCATCGCGGATCTACAGAACATCGAGCTGTCGCTCGACAACTGCGCGCCCGAAGGTGCGGTGTTCCGTGTGTCCTTCCCACTTGCAGAGCGGGTCGAAACACCTGCTCCGGAAGTCGTCGCCGACGTCGCGATGGCCGAGACCGCTGACGGAACCGCAGTGAACTGAGGGACGCCCCGCTGCTATCGCGCAGCGGCAGCCTTCACGTACGTGGCGGGCCGAACGTCGAAGAGAAATGCCGGCCGCGTGATGAGGATCAGTGCGGGTAGCACCGTCAGCGACGAGATGCTGGACACGAGCATTGCCAATGCGACCATTGTTCCGAGCTCGACGTGATACACGAAACCGGAAAGACATAAGACCAAGTATCCGAACGTGATCGCCGACGAGACGTAGGCGATCGCCTTGCCTGAGGTGCGCAGCGCGCTCGCAAGCGCCAATTCAGGCGTGGCGCTGATTGCGAGCTCTTCGCGAAATCGGAAGAGAAAGTAGATCGCGTAGTCGGCGCCGATTCCGACCGCCATCGCCGCAATCGGTGATGTCACGATGTCGAGCGGGATGTGAAACGCGCCCATCGCGCCGAAATTCACCGCGACGGCCATCGCGAGCGGCGTCGCGACGAGTAGACCTGGCATCGGCGACCGCAACATCACGCTCGTGATGAGAACGATGATCAAGGCGATCTGAATAATGTTCAGCAGCTTGCCACGCACCATCACTTCGGTCAGCGCGGCGTTCGACGCATTGTTGCCGGAGAAGAGCACGTGGAACCCCGGAGGGAACCGACCCTGTATGTGCTCGCGGATGGCCGCGATCAATCGTTCCGCATATTCGGTGGAATCTTCCCTCATGAAGGCGCGCACGGCGGCCGTTCGATGCGCCTGGTCGATTTGACTATCCAGATCCTCGGGGTTTCCCGACAGGGAGTAGAGGAACAAGTACTGACTGGCGACCGCGCGCTCCGTGGGTAAGTCCGCGTCGGGCGTACCAGTGAATGCACGATGCATCTCCCGTAAGAGATCGACGTAGGAAATCGTCTTTCCGACCGATGGGTCTCGCGCGACGAATGCTTGGAGATCAGCGATCGCCCGAATCGCCGCCGGGTCGTCGAGCGCACCATCCTGCGGGCCTTCGACGATGAAAATCAACGTGTTCGTGCCCGCAAACGCGCTGTTGAGCGCCTGGTCTGCGACACGTACCGGATGCGTCATCGAAAACTGTCGTTTGAGACTCGTGTTTACGTGGAGACGAGTTGCGGCCCCGAGCGCGGCGAGCAGCACAATCACGGCGCTGGCGACCACCGTGCGCGGTCGTGCTGCAACCACGCGCGCGATGACGGCGAGCGCGTGCTCGAGCGCGCGCCCGCTATGCGCCTCCTTGGCGAGATCGCGTGGCTTCGGCGCGGGCAGAAGCGCGCGGAGAGCTGGAATCAGCGACAGTTCGATCACGAGCGCAGAGATAATTCCGAATCCGGTCAGAAGGCCGAAGTTTCGGATCGTGGAGGTGGCGAATAGCGTCAAGGAGAGAAACGACAGGGCCGCAATGCTACCGGCCGCGATCATCACGGGGCCGAGCCGACGCAACGCGATGCGCACGGCCGCGACGTGATCACCGGTACGGTCGTACTCCTCGTAGTAGCGCTTGAGGAGTTGCACCGCGTGACCGGCGGCGACGGCGAGGATGAGGATGGGAGTCGTCGTGTTGAACGGATCGAGGGGTATGCGCAGGAAGCCCATCACACCGAGACTCCAGGCGACTGCGAATAACGCCGTGACGAGCGGCAGGATCATGCCTTGCAGGGTCCGGAACGCTTCGTAGTGGATCAGACCGATGATCAGTACGGCGACGGGAAAGAGGAGAATGGTGCGTTCGGTGACGTGGGCCATGGCCGCGAGAACGGCGACGGGGCCGCCATAATACGCGGTGAACGTCCCATCGTTCTCCTCCTCGACGATCGTGTGAATGCGCTCGTAGATCTCCGGATATCCCGGCATCTCGCGCGTCAGGCGAAAGTTGGCGACGATCGCGGTTGCGGAGCCATCGGCCGACACGATGTTGCCAGTCCAAAAGGAATTCGCGAAAACCCGCCGCCGGACCTCCGCCGCCGCGGATTGGGTCGCCGGATTGCCTTCGAGAACGGGGCGCACGATCAACGTCTCGTCTCGCCCTTCGATCGATTTGACGAGTGGTGACGCGACGCTCAGGTAGCTCGAGGGGACGAGGCCGGGCAGCTCACGGATTCGTCGGGTGAGCCGCTGGATCTTCGCCAGAAACGTCGGCGTGAACACCTCGCCATCATGTGGAAAGAGGCCGACGACCGCGAGATTTTTTTCCCCGAAGGTCGTCTCCAGAACGTGCAGCGCGCGGATGTAGGGATGATCCTGCGGAAGATTGGCGTCGGGATCGATCTCCACACGCAGCGCCGGCAGCTGACAAGCCCAGAACACCGTGAGCGCGATACCGGCCGTTACGACGAGCAGCTGATGTGCGAGAAGCCAGTCGATGTATGCGCGGAACGCCGCGGTGAACCACCTTCGAGGTGCCGAACCACCTCGCGCGACGCCGGGCATCGGGGGGTTATGTCGTAACGACGATCGAACCGTCAAGTTCCGCAGCGGCATCCGTCGTGAATTGCTCCGCCGTCGCGACGGTGGTACGCCTCCCGCGAACGTGATGCGACTACGTGCAAGGAGCAGACGGATGGTCGTCGTCGGATACCTAATGCTCGGTGCGGCGATCGGTGTGGTCGCTGCCGCTGCCGCGTCCTTTCCTTCCGACGTCGCGACCGCGCTGCGCTCGTCGAAGCAGATCTACGTCGCGACTCGGCGCGCCGACGGGTCGCAGAGCAAGGTCGTGCCGGTGTGGTTCATGTACGACGGCGACGCGGTCTACTTCGCGACCGGGCCGGAGAGCTACAAAGCGCGGCGGATCCGCCACGGCAGTCCGCTCTTCGTCTGGGTGGGGAGCGCCGACGGACCGCACTTCGTCGGCAAGGCGACGCTGGAGAAGGATCCCGAGCTCGCGGCGCGGATGGCGCCTGCCTACTCGCAGAAATATTGGATCGCGTGGCTCGGCCTCTTCCGTCCGAATCCGGAGCGGGTGCGTGCGGGGAAGACGGTGATCGTGAAGGTCGTGCCCGGCGAGTGACCGACGTGCGATTCCGCTGCGGCACCGAGTGAACCTGGCGGGCATCGCCGCGACCCGATAAAAAAGCGGTCGTGCTCACGATCGCCAACCTCAGCAAGGCATACCGCGGCCAGCGAATCCTCGACGCGGTGAACTGGTTCGCGCCGGATCGGACGCGGATCGGCCTGACCGGCATGAACGGCGCCGGCAAATCGACCTTGCTGAAGCTCATCGCGGGGGAGATCGAGCCCGACGGCGGCGAGATCAACCTGCCGAAGGGGACGACGGTCGGCTATTTGCCGCAGGAGGTGATCGGCATCTCCGGGCGAACCGTCTTCGAGGAGGCGATCGGCGCATTCGCGGATCTGCACGCCCTGGAGGCGGAGTGCCGGAGCCTGGAAGAGGCGCTCGCCGCGGCGCCGACCGAAGGTCCCGAGCACGACCGCCTGATGACCGCGTATCACGACGTCCGCGAGCGGTTCGATGCGGGGGTGCGTTACGACCTCGAGGCGGAGACTGAGCGCGTGCTGAGCGGCCTCGGCTTTCGCACCGAGGACTTCACCCGCGACCTCGGCACGTTCAGTGGCGGCTGGCAGATGCGCGTCGCGTTGGCGAAGCTCTTGCTCCGGCGGCCGCGCGTCCTCCTCCTCGACGAGCCGACGAACCATCTCGATCTCGAAGCGCGGACGTGGCTCGAGGAGTTCCTCGCTGCCAGCGAGTCGCTGGTCATCCTGGTCGCGCACGACCGTTACTTCCTCGACGTCTGCGTGCAGCGCATCACCGAGGTCTCGCGCGGCCGGCTCACTGACTACGATTGCAACTACACCGCCTACCTCGAGAAGCGCGAGGAGCGGCGCGCGCAGGAGGCGGACGCCTACACGGCGCAGCAGGAGGAGATCGCGCGCATCGAGGCGTTCGTACGGCGCTTCCGCTATCAGGCGTCGAAAGCGGCCTTGGTGCAGAGCCGCGTGAAGCAGCTCGAGAAGATCGAGCGCCTCACGCCCCCCGACGGGCACGAGCGGCGGGTGAAGATCCGCCTTCCCGATCCGCCGCGCAGCGGCCGCATCGTCGTCGGCCTCGAGCACGCGACGAAGCGCTACGGCGATCTGACGGTGTACGACGGCGTCGACCTCGCGATCGAGCGCGGGCACAAAGTCGCGCTGGTCGGCCCGAACGGCGCCGGCAAGTCGACGCTGCTGAAGCTCCTGGTCGGCGCCGAGCCGCTCAACAGCGGCCGGCGCGTCTGCGGCCACAACGTGCGGCTCGCGTACTTCGCGCAAGATCAGTCCGCCGTGCTCGACGGCGAGAAGACCGTGCTGGAGGAAATGACGGCCGTGGCGCCGACGGAGCTGATGCCGCGCGTCCGCGATCTCCTTGGCGCGTTTCTCTTCAGCGGCGACGCGGTCGAGAAGCGGGTACGCGTGCTTTCCGGCGGCGAGCGCAATCGGCTCGCGCTCGCGAAGCTGCTCGTCGAGCCGGCGAACTGCCTCCTTCTCGACGAGCCGACCAATCACCTCGATTTGACGGCCAAGGAAGTACTGCTCGAAGCGCTGCTCGACTACGAGGGCACCGTCGTCCTGGTCGCGCACGACCGCTACATCCTCGACCGGCTGCCGTCGGAGGTGATCGAAGTCGGCCACGGCG
>Ga0137363_10002172_pt1 | contig 11602 bp, 15 predicted proteins | sample MadtaG_FD_104800 | JGI IMG/M metagenome (GOLD analysis project Ga0137363, IMG submission 104800) | Vadose zone soil microbial communities from Angelo Coast Range Reserve, California, USA - Mad1_115_16 metaG | ecosystem: Environmental > Terrestrial > Soil > Vadose zone | place: USA: California...
AGTTGCGCCACCATGCCCTTCGACAATTCTCGGACCTTGCTGGCGCGCCCGATGGTGGTCTTCGCAAGAAAGCCTTCCGCCTTGGCGCGATCGAATCGCGGATGCACGCCGGCGAAGTAGTCGAGAGCCTGCCAAACCCGCATCCAGCGCGGTAGCACGGCGACATCGGCAATGAAGCAGGCATCGCGCATGAGCTTTTCGCGCTCCGTCCAGGGGTTTCGTCCGAGCACCCTCAACTCACCCTGATAAGGGGTGAGGCCTAGAATCGCATTGAGCGCTGTGGTCTTGCCCGCCCCGTTGGGCCCGATAAGTCCGAGGATGCGGCCCTCTTCGACACGCAAATCGATACCGTCCACCGCGACCGTTGTTCCGAATGCCTTCCGCAGACCGTGTGCTTCTATGCATGCCATGGCTTCAGCGCTCCTTCTTCGGCGGTTTCGATTCGGCTGGTTTCGCCTGTGCGTTATCCGTAGACGACCGGTGGGTTCGGCCGTTCATCAGCTCTTCCGCCTTCAGGCCGAGCCGCTCGATGGTCGCGCGGACCCTCGGCCACTCTTCGCCTAGAAACTTCTGCCGTTCGCTCTGCAGCAGCAGATTGCGTGCGCCAGCATTGATGAACATGCCGAGGCCTCGCCTAGTTTCGACAAGCCCCTCGTCCACCAGTTGCTGATAGCCCTTCAGGACCGTAAGTGGATTCACCCGATATTCCGCCGCGACAGTGCGCACGGAAGGCAGCGGGTCGCCTTCCTTGAGAACGCCATCGAGTATCATCGCGACCACACGGTCGCGAAGCTGGCGGTAGATCGGCTGACTATCATTCCACTCACGGTCCATCAGGTTTTCCTGTTACCCCTTGCTGGAGACACGCGCGCGTTATTTTGCACGCTGCAGGTCGACGTGCGCGTGCACCGGCTTGTCCCCCGGCATCATGTAGGTCCAGTCCTCGGTGTGATGGTTGGCGTCGATGATGGTGAACACCGAGTGGTACATGTGCCCGTACTTATTGCTGCCGGAAAGATCGGCAAAATCGAATTCCAGCGTCTTTCCGTCCGGCGATATTTTGCCGGTCATGCGCGGCCGGTTCCCCGCGTCGCAATAGTGGACTAGCGTGAGCCGGTCGGCGTCGGCGTCAACGTACACCATAGTTACGGGATGGTCGTATTTTGCCGCGTCCAGCGGCGTTCCTGCCTCCTGGAACTCGTGCACGAGGACGTTTCCCCGCGAGGTTACGCGCATCGAGACGTGCAGCGGCTTGATGTCCACCTTCGCTTCTACCGGCATATCGGTCTTCACGGGGCCTTCCCAATCCCCCGCCAGGGTTTTCATTGCGTCGAAGGAAGTCTGCGCCTCGGACTTCGGCGCGGGAGCCTTGGGCTCAGCCATCTTGTGCGCGTCAGACTGCGCGAAAGCCACGGTGGCGAGCGACGTCAGAACAAGGGACAACACAAAACGAAGGGATTTCATGATTCATTCTCCTTAAGAAATTCATTTCTTCCTGATCTCGGGTCGGGGTTATTCGCTGGCTCCGTCACTTGCGATCAATCAGCCTCAACGAACGCCTCGTCCTATACTGTTATAGTTAACTATAACACCATTTCAGATGTCAAGCAGTTTTTTTCCCTTCATTGCCCGCCGCCACCGCATAGGACAAAGCGTTATCGCGGTCGTGGGCTCAAGCGGGCAATTTGACTCAATGGAAGTTCGGGCCTACTGGCCCGGCGAAGGACCAAATCCAACCAGCGGAGAGCTTCTCGAACACTCGCTGGCGCCTTTCTAGAAACGGCAAAAACAGATGGAGAAACTCGATCGAATCACGACTGACTGCATCCGGAGCCTGCGCCTTACCGTCCGCCGAGTATTTGAAGCACTCGCCATCTATCCTGACCGTGCCTAACTCAAGCGCGTGTACCCAGAGCCAGAGGACGAAGATATTCGGCAAGCGCTGGCCTTCGCGGCGGCTCTGGTTGACGACAAGGTCTTGCCCCTACCCCGCGCCCCGATGAGGCTGCTGCTCGATCGGGCCTCCCGCGTTCCACAGTCCACCAATCTCGATGCCGCCGGAGTCGAGCCAGCTCACGTAGGGGAAAAAGGACTTGCGACTGCGAGCGATGCGAAGATTATCCAGTTTGCGCGCCAGGGCGGTTGGATCGTTGTGACTTTGGATAGAGACTTCCGTGCTCTGTTGGCGCTCGCCGGGGCGACTGGTCCATCCGTGGTTCGCCAGGACAGCCTTATTAATGCAAAGGCGACGACCGCTAATATAGACCGAGAGTCCCCAGGCAACGTGATAGCTTGGGCGTATGGGTAGTGTCCCTCCGCCAAGCAGGGGGGATAATAACGCTCAACGCCGCAGTCAGCGTGTCATGATAAAGGTCTCTGTGTTGGTTCTAGCGGACGGGGCCGAGAACAAGCCGGTCTCGGAAGAAACGCGGACAGTCACGGTGAATGCGCACGGCGCAATGATCCTCCTGGGCTTAAAGGCCTCGATCGGACAATTGCTCACACTTCGCAATTCGAGAACGGGAGAAGAGGTCGCTTGTCGCGTGGTCTATGTGAGCCCTCATGAATCGGAGAAGAGACAAGTAGGCGTCGACTTTATGAGGCCTTGCCCTCGATTTTGGAGCATCTCGTTTCCTCCACCTGATTGGACCGGTCGAAGTCCGGAAGCCAAAGGCAACACAAGCCGGCTCGGCAACACTCGGACAAATTCAGAATGGGGGAAATGAGATCAGGTTCTCGATTTAGAGCCGTTCCTCAGGGCCTCGCCCACCTTGAGCACCAGCGTATCGCGCGAGAAGGGCTTTTGAAGGAAAAAACCGTCCTCCAGGAAGTCATCGTTGCCTCGGTTGTATTCGAGGTAGCCGGACATGTAAACGATCCTCAACCTGGTCCGAAGGTCCTTTAGTCGCTTGGCGAGCTCCGGTCCGCGCATCTTCGGCATGACGACGTCGGTAAGTAGAAGATGGATTGGCTCGTCCGACTGTTCGGCGATCGCAAGGGCTTCTGCGCCATCCTTGGCGCTAAGTACTGTGTAGCCAGCCGACTGCAAGAATTCGGAAGCAAGCTCTCGGACCCCCTCTTCGTCTTCCACGACTAGCACCGTCTTGTGCCGCCGAACAGGAGTGAGCGCAATTTCCTCATCCGCAGAAGACTCCGCAGCCTGGTCGACTCGTGGGAGGTAGACTTCGAATCGCGCGCCTTTCCCCGGCTGCGATTCTACCCAAACGCAGCCGCCGCTCTGTTTAACGATGCCGTAAACAGTAGCGAGCCCCAACCCAGTTCCTTTGCCCTGTTCCTTAGTGGTGAAGAATGGCTCGAAAATGCGCGACTTTGTTTCGGCATCCATTCCATGACCGGTGTCCGCAACCGCCAGAAGAACATACTGGCCAGGTAGAATCGGGGGCCGAGCCAGGGCGTATTGCTCATCCACTGTCACGTTACGCGTTTCGATGGTTAGACTGCCGCCCGCTAGCATAGCGTCGCCGGCATTCACTGCAAGATTCATGATGACTTGCTCGATCTGTCCAGGATCTGCCTTCACTCGCCCAAGAGACTCGCTAGCGTGGAATGTGAACGCAATGTCTTCGCGAATCAACCGTCTAAGTAGTTTGCACATTTCCGAGACCAGCATGTTCAAGTCCAGGATTTTCGGCTGCAATACTTGCATACGACAGAAGGCCAGCAGCTGGCGAGTCAGCGAGGCAGCGCGGTCCGCAGCGCTCTCTATTTGCTGCGTGCGTCCGAGGAGTCGATCGTCGGATTGCAGACACTCAATCAATAAACTGCTGTTCCCCTTGATGACCGTTAGGAGGTTGTTGAAATCATGCGCCACGCCGCCTGCCAGCCTCCCCATTGCATCCATCTTTTGGGCTTGGCGGAGTTGTCCTTCCAGCTGTTGTCTCTGGACTTCGAGCTGTTGCCTTTGTACTTCGTTCCTCTGCAATGTGTTGCGCATGTCCTCGAAGGCCCGGGTGACCTGTGCTACCTCATCACCACCACCATGCGATTTCAGTGGATAGATAAAATCACCCTGTTCGAGGGCGCGCACTCCCTCCGCGAGGTACCTAAGCGGACGCGTGGACCTGTCAGAAATCACAAACACCAATACGCCTCCTCCTAAGACGGCGGCTAGACCCAGCCCGACCAGCAGGCGATTCAATCTCTTCAGGGATGCGGTTACCTCGTCATAAGACTTCAGAACGGTGAGACGTAGGGCTGGCTGGCTCCCGGAGTCCAGCGCGATGGAACTTGCGAAGAACCTCTCATTGCCAATTTGAATTTCTTCCCCTCTAGGGTGGTCCAACAGCTGCACTTCGAGCACTTCCTCCTTGGGGAGTGAAAACGTGCTCATCACAAGATCGTTGCCGTAGCGGAAGATCAGGTGACTCGATGAAATGCGCCCTAGGTCGCTCGCTCCACTGGAGTCAAGCTCACGCCCGACGACTGCTGTTCCGAGAAGGCGGCTCTTCCCTGGCTCATCCTCGTAATACGGTTGCAGCACCACCTGAAAAAGATGCCCGTCGTCAAACCACCATCCGGGGCCACTACCCTCTTTGAAGGAGCGTCGAAGGAGTTTTTCAGTGGTAGCGATGGAAAGCCCTGAGGTAGTTGTGTGCAGGGCGACAATCTTGCCCTTTCGATCCGCCAACGCAAACAGGTCGCAATCGCCGAACTGCCATGGGTCTTGGCTGGCATCCTGGATTGTTGTCGGGTCTCCGTTTCTCATGTAAGCCAACGTCGCGAGAAGGTCGGCCTTGCGGGTCAGCAACATCTCTCGCTGGTGCTGAGCCGCTTGAATTGTCAGGAGGGCGTTACGGGTGTCCTGCTCGATTTGCCTCTGAACCTGGGCCTGAGCCGAGTGACGCACTACAAGCAGAGTGGCGGAAGTGAGCGCAGCCGTGAACAACACCAGCCACAGCAACAATTTGGTGCGCAATCTCAGGTCGTTGTGGCTTCTAAGGAGGGCTTTCAAGACCTGGCTTATCCCTGTGAAATGAATAGGTTGCCTCCCATAATGCGGGGCCGCAAGAGAGCCTTCCAGAATTCGTCTCGCGCGAAGACGAGTGAATTAACTCGCCTGGAGTTTGCCTGTCAAGGTCGTTAGTCCTGTAGAGTAGCGTTTTTGTCCCAGAATGGGAATGGACATTCCGTACCATGGAGCAGGTACTCTGGAGCCAGAGGAGATTAGGACGTTCGGCATGTCTCCGGAGGGCAGTTCTTCTAAATCAACTCAGTGCCGCAGTGACAATTGGTTCGCAACCTGAAGATGGAAAAAGGGCAGACGCATCCAGACTCCATATCATGGGGACGCCTGGAAAAACGGCCAAGCAGCTAGATTTCTCACAGATTTATTGTACCGGGCAGCCGCGGTTTTGGCGCGAGCGTTTTCTCCCGCCAACGATGCAAAAAAAAACAGCGCCCAGGCGCTTTCTTGCGCGACTCACCGAGATGTGCGCGAAAAGGGCGATCGAAGTCTACCCGTGCGCCGAGGACGGCAAGCACGCCATCTACGTGCTGACGCTTTCGGCCTGGTGCCGATCCGGCTGGCTTTCCGCATGAGGACGGTATCGAGTGGGATGAGCCCCGAGGACGAGGCTAGCCTTAATGCCTTTGGGGTTCCGTCCAATCCGCTGTTGGTTGACGCAATTCTACGCCAACGGCAAAGCAACTTCCGTCAACAGATTGGCAGTAAGCAACGCGCGCGTGGGAATACAGATTCCCCTGGACTGATCTGACGGTAATGTGCTGGTTCGATCCCCACGGGTTTTTGGTCAGGACGCGGGCGCCGTGAGCACTGACGTCGACGGTGTAGGCGAATTCATACGTGACGTTCTCGAAGCTGCAGAGCTCCACAAGCACCTTCATGGGGGTGCGGATTTCCGTACGACTTGATCGCGGCCCGGCTGTCATCGCGTTGCCTTCTCCGAATGGGAGACGCGGTGCTGTCAATCGGGCTGGGTGGCTGAAAATTAGAATCAAACGATGTTTATACTGCACTTGCAATGGTACGCTTGGGCAATGTCCCGATGATACGCTCCTTAGCTGGACTTAGATTCTGCTGGGCTGATTTGTAAGCCGTCATACCGGCACACGACGGACCACGTGATGGGGCGATTTTGAAATTTCACTCCGATGACATAACGGCTGTCTGGTAGCGCCTGACAGTAAACGACCTTCCCGCAGGAGGGAGCTTCATTCCGCGGAGTAACCTGTACCGCATCTCCAAACTGCCAGGGACGAATGGAGTAGACGCGAGCACCGCCTGAACTGATGTTATCGGTGTACGTACGCTCTCCTCCATCGCTGCTCGCGCATTCCGCCCCTGCGAGGCGTACCACTACGACGATGGGGAGCCGCCTTTCCATTCTGCCACTGAGCGTGGGGTCCAAAGGCATTTCGCTCAGACCTTGCCTGTGCAACCTGAGGTGTTGTGAAGCGCTGATCAAGCCAGAAAACGCGCATCATGGTCTTTGGCTGGGAGCGACTTGATTTTGTGCGCCGTCGGTTTCTCTGCGTGGTCCGGCGCTTGGTCCCTTGATCAGTCTCCTGGAAAGCCGCTGAGCTACCTCAAGTCTCCATCTGGATACCATTCGCCCGAGCCTTTAACAATCAAGTCAAGACCTTAGTACCTCATGGGCTGAATGCCTTACTACTGGATGCAACGCAGTATGGGCGTTCTGGCGTGCGGGCGTCGTTCATTGCAGGCGTCTGCAATCCTGGGGGCACAGATTCTCGCCTCCGAACTGAAAGAGTCAATTATTTAGAGATAGCGAAGGGGGAGCGAAAGGCGGGAGGAGGACGCGTGGCATCGGGTAAATACTGTAGGCGCAAGGAAAATTATTCATCGTGCCAGTACCCTCCCAGGCTTGCCAGTTGCCCCGTAAGACTAGGGTTTTTAGTCACTTATGTGGATTCCCGTTTTGGTATTTCAAGAGCTAGACTAAAATCTGCCGAGCCACTTAGTTCCTTCATGTCCCCGGGAAGCGGAGGCAGGGGTCCTCCGAAAACTGGGATTGGAGATCGCAGGCAAGACCAATCCTTTAAAATCTTATTGCATCGCGCGGGGAGTGGTGTGTTTAGCCATCCTTGCGCGACCAAATAGCGAGGGAAGCATGAACCCGGCCATCATGCTCGTAGATGTTGCTTCGGCGAATCGCGAAGGACTGAAATCTTTCCTGCAGAACCAGAAGTGCCATGTAGACACGGCAGCAGATGGCGTATCCGCGGTCAGATGCTGCCTGGAGATGCAGCCTGACTTGGTTCTCCTCTACGATAGTTTGCCGGACATCGGCAGTTTTGAACTTTGCCGTCAGATCAAGAAGGATCCTCTCAATCAACTCACGCCAGTCGTTTTGCTGAAACCTTCCCCGGATCTATGGGACATCCAGCGTGGACGGGAAGCCGGGGCAATTGATATCTGCGCTAACCCTCAATCGCATTGGGATTTCCTCGGGCGCATCCAGACTCTGTTGCGACTCAAGAAATACATGGACGAGCAGGCCAGATCCGCAGTGTTTGCGCTGGCGCGCAGCGTCGACTCGAGACAAAACTTGCGCAATGGGCACTCGGAGCGTCTGGTGGCATACGCAGAGCAATTGGGAGAAAGCCTCGGTCTTGGAGACAAAGACCTGCACGAACTCCGCATCGCCAGTTGGCTCCACGACATAGGAAAAATTAACGTGCCAGAAAGCATTCTTCTTAAACCCGGTCCTCTGGACGCGGAAGAAAGAAGAATCATGCAGGAGCATCCGATTATTGGAGAGAAAATCTGCGCGCCTCTCAAGTCGCTTCGCAGAATCCTACCGGTGATCCGGCATCATCATGAAAAAATGGATGGCAGCGGCTATCCGGATGGCCTTCGTGGAGAAGCCATCCCGCTGAAAGCGAGAATTTTACAGATCGCGGACATTTACGATGCATTGACTACCAATCGCCCTTACCGGGGAGCTCTCCCTCCCGAAGAAGCGTTACAAATCCTTTTCAGCGAAGCACAGAACGGCTGGCTCGATGCAGCCGTGGTGCTGAAGTTCTCCCAGATCTGCAGAGACGACGAGTGCTTCCCCCTGAGGGGAAGATCTATGCCGGCCTCCTACTACGCTTAGGGCTCACAGTTCGTTCGGGCACTCGCCAGAAAGCGATCAAAGGCGACCTGCCTGCGCAGGCGCTGCAAGTCCGTCCGTTCCACCTGCGCCCGCGCCAGCAGCCTGGTTTCTAGAGCCGTGCGAAATGCGCCAGCCGTTTTGTATTGTTTTACTTCATCCATTAGCGGTGTTGTCCGGCAAGCTCTCGAAAGGAGTCTCGGAGTCTATCGTGTGGCAGTGAGTCAATCTGTTTCTCGGTGATGAGCCCGCGCCGTATTGCCTCGTCGATAGCTTGCCGGATGAGATTTCGGTCTACATGGCCGGTCTGGAGAAGATCCAGAACCGTGTGCAGTGGGCGAGTAACTCGCACACCCTGCATCTCCTGCAGGTCACCTTCGGCAAGATCTGCTCGGTGAAGAACCAGAATTCCCGGGATCTGAAGTTGGTTGGATTGATTCAGCCAGCGGTAGAAACAGCAATTGGTCCCTTGTGGTCCCACGCTGAAGATACAGTCGCTGTAAGCAGTTGAAATTATGGAGCGGCCTATCGGAATCGAACCGACACCTGAACCTTGGCAAGGTTCCGTACTACCACTATACTAAGGCCGCTCAACAACCTTCTTTTATAGCATGACCGCGCGGCAGCGGACAAGCCTTCCTCACACGACACAGGAAGTTGTGATTAGGAAACCTGAGTGATCCGTGCAGACTTCACCACCGGCGAGCGCCGCTGCCGCTCCGCGAACCGCGTAGCTTTATCCTTGTCGGTGTACACACGGCCGAACTTTTCTCCGTCCGCATAAAACACGCTGACGAGGTAATGGTGATGTTTGCGGCGGCGATCTTTGCCGAACGAAGTCTTGCCTTGTATCCCGGTTTTTTTCGACTCACCTTTTGTCACGTTGGCCACCCTATCTAAAAGAATGCGCACAGAACTATGTCAGGGAAGCGAGCACCGCACAAGTAGCAGGCAAGATAGTAACATGCACTTCATTACAGCGGTAACCCGCGTAAACGGGTGTCCGCAACTTCGTGGCAGGACACAAACGGGGCGGTTGTTTTCCAGCTTTGCTCATGATCCAGGAATTTGCCTTCGTTAATGGCGTATTTCAGGCGCCGTGGACGAGGGCACGAGCAGGCCAATTTGTTGAAAAAATGTTGTACCCCACGAAACATTTTTCGGGTTTCAACGTCTTTACTAGAGAGGAGAAGATAACCTGAATGCGGCGGAGAAACATCATGACGATAAATGTCCCAAAACAACCGCCCCTCGTGGAAGACCTGCGAAACCATTCGCAAGAGCAGATCGCTGAATTGCGGCAACTTCTCCTTGTGGGTGCACCTTCGCGGCCAGACCCGCGTCGGCCTGGTTTTTATGAAGTGGAAGGCCTTTCGAACATCTATTACGTGTTCAAGTATCCGTCGGGCTCAAAAGTACTCTTGCTCGGCGCTTGGGATCGCGAGACCGACCCGGTCGCCACCCTGGTGGCGTGTTCCTGTCCGGCGGCCTAATTCCCTTTTCCGTATAATCCTGAGAACAAGCAACCGAACAAAAAGCGCCCCGATTCCGTCGGGGCGCTTTTTCAGTCTTGTTCCAACTCCAACGCAACCGAGTTAATGCAGTATCTCGTTCCAGTGGGTTGCGGTCCGTCGTCAAAAACGTGTCCAAGGTGGGCGTCGCAACGGCTGCACTTCACTTCCGTGCGCTTCATGCCGTGACTCATGTCGCTCTCCGCCTCGACGGCCTGTTCGCTGGCTGGAGCGAAAAAACTCGGCCATCCAGAACCGGAATGATATTTTGTCTCGGAACGAAATAGCGGCTGGCCGCAGCAAACGCATTTGTAAGTCCCTGCCGTTTCTGTGTCCTCATATTCGCCCGTAAAGGGAGGCTCCGTCCCTTTCTTTCTCGTCACAAAGTATTGATTTTGCGTAAGTTGCTTCTTCCAGGCCGCGTCATCCCTGCGAATCTTCTCTTCCATGGGTACTCCCTCCGTTAGGTCCATTCTGTGCTTTGCTGCAATATCAGATTCCGGCCAGTGGCTGGACGGTTCAACCTCTACCACGACTGCTGGTAACTACCAAAGCATACCGCGCAACACCACATGCGAGGCACCCGACACAGCGTTCGCGGTTGAGCGAATTCGGCGTTCCCCGCAGCATGTCCGTGGGTGCAAAAAACATTTTCCGCACCGGGCCGTCTATGAGGAGACCGGAGGCCTTCCTCATGAAACGGTTGCTCTTGCTGGCTCTGCTCGCCGCACCCTTGGCGGTGTTTGGCCAGGACGTCATGTTCCGCGGTAACGCGGAACATACCGGTGTCTACGGAGCTGCCGGTGCTCCGAAGTTCACCGGAGTCAAGTGGCAGTTTCACACCAAAGGGCAAGTCTTCTCCTCGCCGGCAATTGCCGGCGACAAACTCTATTTTGGCAGCAGCGATCATTGCCTCTATGCCCTCGACCTCGCCACAGGTACGCAGAAATGGAAGTTCAAATCCGAAGGCCGCATCACCTCATCGCCCGCGGTTTCGGCAGGTCTCGTCTATTTTGGCAGCTTTGACGGCAATTTCTACGCCGTAGACGCCGCGACTGGTCAGCTCAAGTGGAGATTTCAGACCGGGGGCGAACGCCGCTTCGCCGCAAAACATCTTCACGGCGCCGAACCCGCTTCCGAAACCATGCCGGACCCCTTCGATTTTTACCTCTCCTCTCCCGTCGTTTGGAATGGCGCAATCTATTTTGGCAGCGGCGACACCAACGTCTACGCCTTGGATGCCGCTACCGGCAAATTGAAATGGAAATTCAAGACTGGCGATGTCGTTCACGCTTCTCCCGCCATTTCCGGCGGCACTTTATTTGTTGGGAGCTGGGACAGCTACCTCTACGCATTGGATGCGGCCAGTGGCAAAGAGAACTGGCGTTTCAAAACGGGCGAAGATCCGGACATCCACAATCAGGTCGGCATCCAGTCTTCCGCAGCCGTAGCAGATGGGGTGGTTTACTTCGGCTGCCGCGATTCCAAGTTTTACGCTGTGGATGCGGCCACAGGCAAGGAACGCTGGTCCTTCTCTAACAAAGGCTCATGGGTGATCTCTTCAGCTGCCGTGTTGGACGGTAAAATCTACTTCGCGACTTCGGATACGGGCCTGCTTCACGCCTTAGACGCCAAGTCCGGCGCTCAGCTCTTTTCTCTCGACTTCAAACATTGGCCAATGTTCTCTTCCCCAGCCATTGCTGGCCAGACTCTATACATCGGCTCTCATCAGGGCAGGCTCAACGCGGTCGACCTGAAAACGCAGAAAGTTGCCTGGAACTTTGAAGCCGAAGGCTCCAAAAAGAACGGTGCGACGTACACGAAGCTAGACGGCACCCCGAATTACGAAGCAGCTTTCTTCGACTTTTTCTATGACGACATGGTCGCCGGCGTTCAGGAAATGATGTCCGTCGGGGCCATGCTTTCCTCTCCCGTTGTTGCGGGGAACACTGTGTACATTGGGAGTGCTGACGGCAGCGTCTATGCCCTCAT
>Ga0137363_10002185_pt1 | contig 11577 bp, 8 predicted proteins | sample MadtaG_FD_104800 | JGI IMG/M metagenome (GOLD analysis project Ga0137363, IMG submission 104800) | Vadose zone soil microbial communities from Angelo Coast Range Reserve, California, USA - Mad1_115_16 metaG | ecosystem: Environmental > Terrestrial > Soil > Vadose zone | place: USA: California...
GAACTCGAAGAGGTCATCTGGTTCAACCCGGGAATCTGGCCGAACTGGCGCTCCAGCGGAGAAGTGACCGACGAAGCCATGACGTCCGGACTGGCCCCCGGATAAAAAGTCTGGATTTGAATTGTGGGGTAGTCCACTTGCGGCAACGCGGATATGGGCAGTTGGCGGAAGGCCACCCAGCCCACTAGCAGGACGCCAACCATCAGAAGCGTGGTGGCGACCGGCCGCAAGATAAACGGCCGAGAAGGATTCATCGCCGGGACCCTGCGGCGCCGCCCTTCGCAGGACTTCCCGCTTGAGGCGCGTTTTGCGCCGGTAGGGGAGAACCGGGATTGCGGCCCGCGCCCTTCCCGCCGCTCGAAGTGCTGGGATTTATTTTTGTTCCATCCTGCAGCTTGTCCTGGCCGTCGATGACCACCAGGTCACCGGCATTCAATCCGGCGCTCACGCCCACGCTGTCGCCGGTAGTCTGCGCGATGGTTACGGGAGTGATCTTTGAAATCGTGTCCTTGTTTGCAGAATCTTTCGCCACGGCGTAGACGTAAGTTCCCTGCGGACCTCGCTGAATGGCCGCAGCCGGAACGATGGTGAGATTGTGTTTGGTGTCCACAAGAAGATGAACGTTCACAAATTGGTTGGGGAACAACGAGTTGTCGGCATTCGCAAAAATGGATTTCAGCTTATAGGTCCCGGTGGTCGAATCAATCTGATTGTCGATCGTCTGAAGTTTTCCGCTGGCAATTTTCGCGGTGTCGTCGCGGTCATAAGCATCGACGACAAGTTGAACACCCGAGCGAAGTTTGGCGTTTACATCAGGCAGTTGATCTTGCGGCAGGCTGAAAATCACCGATATCGGCTGGAGCTGCGTTATCACCAGGAGTCCGGTGGTGTCGGAAGCATGCACGATGTTTCCGGCGTCCACGAGGCGCAGCCCGATTCGACCGCTGATCGGCGCGGTGATGCGTGAATAAGTGAGCTGCAGCTTGGCGTTGTCAATTTGGCTCTGATCCGACGCAATGGCGCCATCAAACTGGCCCACCAGCGCGGCCTGCGTATCCAGTTGCTGCTGTGGAATCACGCCTTCTTTGAACAGAAGTTTGAAACGCTCGAGATTCACTTCGGCGTCTCTGCGCTGCGCCTGATCTTTCGCCAACTGCCCCACAGCCTGCGCAAGCTGAACTTGAAAGGGGCGCGGATCAATCTGGGCGAGAAGATCTCCTTCGTGGACGAACTGGCCTTCCTTGAACGCAATACTGATGAGCTGGCCGTCTACACGACTGCGAACTGTTACGGTGTTGAAAGCGGTGACGGTGCCAAGGCCATTGAAGTAAACGGGCAAATCGCCACGCTGGGCGGTGGTGACGACAACCGGAACAACCACGCCACCTGCACCAAACCCTCCCTTGCCTTTGCCTGCGGTTCCGGGAGTGGCGGCGTCGGCTGTCGCGCCGGCGTTTCGCGAATTGCGATAATACCAGCCACCTAGAACGACAACGCCAAGCACGACAATCCAGACCCACCAGCGGCTCTTGGATCGCACGGCCGCCGCGGTTCGAGTCCCGGGCTCGGGAAGGTCTATGGAGTTGAGTTGACCCATTCGTTCGCTCCTGTCATATATCGCGGTTGTGCGAGCGAGTCTGTCTCAGACAGGACTTTCGCAAAATGAGGCTGAGGGCCGCTCCGGATGGTGCGGAGAGCCTGCCGGATACTATAGCCTACGCTTAGATAAGACGGCTTTTGAAGGCGAATGGTTACGAAGGGCCCCCAGGTCACGGCAGAGGTCAAGGGGGGAGGCCGGGCCGCCAATCCGGGCGGAAGCCCTGCAGAATCTTGAAATTGGGGGTGCAGAAAAGGCACTGAGAAAGTAGACTGTCGCGAGAAAGTGCTCGCTCCGGAAGATGGAGCCTCGAATCTGGAAGGCTAGGAGACAACGACAATATGTTCAAGGGCTTGGTCCTCGGGATTTTGCTGGGCGTTCTGCTGATTGCGGGAAGCGTCTACTTCTACTTTTCTTCCGGTCGCGCGCCGGTGGCTACGTCTGCGCCACCCATGCCCATGGAAAAGACTCTCGCACGCATTGGACTGCACGCATATCTGGATAAACTCCCGCACCCCGCGCCGCAGGTGCCCGTGGATGAAACCAATTTGGTCGCGGGAGCAAAGATTTATAAGGAGCAGTGCTCGGTGTGCCACGGACTTCCAGGTGAGCCCAAGGGAGCGATTCAACAGGGAATGTACCCCGTGCCGCCACAGCTCTTTCACGGCACAGGAGTGACGGACGACGACGCGTGGGAGTCATACTGGAAAGTAGAAAACGGAATTCGCATGACCGGGATGCCCGGATTTAAGGGGCAACTGACGGAGACGCAGATCTGGCAAGTGAGCGTGCTGGTAAAGAACGCGGACAAGATTTCAGACGCGGTGAAGAAAGAGCTTGCAGCGGGCGCGTCCACTCCGATGTCCATGGCGATGCCGGATAGCACGCAGGCGCCGAAGAAAAAATAGTTCGACTTCAGAATCCTACTCGGCGGACTGAGAGCGTTCGCCGGCGCGGCGCAACTCAGGAAAATTCCAGGCCCACAATCCGGTTACGAGGAGTGTGCCCAAACCACCCAGGACAACGGCGGGGACAGCGCCAAACCGCTGGGCGGTAAGACCGGATTCGAACTGGCCAAGTTCGTTGGAAGTGCCGATAAAAATCATGTCCACGGCGTTCACTCGGCCTCGCATTTCTTCGGGCGTGCCAACTTGAATAAACATCTGGCGAACGATGACGCTAACCATGTCCGTTGCGCCAACGAGGAAGAGCGCGAGAAGCGAAAGTGCAAGGCTTCGCGAGAGGCCGAAGAGAATCGTGGCGACTCCGAATCCGGCCACGCACCAGAGCATGGTTGATCCGGCCCGGCGGCCCAGTGGTCTGTGGGCGATGAAAATCGCCATGCATGCGGCACCTGCGGCGGGAGCGCTGCGAAGAATTCCCAAACCCCACGGGCCAGTTTCCAGAATTTGTTTGGCATAGACCGGCAATAGCGCCACGCTGCCCCCGAGCAAGACAGCGAAGAGGTCCAGGGAAATCGCACCAAGGATCAGTTTTTCGCGCCAGATATAATGCAATCCCGCCAGCGTGGTATTCCAGGTCACAGGCTCGGGAGTACGCGAGAGGGATTGCAACTTAATTTGCGTGGCGGAGAGCGCGGCCGCGCAAGCGGCGATAAAGCAAAGTGCATAGACGGCGGCGGGACCTCGAGAGCCCGCGTAAACAATGCCTCCCAGTGAGGGGCCAAAGACAACAGCACACTGAAAGATGGTAGAGGCCCAGGCGACAGCGTTAACAAAGTCTTTTTCGGGGACCATCTGAGGCAGCAGCGAGCGGCTCACGGGCCCATTGAAGCATCGCGCGATACCCAGAAGGAGGAGTACGGCATAGATGGGATAGACGCTATGGACTCCGCGAAGAGTGAGCACAAGTAAGGAGCCGGCACAAAGGGCCGATCCGAGGTAACACGTAACGAGCACGCGGCGCCTGTTGAAGCGATCCGCAACATGGCCTGCAACGAGGAACAAGAGAATGCTCGGGAGAAACTGTGCCAAGCCGACGAGACCGAGATCGAGCGGTTTTTTTGTGATTTCGTAGACCTGCCAGCCCACAGCGACAGATTGCATCTCTCCGGCTAGGACAATGAAAAAACGCCCCGACTGAAAAAGAACGAAACTTGGATACGTGAAAGCGACTCGCCCGGCGGAGCTGAGGTTCTCAGATGCGGTCATCGCATCCTACTGTGCCACAAAACCAAATAGAACGAGAACCGCAGAAGAGTGGTGCGAACGTCAGTTTGTGTACACAGAATATTTTCAGTACTAGTGGCAGGCGCCGGTGCCGGAATCGGTGAAGCTCTTCCCTGCTTCCGGAATGAATTGCCAGTCGTAGCCGCCGGGCTTAAGAGTGACCTTCAAGACGCCGAAGGCTGTGGCATCACGAACTTCGCTGTTGCGTATTGGCGGGCCGAATGGACGATGGTTCTTGCCGCCCGTACCTACCACGAATTCGCGAATGCCCCGCGCGGGATCGGCAGCGCCATCGGGCTGTTGCGGAGCGAACCGTTCGTAATCATGATCATGACCGCCGACAATCACGTCGGCATTGGCTTCATAGAGAGCCTGCCAGAGAGCCTTCACGGTCAAATCGTTACCATGCGCGCCACCGGAACTGAACAAGGGTTTGTGCCAATAGGCGAGCGTACACGCGGCAGGATTGGCGGCGAGATCGGCGCGCAGCCACTTTTCCTGCGGGGAGCCGGAGTCGCAGCCGCCGACGTCCTTGCATTCGCTATTCAGAACGATGATGTGCCAGGTTCCGAGCTCGTAGCTGTAGTAACCGGTCTTGGGGTCACCTGCAGCGGCACCAAAATAATCGAAGTAAGGGGTGGCGCCGGAGGCATGAAATTCGTGATTGCCCGGAGCCGGCCGCGTGCGGGATTTTACGCGGCCCCAGGTCTTGTCGTAACACTTGAAATTTTCCTTGCTGCCGTCAGGATAGGCGAGGTCGCCGGGGACCATGACAGTGCCGGGAATCTGCTCGAGCAATTCTGCGGTGGCTTCTGCGCCGGAAAGATCCTTGCAATCAGCGACGTCGCCGGCGCCAACGAGAATGGCGGCTTGGTCGCCGGCCGAAGCAGATGCGGCCGATTTTGCATGATTGTTAACAGAGCCGACAAGAAAGCTTGCGACCAAAGCAAACGCCACGATAAGAGTTGACTTCACTAAAGACCTCACGGGAAATGAGCAGCGCACCGCAGACTGACCGGAACCATAGGACATCGTTCCGCAAACTTCAAGCGTGGGTCAGTGTAGTTATTCTTGTCGTGCATCATATTTATGGAGCGATCCGGAGCGCCTTTTGCCAATGCACCGACCGGCGAAAGAAACCAGAAATAGTAGTTCGTCGTCACGCCCACTTCTTGACGGGAGATCCTGATTACATAGACCTCGGGCGCGTCCGACTGTCTAGAATACAACATGATGTTGCCTTGTGAACCGCGGTACAGCCTCGCCTCCTTGAGGGGTGCACCATTCGATTCAATTCGAGCTGACCAAACTCGAGACCAGAAGCAAGGTCTAAGTCTCCAGATGAGGGTCACGACAACGGTCAAAACGATCGCTGCGGTAATAGGCCAAAGGCGTCGCATCTGCAATCTTAAGATCGAGTAGTGGGAGACCCCTTGAATAGGTGATCCTCATGAGGCCTCCGTTTCCTTATTTTTCATGCGTTGGGGACCAGCGGGCGCCCGCGGCGATGGTGGGCCTGTAGAATTCGCGCTGGAGCATGTATTGAGGGCTTCCGTTGTAAAAACCGAAGACCTCGTTGTTGATGTTGAGCCCATAGATGACGAAACTGAGGCCATGAGCGAGCTTGACGCTGCCCTGCGCATCAAACTGCAGATGGGGGTAGAAGTAATTGTCGCCGAATGGACCGGGCGTGCCATCTCCATAGCCAGCGATATTGGCAGCGTTATAGGAGAGCCCAACGCGAATCGACACGCGGCCGCGATCGTAGGTGGGGCTGATGTTCCAGGTGTGCGGCGCGTTGCGCACGAGCCGAGGGTGATCGGTGCGACCGAAGTCGGGACCAAAGGACGTGCGCGAAGCCGTGTAACCGTAGTTTGCCGAGATTCCCAGACCAGAGAAGGCCCCGGGCAGGAATGTGAGGTGTTGCAAGTAAGCGGCTTCGAAACCATTGATCCATGCGCTGCCGCCGTTCACAGGCTGAGTGACCCTACATGTTGTCGCCGTAGAACAAGTAGAACTACCAAAGGTTCCTGTAGTGACATTATTAAATGTGTGGGAAATGATGGGGTCGGTCAGGTTTTTGTAAAAATAGCCGGCGGTAATGATTCCGAAGGGGTTCAGGTAGTGCTCAAAGAGCAGATCGACGTTATCCGCCAGCTCGGGTTTTAGATTTGGGTTGCCAAGGGTAACAAGGATGGGGTTGGCTGTATTGTCCACCGACAACGCCTGGGCAATATCCTGCGGATCGGGGCGGGAAAAGCCACGGCTGTAGACGAGGCGAAGGTTCGTGTCGTTCTTGAGGGCAAAACGGAGGGAAGCACTCGGTAACACTTTTGTGTAAGAACCGTTGAGCTTGGTGTTACCGAGGAAATTGCCGTTGGCATCGAATACCGGCGTAACCGTATCGAGATTCGTGCCCTCGAAACGAACGCCTGCAACGAGACGGATTTTATTGAAATCAATGGTGTTCATCACGTAGCCGGCGCTGACCTTCTCAACAAAATCAAACTGGCTGGAAGTGTCTTCCGACAGCGTGTAATTGCCGGGATTCGCGGCGAGGTCCGCGGTGAAGGCTTTATAAGTGTCGAAGAAGGCGGGGTTGGGGCCCAATTTGTAGGCGGCGCTGTAATAATTGTTATTCGTCAGCTTGTTGGGGAATTGCGACAGGAGAAGGGGCGTGCCCGTGCCGTTGGGCGAAAAGTTATCCGTAAAGGTGTTGGCAAATTTGTGAGCGTTGCGGAACTTGCCGCCGATTTCAACCGTAGAGAGGTGGGATCCCAAATGATAGCGCTTGGCAGCGGCACCGGTGCCCTGGAGATTCAATTGAGCGGTGAGGCCATGGTTGATCTGCATGCGGTGCAGAGGGAAATTGCTTTGGTTGGTGTACGCCTCTGTGAAGCAGGCAGGAGTCCACTGAGGTAGGTAGAGGCTCTTGGTGTTAGCCAGATCATACTGGCAGGAACTGGTGGGCAGACCGTCGGCGTTGAAAGATGCCGTACGGTCACCGATCTGCCCGACCTGGCTAGAACGAGCCGCGGAAATATCCCAAGCGTACCAGGTCGTCGTGAGGACATGCTTCCCCCCCATCAGAACGCTTCCAACAGCATAATCAGGACGACGGATCTGGTCGTTGAAGGACGGGACGCCGGTGCAGGGTACGGTCGTTAGCCCAGTACCTGGATCGGTCGCGCAGCCGTTGGAACCCTGAAGGGCGATCCCCTGGGTGTTGTCCGTGAGCGAGTACACCCAGCGGTCACCATAATTGTGAAAATCGGAGTACAGGCCACGAATATAGATGGTCGATCCGTCTGACGGCTTGAAGTCGAGACTTCCGGCCAGCCCCCAGCGGCTGCGGTAATAGCGGTATTCCCGGACATCAATGGCCTCGAAGTAGCGCGCAGAGTTACCACCCGGGAATGTAGCGATATCCGGAACAGGTTCGAGGTCGTCAATCCCGCGGCCATTCCAATCGTATGTGCCACCAATGAGGGCTCCGAGGCGCTTGTTGGCACCGAAGCGCTTCCCGACAGTCCCGGCTGTTTCAACCAGTCCGCGGCCGTTTACGATTGGCGTGTATCCGCCCATCCCGCTAACGCTAACGGTAGGACGCTCGCCCGCCGTCTTGGTCACAAGATTTACGGAGCCACCGATGCCATCGGGGTCCATGTTGGCTTGCAAGGTCTTGTTGATCTCCACGGATTCGACGATGTCGGCGGGAATGGCATCCAGCTTGATTTGGCGGACGCCGGATTCCGGGGAAGGGGTATTGATGCCGTCGATAGTGACGTTAGCAAGGCGCGGCTCGGTTCCGCGAATCTGTACGTACTTGCCTTCGCCTTCGTCGCGCTCGATGGTCACACTGGGCAAACGGCCGAGGGCATCGGCCATATTGGCGTTCGGCAAGCTGCGAATCACGTCCGCTGGAAGAACCTGGACAATGTTGTCGGCGGTCCGCTCGCGGTTGACGGCTTCGGCTTCGGCGGAGGCACGCTCGGCGGTGACCAAAACTTTAAGATTCTGCGACTCCACGTCGAGTTTCGCATCCACGTTCGCGGTTTGCCCAGCGGTGACGGTCACTGTTTGCGTGAAGGCCTCGAACCCCACGTAGGAGACCGTGACGGTGTAGCTTCCAGGCTCAAGATCATTGATGAAGAACTGGCCGCGAGCGTCGGACACGACGCTTATACCTATGGGCTGCACGGTAACCTGGGCGCCAATCAACGCGGCGCTCGAACTATCCGTGACGCGCCCGCTGATCGTTCCTTTGCCTCCCTGCCCCTGCGCAACCGGGATGAACGCTGCCGAGCAGACTAGAATGAACAGAAAAGTGCAAACTCTTCGCATAGCAACTCCTTCAAATTTGGAATGCAAAAACTTATGGTCTTGCGGCGAACCATCTGCAAAGTTCACCTTCGACAAGGGATTTCAGCGATCACATTTCCAAGTACACACCGAAGGCGCGGCTAGGGCGAGTTAACGCGAGATTTATGACTCGCAGATGAAAGGAAGATGAGAAGGATGTGAAACGAGCAACCTCGCGGTTTGCCGTCGTGTGAAAAAAATTACACCGCCAAGTTCTCAGAAGCCCTGGATTATTCGTGCGCGGCTGTTCTGGGCATCAGGTAGTAATGAATAGCGGGCGTAAAGATCAGCGAAAGGACCATGGAACTGAGGATGCCGCCGACGACAGCGATGGCGAGAGGCTTTAGCATGGCAGAACCGGCGCCGATGCCAAAAGCGAGGGGCAGCATGCCGGCAATGGTCGCCAGCGCGGTCATGGCAATGGGGCGGAGGCGGCGGCGTCCGGCCTGAATCATGGCCTCTTCACCGCTGTATCCAAGCGCGCGAAAACGCTGCTCCGCATCGAGAAGGAGGATACCGTTTTTAGCGACGATGCCGATGACCATGATCATGCCCATGAAGGAAGCCACGTTGAAGGTAGTACGGGTGATAAGAAGAGCGAGAAAGCCACCGAAGCTGGAGAGAAGCGCGGAAGCAAGAATCGCCGAGGGCGCCGAAAAGGTGCGAAATTCCAAGAGCAGAACGGCAAAGAGGAGAACCAGAGCCAAGAGCAAGACCATCAGGAGATCGTTGAAGGATTTTTGTTGCTCCTGATACAACCCGCCATATTCGATTCGAATCGAGGCTGGAAGGTGGAGAGCGTCGACGGCTTTTTTGACGGCGGCCATACCGTTTCCCAAGCCTACGCCTTCGAATCGGCCGGTGACGGCGACCAACCGTTGCAGATTTTCGCGACGAATCTCAGTCTGGCCGGGATCAGTGATGACTGCAGCCAGCGAGCCCAGCGTCGCTGTATGGCCCGTCGAGCTGGTGACCAGGGTGTTGCTCATACGGTCCAGGGTGGAACGACTCTGTTCGGGGAAGCGCACGCGAATGGTGTAGGCGCGATCGTTGACGATTACGGGCGTGGCTGCCGGCTCTCCTTCGAGAATTGCGGCGGCGTCCACGGCCACTTCTTCGGCGGTGAAGCCGGCGCGCGCGGCAATCATGGGATCGATTTGATAAGTGACGGCGGGGCCGCTCGTGGTGTTCACGAGGCCGTCGAGGACATCCACAACGGGGTGAGCTTTTCCGAGTTGAATATTGCTGATGGCGTCTGCCACGCGGGGTGCGTTTTGCGTGAGCAGCTTGGGATCTTGTGAGAAAAGTTTGATGACGACGGGTTCGGGCTGGCTGGTCAGGTCGCCGATCATATCCTGCAGGACCTGAATGAACTCCACTTTGGTGCTGGGTTCGGTTTGTTCAACCTCGGAGCGTATATCGGCGATGATTTCTTCAATATCCCGCTTGCGGTCGCGCTTGAGCTTGACGGTGAAGTCGCCGCGGTTGGCTTCGGTAACGGCGGCCAGGCCGAGTTGCAAACCGGTGCGCCGCGAGGTGTTTTCGACTTCAGGCTGCGACCGGACGATTTCCTCGATGTGCTGGAGGATGCGTTCCGATTCAGCGAGAGAGCTTCCGGGCGGAGTGTCGTAATCCAGGATGAAGCCGCCTTCGTCCATTTCCGGGAGCAGGCCAGTTTCCAGAAAACTGAAGCACAGGATGGAGAGAACGACGATGGCGACCGAGCTGACGACGAGAGTCCAGGGACGCTTGAGGAAAGCGCGCATCGAATTTGTATAGAAGTCGACGATACGGCCGAAAGTACCGGAGAGATGCGCTTCCTCCGCGGCGAGAAGCTTTGCGACGTCTGTTTCAGTGCCGGGCTGCGGCATATCGGATTCGGAGCCGTTCTTGCGGCGAACGAGGTATTGGCTGAGCGTCGGTGTCCAGGTCAGCGCGAGAAGTAGCGAGGTGAGCAGCGCGACGGTCATGGTTACGGCGAGAGCGCGGAAGAAGCTTCCAGTGACGCCGGTGGTGGAAATCAGGGGAAGAAAAACGACGATGGGCGTGATCGTCGAGCCGATGAGCGGAACGGTCAATTCCCGCAGCGCGCTCTGGATGGCCACGAGACGGCCCTGGCCGGCATCGCGATGGAGAACGATGTTCTCGAGCACGACGATGGCGTCGTCAATGACGAGTCCAACAGCGGCGGCGAGTCCGCCGAGGGTCATCAAGTTAAAGCTCTGGCCAGTAAATTTCAGAAAAATAAAAGTGAAAAACAGCGTGACGGGAATAACCAGGCCGGCAACGAGCGAGGTTCCCCAGTCGCGAAGGAAGAGAACGAGAATGATAGCGGAAAGCACCAGGCCGATGAGGACAGCGTCGCGAACGCTGGCGATGGAGTCGTGCACGATTGTGGATTGATCGTAAAAAGGCTCGAGGTGCAGGCCGGGCGGAAGCGTGGGACGAATTTCCGCGATGGCAGTGTGGACTTCGTTGGCGACGTCCAGGGTGTTGCTCTCCGGCTGGCGATTCACGCTGAGCAAAACCGCCGGTTTGCCGTTGGCGGTAACGATGGTGTAGACAGGCGCAACCGACGGAGTAATCTTGGCGACGTCACCGAGGCGGAGGGGAACGCCGGCGGCGGAGTTCTTCACGACAATCTGGCCAATCTGGTCCGGGGTGCGGACCTGGCCGCTGATCAAACCCAAAACCAGTTGATGATTGCTTTCGATGAGGCCGGGGGAGTCGATCAGGTTCGTCTTGCGAATGGCGTCGAGAATATCCGTAACCGTGATGCCCGCCGCGAGGAGCCGGGCGGGATCCGGACTCACCTGGAATTCGGGAACGCGCCCGCCTTGCACGAGGACGAAGGCAACACCATCGAGGCGGTTCACGCGAGGCTTGATCTCGTACGTGGCGATTTCCCAAAGTTTGTTCTGGGGGATGGTGTCCGAAGTCAGGCTGTAGCCGAGAATCGGAAAGGTGGCGAAGGTGAGACGGTGCGTTTCCACCTTGGCGGTGGGCGGCAACTCCGACTGCAAGCGGGCGACGACGGCGTCAACGCGCTGCAGCGTCAAAATCATGTCGCTGTTCCAATCGAAGAACAGATCGACTTCAGCGGAACCGCGGCTAGTGATGGATTGAACCTTCCGCAAGCCGGGAACACTGTTTACAGCCTCTTCGAGGGGACGCGTGATGGTGACCAGCATCTGGTCGATGGGCATCACGCCGTTGTCCACGCCAACGACGATGCGCGGAAAATCCGTGTTCGGAAAAACGGCCACGGGAATCGAGAAGGCGAGATACGCACCGCCCAGCGCCGCCGTGACGATCAGAAAGAGAATGGGCCGCGAGAGTTTCTGAAACCAGGGAACATCTTTCTTGACGGAAGGATGCAGAGCGCGCGGAGAATCGGGCCGAAGGTCCATGCGCGGCTAGTCCTTTTCC
>Ga0137363_10002192_pt1 | contig 11567 bp, 13 predicted proteins | sample MadtaG_FD_104800 | JGI IMG/M metagenome (GOLD analysis project Ga0137363, IMG submission 104800) | Vadose zone soil microbial communities from Angelo Coast Range Reserve, California, USA - Mad1_115_16 metaG | ecosystem: Environmental > Terrestrial > Soil > Vadose zone | place: USA: California...
GCTCCGCCGTACGCTCCCCGATCAGCAGGTTATATTTTCGCTTTAAGTAATTCATGATGGCTTCATCCATGTGATTGCCGGCCATGCGCAGGGAGTGCGAATAGACGACGCCAGAGAGCGAGATGACGGCGACGTCGGTGGTGCCGCCGCCGATGTCCACTACCATGTTGCCGCCGGGTTCAGTGATCGGCAGACCGGCGCCGATGGCCGCCATCATGGCCTGTTCCACCAGGTGTACTTCGCTTGCCTTGGCTCGGTAGGCGGAATCTGTCACGGCGCGCTTCTCCACCTGTGTGATCTCGGAAGGTACGCTGATGACGATGCGCGGGTGCACGAGCGTCCTGCGCTGGTGTGCTTTTTGAATGAAGTAATTGAGCATTTTCTTGGTCACTTTGAAGTCGGCAATCACGCCGTCTTTCAAAGGCTTCACAACTCTGATGTTGCCGGGCGTGCGGCCCAACATCTCCTTGGCTTCCTTGCCGACCGCCTGCACTTCGCCGGTACTGTCGTCGACAGCAACGGCTGAGGGTTCGTTGACCACGATCCCTCTACTCTGGGCATAAACCCGAGTGTTAACCGTCCCCAAGTCGATCGCCAAGTCCTCAGAAAGCAAGCTCACCAATGGGCGCAGATTATCGAGGGAGAGTCGCGTTACCCAGTCGAAGCGCATAATCCCCACCGGCTTAAGCAAGCAGGTTGGCAAGCCGCCGGTCCGATCAAACGTTCGTTTCTGGTATCGCCGGTCGAGGGAAGTGTTCGGCGCATCGCGGAATGGCCCATTGTGCCAACGATGGGCTTGTGGTGCGCCCCTGGGCTTGATTGATCAGGTACCGATACCAAAACGCAAATCTTCTACTCTTAGCGCACCCACACGGCGCACAACCGTTTCTTCTTCTCGATAGACTCGGCTGCAAATCGTCATCACGATTGGTGTACGCGTCCTCGGATGGATGGCGACATTGTTATGTAGAAGCTCGGAAACTCTTAGGTTCTCGAAAACGCTTTCTGGGCACATGCCTGTTTCTTCGCCATCGGGTTCTTGTGGCCGGAAATAAACGGGACCTGAAGATGACCGCCTTGCACCGCAACTACATTGAGCAAGCGCCTGTGGGTCGCATTCGGAAGGCGTCTGTCGGTGTCCCTGACACAAATGACCGGCGATTTTAAACTGTGAGGAGTTCGCCAACATGTTCCGCCCGAGCGAGGCGGAACGACTGTGACACCCGCTCACTGCACCAAACTCCCCCTATAACCGAGTGGCTAGGCTGGAGGTTGCAAGCAGCAACGCGGCCTTTTCGGCCCCCTTGGGCACTGTGACATAAGCAGAGTCGATGTTGATGCCTTTGTTCGCCAGCTTCCCAGCAAATTCCGCAAGTGCGCCGGGTTTGTTTTCCACTTCAACCTGCTCTAGCGTACCCTCTGTGTACGAAAACCCCGCTTTGTCCAGAGCCTCCTTAGCCCTGTTGACGTTGTCCACGACAACCTGGGCCGACCCTTGCGTTCCTGCTGTGCTTCCCAGAAGAGCCACAACGTTCACCTTTGCGTCGGCGAGGACCTTCGCCCAGATGAGCTAGTGTTCCGGGTCGGCTCTCCAGCGAAACCGTGAGTTGCTTCACTTTGGCCATGATGAGCCCCGCTAATCTCACGCCCCAGGAATGGCCGCAACCACGGATACTGCGGAGAAGCGTTCAGGATTCACTTTACCCTCCGCAAAAGAGCCACTGGTAATCCAGACGGCAGAAAGTGCTGGCGAACCGAGCAGATCACTGCACCGACTTCTCCAGAAGGTGCGCGAGCCCAGCCTGACTGCGGTTCGGCATTCTCCCGCTACACGCGCCGCTTTGCTTTTGCGCCCATTCTCCTGGTGCCCCACAGGCGGCCGGAGGTTGCGAAAAAGAGGGGCCGGGGAGACTTTTTAACTCGGGGTGGGGGCGCGCGATGAGGGTGCGCGCCTTGGGGTGAGGGTTATAACCGAGTCAACACATCCCCGGTCCGTTAACTCAAACGATATTCCCCCGAGCAATAACGCGCAAGGGGTTGCTTCTCCAAAATCACGGAACAAGTTTCTGCTCCCGCAAACTTCCTACGGCAACCTCCCATCCCTGGCCCACACCCGGCCCACGACCTGAACCGACACCACCGCCGCTGCCAGAACCAATCCCGCTGTGAGGGGGCCGCAGTCCAGTTTCGGTTCCGCGTCGACCCGAGCCGCCTTCCTGCCAGCGACGGCAAGTAGCTCTGGACACACACTAGAATCGGTTTCTCGGAATTCGTTCCCGGCATGTCCCTGCGGGCCGCCCCAGCCCGGGGCCGGGTTCCGCACGGCCAGAGGCTGACGATCCAATTCGCGAATCCTTTCACAAGGAGAAGAACCCCTGAAGAGAATGCTGACGGAGTTCAATCGCTTGGACTGCCATTTCCGGCGGCTGGCGCGGGCTTGTTGCCCGCCATTTGACCCAGTAGAACGGCCGACGCTGCCATTGCTAGTACAGCACACACAGGGATGCGTTGTGCTTGCTCTCTCAACTTCGTCTCTTTGCATATTAGCCCGCGAACAGCCCACAATCAGGAAGTACCGATAAGGAGAAACGTCGTGAAAAACCTCTTTGTTGGAAATCTGGGCTCTGAGGTGACGCACGAGGAGCTTCGGAGGCTGTTCGAAGCCTACGGACAGGTGGTGCAGGTTCATATCATCGTGGATCGCGACACTGGGCTGCCGCGCGGGTTTGCATTCGTGGAGATGACAAATGATGCCGACGCCGAGAAGGCAATCAAAGCTCTGAATGGGAGCATTCTAAGAGACCGCACCCTGAATGTGAATTACGCTCGACCCAGACCAGAACGCCCCGCAGCCTAAGCAAGCGCGAACCGCGACGCCACGGACGTCGTGACTATGTGGCGAATGTTCGCCTGTGGTCATCTCTGTGTGAAGGAAGATTCTCTAAGCAACGCCATTGACAAGACTACGGCGCTGAGGACTACCATATAGGGGTATCCACACCTCGGGCCTTCTGCCCCCCGCTGCGGACAGCTTCTCTACTCGTCGACAATTCTCGCAACAAAAGCCAGGAGCGCCAGAGCTCCGTCACTTCCTATTTCCCCTTGGGCCAAGGAGGGAAGACCTTGAATTAGAAAAACCAATTTCAATCGAGGAGAGGAATATGAATCGAGCAGATCCCACAACCGCTGAAAGCAACTTCCTTAGCACTGCGGATCGCGAGCTCAGCGTGGAAGAAGTCGCTGAAATTCAGGCGCTCGACGCCACCCTGGCGGAAACCGGCTTTCCCGGAACCCCCGCAGAAACCCGGCAAGAGCAATCCACAACTGAAGTCGGCCCGCAACTACCCCAACCTTCCATTCCTAAGACTCCCAACATCCCGCACCTGCCGCGCCGCTCGGTGAGTGGGCGCTATCGCAGCGGAGGCATGGGCTTCCAGCTCGAACTCCGCATTGACGTGGACGGCAAACGCCCGATGATGAAGGTGAGCGGGGACATCTTTCAGGTCTCCGGCGCCACCATGGCGTACTTCGGATCATTCATCGTGGAGGCTCCCGTCCTGACCGTCCAGCCCAATCTGGTGATTGTCAGTGGAATTGGCAGATACACGTGGAATACGGGTGCACCCAAAATCCGCATTTCGATTCCGCGGACCTTCATTTTCGCACCACCCGCTCCCGCAACCGTTCAATTCTTCACGCTGACCAACCAGGCTGGCGCGCTGCATGTGTGCCAGTATGTCTCGGCGTACTTCCGTACGGTGCAGTATGAACTGGATAGGGTATCTGACGTTACCACTCCGGTTTTCGACCACTACAACACGGGAGCACTGCCCTCTGGCGGACCAGCTCGCAACCTCTCGGTCATCTCTGCCTATGCGGAGGCCGGCATCGAAGTCCAGGCCACCGGCGGAAGTGACGTAATCACGATCGACGAGGGAGAGTGGGATCGGAACGATAAAACGTTTGACAAGTGGGACAACAGCGAACTCCACCACTCCATGGAGAAGCATTTCAACTTGTGGCAAGACGTGCCCCAGTGGGCCGTATGGGAGGTTGCCTGCCAGGAGCACGTGCTGGGGCCCAACCTGTACGGCATCATGTTTGATCAGCAGGGAAAGCAGCGTCAGGGGTGCGCCGCCTTCCATGCGGGTATCGGCGGCGTTACCGCCGACAAGCTCCGGCTGCAGCTCTACACCTATGCGCATGAGCTCGGGCACTGTTTCAACTTGCTCCACTCCTGGCAGAAGTCTTTGGCTGTGCCGCCGCAAGCCGACCGTCCCGCTGCGCTGTCGTGGATGAATTACCCGTGGCTGTATCCCAGCGGTCCGGCAGCGTTTTGGAACAACTTCCCATTCCAATTCGATGATCCGGAAGTGATCCACCTGCGGCATGCCTTCCTCGATGACATCATCATTGGAAGCAATAACTTCGGCATCGGTGCCGCTCTGGAGCGCTCCCGCCCGTTCGATCAGAACCTGGAAGACAATTCCGGCCTGAAGATCGAACTTTCGGTCGAGAAGAAGGGCAACAGCTTCCTCTTTGGCGAACCGGTCATGATTAAGTTAACACTTACCGGCAGAGAAGGACGCGCCGTACATCCGTACCTGCATCCAAACTTCGGTATGGTTCAGCTCGGCATTTGCCGCCCAAACGGAGACGTCCGCACCTATCGTCCGCTGATGGATCACTGCGTTATGGCCCAGGCAGTCACGCTCGGACCCGAGAATCCCTCGCTCGAAGAAGTGGCCTACTGCGGCTTCGGCAAGGACGGCTTCTACTTCGATCGCACAGGCTTCTATCAGGTACGTGCCATCTACAACGCTCCCGACGGCTCGCGTGTGCTGTCTGACATCTTGCACCTGCGCGTACGTCATCCGGTCAGCCTCGCGGATGAAGAAGTTGCCGATCTCTTCTTCGGACAGGATCAAGGCGCATTGCTCTATCTGCAGGGCTCTGACTCCGAGTTCCTCAAGCACGGCAATGAATGCTTTGACACCGTTCTGGAGAAATACCCCACTCATCCGCTGGCTACCTACGTGCGATTGATGAAGGGTATCAATGCTGGCCGGGTATTCAAGACGATTGACACGAAAGAGCTCATCATCCACGCCCGCAAACCCAAACCAGATGAAAGCGTCAAGCTGCTCTCTGCCGTCGTCGAAGCGTCCGAGAAAGGCTTAGGCCTCGACTCCATCACGCTCGACACCGTCATCCAGTCTGTTGCAAGCGCTCAACTGCGTATGGGCGACAAGGCGGCCGCCGAAGCAACCCAAAAGCGCATCAAAACTCATGGCACGAAGGCTTTGGCTGGAACCAAGGCTGCATGACTGCGTCAACTTTGCAGGGCGGGTGCTTGCCCCGCCCTGCTTTTCCATTCCGCGATAGCGCGTCGTTCTTCTCGGAGGGCGCATCGCCTAGTGCTGTGGTTTTTCCAGGGAGTCTCCCATGCCCACGCTCCAGATCGATCTTCGCGACGGCTTCGACCACGATGATGTTGTTCTCCATGTGAACAACCGGGAAGCCGCCCGCCGTTCCGACGTGACCACCGATCTCGCCATCTCTCATGCTGCCTCGTTCGATGTCCCCGTGCCCGAAGGGCGATGCGCCCTGCGTATCGAAATCCCCGCGCAGAACATTTCCTCTTCCGTCGATCTCGACCCCGCTGACACGCCCTACGTGGCGATCTTCGTTCGCAAAGGCAGAGTGGAGTTTCACAAGCTGAAGGAAGCGATTCCCATGCTCTGATACCCCGAAATTGTTAGGCCGTCGCAGCGCGGAAAAAGGAGATTCCGTTTGGCTCTTGACGACATTGCGAAACTCTTTGGTGCAGGAAAGCCAGAGGGCTATCTCATCCTCAACGGGGTGAATGAGCTGATTCCGCACGGCGTCCATTCCCCGGAGGCCCTGGACGAACTCCTCTGCGACATCGGCACACATGGCATTGACGTGCTTGAGGGCCAGCCCAAGCCATCTCAGTTGGCTCTCGAAAAAAGGTTGCGAAGGAAGTAGAGACCAGCGACGAAGTCGAGCTCGACCTGACGCCAGTTGCTCTTGAAGAGACCAATGACCTGGTGCGTATCTACCTGCGCAGAATGGGTATGGTGCCGTTGCTCACTCGCGAAGGGGAAGTGGACATTGCTAAGCGCATCGAGCGCGGACAGGGGCGTGCGCTGAAGGCGCTTTCACGCTCGCCCATGGTGATTCGCCAAATCATCACCATGGGCGGAGATCTGAGGCGCGGGGTACGCTCGCTCAAGGGAATTGTCGTCTTTGATGAGGAAGAGATCGCCGAAGAGATCCTGCAGAACCGCGTCAAGGACATCACGCGCCGGATCAACGAATTGCAGTTTGCCGCATTGAACGGTGCCCGAGATCTTCTGTGCCGGAGCCACTGCCGCGAGTCCTAGCACCGCGAGCAATGCCGAGATTGTTGTGAACTGCATAGACACCTCCTGGCAGGGAATTCGGGCTACAGCATAGCGTGGTGGTGGGGGTGCTCGCTCCAGCGCTCAACAGGTCACGTGGATGATCGCGTTGGTGTCTCTTGGGTCCTCTTGCAATATCTTGATGGCTTTAATTGTCGGAAGAATCAGCAATTTGACCTTGTGACGCTTTGCCTCGCGCTCTACTTCTTTCATCACCGGCAATCTGCCGTATGCACCGGTCCCGATTACGAGTTGGCGGCATTTCCAGGGTATGTCCTCCGCGATGGACAGTGGTGTGCCCAAAGTCGTCACGGAATTTCTTGGACGACCTTTTCTTGCGGTCACGGATCTCCCCGCGGTCGATGACCACATCGTGTTCGTAGGTGCTGTCGTCGATGCAGAGGGAGCCAAAGGAGAAATTATCAAAGCGAATTTCTGCCTCCATGCGATTAAGGATGGTGTAACGAATTCTAGTCCTCATGTTGCGGGGTTCAACCGAGGCGGCAGCCGAATTAACATTCGAGCGTTAGGTCGTGCGTGCGACCATGTTGTCAGTTAATACGATTACAGCCTCAGTCAGGATGCCTATACCGGATCGGAAACCACACTTGCGCGGTCCACGGCACTGGGGTAAAAAACAGCACATCGGGGCTTGTGGGTTGAGGATGGCCATTGGACCGTGGCCCGCACCCAGCACGCCTTTCGGCGAGACTCGCACTGCGATCGGCGGGCTCGCGTTTGCTTTTGCCGTGTGAAGAGCTGCAGCAGCTTGGAGACTCTGGCGCGTCCCAGGAGCATCCGAGTAATATGCTCCAATGCGCACGTAAGGAGTCGTCGGATGTTCGACGCTCTTCAATGGGTTGAACAGATTCGCTCGGATCTCAAGCCCCTCGAGACCTCGAGAAGCAGATCTTGGGTCACCGCTACCTTAAAGCACTCGAAGAGGGCCGCCTCCAACGCGACCAGCTAAAAGTCTTCGCCTTGCAGCAGCACCAGATCATCAGCAGCGATCTGCGCAGCATCGCGTTGATCGTCTCCCGCCAAGGGATGCTGCCCAGTCGTCGTTTCCTGATGAACGTGTTGCAAGGAGAAGCGGCCGCTCTGGATGCACTGCATGCGTTCGCCGATGCTCTGCGCCTGGACATCACCGATCTGGAGGTTCTTGAGCCCTTGCCGGGAGCGCACCTTTATTGTGGTTTCGTCGCCTGGCTGGCGCTATACGGCTGCGATGCGGAGCTTGCTGGCGGGTTCCTGATCAACTTCCCTGCTTGGGAAGCCAACTGCGGCCGGATGCGCAGGGCACTGCATGAGAAGTACGATGTTGCCTCAGCAGCGCTCGCCTTCTTCGACCTTTTCGCCAATGCCTTCATCGTCTGTTCCCGCAGGTGAACCGGGAAACAGTTTCACAAAACCTACTCGGTGAACCCAAGCACTTGAAAGTTGGGGCACAGACAAGGCGGATGACGAATCAGCAGGTTCAATTGTCCGGGAACTAGTGGTGCAGCCCTGCACGGCCCCCAAATCCACAATGGTAGGTGGGTAAACAATGCCCCTGTTTGGGGAGGCCAAAACGGAGTTCCTGGTTTAAAGCGCAGTTTCGCGTCAGAGAAACGGCATGAGCTGGTTACAGAACAAATTCGAAAAGAATTTCCTGATCACCACCGTCGACTACGTTTTCAACTGGGCGCGGAAGTCGTCGGTCCGGCCGATGACCTTCGGCTTGGCATGCTGCGCGATCGAGATGATTGCGTCCACCACCGTGCGTTTCGATATTGCCCGTTTTGGTTCGGAGGTGTTCCGTCCCAGTCCGCGGCAGAGTGATCTCATGATTGTAGCCGGCACGGTGACGCTGAAGATGGCGCCGGTGATAAAGCGCATTTACGACCAGATGCCGGATCCCAAGTGGGTGATCTCTATGGGCGCCTGCTCCTCGGTAGGGGGCCCCTTCAATACGTACGCGGTGCTGCAAGGGGTAGACAAGATCGTCCCTACGGATGTCTACGTGATCGGGTGCCCGCCTCGTCCGGAGAACCTGTTCTACGCGCTGTTGAAGCTGCAGGACAAAAATCGATCGCACGTCGCTGGCAAAGAAGCCCACGGAAGTGCGGCTGGACGAGAGCATGGCGGAGAATTTCAAGCGCCAGGTGATGATCGCGCAAGTGTTGCAACCAAAATAGTCGAGCGCCACGATGGTAGTCTCGAAGTGTGGAGCGAAGATGCCTCACTCACTGCCCACGCTCTGGCTTGCCCGTCCGCGCCGCTCGTGCTGTTCTTGAGCAGTTGACCCTGAAAGAGAAGAGGCGTACGTTCATGTACATTCCACACGGATGACGTGTACGTCGCGTTCATGGCGCGATGTTCCTTTCCCCTTCTTGCCAAAGAAAGGAGTGGCTCCCATGTATACAAGAATCGTTGAACTAACCACCAAACCGGAAGACGGACTCCTCCATTCCCTTCTCTTTCCGCATTGCGGTTGTGATTGCGCCCGACTTGGCCCGTAACTCCTTTTGTCGAGGTTGTAAAAGCATCGGGCTGTCCGTGGGCCATCTGTTCTGCGAGACTCACGGGTGAACATGCTAAACGCGACCAAGGTTATCTGTACTTCCTGCCCACAAGCCAGCGCGACGAGATCGGTTGCTTCCTCGAACTCGGCAGCTGCGGTATTCCATGCCCTTTGATGGGCCTATCGAACAGGCCAGAGCAAGCTCCGCCGCAAAGTCTTCAAAACATGAAGCCAGCTTCAAGGATACCACGCGGTTGGTTAACGTTTAGACCGGCGGGACCGAAAACGTCGCCCGGCGTGGAGTTGGTAGCGTGAACAATCGCGAAGTCTCCGCGAATGAAGAAGGAATCCTTGACATAAGTCGGGGTGACGGTGAATGCAAACGCGCCGCTACCCGGACCATACAGGAGGTTGATGGCGCCGTTTGCGACGCTTCCACTCGTCTTAAGATATTCCGGCCGGGCTGACAGCGATATCCCGTGTTTGAAATTGTACGTGAGTAGGAGCGCCCCTCCACTCGTGGACGCGCCCTGAGTTATTCCGATCTTCGCATTCGACGGTACGTTGGTGTACTGATAGTACGGATTGATCACCCAATGCCCGTGGGTGTAAGTGTAGAGGACGTTGTAGATCTCCTCGTTGTTTAGATATAGAGGTGTCGCGAGGGTGTTCTTCGCGTACGCCCCAGCATTTCCCCCGGCCACAAAGGCCAACGTATTTGAAGCATTGAAGGCGTAACTCACAGAACCCCACAGCCATGAGTAGCGGTTAGAGTAAAAACCATCATTCCAGCTGAACGATGTGCTAAGCTTCTTGTGGGTCCAATTGAGTTGTATACCCCGATTGACCGCGTTCTCCTGATTCCACAGAATGCCGCGCTCAATGTTCATATTTTCAAAGCTGAATGTATACTCGGCCCCAATTAGCGTAGGCAGCGCACCGACCTCTACGTTGAAATTGCCCTTAACCAGCTTGAGATAGCCTTGCGGAAAGGGCCCGTAGATGTTTTTCATCGTGTCTGCGGTCGAAAGGAAGGGCGTTCCCAACGCTGGCAGGTTGTAGGCGCCACCTTGGAGGTAGAATTGCCACCAGCCGGTGGTCTTTTGGATAAAGATCTGAGCATTGCTAACGTCCCAGTGCGTAGACGAATCGCCTGCAATGTGATTTCCTTCGGTCCAACCAATACCGCTCAGGATACCCGTAACCTCCACTTTTCCAGACGTCTCGCGGCCCACTGCGATCTCGTGAGGAATCGCCGTTGATAGCGGCCCTGACATTGAGGGACTAGGCAGAGGGGCCGGTGCTGCGGGTGCGGAAGTGGAACTCGGCGCACCCTGAGAGCCCGGGTCAGGACTCTGCTGTCCGAAACAAGGGAACCCCGCAAATGCCGCAAATAAAACGGCAAGAAAACACACCCCCCGTATGCGAAAAAGTGATCTCCTCTCGTGGTGAACCGGCGGCACGATTCCGAACCGTAGACCCACCATTGCGGTGGCTATTCGCAAGGCACCTCTCATGTTGTTCTTCAATGTGGCTCCTTTTTGAGTCCCTCAATTTTTCTGGCTCGTATCCTGAAAGGGAATCGAATAATTATTCGTGAGCGAAGTCAGCGGCCAGGTCAGAGCAGTCCGCAGGTCTTTGAGTTGCTCACAAAGTGATGGGACTTTATTTGGTTTGGCAGTGGGAGTCCAATTGATTATTTTGCTGCCGACGATTGGGAAAAGTTTGAAAAAGAAATCTTATGGCTGCGATATATGGTATTTCTACCTGATGAAAATAAAGGGCCAGCTCGGAACTGGTTGGCACACTGGACGACAAAATACCAATCGCATGGATTCAATTTGCTAATACCGATTCGGTGCGTGGGTTAGCCCAGCAGGGGGACTGCGGCAGATAATCTGGCAAACTTAAGGAGTTTTCGCTCCATCCACACGCTGGAGGGGCAAGCTTTTTATCTCGTTCTTTCCGTTGGAAACAATATCGCCCGTAATGGTTCACACTCTGCTTTATCGCTACACGAACGAAGGGCATCGTCGGCTTCAATAAGCCTGGGACTCATCGGTTGATTCAGTTGTCGCAATTTCCCTCACGACATTCAGATCTACTTTTCGCCAAGCTCGAAGTTCTTCAGCAAGGCGCTCTTGAAGAATTGTGGGATTGGCGGTGTTATCCTTCTCCAAATGAACCGTCTCGTGAACCAGACCAAGGGCGAAGTCGTTTCGTTGTCGCCGAGTGAAGGGCGGTGACGTCCGTCCACCTTCTACCAGGAAATCCAAGAACCTCGGCCCGGCTATCACAATCATCGGTTTCCCTTCGACAATCCCGGAAGCCATTAGGTCCTCAAAGTATAGGTTCGTGTTGTCGGCGCTTTGAGGAGGATAATGGATAGCTTGCTCGCCTTCCGCTGGGTGGTTATCCAAAGGAGCTTCTTTTGGCGAACTGAGGGAGATACTTATTATCGGGAAGTGACGGATTAATCGAGAAAAACAGCTGGTTCACGGCCGCCCTGAGATCGACATCAGTGTATCCTCCTTTGGACGGAGATTCGGTCGGCGGAAGAGAAGGACGCTCGGCCAAGCCCTCGGCGGGTTTCAATTGCTGCCGGACGATTGTCCAAGCGAATCCGGCGATGAGAGCGA
>Ga0137363_10002194_pt1 | contig 11565 bp, 14 predicted proteins | sample MadtaG_FD_104800 | JGI IMG/M metagenome (GOLD analysis project Ga0137363, IMG submission 104800) | Vadose zone soil microbial communities from Angelo Coast Range Reserve, California, USA - Mad1_115_16 metaG | ecosystem: Environmental > Terrestrial > Soil > Vadose zone | place: USA: California...
AAGCGGGGCTGGGGCGTCCCGTGCCCGCGCTTGGGTCCGCACGGCGGCTTGTTGGTGAACACGCGCGCGCCCTCGAACTTGTAGACCGGGATCTGGTAGGTCACGGTCTGGAGCGCGCCGGTGTAGAAGGTGGACGCGACGCCGTAGGAGCCGTACGCGCCCCCGTCGAGCCACGAGCGGAAGTGCATCCCGGTGATGGCGCCGTCCTTGGCGAATCCGGTTTTGACCCACATCAGGACCGGGTGCCGCCCGCGATGGACGTAGAAGACCTCCTCGCGGGTGAGCGTGATCTTCACCGGGCGGCCCGTCAGCTGCGAGAGCTTGCACGCCGCGATCTCGTGGGCGAAGGGGTCGAGCTTGCCGCCGAAACCGCCGCCGACCGGCGCCGCGACGACCCTTACGTGGGCCTGCGGCACATCCAGGATCTTGCCCAGGAGACGGTGAACGTAGTGCGGCGTCTGGGTCGAGGACCAGAGCGTCAGCTTGTCGTCGGGACCCCAGTGCGCCACGGCGGAGTGCTGCTCCATCGGTAGGTGCGTGTTGCCTTCGAAGTAGAAGACGTCCTCGCGGACCAGGTCGGAGCCCGCGAACGCGGCCTCGACGTCGCCGAACTGGAGCGAGACGGCCTTGTGGACGTTCGGGCCGTCACCGTACTCGTGGATGCGCACGTCCGGGCTCGCCAGCGCGTCCTCGATGGACATGAGCGGCTTGAGCGGCTCGTACTCGACCTCGATCAGGCGCGTGGCCTGCTCGGCCGTCTCCTCATCCACCGCGGCGACCGCGGCGACGGCGTCCCCGACCATCCTGACCTTGTCGACGCAGAGCGCCTCTTCGTCCTGGGAGACGGGCAGGATGCCGAACTTCACCCGCGGCAGGTCGTGGCCCGTGATGACGGCATAGACGCCTGGCAGCGCGGCCGCGCGGGTAGTGTCGATGCGCCTGATGAGGGCGTGCGGGTGCGGGCTTCGGAGGATCTTGCCGTGGGCCATTCGGGGGAGGACCATGTCGTCCGCGAACCTGGTCTCGCCCGTGACCTTGGCCCACGCGTCGATCTTGGGCAGCGACTGGCCGATGACCGACAGCTTGTCCGACTTCACGCCCGGCTCCCAGTCCCCTGCATTCCCCGAGTCGCCTTCATCCGGAGCGCGGCCAGCTCCACCGCGTCGAGGATCTTGGTGTAGCCCGTGCAGCGGCACAGGTTGCCCGCCAAGGCCTCCCGGATCTCCTGCCTGCCGGGCGTCGGGTTATGGCCCAGAAGGGCCTCGGCGGTGAGGAGTATGCCGGGGGTGCAGTAGCCGCACTGGGCGGCGCCCAGCTCCACAAAGGCCTGCTGGAGCGGGTGCAGGCGGCCATTGGCGGCTATTCCTTCGACGGTCTTGATCTCCCGCCCCTGGAGCTCGACGGGCAGGGCCAGGCAGGAGAGCACCGGGGGCCCGTCAACCAGCACCGTGCAGGTACCGCATTCCCCCAGCTCGCAACCATGCTTGGTTCCGGTCAGGTTGAGGTCCTCCCGGAGGACCTCGAGGAGGCTCTTGTGCGCCGGGACCATCACGTCCCGGGCCTCTCCGTTGACCGTCAGCGTGAGCTGTGTCTTCAAGCCCGTCTTCCCCTCAAACCTCTGACCCTCCAGGCCTCTGGCCAGGCACCACCGACTTATCGATATCGGTAAGTCGGATTCAGTGATACTAAATCACTTGGGCTTCTGTCAAGGCCGAATCCTCGTGGCAGTATCGAAAGATCGATTCGGGCACACCCACCCCGGACCGACGAATCCTATGGCAGGGAGGCTCGTCATCGTGGTGAAGGCATATCTCGCACGGGGCGCGGCACTGGCCGCGTCGATCTTCGTCATCGCCCTTTCCACTCCGGCCGCGGCTGAGACTACCGAGATCGGCATCATCACTACCCTGTCAGGGCAAGCCACGGTGGCCCGGCTCACCCTGCCCCAGCCTCTCCCCCTGCGGTTCAGGGACAACGTGTTCGTCGACGACCGCATCAGCACCGCCGAGCGATCCATCGTCAGGGTGCTCCTGGGAGGCAAGGCGCTCGTCACCGTCCGTGAGCTATCGAGCCTCACCATCACGGAAGAGGCCAACCGGTCCACGGTCACGCTGAACTCCGGCAAGATCGCGGTCGGCGTCGCCCGCCAGCGCATGAAGCCGGGCGAGACCCTGGAGATCCGCACGACCAACGCGATCGCCGCAGTGCGGGGCACCGTCCTGGTCGTCGAGGTTGTCGGGGCCACGCCTCCCACCACGAACGTGCACGTCATCCACGGGCTGGTCGACGTCTGGCCGGGGAATACGCCGGGAGGAACGCCGACCCAGATCGGGCCGCTCCAGTCTTTCATCGGCACGCCGGGCGGCTCCGGCCAGGTCCGCTCGCTCACGCCTGAGGCGGCCCAGGCCCTCTTCGCGGATCTCCACTCCGACCCGCAGTTCTCCGAGGGCTCGGACGACTTCCTGGCGGGCCTCGAATCCCGCGAGCAGGAGCGCGCGGCCGCCCTCGCGCAGTTCCTCAGCCTCATCCGGAGCGGCCGTGGCGTCCCGGTCGGCGGGTGCTCCGGTGCCAGTTGCACCGGGCTTAGCAACCCGATCACGCCCTGCTCGACCGGAAACTGCTCGACTCCTGTCAGCGGCGGCTCAGGCGGGAATACGAGCGGACGGAGATGAGCGCCGCGCTCGTCGGCGTCACCGGAGGCCAGAGCAGTCTCCCCGTAGCCGGCAAGTAGCGCGGCGGGCGAGGCTGTACACGTCCGCCGGCGTCGGCGGCCGACCTCGCACGACCGCTGAAGTCGAGTAAGATGTCCGGGTGTCCGCCAGGCTCGTGTCGATGCAGGAGGCGGTGACGCGTTTCGTGCCTGACGGCGCTTCGGTCTGCATGGGCACGGCGCTCGAAGCCCTCATCCCCTTCGCCGCCGGCCATGAGCTGATCCGCCAGCGACGCCGGGACCTGAGCCTCATCGGGCCCATCTCGGACATCCTCTTCGACCAGATGATCGGGGCCGGATGCGTGCGGCGCATCGTCGCCGCGTGGGTCGGCAACGTGAGCGCCGGCCTTGGCTACAACTATCGGCGCGCCGTGGAGCACGGCATCCCCCACCCCATCGCCGTCGAGGACCATTCCAATCTCAGCATGGCCGTCGGACTCCAGGCGGCGGCCATGGGCGCGCCCTATATCCCGACCCGCTCGCTGCTGGGGACGGGACTCGTGGAGTCCAACCCGACATTCAGGCAGGCGAGCGATCCGTTTTCGGGCGACGCGGTCGTGCTGATTCCGGCTCTCCGGCCCGACGTCGCCATCCTCCACGTCCAGCGGGCGGACGCGGAGGGTCACGCGCACTGCTGGGGCACTCTCGGCGTCACGCGCCAGGCCGCGCTTGCCGCGGCGCGTGTCATCATCGTGGCCGAGGAGATCTGGCCGCGCGAGCGCATTCTCTCCGACCCCGGCCTCGTCCTCGCGCCCACGCTCAAGGTGGCCGCCGTGGTCCACGAGCCGTGGGGCGCCTACCCGTCGCCCGTCCAGGGCTGCTACGGGCGCGGCCATGACTTCTATCACCGCTACCACGAGGACACACGCACGGTGGACGGCACCCGGGCCTGGCTGGACCGCTGGGTCTACGGCGTGCCGGACTGGAAGGGCTTTCTCGCCACGCTCGGCGCAGCGGCGCTCGACGCGGTTCGCGTCAAAACCCCACGCCTCTCCGAATCTCTCGACTACGGAGCCTGAGCCATGAAGATCACGGCAATCGAAGCGATCTGCCTCGCCCTCCCGATGAAGCCGCTCGACCCGCCGTCGCCGTGGACGGCGGCCACGCGCAAGCAGATCGTGGTGCGCGTGAAGACCGATGGCGGGCCCACGGGAGTGGGCGAGGCCTTCGCGTACGGCGCCCCGCTCGCGGTCTGCAACGTGATCGAGGAGAGCCTGGCGCCCCTGCTCGTCGGCCAGGACCCCCTCAGGATCGAATACCTCGTGGATCTCATGCACCGCGGCACCATGATCTACGGGCGGCGCGGGCTCGCCATGTTCGCGATCAGCGGCGTGGACATCGCGCTGTGGGATCTCCTCGGCAAGGCCCTCGGCGCCCCGGTCCACGCGCTCCTGGGCGGCGCGACGCGCCCGACGCTTCCCGTGTACGCGAGCCTCATGCGCTACGATTCGCCGAAGGACGTCGCCGGCGCCTGCAAGAGCTTCGTGAAGCAGGGGTTCACCATGCTGAAGCTCCACCAGACGGACGTGGCCTCCGTCCGCGCGGCGCGAGAGGCGGTGGGACCGAACGTCGAGCTGATGCTCGACGTGAACTGCCCGTGGACTCCGGCGGAAGCCATCGCGATGGCGCGGGCGCTCGAGCCCTACCGGCTCTTCTGGTTCGAGGAGCCCGTGTGGCCGCCAGAGGACTACACGGGGCTGGCGGAAGTGACGCGCGCCACCGCCACGCCCATCGCGCTTGGCGAGAACGAGTCCACGCTCTACGGCTTCCGCGAGATCGTCGAGCGCCGGGCGGGCAATATCCTCCAGCCCAGCATCACCAAGGTCGGCGGCATCACCGAGTTCAGGAAGATCGCGGCGCTCGCCCAGGCAGCCAATGTCCCCATCGCGCCGCACTCGTTCTACTTCGGCCCGGGCCTGGCCGCCACGCTCCACGTGGCGGCGACGTGGGGCGGACCGGTCCCCGTGGAATTCCCGACGGGCGAGCACGAGACGCCCTTTCTGGTACAGCCCATTCAAGCGCGCGACGGACGCGTCGACGTGCCCACGGGTCCGGGCCTGGGAGTCGAGGTCAACGAGGAGGCCATTCGCCTCCATCCCTACCGGGCCTCGAGCGCCAAGCCCTTCGTGCTCACCTAGACCATGGCGGAGTACACCGATCGCGAGCTGATGGTGATCGCCGCCGGCCGCGAGATCCGTGACGGAGAGCTCGTCTTCGTCGGCATGCGCTTGCCGCTCCTGGCCTTCGCCTTCGCCAAGCGCACCCAGGCCCCGGGCGTGATCGGCCTGTTCGAGAACGGCATCGTCCGAGACCAGCCGGCCCGGGAGACCCTCTTGACCATGAGCGACACGCCGAATATTCCCGGCGCGCTCTGGTCCACCGGCACGCTCGAGATCATGTCGCTCCTCCAGCAGGGGCTGGTGGATCTGGGCTTCCTCGGGGGAGCCGAGATCGACAAGTACGGAAACCTCAACACCAACTACATCGGCGATTGGCGGAAGCCGAAACTCCGCCTGCCCGGCAGCGGAGGCGGCGCCGACATCGCGAGCCTGGCCAGGCGCTTCGTGGTCATCATGCCGCAGGAGAAGCACCGCTTCAAAGAGCGCGTGGACTTCATCACCTCGCCGGGCTTCGGCGACGGCGCCCGCTGGCGCGAGCGCGTGGGACTGCCGGGCGGCGGCCCGTCGGCGGTCATCACGACACTCGGCGTCTACCGCTTCGATCCCGAAAGCCGCGAGATGCTCCTGGCCTCCTGGCATCCGGGGCAGAACATCGAATCGGTGCGGGCCGCGACGGGCTGGAGCCTGCGTCTCGCCGACGGGTCCGGCGAGACGCCGACGCCGACGGCGGCGGAGCTCGAGATCGTGCGCGCCTGCGACCCCTCGGGCTTCTGGACGCGCTAGCGCGTGGAGCCGCCGCCCGCCCGTCTCCGCTGGATCATGTGGGGCATTCCTGCCTTCATCTTCCTGTTCGCTTTTCTCCACCGGGTCGCTCCCGGCGTCGTGGCGAAGGACATCATGCGGGCCTTCGACATCGGGGGCGCCGCCATCGGCCAGCTCTCCGCCATGTACTTCTACGCTTACGCGGGCTTCATGATCCCCGCGGGACTGCTGCTCGACAGCTTCGGGGTCCGCCGCGTGTACACGGCGGGCGCCGCCGTCATGGGCCTGGGCTCGCTCGCCATGGGCTCAGCCGAAAGCCAGGCCGCCCTCTTCGGCGGACGCTTCCTCGTGGGGCTCGGCGCCGCCGTCACCTTCATCGGCTGCCTCAAGATCGCGGCGAGCTGGTTTCCCCCTTCGCAGTTCGCGACGATGTCAGCCGTCTCGGCGACGGTCGGTGTCTCGGGCGCCCTCGTCGGCACCGTGCCGCTCGCGGCGCTCGTCGTCGCGACGGGCTGGCGCAGCGCGTTTTCGATCATCGGCGTGGTGACGCTCCTGGGAGCGCTGGCGTGCCTCGTGTTCGTGCGCGACCACCCGCGCGGCCACGTGGAGGCTTCCGTGCCAGCGCCGAGTCTTCGCGCCGTGCTGCGCGGCCTGATCGAAGTCTTCCGCAACCGGCACACCTGGCCGCCATTCCTCGTCTTCTTTTTCCTGTACTCCGCGGTGCAGAATCTCCTCGTGTGGTGCGTGCCCTTTCTCCGCGACGTCTACGGACTCGACACGACGCACGCCGCGGCCTACGCCGCGGCGTCCTCCTTCGCCCTGCTCGTCTTCGCGCCGCTCCTGGGCTATCTCTCCGACCGCGTGCTCATGCGGCGCAAGGTGCCGTACGCGGTATTGACCTGGTGCCTGTGCGTCACCTGGGCGGTCCTCGTGCTGACACTGGGCGCGCTGCCCCTGTGGGGCATCGCCGTCCTTCTCTTCGTGATGGGATCGTTCGGCAGCGCGTTCGTGCTGACCTGGCCCATCGCGCGCGAGGTCAACCCGCCCCATCTGGCGGGCACCGCCGTCGCTGTCTCGAACCTGGGCGGCTTCATCGGCGCCTCGCTGACCCAGGGGCCTGTCGGCGCCGCACTCGACCACCGCTGGGCGGGCGCCATGCTCGACGGCGCTCGCGTCTACCCCCTCGACGCCTATCGCGCGGCGTTCACCGCGTGCGCGCTCTTCGCGCTGGCCGCCGCGTGCCTGAGCCTGCTCCTGCGCGAGACGCGCGGGCTGAATGTCCACCACGCGCTGACACGGAGCTCCCGAGGGAATTGACAGGTTTCGACCGATTGCCTATGCTCGCGATGCGGTTCGAGACGGCGAGCCTGCTCGGTCGGACAACGGAGAGGGTTGCCGCAGCGCGGTCCACCCGTCGGCGGCAAGGAGCGCAGGAGACCATGCTCGGGGTACCTCCTCGAAAGCATGCCTGGTCCGCGCGCCGCATGATGCTCTGCCGGGCTGCTTCCCTCGGCCTCCTGCTTCTGCCCGGCAGCCCGGTGACCAGTCAGGGCGCTGAGTCAGGGAGCCCCCACGTGGCGACGATCACTCTCACCCGCGCCGACAATGGGAACGCCGTGGCGCTTCGCGTCGGTGACCGCCTCGTCCTGCGCCTGGAGGAAAACCCCTCCACCGGCTACCGGTGGGCGCTCGAAACCCACGACGAGAACGTCGTGTCCCTGCAGCACCAGGAGTACGGGTCCTCCCCGCATGCAGCCGTCGGGGGCGGTGGTCAGCGCAGCTGGACGTTCATCGCGCAGAAGGCGGGTACGGATACCCTGCAGCTCAAGCTCTGGCGAGCCTGGGAGGGCGACAGCTCGATCACCAGGCGATTCACCGTCACCCTGCACGTGCACGCCTAGACGAGACGGAGGAGCCACACCATGCCGGCGTACAAGCTCGGGGGCCACCTGCCCGACCCCAAGGACGACGACTCTCTTCGAGGCTACTGGGACTTCGACGCGCAGCTCAAACCACATCTCGCCGCTGCCGCCGCTCCCGGGAATATCGACCTGCGACCCTATTCCTCGCCGCGTCACAACCAGGGCCAAACCGGCTCCTGCGTGGCCCAATCCGTGACCAAGGCGCTGGAGAATCTCGAGCGACAGAAGCTCTGCCGCCAGCGGGGCATCAGCCCGTCGCAGCTCGGGCCCAACGACCACAAGAGTCTCTCCGTCCTCGCGTTGTACTATCTGTGCCGCGAGAAGATGCAGCCGAGCCGGGTGAATCAAGACACGGGGACGTTCATCTGGCTCGCGTGCGACTGCCTGCGCCTCTTTGGCGTGTGCACGGCAGAGGAATGGCCCTTTGATCCGGACAAGGTCTCGGAATCGCCCCCTGTCATGGCGATGCGCGAAGCCTACGACCACAAGATCAGCGCCTACTACCGCATCAAGACGACGGGACAAGACCTGGTAGCCAGCGTCCGCGACGCGCTCCGGGCCAACTATCCGGTGGTCTACGCGACCGACGTCGGCGACAACTGGATGCACTACCGTGCGGGAGAAGTTCTTGGCCTGCCCGGCAATACGGAGGGCGGACATGCGACCCATCTGGTCGGCTGGGATCAAGCCAAGGGCGTGTTCATCGGGGAGAATTCGTGGGGCACTGGTTGGGGAGACGACGGGTACTATCTCATCGCCCCGGAGGTGATTGCCAATCCCATTTGTCAGGACTTCTGGGTCATTACCGGGAGCTGGGAAGAGGTGCACGCATGAGCCTTCGACGTTCGGCTGCCATCGCGGTACTCCTCGTCGCGGCGGCGCTCGGCGGCGTCTCGTGCACGACGAGCGACGTCAAGCCCAGCAATGGGGGTGGCGACCCGGCCGCGGTCGAGCGCTCCTGTCAAGCCTACTGTCAGCACTTGCGCACGCTGGGATGCAAAGAGGGTGCGCCGCTCGCGAGCGGGACGTCGTGCGAGACCTTCTGCGTCGACACCCAGAAGGCCGGTCACGACCTGCGGATGGCCTGCGTCCTCAAGATCCAGAGCTGCGGGGAGATACAGAGCTGCAATAAGTAAACGGCTTCACCGGGAGGTGGACCATGACGATTCGACTGGACCACACCATTGTTCCCGCGAAAGACAAGACCGCCTCAGCCAGATTCTTCGCCGACGTCTTCGGATTGACGGTCAAGCCGGGACCAAGCTACTTCGCGCAGGTCCAAGTCAACGAAGGCCTGACTTTCGACTTCTCCGACGAGCCGGAGGATTGGGGTGGACCGGGTTTCGATCCGGGCGTCGGGCGGAGCCTTCACTACGCCTTCCACGTGAGCGACGCGGAGTTCGAAGCGATATTCAACCGGGTCAAGACCAAAAAAATCCCCTATGGCAGCGAGCCGGATGATCACGAGAACGGCAAGATCAACACTCGCCGAGGGGGCCGGGGCTTCTACTTCGAGGATCCGTACGGGCACCTGCTGGAAGTCATGACCGTGGCGGAGACAGGCAGCTAGAGATCGCGGATCCGGGGCATCACGTCGCGGCTGATCCGCTCGAACGATCGCAGCATGAGCTGGTGGTCACCCACGATGTGACGCACCATGACGTAGTCGAAGCCCATGGCCCGGTAACTCCGCAGGCTCTGGACGACCGTGTCCGCGCTGCCTACGAGCAGCTGATCGAAACCCGTGCCGCGATACCCTTCGGCAAGGATGGATCCGACGACGGCGCGTGCCTCTTCGTCGGACTCGCCGACATAGATGTCGCGGCGCAGGACCGGCCGCGTCGGGCGCCCTGAGCGCGCCGCCGCTTCCCGGTACAATTCGAGCTGGCGCAGCAGGTCTTCGTTCGCGGCGTTCTGCCCCGTCAACCAGGCATCGCCCAGCCGTCCCGCGCGCTCGGCCGATGCCGGCACCGTCCCGCCGATCCAGATCTCGACGGGAACCCGGGGCAAGGGGCTGATGGTGGCGCCATCCAGCGTGTAGTAACTGCCGCGGTGGGTGACGCGCTCGCCGGAAAGAAGCGCCCGCACCATCGTCACCACCTCTTCGAGGCGGCCGACTCGGCTCCGCTCCTCCATGCCGAAGGCCTGAAATTGTTGCGGCCGACCGCCCAGGACGAACGTCACGATCAGGGCCGCTTCCGCGAAGGCGCACAGCGTGCCGATCTGCTCGGCCAGCAGGAGCGGATGGTAGAAGGGGGCGAGCAGCACCACGCCGACGGGCATCGCGCCTGTCACGCTCATCAGGCGCGCGACCGTGGGCAGCGGAGAGAATGCCGAGGCGTACTGCGGGTTGGCGGAGTGGCCGTCGCCGGTCAGGAGCGCGTCCAGACCGGCCGCCCGGGCGGCGGAAGCGACCTCCATCAGATTGCGCGCTTGTTCGACCGGCGAGTACGCGCCCATCGGCCGCTCGATGAATGCCCCCTTCGGCATCGCGGCGAGGAGGCTTCGGAACCGCTCATGCGTGGCCGGAGATGTCGGAAAGAGGAAGCGGACGGACGTGCCGAGCTTCATCTGGTCCGAAACTCTACGTCGTTCGTCGTCACGAAGCTGGCACGGGCAGCCATCCTTCCGGGCAGTACGTCACGTTCGGGTAATACGCCTCATAGCTCTGGCAGTAGTACCAATAGGCCGGGCCCTGGTAGCCATATACGTATGGATAGTATCCGTAATATGGGAAGCCGGGCCGGAAGCCGAAACGCCGGTGTCCACCTCGGTCGCCATCGTGGTGTCCGTCGAAGCCATGGTGCATGCCGCTCCCGACGGAGTGACCGCCCCCGGAGTCGTGACCGCCCATCGTCCGCGCCTGGCTCGGCCCGACCGCCGCAAGCACGATCGCCAGAGCGGCGACCACCATCGATGCCAGCTTCTTCATCCGATTCAGCCTGTTCATGGCGATGCCTCGCTTTCTCCCTTCTCACTCCTTTGGACGGCACCGCGTCACGGGAGATTCAGCCTCCCCCGGCGAGCGCCGTCCGCCTAGGCCCCGCGCATCGCCTCGAAAAAGCGGAGGAAGAGCGCCCAGCCGATACCCCAGGCGGCGTTCAGCAAGAAGCCGATGATGAAGAGGCCGGGTAGGTTCGGCGGAAGGCCGCCGACCTTCAACGGCCAGACGACAAACATGAAGACGAGCGTCAGTACGATCCCGCCCGCGACGGCCGCCGCGATCCAATAGGCGGTGCCGCTGAACCAGTGCGGCAGCGTAAGCGCGAAGAGGACACCCCAGACCCCGCCCCAGAACGAGATGGAGACGATGGTAGGGACGCCGAGAGGCTTGGTCCGCTCCATGTTGAACGGAGCCATCGGCACGATGCCGGCGGCATGCAATATCCAGAGCAGGACCTGGTGGAAGACCGGTACCGCGAGCGCGCCGGCGATGAAGGCCAGGATGAGCGGGACCAGAGCGTCCATTCCTTGTCTCCCTTGGTGAAAGCGATTTGATCTTTGATCTCAGGGCTGGCAGCCTCTAGCCTGTCAGCACGCCGTCATCCTCGACCATCGGAGGGCACATGGCAATCATTCGTATCTACAGCGGTCCCGACGGCCAGTCTCACTTCGAGGACCTCGAGCTGCGCTTCGAGGACCGCGGCGACGCATCCGCGACCGCGGAGCTGATTCCTGGCAGCGGCATCATCGTCCGGCAGTTCGATGTGCGGCGCACGAATCCGTGGCACCACGCGCCGGGCCGATACGCCGTCTTCACGCTGTCGGGCGCGGTGGACATCGAGATCGGTGACGGCACAGTGCGCCGCCTCGGCCCCGGCGACATCCTCATCGCGGAAGACCGGACGGGCCAAGGCCACGTCACGCGCGAGGTCGGGCCCGCGTCTCGCGTATCGATCTTCGTTCCGCTCGGCGGCGGCTGAGCCGGCTGCTGCCGTCAGCGCGCGATCTCTCCGACGACGCGGACGCGGGTGCGCAGGGAGTTGCCGGGCAGGTAGGCGAGCGGCAGGTCCTCCACCTCCACCACGGCCAGGGTGCTGCGATCAGCGCC
>Ga0137363_10002197_pt1 | contig 11559 bp, 9 predicted proteins | sample MadtaG_FD_104800 | JGI IMG/M metagenome (GOLD analysis project Ga0137363, IMG submission 104800) | Vadose zone soil microbial communities from Angelo Coast Range Reserve, California, USA - Mad1_115_16 metaG | ecosystem: Environmental > Terrestrial > Soil > Vadose zone | place: USA: California...
CAAGTTTTATTCAACAAAATTCCAAACGGTTGAGGTGGACAGCACGTTTTACGGCACACCTTCTGCCTCGACGGTTGAGAAGTGGTACGAGAGGACGCCGCCTGATTTTATCTTCGCCGCCAAAATTCCCCAGGTGATTACACATGACAAGGTGTTGGTGGATTGCGATTCTGAATTCGAAGAGTTTGTGAAAACAATGGATATTCTCGGTCCAAAGCTTGGTCCTATGGTGTTTCAGTTTCCGTTGTTCGACCGCTGGAAATTCCCTAAGCAAGAAAGTTTTCTCGCCGTGCTGATACCCTTTTTGAGGAAGCTGCCTACGAACCACAAATTTGTAGTCGAGATTCGCAACAAAAACTGGCTCGACGCCAGATTCGCGCACGTGCTCCGGGAATACAACGTCGCCCTGGCGCTGACTGATACATCCTTTATGCCCCGACCCTGGGAGATGAAGGAACAGTTCGATCTGGTTACAGCGGACTTCGCCTATGTTCGCTGGCTTGGAGATCGCAAAGGGATTGAGAAGCAGACCACGACGTGGGACAAGACGGTCATCGACCGCACCAGCGACTTGAAAAAGTGGGTCGAGGTATTCAAATCGCTGGTGAGCAATACGAAAGTTTTGAAAATTTTTGCTTTCAGCAACAACCACTACGCGTTATGCCGACCTCGGCATAACGCGTATAATGCCGCGTTCCGAATTATGCCGAATTGAGTCACGTCGTCTGCTCCTTTCCGCTGGATTAGCCGCCTTTGCACCACTGTCATATTTGATTGAGTCGGCATAATCCGGCGGGGAGAGAACCTGCTAGCTGCGGTGCATGAAGCCTGCGTAGGGTGCTTGGTGTCCCCACCGTAACACTTTTCCGATTCGGACTAATCAGACCCTTGCGCCTCAAATTCCTTTCTTTTCCTTAGGTCATCGCCTTTAAGCGTGTTGTATGCATCTGGGAAGTATAGTCTCAACCTTTCTAGCGCCGGATTAATGAACCTCGTCGTATATGCTGCTCGGCTAATTCGTTTTGGACGATTCGTTGCGCGAATGTCGGATAGAAGAGACGCTCTAAGAGTCTCGGCATCCCCGTTGCCCCACTCGCTTCTGACTTTCTCGGCAAGCGCCGCGGCCTCAATGGGAGAGTTAACCACTAATCCCGCACTCGGCTGATAACGTACGGCGAGCAGGTGACGATTTACAATCTGGCCGATGAGTACATAACAGACGTCCCCGACCTTCACCGTGTACCTTCCCTGAAAACTCTTTTCCATTTGCCGAGACCGTTTTCGCTCCTTTTCGTCAGGCCAATGGAGCAAACGGGGTTCATATTCATCACTGAAGTAGCTGAACATGAAGAAGTCCACGCCTACTTGATGCGATGAACCACCAGAGTCATCGTTGCCGACTTTCAGCTTCGTTGGCCTAGTGTCGTCCACGTGCTTGATCAACTCTGGCAAAGCTGAGAGGCCGCGCCGCACTAACTCGCGCATCTGCGGTGGTACTTCCGGAGAAGCAACACCAAGCACCCCACCTGAAAAGACGGGAGCCTTATCCGCAATGAATCCCTCGTATATTGCAGCGCTGTTGATGCCCGGCGATTGCGAGTCGACCTGAGTGAGGTCGTCGATGAGTTGTTCAACTGTTCTCTGGGAGGAGTCTTCCCCGGCAGCTGTGATCGGTTCCGTGAGAGTTCTCTTGCATTCTTCCTCTACGTTGGGGTGTTCACCAGTGGCCTCGGCTCGCAGCGCTTCAATCGTGCATCCTAGTTTTACTAGCGCATCGGGATATGGACGCTTTAGTGCTCTCGCCTCGTCAGGTGCGAAGGCCACCACTTGAATACGTTGTGATTTGCCCCGACGCGGAATCCGAATCTCCCAAGAGGTTCCAGCGTCGAGGACGAGCGCTATTCTCTGTTTGTAGACGGTTTGAAGTTGAAGTAGCTCGGGCTGCGCCATGAGAGCTTGCAGGCTTTCGAAGTCTTGCTCGGGTAGAACCTTTTTGACCGTACTCACGTGGGTCCACTCGAACCGTTTGCGCTCCACAATCTGACATTCTGCGGCACGATCAGAATGCACTTTTAGATAAACATATTGCTGCTCCCATGCTATGTCAAAATCCGTCGCCATAACATCGAGCAAGACCTGCGGCTTTTCTACGGATTTCTCGTGGTCCGGACTGTTGGTCTGAGCGCCCGCAGGAACAACGAGCAGCAAACCCGTGAGAACCAAATTGAGCGAGCCAAATTCGGAGATTCGCATCCGCACCACCACGAAGGGACAACTAGAGTTTACGCCTGAAACGTGCCTCAGGGCCGGTAAATGGCATTATCGCCGAGTCAATGTCGGCGGGAGCCTCACCGGTTTGAAGCCAACAGGAAGCAAGGGAAGGTGGCAAAAAACAAAACTAGGCGTCAGTGCATGCTTCTCCGCCTGCGCTGCGAGTAAAGGCAGCTTGTATGGTTTCAGAGGCTCTTCAGAAAGGCTAGCAAAGGATCGGTCGGTCGGTAACGGTCGTTTCGCGTTTTGCTGCCAGTGACTTTGGCAAGAGCCTTCTCCTTCATTGCCATGCTAGCGTGCAGATACACCTCGGTTGTTTCGATGGATTCATGCCCGAGCCAAAGAGCGATCACCGAGCGATCCACACCCTGGTGCAGCAGATCCATGGCAACGGAATGTCGCAGCACGTGCATTGAAACGTGTTTCTTTGCGAGAGTCGGGCACTTTTTCCCCGCATGATCGACGTGTTTGGCCAGGATGTGCTCGGCAGCGTCACGACTGAGTCCTCCGCCCCTGGCGCTGGAGAATAATGGGTCGGTGGGGCCACCGAGGCGTTCTCGCATCCAGTCACGTAGAGTTCGCACAACATCCTTCCGCAGCGGGGTGGAGCGCTCTTTCCGTCCTTTCCCTTTACAGCGTATCGAACCTCCGACTCCGAGGACGACATCATCACAACGAAGACCAACAAGTTCTGACACGCGGAGCCCGGTTTGTGTGGCGACGAGCAGCAAGGTGTAGTCTCTACGGCCTCCCCAGGTAGATCGATCTGGCGTAGAGAGTAGTGCGTCTATCTCGGGTTTGGTCAGGTACTCAATGGGCCTTCGGTCAAAGCGCTTGTTGGGCATGGCAAGCACACGCTGGGCCAACGCAACGTAGGACGGTTCGGTGAAGGCTACAAAGCGAAAGAAGGAGTGAATCGCGGCCAACCTCACGTTCCGGCTGCGTGGGCAGATGCCGCGCTGCGCTTCCAAATGATTCAGAAAAGTGGCGAGAAAACCGGGCTCCAAAACTTCGATCGCCAGCTTCGTAGGCGGCTTGCCAGTCTGTTGCTGTGCAAACTGTAAGAGGAGTCGGAAAGTGTCGCGATAGCTTGCGATGGTATTGGGACTGGCTTGCCTTTGATGCATCAAATGATCAGTGAAGAAGGCTTGAAGGAGTTCCGAGAACTGGAGGCATGTGCTCATGGCCTCACCCCCTTCTTTCGCGACCTAGACGGCGCGACGCCAAGCGCATGAGTTTGGGCGTCGCCGTCAGATACCAATAAGTGCTGACCGGGTCGACATGGCCAAGATAGGTAGCGAGAGCAGGCAACTGCCGCTCGACATCCGCGCCAGCATGATAGAGGTGCTCAAGGGTCCGAATGGCGAATCCGTGCCGAAAATCATGGATCCGCGGACCGCGCTGCCCAGCAGGGCTTCGCAAACCGACCCGCCGAACCAGCTTGGAGAAAGTATGTTGCACCTGCGACAGACTCAATCCTGTGCCGAGCTCCGAAACAAAGAAGCGGTTGTCTTTGCGCTGGGGAAAGATTTGGTGGCGTAGTGCGGCATAGTGCTTCAACGCATTACGAGTCGACGGATGCAGGGGAACCAGCCGGGACTTCCCGAATTTCGCGTCGCGAACGTGAATGACGCCGTTAAGGAGATCCACATCCTCGCAATCCAGTGCGAGGCATTCACCGATCCGCATGCCGGTGACTACAAGTAGTCGGAACAATGTAGCGAATGTCGTTGGCCGCAACCCGCGCCGAGAACCGAGTCTCAGAGCTGCTTTGATGAGCTTTCGGATGTCGCCGTCGCTGTACACATAGGGCGACCTTCTTATATAGCCATCAGGCAGCAATCCGCGCGGCGGAACCTCCGTTCGAGGGTCCACGCCCGCCTGATACTCGGCAAACGTACGGACGATTTGCAGCCGTTTCGCGCAAAGAGCCGGCTGCCCATGGGGAGACGCCAGGGCGAACTGAAGGGCCAAATTACGCGTGATAAACGACGCGCCTTGCTCTTCGGCGAAATCGACAAACCTATGCAAGAGCCGCCCCTGCGACTTGAGCTTAAAACCCAGCGCTCGTCGCAGAGCGAGGTAGGAGCGGAGGGATTTTCTTAGCTCGCTCATGCCTCACCTCCGGGCCAAGGCTGGGCAATGGAGCGCAGCGCGGACAAATCAACTTTGGCGTAGATGGCCGTGCTACTTTCGGACTGATGACGCAAAACCTCGGCGATCTCGGACATCGACGCTCCGTTGCGGAGCATCTGGGTAGCGAGCGAATGACGAAAAAGGTGCGCTCCTCGGTTAGGTGGGCTAATCCCAGCGCGTCGAAGGGCGCGTTGCACCACTATGTCAACAGCTGCGGAGTCGGCAAAACCCTCGTGAGGAGCCGCTGATCGAATGAAGACCTTCCGGCAGGTGCACGGAGGCCTGAGCTGCTTCAGATAATGTGCGAGAGCGCGGCCGACATCCTTCGGAAGGGGTAGTTTGTCCAGTCGTCCCCCTTTTCCCCGAACGGTTAGTTCACCCGTCTCCCAGTCGATGTCGTCCAGTCTCATATCCACGATTTCCGCGGCGCGCAGCCCAAGTCGAGCCAGCAGGAGAAGAATCACCCGATCTCGCCGGACAATAGGGTCATCTTGATTGCTTTTCCTCAAGACTAGCTTGACCTGCTGCGGCAACAAATATTTGGGTAGCCCGGAAAGATTCCAATTAGCCACTGAAGGAACGCGTGCGGCTAGATCGATGACTATTTCTCCACTCTGTTGCAGAAATCGGAGCAGGCTGCGGAGCGCTTTAGCCATACAGCGAGCGGCATGTGGGCTTACGATCCTTGCCTGACGAAGTATGCATCGAACAATGTCCTGGGCGTTCAGTTCGCTCAAAGAGAGTGGGCCATCTGCAAAGCGCTCAACAAGAAACCGCCGCGTATGGAAGAGATACTGCCGCACGGATTTCGGTCGAAGGCCTCGCTGTTCCGTCAGGTATTGCGCAAACCTGAGCTGCAGCTCGTCGAGCGCGCTCATCTTCGGTTGAAGATACGAAACTACATTCGCTTCCTGCAGACGTTTCAGCAACGACCGCAACGTCGCTGCATCTCCTCGCTCCTTGCTGTATCGCTTTGCTCGGTGGCGAATGAATCCCTGGATACGTTTCTCGGTGAAGCCTTCCATTTTTGTTCGGCGTTGCCGCATCCACAGGTCGAAGGCTCGAACGAGGTGGACTTTGTAGGCGATACAAGCCCTGGAATATCCTCGGTTGGCAAGAGAATCGGTAAAGTCGGGGATGTATGAATGCAGTGGGCCGCCTGCCTCTTTCAGCGGGACACACGGGTTCCGATCCGAATGATTTTGCATGTGAATCTTCTCCTTTTCGGTCCGAGGGACCGTCCAGAGAAGTGAGCGGGATTATGCCGACTCAATCAAGTACCGCGGCGGGACGAAGGCGGCTAATCTAACGGAAAGGGAGCGGGTGAGGTGAGGCAATTCGGCATAATTCGAAACGCGGCATTATATGCGGGGCATGGGCCAGCCACGGTAAAACTCTTTTGGAACTTGTGGAACAAGAAACAATAGAATTGTGCCTTCGAGCGCAACTTCCACCTATCCGGCCCGCCACAGGGGAGGGCGGCCACTTCGAATCGAGCGTTGTGCCGTTGCTTACATTTTTGTTGGCGACGTATGACTCGCGACACACTGCCATTTACCGCTGGCCATTTTCACCCACGTGTCGGTCCAGCGCACATTATTATCGAAAGGGCGCCCCGCGACGCTCACGCCTCGAATCGTGCTAGTGTGAGTCGGAAGCGGAATTGTCCACACGGACAGTCGCCGATGCGGTGACTGTATTGATGCCCGTAAGAGCTGACGACCCGCCATTTACCACGACAATGTCGGTCACCGTGCTTGGGACTCCATCGTGACCGGCCTTAATGGTCACGTGAAAGACGCACTGACCGGGCGTGGTCGAAATGCCGGTGTTCGCCGCCGCGCCCATGACCGAGACCAACGACACACCCGCCTGGCCCACGAGGACTTTCACATTAGACGGCGCCGCAGCGCCTGCGGAACAGTTCGTGGTCGCATCAGTGACCGCGATGTGCGCCACGGCAATTCTGTGAGGAGTGGTATCGATAAACGGAAACGCAGCACCCGACGCCAAGCCGTCGAGCATCGAGCCTACAGCGATAAATTGGCCTTCATCACCGGATGCCGAGACCTTCTCTTTGGGGATGAGCGTCGCGACTGCGAGGACTATCAGGCTAATTGCGAGATACAACGAGTACTTGTGAGCTTTCATTGGAACACCTCCTAAGAAAGAGTTTCATGCATGACAAAGGGTTTCATGGACAACCTGATTGCCCTTGGCTCTTCAAGAAGTCGCGCAACTTTTTGTTCGCGTCAGAAGCCGAATAGGACAGTCGTACTGGGGGACAACAGTGGTAGGATACTAGACTTAAGTATCTACGATTGCAATATGAAAATTGGTTCGGCGCGGCGTTGCTCTAGCCCTCACAGACCAATCCTGGGCCCCACTTCCTTGGGAGATGAACGACAGCTTCGACCTTGTTCCCTCTGATTTTACTTATCAGCGTTGGCTCACGTGGCGACGACGCAGCCAGCAGACTCTTTGCGTCTCTCTGGTAGCTCATCAAGACTGTCATTAATGTCACGCACTGTTACAATCGACGCTCACTGCCTCGAAAAGGAGTTCGAGGAAGTTTCGGAGCAAACCGTCGCGGCACTTGGACGATAAGCGCGGCGGACAAATGCCGAATGATGGCCCAGGGAACGGTAAAATCTTCATGGACATTTGGGATAAGGAAACGTAAACTGCATTCCCCTTTCTCCTACCTGCAAAATTCCACCGTGCAGGAGTTCCCGATGCCAAGCTACGATTCGTTCATGTGCCCCAATTGCGAACATCATTTCCGCGTGATCTGGCCCGAACCTGTTCCGACCCACTACCATCCTTGCAGCAAGATCAAAATGAAGTGTCCCGAGTGTAATGAAGTGACCGAACTTTACGATTTTCTTATCGACAGAATAATGCAGGCCCCTGCACCTGGTATCCCGTCAGTCGAGGTCTTGTCTATTTCGCCGCGTGACCCGAACCCCGACCCTAACGCCCGTAGCAACTACTGGCAAATGGTCTGGGCATGCCGGGAGGCGAGATACAGGGCGACGTATAGGCCCGTGAAATGACAGAGGAGCGGAAGTTCGCATCGCCGATCACCAAACTCCTTGCTCCGGACTAGCAGTCATAGGCCCTTCTCCTCCGAGAGTTACGAGATAGTTTCTTATTCTTTATTACTTGACTTCGCCAGGGACTAGCCGCAGCATTCCCCTACTTACGCAGGTCTCTTTTTCCGAACACTTATTTGTTTACACGACATTTCCGCGTAGGGCCAAGTATTCCAGCCAAATAGGGAGCGCACCGACAAGTTGCGGATAGCGTCGAAGGAGACAGGACATGATGAAGAAGTGGGCAAGCACCAATATTAATGGGTTGTTTCATCACGGGCGGTCGAGGATTCTGCTTGCGGCGCTGCTGGTTGCTCTCGCGATGGTTTACGCACCGGTAGCACGAGCCGCGGGCGTGGTCAGCAGTTGCGATGAAGCGAGCCTGCTCAGCGCCATCAGCGGTGGAGGAACGGTTACGTTCGCGTGCAGTGGGACAATTACGCTGACGGCCACCATCACAATTTCGGCGGATACGACAATCGACGGAGCCGGTCAGAACGTCACCATCAGCGGTGGCTTCGCGATGCAAGTGATTCTTGTTTCCGTTGGTACGCAACTCAAACTAAACAAAGTCACCATCGCCTATGGCTTCAGCGACTTCGGTGGCGGCATCCTCAACCTCGGAACGCTGATCGTGAGCAATAGCACGTTCTCCGGTAACTGGAGCCGCACGTATGGCGGCGGCGGCATCCTCAACGCCGTTGGAGCCATGCTCACCGTGAGCAACAGCACGTTCTCCGGCAATTACGCCAACCAAAACGGCGGCGGCGGCATCCTCAACTACGCCACGCTGACCGTGAGCAACAGCACGTTCTCCGAGAACGGCGGGCAATTGGGTGGCGGTATTTCCACATTTGGACCGCTGACCGTGAGCAACAGCACGTTCTCCGGCAATAGCGCCGAAATCTCCGGCGGCGGCCTTATCAATGGTCAGGCAGCGATAACCGTGAGCAACAGCACGTTCTCCGGTAATGGCGCCGGACGCGGCGGCAGCATCGCCAACTTTGGACCGCTGACTCTCCGAAATACCATCGTTGCAAGCAGCCCCTCGGGCGGGAACTGCGCCAATTTCGTCAGTCTCACCGACGACGGCGGAAACCTGGACACGGACGGCACTTGCGTGGGCACGATATCTCCTAATCCGCTCCTTGGACCGTTGCAGAATAACGGCGGCCCAACGCAAACCTTGGCGATCTCCATGGCCAGCCCGGCTTTCGCAGGCGGCAACCCTGTCAACTGTCCCCCGACCGACCAACGCGGCGTCCTTCGGCCTCAATTCATGGCCTGCGACATCGGCGCGTATGAATTCGATACTGCCAATTCGCTGCTGACGGCAGTACGCAACGATGTCCTCACCTTAATTCCCACGGGAAACCAACACGATCAGACGACATTGAGTGCAGTTGCATCGGCTTTGGCCTCCGCACTTAATTCGCACAACTGGCAGGGGACTGACGGCAACCACCTGAACCCCTCAGAAGGCCAGGATGTTTTTGAGCTGCTTGTGGAAGGTGTCTCAGGGCGCCTGAGGCAATTGCAGAAAGCATCTCCGCCCAGCGCGATCCCGCCGCAGACGTTGCAGACGCTTCTCAATAACGTGACGTTGGCGGGTCGCACGCTGGCGGCGGTGGCGATCAGTGATGCGGCCGGAGGTGATCCGACCAAGCTGGCACAGGCAAACGCACTCGTGGCGAAAGGCGATGCGGACGCTGCAGCGGGAAAGTCCGTGTCCGCCATTGTGGATTACGAGTTCGCCTGGGCGCTGGTACAGAGAGACGAGTAGCAGCCAACTGGCAGAAAACGAATTCACAATCGTAGGCCAATCGTGCATCGATTCGTTCCAGGATGAAAGCAGCATCTTCGATGGCACGATCCACAAAAAATCCCCTTCGCCATATTCGGTTTGTTCGGGTCCATATCGATAAGCTTCCTCGCAGCAAGAATCGTCCTAGTATTTTCCTCAGGTGATTACCTGAGTCATCTTTCAGGGATTCACCCCATCGCTTGGATTTGCAGCAAATCACTATATCAACGCGAGCGCCGTTACGTTCTCAGACGGTAACTAACGGTCTCCACGGTTCTACCGGCTAGAACGGTCCGTGGACTATGCCTCGGAGGCCCTATGCGAGTGGCACGGCTTATCCCTTTCCTCTTTTGCATTCTCACCCTCTGCCCCTGGGCTGCAGCCAGTTGCCGCCGTTAACGGAGAGCGATGTAGAGCGCCGGAGAAGAGCGGCGCTGCTGCGCCGGGGTGGGGGTGACACGTCACCCCGAAAGGGTGCTGCACAGCAACTTTGGTTGCTGTATAGGAACCATCAAGAAATCAAGAAATCAGCGGCTTACAAAATCTGCGGTGCTGTAGAGCGCCGGACGGCGCTCTTGGTTAAACTCACTCTCGCGGGCCGAGTTAGGAATACGGCTGGATTACAATAAATGACGGCGTCGGCTCCTTCGACCGAGTAGAGTTGCTTTTTGTTTGGGTCCGCATCAATCAGCTTCCGCGCAGCCAGAATCGTGGCGGCAAATAGAATGGCGAACTTTCTTTCCTCGGTCACACGGAACTCATGCATTTTGTGGAATGAAACTCAGGTAAGAAGCCAGAACCGCAGTTTACTTCTTCTTGTCCCACAAATCCGTGGCACACCGAGTTTGCGGATCGAGCAGGCGATTACGAGCCTCGCCGTGGAAATGGAAAAATCCTGGTCTACGTCCTATACGTACTGTCGAATTATATTACTTGACATTGGACTCAATTGAGAAGACTGTGCCCCCAGCGCGTCTTATCGCTGCTCAGCCGAACAACCTCCCGTAGTCCCGACGAAGGTCCGACTGAACCGGCCTCGGTTCCCAGCAACAACAAACCCTGACGGTCCGATTGGCACATGACCAAAGCCATGTCGGCAACACGTCTTCGATTCCGTAAGAATGAGAGGAGCAACAATGAAGACACTAAGGATGCCGCTGTCGCTCGTTGCAGCGTTTCTGATTGTGAGTATGTCGGCCCTCGGAAGCGCCTCGACGCAAACACTAAGTATAGAGTTTCCATTTGCTTTTAGCGTACCCATTCCTTGCGCAAACCAAGGCAACGGGGAGGTTGTCCATTTCAGTGGTACCCTCCACGAGGTAATTTCGAGCACCGTAAATGGCAACAATATCCACATCAACATTCTTTTCAACCCTCAAGGGGCTAAGGGCGTCGGCGAGACGACCGGCGATGTGTGGCAAGCGACAGGTGAGACGCGCATGGACATGACCGCGTCCGTAAGTTCGTTCCCATTCACGATTACTTTCGTGAACAATTTCAAGCTCATTAATGGAGGGGGTGGCAGCCTCCTAGTACACCAGAATCTTCATGTGACCGTCAACGCAGACGGAACAACGACAGCTTCCCAAGACAATTTCACGTTCACATGTAAATAGTCCCTCAAAGCAATACGTATCGCGGATTGCTCAGGGCGGACGAGCGGCGTACGAACAAACCATCGATCCGAACGCCAAAACAGTGTCATTCTTACAAAAAGTCTAAGGCCGAAGACCCAAGCCCCCGAGTGATCCGGTAGTAGCCCGAGCGGGCTTACTGTAAATGGGCTGGTAACGCCGAGCGTGGGAAGAGCGGCGCTGTTACGCCGGGTGTGGGGTATGACACGATCACCCCAAGTTGGGCGCTGTGGAGGCTGATTAGATGACGGCGTCGGCTCCTTCGACCGAGGAGACTTGCCGTTTCTCTGCTCGACCTCCGCAAATGAATGGATCGACTCCTGACGAAAGTCGGGAATGGTTTAAATTGGGGGCGTACTATCCTTGATCTCACGCACAATCTCGCGTGCTTGGAACTCATCCTCAGGCCGGACGAAAATTCTTTTGAACCCATCTTGCGATACATTCGTGAGAGTACCAATCCCATTCTCATGCAGCGATAGTTCGATCATCCAACCTAGTCCTTTCACTTGTTCGTACCAGGGTCGTTCTTCCGTTTTCTCGGACCAGACTTCCACACTCGCATCTTCCCGACGCCAACCCCAATTCCGGTTGTCTTGCTTGACAAGCTCGGAACCCG
>Ga0137363_10002206_pt1 | contig 11539 bp, 9 predicted proteins | sample MadtaG_FD_104800 | JGI IMG/M metagenome (GOLD analysis project Ga0137363, IMG submission 104800) | Vadose zone soil microbial communities from Angelo Coast Range Reserve, California, USA - Mad1_115_16 metaG | ecosystem: Environmental > Terrestrial > Soil > Vadose zone | place: USA: California...
CGTCCAGATGGCGATCAACGAGCAGACCAAGAAGTCCAAAGTTCTCTTCATCTCCACCAGCCAGTCCGACGAGATCAGCGCCAAGCCCGATACCAGCCCCATCACCTTCCACGAGGCGCTCAATCCCACCATTACCTCACGGGTGATGGGCACCTGGATCGCCCAGAACCTCGGAAAGAAGTGGTGGATCATCTACGCCGACTACGCCTGGGGCAAGCAGAACAACGCCGTGCTCCAGGACACGCTCCAGAAGAACGGGGGCACCCTGCTCGGGGCCACCCCGTACCCGCTCGGGAGCGCGGAGTTCTCCGCCCACCTGCCCAAGATCCAGGCGGCCAAGCCCGACGTGCTCGTGTCGGTCACCCCCGGCGCCGACAATATCGCCTACCTCAAGCAGGCGCGGAGCTTCGGCATGGACAAGACCATGAAGCTCGCCCAGCCGCTGCTATGGATCTCGTACCTGAAGGAAGGCGGGCCGGAGCTCTACGCGGACATCTACGGCTCGATCAACTGGTACTGGGAGCTGCAGGACACGATCCCGTCGGCGAAGAAATTCGTCGAGGCGTCCATGAAGAAGTTCAATATGCCGCCGGGCGACTACGGCGCGTACTCCTACTCGGGCGTGCTCGAGGTCGCGCGCGGGGTGGAGCTGGCGAAGTCCACCGACTCGGAAGCCGTCGCGAACGCGCTACGGAAGAGCCCGGTCTACGACCACTTCAAGGGCAAGGAGTGGTGGCGGGCCTGCGACAACAAGGCCATGCAGGACATGTGGATCGTCAAGGGGCGCGGCCCCGGCAAGACCAAGGGTGATTGGGGGCTCATGGACATCGTGGCCAAGGTGGCGGCGGACGAGAAGTACGACCGGACCTGCGCGGAGAAGGGGCACGTGTAGGCGCTGATGGACTTCGCGCTGGCCGCGGTCCTGCCCCAGATCTTCACGGGTCTGGTGCTGGGGATGCTCTTCGTGCTGCTCGCCATCGGCCTGTCGCTGATCTTCGGGCTCATGACGGTGGTCAACTTTTCGCACGGGGCGCTGTACATGCTGGGCGCCTACTTCACCGTGTTCTTTCTCGGCTACACGCGCAACTTCTGGGTGGCGCTGCTGCTGGCGCCGCTCATGGTCGGGGCGTTCGGGCTCCTCATCGAGCGCTTCCTCATCCGGAGGCTCTACGGCCGGAGCCCGGACGATCCACTGCTGCTGACCTTCGGACTCTCCCTCGTGCTCATCGAGACCGCCAAGATCATCTGGGGGAAGATCGGGCTCACGCTCGATCCTCCCCGGGCGCTGGGCGGCGCCGTCAACCTGGGCTTCATGGCCTTTCCCGCGTACCGCATCTTCGTCATCGCGGTCACCGTCGCCGTCCTTTTCGGTCTCTGGGCCTTCCTGACGCGCACCAATGTCGGCCTCATCATCCGCGCGGGCTCGCGGGATCCGCTGATGGTCCGCGCCCTCGGCATCGATCTCAACCGCATCTGGCTGCTCGTCTTCGGCATCGGCTGCGGCCTGGCGGGTCTCGCGGGCGCCCTCGCCGGCCCGATGCGCGGCGCCTACGCGGACATGGGCGTCACCATGGTCATCGAGTCCTTCGTGGTGGTCGTCGTCGGCGGGATGGGCAGCCTTCTCGGCGCCGTGGTGGCCGGGATCATGATGGGGCAGGTGGTGGGCATCACCACCTACTTCGCGCCCAAGCTCGCCGAGATCATGGTCTTTGTCGTGATGGCCGTGGTCCTCCTCGTCCGGCCCAGCGGGATCTTCGGCGAGGCCGGGCTCGCGGAGTGAGCGTGCCCGGCGCGGGCGCCTTGATCGCATGGGTGGGCCGCCATCCCGTGGCGGCCTTCGGCCTCTTCTTTGCCGTGTTTCCATTCCTCATGCCGTACAAGTCACTCGCCTCCCAGGTGCTGATCTTCGGGCTCTTCGCGCTCGGCTTCAACCTCCTCTACGGCTACACGGGCCTCCTGTCCTTCGGCCACGCGGCCTACTATGGCCTCGGCGCCTACGGCACAGGCATCGCCCTGGCCAAGCTCAAGATCGGCTCGCTCTGGCTCGGGCTTGCCGCGGGGCCGCTGCTCGCCGTCCTGGGCGGCGCCGCCATTGGCTTCTTTTGTCTCCGGCGGCGCGGCATCTACTTCGCCATGCTGACCCTTGCCTTCGCCCAGCTCCTGTACTTCGTCGCGTTCCACCTGGCCGACGTGACGGGCGGCGACGACGGCCTGCGGGGCATTCCGCAGCTGCCGCTCAATCTCTTCGGCTGGAAGTGGAGCCTCGAGGGCTCGCTCGCTTTCTACTACTTCACGTTCGTCCTCGTCTGGCTCGCCGTCGCCGGGCTCAAGCGCATTCTCGATTCGCCCTTCGGCACCGTGCTGCAGGCCATCCGAGAAAACGACGACCGCGCCTCCGCCTGCGGCTACGACATCAACCGCGTCAAGCACCTGTCCTTCGTCTTCTCCGCCTTCTTCGCCGGTCTGGCGGGCGGGCTGGACGCGCTGCGGCTGGCCGTGGTGCCCGTCGAGTCGCTGTACTGGGTCACCTCGGGGCAGGTGGTGATCATGACCCTCCTCGGGGGCTCAGGCACCTTCTTCGGTCCCTTCGTCGGCGCCGGCACGTACCTGGTGCTGGGTGACCGGCTGGCCGTCTTCACCGAGCGCTGGCCGCTCGTGATCGGCTTGATCTTCATGGCCTTCGTGCTCTTCCTGCCCAAGGGCATCTGGGGCACGCTGGTGGCCAAGCTCCCGGGCGGCCAGACCGCCGGGGTGAAACCGTAGCCAAGGAGGACACCATGGCCGTCAAAGTGCTCGAGCTCCATCACCACGGCATCCGCGTCAATCCCGAAGAGACGGACAAGTCGCTGGCTTTCTATCGCGACGTGCTCGGGCTCGCGCCCGACGCGGGGCGCCCGAACATTCCGGGGATTCCCGGCTACTGGATGGACTGCGGCAACGACACCCAGATCCACATCATGGGCTGCGAGGGAACGTCGCGCTACGCCAAGGGCCCGAAGCAGGACCCGACCACGCTGCACGTGGCCCTCGCCGTTGCGGACGTGCAGGAAGCGAAGCGGGAGCTCGATCGCATGGGCGTGAAGTACTGGAGCATCCAGTCCGTGGTCGGCCCCCAGCTCGAGCAGATCTTCATGGACGATCCCCACGGGAACCTGATCGAGCTGCACGAGGCCGGCACCTGCCGCTGCAAGAAGACGACGCGGAAGAGCGCGGCCGACGCCAAGCCGTCCATGGCGGGCTAGGCCGAGGGTCTCCCGGATGCGCGAGGATCTCGTCGATCGCGCCGACGCATTGACGCGCGAGAAGATAGCTCCCCGCGCGGCCAGGTACGACCGCGAGGGCAAGAATCCCGTGGAGAGTTGGTCAGACCTCCAGCGCGAGGGCTACCTCGCCTGCGCGATACCCGCGGCGTACGGGGGCATGGGGCTCGACATGGCCAGCTACATCGCCGTCATCCGGGTCGTCGCCCGAGGGTGCGCGAGCACGGCCATGACGCTCCACATGCACTCGACGGTCATGCGCTTCATCGACGCGCTCGGCACGAATGCCCAGAAGCGTCGGTACTATCCCGAGGTGGTCGAGCGCGGCAAGATGTTCGGCAGCTGGGGCAGTGAGCCCGCGGTCAGCCTCTCGCGGACTTTCACCATGGAGACGGTCGTACGTGCCGCGGACGACGGCTGGGTCGTCGACGGCGTCAAGCACTTCTGCACCATGGCCCAGGGCGCGTCCTACTACATGGTCTGGTGCGCGCTCGACGGCAGCGGCGACATGGCGAACGCGCTGCTCCTCGCCGTGGTGCCCGCCGAGAGCGCGGGGATCTCCACAGACGGCAAGTGGGACACCTTGGGCATGCGCGCGACCTTCAGCCCGTCTGTCACGCTGTCGAGCGTTCGCATTCCGAAGGACGCCATCCTGGGCCGGCCGGGCTCGGCCACGGGTGTGCGCGTGGTCGAAGGCTTCGCCCTGGGCTACGCGGCGGTCTATGTCGGCATCGCGGAGGCGGCCTTCGAGTTCACCTCCGACTACGTGAAGAAGCGGGTGGTCAAGCCCGAGAATATTCCGGTGGCCAATGATCCGGCCGTCCAGCGCCAGATCGGCGATCTCGAGGCGCGGCTCGACGTCGCGCGGTTGCTCCTCCACGACTCCGCCTCTCGCTGGGAGGGGGCCGATGTGGCTCAGCGCGGGAATCTCGCCAACCGCGCCAAGTACCTGACCACGGAGATCGGTCTCCACGTCACCTCGCAGGCGCTCCAGATCGCCGGGGGGCGTGGCGCCTACAAGGACTATCCCGTCGAGCGCGCGTTCCGCGATCTCCGCACGGCGTCGCTCATGCCGCCCACCATGGATCGCATGGTCGAAGGCATGGGGAAGATCGCCCTGGGGCTCGGCGGCGGCATGTTCCAGTTCGGGGCGGGGCAAGCGCCCGGTCCGACGACCAACTGATGCCGAAGGTCGCCTTCGTCGGGCTGGGCGCCATGGGCAGCGCCATCGCGCAGCGTCTCCTTGCCGCCGGGCATCCCGTCACCGGCTACAACCGGACGCGCGCTAAGGCGGAGGCGCTCGCGTCCCAAGGCCTCACCGTCGCCGCATCCGCCCGCGCCGCGGTGGAGGGCGCCTCCGTGGTGCTCAGCATGGTGACGGACTCCGAAGCGCTCCGCGACGTGGCCCTCCGACCCGACGGCATCCTCGCCGGCCTGGGCAAGGGCGCGGTGTGGGCCGAAATGAGCACGGTCAGCCCCACGGTCACGCGCATGCTCGGCGAACGTGTCGCGGAAAAGGGGGCGACGCTCCTCGACGCCCCGGTGTCCGGCAGCACCGTCACCATCGCGCAGGGGCAGCTGAGCTTCATCGTGGGTGGAGACCCCGCCGCCCTCGAGCGGATCCGCCCCTATCTTCTCGCGATCGGTCCCACCATTACCCACGTGGGCGCCTTGGGGCTGGCCGTGACCATGAAGATCGCCATCAACCTCAGCATCGGCGTGCAGATGCTCGCGTTCAGCGAGTCCGTGCTCGTGGCCGAGAAGTCGGGCATACCGCGCGAAAAGGCCGTGGAGGCTCTCCTCAAGAGCGTGATCGCCTCGCCCATGCTGAAGTACCGTGGCCTCTTCGTCCTCGCCATGCCGGACGAGCCGCTCTTCAACGTGACCCTGATGCAGAAGGACATGCGACTGGCCCTCGAGCAGGGGAGGGCGGTGGGCGTGCCGCTCCCCGCCGCGGGCCTCGTTCATGAGATGCTTACGGCCGCGCGCGGCCTGGGTCTCGCGGACAAGGACTTCGCGGCAGTCTTCGATGTGCTGGCCACGCTCTCCGGGCTGCGCGGGAGCGAGAAAGGAGTCCGCTGACATGGACATGCACGCAATGCTGCAGACCGCGATCCCCCTCCTGACCGCCCTCGGCCTCAAGGTGGTGGGAGCGATCATCCTGTGGATCGTCGGCCGCCAGCTCATCAATCTCGCGCGCCGGCTGGTCGTGCGCAGCCTCAAGTATCCCTTCGATCAGACGGTGGCTACCTACATCGGCACCGCGGTGTCCGTCATCCTCAACATCGCCCTCATCATCGCCATCCTCGGCTTCTTCGGCATCGAGACGACGAGCTTCGCGGCCCTCCTCGCCGGCGTGGGCATCGCCATCGGCGCGGCGTGGAGCGGTCTCCTCGCCAATCTCGCCGCCGGCGTCTTCCTCCTCATTCTCCGGCCCTTCAAGGTGGGCGACTTCATCTCGGCCGGCGGCATCCTGGGCACGGTGGACGAGATCGGGCTGTTCGTGACGAACTTCACCACGCTGGACAATGTGCGGACGTTCGTGGGTAATGCCAAGATCCTCGGGGACAACATCCAGAACTTCACCGCCCACCCCTATCGCCGCGTGGACCTCCTCGCCCAGCTCGACAATAGCGTGAATCACGCGGAGGCTATCCGGCTCCTCAAGGAACGGCTGGGCCGCATTCCCAACGTGATGGCGACACCCGCGCCGGATGTCGAGATCCTCACCTTCACCCCGCTCGGTCCGGTGCTGGCGGTCCGGCCGTACTGTCACAACGATCACTACTGGCAGGTGTATTTCGATACGAACCGCTCGATCCGCGAAGTGGGTGGCGACGCGAACTTCCCGGCGCCCCAGCAGCACGTCTTCGTTCGGAGCGGGACCTAGGCTCAGGCCCCTTCCAGCCTCTTGATCCGCTGCTCGACTTTCTCGCGCTCGGCAAGCTTGGGATCGAGCTTGGCGGCCTGACGTAGCGCCGATGCGGCGTCGGTCTTTCTCCCGAGCTTTTCATAGGTCAAGCCGAGGTGGAACTGGACGAGGCCGTTGGAGGGGGCGTGCTCCGCTGCGCGCAGGAGGATCTTCTCCGCCTCCGCGTACGCGCCCCGCCGGTAGTAGATCCAGCCCAGCGTGTCCGTCACCCATCCCAGCTGCGGGGCCAGCTGCTCCGCTTTCTCGGCGAGCGGCAGCGCTTCATCCGGCTTGTTCCTGATCTCGGCGAGGAGCCAGGCGAGGTCGTTCAGCGAGACGACGTCATTCCCATCGAGCTTCAGGGCCCGGCGGTAGCTCTCTTCCGACCGATCGTTCTGGCCGAGGAGGCCGTAAGCCTGGCCCAGGCCGCGATGCGCCTCGACGCTTTGGGGGTCCAACCTGACGGCCTTGTCGAAGGCGTCGACGGCGGCCCGGGGATTCTGCTGCGCGACCTGCATGGCCCCGACCAACACTAGCGGTCCGGCGGCCTTGGAATCGGCGCGCTCCAGACTCTGGGCGAGGGCGAGCGCATCCTGAAAGCGGCCCGACTGCGCGTACAGGTTGGCGAGGAGGAATTTCGCTTCGGTCAGGTTCGGATTCACGCCGAGGGCGGTTTCCAGAGGTTGCATGGCCTGTTCCCGCTGGCCTTTGCTCGCGAGATAGCGCCCCAGCAGGACATTCGATCCGACATGGGAGGGATTGCCCCGTAGAGCGACTCGCAGGTACTTCACCGCCTCCTCCTCCTTGCCTTGCCCGAGGAGGATGCGCGCCATGAGATAGTTCGGTTCGGCCAGCCGCGGCGCCAGCTCGAGCAGGAGCTTGAGCTCCCTCTCGGCTTCCATCAATTGACCTCGCTCGAAGTACGTGCGGGCGAGCAGCTCTCGCCCCACCACGTTCTTCGGATCGTTCTTGATCGCTTCCCGCAGCTGGTCGATCTCCTCCCGGCGGCTCTGCTCGTCCTGCTTCTCCCCCCTCAGCGCGGCCAGCTCACGCTTGGCGCGGGCGAACGAGGGATCGAGTCTGATCGCCTCCCGGTATTCGGCCTGGGCCTCTTCCTTGCGCCCGACCATGGCGTAGACACGGGCAAGATAGCCATGGATCGGTGCGGACTTGGGGCTGGTCCGAACCGCCTCCCGGAACTCGCCGAGCGCCGACCCCGCATCGCCCTTGGCGAGATACGCCTGGCCACGGACGAGCCGCGCGCCGGAAAGGTCCGGATGACGCGCGAGCAATTCCGCCGTGCGCGCGAGCGCGTCGTCGTAGCGCCCGACGCTCCCGTAGACTTCAGCGAGGGCGAGGGCGAATGCGAGCTGGCGGGGCTCGGCCTTGATGCTCGCCTCGAGTACGGGGATAGCCAGTTCCGGCCGCCCCAAGCGATCGTAGAGGGAGCGGAGGAGGAGGACGGTGGTGAGATCGCCGGGCCGCTCCTTGGCGGCGGCTTGGAGCTGGACGACCGCCTCCTCGTCGTTCCCCTCGGCCATGGCGATGCGAGCCAGGCCGAGACGAGCGGGTGCGCTTCGCGGGTCTGTCTCGAGAACCCGTTTGAAGCTGGCCACGGCCTTGCCCTTCTGGCCGTCCGCCGAGTACAGGTTCCCGAGGAGCGCGTAGAATCCCGGATCTCCCCGGCCGCCTCTGACGGCCTCTTCCACGAACGCGATGGCGTCTTTCCCGCGATTCTGCTGGACGAGCGTGGCCGCCTTCGTGCTGGTGGCGCGCAGGGAGTTGGGGTCGGCCTTGACGGCCGCGTCGAAGTCCTTGAGCGCCGACGTCACATCCTTGGTAAGAACGTGTAGGTGGCCGGCCGCCAGATAGGCGGGCACGAACGAGGGATCGACCTCGGCCGCCTTCGCAAACATCTCTTCGGCTCCCTTGAAGTTCCCGCGCTGGGCGCGAATTTGCCCCAAGAGGACGTAGGTCTCGGGCATGCGGGGCGCGAGGCGCCGCGCCGTCTCTGCGGCCGCCACGGCCTCGTCGAAACGTCCGAGAAGCACGAGGGCGCGCGCCCGCTCGAGGTGATACACGGGAGACCTGTCTGCCTGCCTGGCGATGGTGTCGAGCTTTCCCAGCGCCTCGCGCGGGCGTCCCTGGTCCGTGTACAAAGAGGCGAGCCGGAGCCGGACGAGGGGGTCATTGGCGAGCTGCCGGTCGAGCTCCTCGAACTGTTCCGACGCCTTCGCGTCTCCGGCGAGAGCGAGGGCGGTGCCGTAGAGATAGCGGGCTTGCGCATCCTGGGGAAGGCGGCGGACCACGGGACCGAGCAGGTTCACGGCGTCCACGGGCCGGTTCGCCTGGAGATAGTACTGCCCGAGCGCCAGAGAGCTTGCCAGGGTCCACGCGTGCGGATGGACCTCTTCGAGCTCCTTGATGGCCTCCGCCAGATTCCCCTGCTCGGCCATGGTAGACGCGAGCCCGACCGACGGCCGTGGATCATAGGGATGGGTCGCCTTGGCCTGTTTGTAGAACTCCTTGGCCTCGTCGAGCTTCTTCCGCTGCCGGCTGATGGTGGCCAGACCCAGCAGCGTCTTCAGCTCATCGGGCTGAACGGCCAACACCGCTCGATACGCAGCTTCGGCCCCGTCGAAATTTCCCCCGCTCAGGAGAATGTCGGCTCGAATCCGGTCTACCTCGGGATTGCTGCCGGGAGATACGGCCTGAAGAAGCGCGACCGCTTCCTGTGCCTTTCCCCGCCCCAGCAGCGACCCTGCCCGAATCGTGAGCGCCTGAGAGTTCTGGGGCTCTCGGCCGAGGATGAGCTCCACCTGCGCGTCGGCTTCGTCCCACGCGCCGAACTCGAGAAGCACTTTGCCCAGGTCGACGGCGATCGGCACGGAGTCGGGGGCCAGCTTCTGGGCCCGCGTCAGCTCGCGCCACGCGTCGAAGAACCAGGAGCGCCCCTCGTAGGCGCGCCCGAGAGCATGCAGCGCGGGAACGAACTCGGGATCGACCTGAAGCGCGTTCCGGAACTCGATGATCGCCTCGTTGTACTGCCCCTTCCGCAGGTACGTCTCGCCGCGCTCGAGCGCCTTCTGCTTCTGCGCCTCGGGACTCTGGGCGCAGGCCGTGAGCGCCAGCACGAACAGCCCGAGCATGGTGATCCGGCAAGCACGGCGAGCGATGGGGAAGCCTGAGCGCTGGCATCGCGGGGACGGTGAATCCACTGAATCAGCGTAACCCGAATGCCTCCAGATCGAGACATTGCGGCGGTCATTCAGCGCCTTGAGGGAGGCTCGGCTCTTACCTACCTGTCAGGAGTTCTTACAACCTTATTACCGATGATAATTCCGAAGGATCGAAATAGAGGGGCCGGGGACGGAAGTCTGCCCATAGTCTTGGCTCCCTGCCGCCGCGCAATGCGACGCCGACGGTCGAACACGTGAAGCTGTAGCCCAGCCCTTACATTTCGAGGAATAGATGTTGTCGATTGCCACCTAAATGGCTGTCAGACCGGCGATTCGAGAGGTGGTACGTCACTTGCTCTCATCCCACCTGACGACTGGTCTGCACAGATCGATCAAGGAGGTAGCGAGTTTGTCGATTCGGACGCTCATATCCAAGGGAACACCCGTTGCCCTGGCCGCCATGCTCTGGCTCGCGACGTCGGCGGAAGCCAGCACGAGCACCTACGTGATTCCCGGGGGAACGACGGTGGGCGGGCAGCCTGTGTCCGCCACTGCCACGTTTGTCACGTCGACGAACGATCTCCAGATCACGTTGACGAACCTCCAGAACAACCCCACCAGCGTCATTCAGAACCTCAGTGATCTGGCCTTCACACTGAGCACCGGGCAGACCGTTGGCTCGCTGCTCTCGAGCTCGGCGCTCGAGAGGACAGTCAAGGATAACGGCACCTTCACCAACGGCTCGACTGTATCGACCGGTTGGCAGCTCGAGACGTCCGGTTCCGGGCTCCGCCTCCACGTCCTCGGCACGCCCATCGGCCCTGCGCATACGCTCATCGGCGACTCCGGGGCGGGCAATCTGTACGGCAATGCGAACGGAAGCATCGCCAATGAGAACGGCCCTCACAATCCGTTCATCACCGGCACGGCGACGTTCGATATCCAGATCATCGGTCTCATCGCTTCGTCACTCGTCAACAGCGCGACCTTTTCCTTCGGGACGACGGAAGGAGCGAATGTGCCTGGTGTGCCGCGGGTGCCTGGGCCGGCTACGCTCCTCCTTTTGGGATCGGGGTTGGGGATCATCGGATTCCGCGGCTGGCGTCGTCGTCAGTAGCGGGCTCGATCGCTCCCTCGCCACACCTGGGCGCCGGAAGTATTCGGCGCCCGAAGTTTTTCAGGGCGAGGCCTTGAGCATCCTAAGCTGAAGACCCCTGGCTCGCTCCGCTCAGAAAATGGCGAGGGGATGCGCGGGCGCGCCCGTGGCCCCGACCAGGCGGAGCGGGGTGGCCGTGAACATGAACTCGTTGCGCCCTTCCTCGGCGCAGGCGCGGGCGAGCCGCTCGGGATCCGAGTTGTCGATGAGGGCCAGGCCCAGGAACGGAATGGCCAGGTGAGTGGACATGCCGAAGCCGGGGTACTGACTGGGGCGCTCGTCCATCATGTCCCACGCGATGCCTGCAATGTCCTTGGCGCGGAACCACTCGAGACAGGACAGGTGCAGGCCGGGATGGTCTGAAACGCGGGGCTTCCAGTCCGGGTTGTCCAGTCGGAACTTCTCGTCGCCGCTTCGCACCACCACCACGTCGCCCGCCTCCACCTTCACTCCGGCCCGCCGCTCCGCCTCATCCAGCTCGTGCGGAGTGACGGGGTGGCCCACCGTGACGTAGCCCTCCTTGCGCCCGGCCGCGATGTCGAGGAAGGCGCCGCGGGTGGTGATGCCGCGCTCGAAGATGGGATCGATGGGGCACCACAGCGCGCCCTCGATGGTGAGACTCTCCGCGAACGGCCGGCCGTTGTAGAGCTCACCGTCCCAGCCCACGTGGCAGAGCGCATCCACGTGGGTGATCCAGTAGCCGTGATAGACCATGTCGAAGCGGTCCAGCACCACGTCCACCCGCTCGCGCTTGGCGGGAAAGGTCATGTGATACATGTACACGGGCCGCGGGATCACGTCGCGGGCGAGGGAGACGGTGCGGCCCTTCCTGACCAGCCGCTGCGCCTGCGCCTGCTTGGCCGGCGTGATGAGGTTGACCGTGCCGAGCTGGTCGTCGTGGCCCCAGCGGCCCCAGTTGTTCAGCTCCTTGAAGTAGCCCTCGACGCGGTCACGGCTGGGCAGCGCGGCATCGGCCATGGACGGATCCTTTCGTGAATGGTTGGTCGGCTACTTCGTTGCGGCACCCGGGGAG
>Ga0137363_10002210_pt1 | contig 11528 bp, 8 predicted proteins | sample MadtaG_FD_104800 | JGI IMG/M metagenome (GOLD analysis project Ga0137363, IMG submission 104800) | Vadose zone soil microbial communities from Angelo Coast Range Reserve, California, USA - Mad1_115_16 metaG | ecosystem: Environmental > Terrestrial > Soil > Vadose zone | place: USA: California...
ACCAGCAAGTTCGGCGAGGTGTTCCAGTACAGCAATCTGATGGCGGCGGCGGCCGGCTTCATCGGCGGGAACGTCCTGTATCCGGAACGCGAGCTGGGCGCGGCGTACGACGAGGCGATGGCGGCCAACGTCTTCCGCCCGCTGGGGATGCGCTCGACGACGTTCGACTTCGCCCGCGCGCAGAAGGGGAACTACGCGCGGCCGCACGGCCCCGACGTCGACGGCAAGATGGCGCGGGGGAAGATGGACCTCAACTACGCCGTGGTGCCCGTCCGGCCGGCCGGCGGAGTGTGGACGAGCGCGCACGATCTCTCCCAGTACGTGATGCTGGAGCTTCGCGGCGGCAAGCTGCCCGACGGCACTCAACTCGTGTCGGAGGAGAACCTTCGTGCCCGCCAGGCCCCGCAGATCCTCCTCGGCGAGGACCAGAGCTACGGGATGGGGCTGGTGGAGGACCGGAGCTGGGGCGTCACCGTCGTGCACCACGGTGGGGACCTGGCCGGGTACCACAGCGACATGATCTGGCTGCCCGAACAGGGCATCGGCGCCGTGATCCTCACCAATGCCGATGAAGGTTGGCGGCTGCGCCGCCCCTTCCTGCGCCGCCTGCTGGAGGTCGTCTTCGACGGCCGTCCGGAAGCGGAAGGGGACCTCTCGGCGTCGGCCCGGGCATGGAAGGAGACCGTCGCGAAGGAGCGGGCGCGGTTGACGGTGCCCGCCGACGCGGCGGAGGCCGGCAAGCTGGCGGCGCGGTATCGGAACGCGGCGCTCGGGGACGTGGCCGTGCTGCGCGGTCCCGGCGCGGTGCTCTTCGACGTCGGCGAATGGAAGAGCGAGGTCGCCTCCCGCAAGAACGACGACGGGACCATCTCGTTCATCAGCATCGACCCGACGCTGGCCGGGTTCGAATTCGTCGTGGGGCAGCACGAGCGAAAGCGGGCGCTGATCACGCGCGACGGCCAGCACGAGTATTTCTTCGACGAGGTCGAGGGCCAGGCCGCAGTCACGAGATAGGCGAATCGTTGCCCGGGCTCCGCAAGCTGTGCGACGGGGCGGCGCTGCTCTCGCTCCCGAACCAGGAGGCGCTGGACCTCGCGGCGGCGCTCGCGGAGGACCCGCCCGAAGGTCTCCTGGACGCCGTCCCCGGCGCGCGCACCCTGCTCTTGCTCTACGACCCGGAGCAGCTGGATCCCGACCGGCTCGATCTCTCGCGCCGGTCGGAGCCACCTCCGCCGCGGCTGGTGCGGCTGCCAGCGTGCTACGACGGCGCAGACCTGGACGAAGTGGCGCGCGAGCTGGGGCTTTCGCGCGAGCAGATGATCCGCCGGCATGTGGAGGGGGAGCACGTCGTCTCCTTCCTCGGGTTCGCTCCCGGCTTCGCGTACATGACCGGCGGCTTCCCGCTCCCCCGCCTGCGGACGCCGCGCGTCAAGGTCCCCGCGCAGAGCCTGGCGATCGCCGACGGCTACACCGGGATCTACCCGGCGGAGACGCCCGGCGGGTGGCGGCTGCTCGGACGCGTCGGGGCGCGGATGTTCGATCCTTGCGCGAATCCACCCGCGCTCTTGCGTCCGGGTGACCGGGTCATCTTCGAGCCGGTCGAGCAACTCCCCGAGCTCCCCGCGCCGCGGCCGCGCCCACCACCCTCCGGGGAGCCGCTGCTGCGCGTGGTCGCCCCCGGCGCGTCGACCTCCGTGCAAGGCGGTCCGCGGTACGGCCTCCTCTCGTCGGGAGTTCCCGCGGGCGGAGCGATGGATCTGGCGGCGCTCGCCTCCGCCAATCGGGCGGTGGGAAATGCGCCCCTGGCGGCCGCGCTCGAGATCACTCTGGTGGGCCCGGAGCTTCAGGCGCTGCAGGACGTCCGCGTCGCGCTGGGAACGGAGGTGCGCCGGCTTGCCCGCGGAGAGCGTTTGCGCTCGGGGACCGTGAACCGGGGAGTCCGGGCGTATCTGGCCGTGGAAGGCGGGCTCGAGCCGCCGCTCGCGGGCGAGCCCTCGCGTCGCTTGCGCCGCGACGACCTGCTCCACCGGACTTCGCGCCCGCCGCCCAGCGGATCCCAGCCGCCCCGGCTTCCGCTGCGCTGGGGAGAGCCGCTGATCGAAGTCCGCGCGCATCGCGGCCCGCAATGGGACTTCTTCGCCAGCCCGGAAGACTTCTTCGACCGCGAGTACCGCGTGTCTCCGAGCAGCGACCGCCGCGGCCTGCGCCTGCAGGGGCCGGCGCTCGCGCTGGCACGGCGCTCGGACATTCCGCCGGAAGGAACCGCCTTGGGCGCCGTCCAGGTCCCCGGAGACGGGCTTCCCATCGTCCTCGGCCCGGACCGCCCGGTGACCGGCGGATATGCGAAGATCGCCACCGTGGTCCCCGCCGACTTTCCCCTGCTCGCCCAAGCGCGTCCGGGCACCGCGATCCGATTCCTGGAGCAGCCATGGACCTGAACGCGGACCTGGGCGAAGGGATGGACGACGGGCCGATCCTGCCGTTCCTCACCAGCGCCAACGTCGCCTGCGGCCTGCACGCCGGCGGCCCGGCGACCATGGATCGCACGGTCGCGCAGGCGCTCTCCCGCGGAGTCAGGGTCGGAGCGCATCCGGGCTATCCCGACCGGGAGAATTTCGGCAGGACGGCGATGGAGCTGCCGCTCGACGAGGTGCGCGCGCTGGTGCTGTACCAGGTCGGCGCGCTGGACGCGCTCGTCCGCGCCCACGGCGGCCGGCTCTCGCACGTCAAGGCGCACGGCGCTCTCTACAACCGGGCCGCGAAGGACGCGCCCCTGGCCCGGGCCGTCGCCGAGGCCGTGCGCGCGTACAGCGGCGACCTCGTCCTGGTCGGTCTCGCGGGTTCCTTGCAACTGACCGAGGCGCGGGCGGTGGGCTTGCGCGCGGCCGGAGAGGCATTCGCCGACCGGCGCTATCTCGCCGACGGATCGCTGATGCCGCGCTCGCAGCCCGGATCGGTCCTGCACGATGCGGAGGAAGCCGCGGACCAGGCGTTGCGCATTGCAAAGCAGGGGAGCATCGTGGCCGCGGACGGATCGCGCGTCCGGGTCGACGCCGAGACTCTCTGTCTGCACGGCGACACGCCCGGTTCGGTGGAGATTGCCCGCGCGGTCCGCCGGCGGCTCGAGTCGGCCGGGGTCCCTCTCGCGCCGCTCTGATCGGCGAACCGGGTCCCCCGAAGGGAGCATCTCAGCGCCATGATCGCCGCCTGGTACGAGAAGAAGGGAAGCGCCCGGGAAGTCCTGCGAGTGGGCGAGCTGCCGGATCCGGAGCCGGGCCCCGGCGAAGTTCGCGTGCGAATCGCGGCCTCGGCGGTCAATCCGACCGATACGAAGGCGCGCACGGGGACCAAGGGCAACGTGGCGATGCCCTTCCTTCGCGTGATCCCGCATCAAGACGGTGCCGGAACCATCGACAGCGTCGGATCGGGAGTGGCGAAGGAGCGGATCGGCCAGCGCGTGTGGCTGTACGAGGCCCAGTGGCAGAGACCCTTCGGGACGGCCGCGCAATTCACCACCGTGCCGCAAGAACGAGCGGTGCCGCTGCCGGACGCGGTCTCCTTCGAGGAAGGCGCTTGCTTGGGAATCCCCGCCATCACCGCGCACGCCTGCCTCTTCCTGGACGGAGACATCTCGGGAAAGACGGTGCTGGTCGCGGGGGGCACCGGAGCGGTGGGTTGGTACGCGGTGCAACTCGCCCGCCTGGCGGGAGCGCGGACCCTCGCCACGGTGAGCTCGCCGGAGCAAGCGGAGATGGTGCGGGGACTCGGAGTCGAGCAAGTCCTCGACCGGCGCGAGCCGGGCCTCAACCAGCGCATCCTCCGCGCGACCGAAGGCCGCGGCGTGGATCGCATCGTGGAAGTCGCGCTGGGCGCGAATCTTCCGCTGGACGGCGAGGTGCTGGCGCCAAGCGGAGTGATCGCTTCCTTCGCTTCTGACGCCGTGCCCGAGCCGACACTCCCGTTCCGCACCCTCCTCTTCAAGAACGCGACCATCCGTTTCGTCCTCGTCTATCTGGTCTCTCCGCAGGCCCACGCCGCAGCGGTTCGTGATCTGACGGGCCATCTGCAATCCGGACGGCTGCGGCACTCGATCGCGCGCCGGTTTCCCTTGGGGGAGATCGCGGCCTCCCACGAGGCGATGGAAGCGGGTCATTTGAACGGCAAGGTGATCGTCCTCCCGTAAAAAGACGGCCGGACGAGGAACCCGCCTTGCCTCTTGCCACCCCTGGGGCCGATGCCCATTTCCCGGAGGCGGGAGGGGTCATGGCATTCGAAGTCGGCTTCGACACTGTTGGAAACGCGACGCTGATCCTGCACGACGGCGCTCCGGTCCTGGCCACGGATCCATGGATTGTGGGCTCCGCGTACTTCGGCAGCTGGGGACTCGCGCACGAGATCCCCGCGGAGCAGGCGGAAGCCGTCCGGAAGGCCCGGTACATCTGGGTCTCCCACGGTCATCCCGACCACCTGAGCGGGGACTCCATGGCCCTGCTCAAGGACAAGGTGATCCTGGTTCCGGATCACCGCGGAGCGCGCGTCGCCGAGGACCTCAAGTCGCAGGGGTTCAATGTCCGGGTCATGCCGGACCGTCAATGGCTCGAGCTCACGCCGCGCGTCCGCGTGCTCTGCATCGCCGACTACAACCAGGACGCCATCCTGCTCGCCGACGTGAACGGACGTTTGGTGCTGAACCTCAATGACGCGGGCGACCGCGGATGGGGCGGGTTCGTCCGCCGGACCGTGAAGCAGTACCAGGTCTCCTTCCTGCTCAACCTGGTCGGCCGCGGCGCCGACATGATGAACTTCTTCGACGAGGACGGGCGCAGGCTGCCGCTGGCCCCCAAGACTCCTCTGGGCGCGACGCTGTCCACCCGCGCCAACTACTGGGGGGCGACGGTCGCCATCCCCTTCAGCGCCATGCACCGCTTCCAGCGGACCGACAGCGCCTGGGCCGAGCCCCACGCCTCGCAAGTGGAGGAGTACCAGGAAGGATTCGACGGAAGCCGCTGCGAGCTCTTGCCCGCGTACGTCCGCTACGACTGCTCGAGCGACCAGGTGACGCCGCTCAATCCGGCGCGCTCGCGCGGCCCGCTGCACGAGCCGCAGGAGTTCGGCGACGATTGGAGGCAGCCGCTTCTGCCGGAGGAGAAGGCGAGGCTCGCGGCGTACTTCAAGCGGTTCGAGCGCCTGCGGCGCAACGTCGACTTCCTCCGCTTCCTGGTCGGGGGCGAGGAGACGCTGATCGAGCTGCGCGGCCGGGACCTGCGCCGGGGGCTCACCTTCGAGGTCCCGCGCAACTCGCTGATGACTTCGGTCCAGTACGAGATCTTCGACGACCTCCTGATCGGCAACTTCATGAAGGTCACGCTGCACGGCGACTGGGGACCGGACCGGCTCTATCCCGACTTCAGCCCCTGGGTGGCGAAGTACGGCGACAACGGGCGCGCGCATACCCTGAAGGAGCTGCGCGAGTATCACTGGTCGTACTTCCGCCGCGATCCGGCCGAGTACCTGCGGCATCGGGTGGACGCCGGCTTCGTCCTCCCGCTCCAGGAGGCGACGGCCTCGGCGCTGCGCTCCCGGCTGGGCGCGAACTCGGCCTTCTTCCGCACCGCGAAGGACGTGTACTGGTCGGCTCGCGCGCGGCTCTTCTGATCCGGAGCTGGGATCAGACCGGCAGCTCGACGGTGAACGTGGACCCCTCTCCCGGCGCGCTGCGCACTCCGATGCTGCCTCCGTGCGCGACGACGATCTGCTTGGCGATGTAGAGGCCGAGACCGATTCCGCCGTAGCTGCGCACGGGCACGGCGCGCTCGAAACGGTCGAAGATCCGCCTTTGGTCCTCGCTGGAGATCCCGATCCCCTGGTCGTGGACGACCAACCGGGCCATCCCGTCCACCCGCTCCACCGCCACCTCCACCGGCTTCCCGGCGCCGTACTTGATGGCGTTGCCGACCAGATTGGTCAGCACCTCGTCGACGCGCAGCTTGTCCCAGCGTCCCACCACCACCTCGGCGCGGAGCGAGAGGCGGCATCCGGCGCTTCGCGCTTCCGATTCGTGCCGTTCCAGGACCTCCCGCGCCGCCGCCGCCAGGTCCATCGATTCCACATTCAACGTCAGCCGCCCCATGCTGATGCGCGAGACTTCGAGCAAGTCGTTGACCAGCATGGTCAAGCGCTCCGTCTGCCGCAGCGCGCTTTCGGCCGCGGCCTCGAGGTCCTCGGCCCCGCCCGGGCCCTTGCGCAGACGCCGGAGCATCACCTGGAGCTGCAGCCGCAGCGGCGTCAGCGGCGTGCGCAGCTCGTGCGAGGCGATGGCCAGGAACTCGTCGCGCAGGCGCACCGCATTCTCCGCGTCGGCGCGCGCCTCCCGCTCCTTCTCGAGGAGCTCGTCCCGTTCGCGGGTGCGCTCGGCAGCCTCGCGCCGCAAGGATTCGTTCTGGCGCGCGGAGGCGAGCAGGGACGCCACCTTGGCCCGCAGGACATCGGCGTCGAACGGCTTCACGATGTAGTCGACCGCGCCCTGCGTGTATCCGCTGACGACGCTGGCCTCCTCGCGCTCGGCGGCGGTGACGAAGACGATGGGGACGTTCCGGGTCCGCTCGCGCTGCCAGATGATGGCCGCCGTCTCGAATCCGCTCAGGCCCGGCATCTGCACGTCGAGCAACACGAGCGAGAAGTGACCGTCGAGGAGGTGGCGCAGCGCCTCCCGGCCGGAGCCTGCTTTCACGACCTGCTCGCCCAGTGGCTCGAGGACCGCTTCCAGCGCCACCAGGTTCGCAGGGTTGTCGTCGACGATCAGGATCCCGGACATGGCTCGAGCGCTGCGGGCGACGGCTTACGAGGATGGGACTCAGGGGTCAAGTGTCCTTCAGTGAAACCGTAGGCGACAGGGCAGCTCGCCCGGATCTAGGACGGGCGGTCCCGCAAGCGATCGGTCGCTGCCGCTTCGACCGTCCAACCCCGCAACAATACGGAGGGACGCGTGGCACGGTCGGGGCATGACAGGCGCGCCACTGGGGAGCGCGCCGGCGCGGCGGCGCTCTCGCGCGTCCACCTGCGCGCCGACTCCGTCTTCGTCGGATTGGCGCGCTGACCCGCTCCGCGGGACGGCGTCAGGGACCGGCGAGCTTTCCCCCGCGCACGAGGACGGTATCCCCGACGCTCACGGTCGTGTCCACGAACATGTCCCACCAGCGCGGCCGGCCCGAGGTGACGTTGCCGCCCAGTTCGGTGTTGTCGCCGAGCGCGAGGCGCACCACCCCCGAACCGTAGCCGTAATAGGGGATCCAGGGGTTGCGCTCGGGGACGGCGAGCTCGGGGTTGAAGCCGAGGCCGAACTCGCGGAACGCCTCGCTTCCGGCTCCGCCCGAGCGCAACGCCGCCTCCACCGCCTCGCGGCCCGAGGCGGCCTCGACGCGCGCCACCCGGCCCTTCTCGAAGTGGAGCTTGAGCCCTTCGACGGGACGCCCGTCCCACTGCGTCACCGGGTACGCGATGACGCCGTTCACCGAATCCTCTAGCGGCGCCACGCGCAGCACGCCACAGGGCAGCTCGACCTCGCGGTCGACCAGCACCTTCGCGGTGCGCGCGCGGGCCGCCGAGGCATCTCCATCCTGCAGGTTCATGGGCCGGTCGCCCACGCGGAAGCGGAGGTCGGTTCCGAGCGGCGTCCTGACGCGCACTTCGCCCTTGCGCAACGCCGCCTCGACGCGCCGCTGCGCCGCGCCGATGGCGCCGCAGTCCTCGCGCAGCACGGCACGCTGGTAGACCGCGTCGATGACGTGTTGCGGCGGAAGGGGCTGGCCGGGAATGGCGATCGCGCTGGGCTGACCGCCGCCCTCCCAGTGGAAGTGCACGGTCCGGCGGGCGCTGTTGCCTTGACGGAGCAGATCCTGCAGCGCGGCGTAGGCCGGGTGCTTGGGGGCCGCGCCGGAGAGCATCACGCCCGCGTCCACGTCGTGGAGGATGGCCCGCAGGGCTTCTCGCGCAGGCGGGATCCCGCGCTGGATGATCTGGACGTCGAACGATTGCGGCAACGGCTCGGCCAGGACGTCGAGGCAGCCCAGATCCACTCCACCTGCCTTGATCACGGCGTAGCGCAGGTACGGCACGAGCTCGCGCTGGAAGCGGTCCCCCGCGCAGAGCGAGATCACCTTTTCGCCGGGGACGAGCGCGAGATGCTGCACCACCTTGTCCGCCAGCGCCGGCCAGTCCATCGTGAGCTGCGCGATCGGAGCCGGGGGAGGTGCAGGCGCCGGCTGCCGCTCGGCGGCATCCCCGCCGAGAGACAGCATGAGGAACGCGAACACGAACACGGGTCTTGCCTTCGGGTGGACCATGGCGCCTCCGCTGCTGCGTCCGGTTGCTTACGCCGCAAGGGGAATTTTTCAAGTCTGACTCGCCGTGCATTGACTTGCACGTCGCGAGCGCGCCAAGGATGCGCCCCGGAACATCCGGATCCCGGACGACGCGCGCGTGAGTGCGGCGAACGATCCGCGTTCCGGCGAGGAACCACCATGACGACGAGGAAGCACTCGATCCTGTCCGCGGTCGGCGCCCTGCCGCTCTTGTTCGCCACCGCCATCACCGCGGACGACCGCCATGACAACGAAGAGAAGGTGAAGGCAAATCTCTCCGGCTACCACGAGGTGCCGACGCTCTCTAGCGAGGGCACCGCAACGTTCCGCGCGCGCATCGCGAACGACGATCAGTCCTTCGACTGGACCCTGACGTACTCGGGCCTGAACAACGTCCTGCAGGCCCACGTCCACTTCGGCGCGCCCGCCATCAACGGCGGGATCGTCGTCTTCCTCTGCACGAACCTCGGCAACGCCCCTGCGTCGCCGCCAGCGACCCCGGTCGCCGCCTGCCCCTCGCCCGCGGCCACCCTGAGCGGAACCGCGAGAGCGGCGGACGTGGCGGCCGGCGCCGCCGCGCAAGGGATCGCCGCCGGCGAATTCGCAAAAGTGATCGCGGCCATCCGCGCCGGAGCCACGTACGCGAACGTCCATACGACGTTGCGGCCGGGCGGCGAGATCCGCGGCCCGATCCATTCGCACTCCGACCACTGATCTCCGCAGCGGCTATCTGGACGGAAGCGACGCCGGACCACACCGGCGCCGCTCCGCCTGCCTCCCCGCACCTTCACTCTTTTGACGACCCGCAGGAATCCGATTTAGGTGGATCGTCTCGTTTGCTGGCCAGGGGGGCCAATGTTCGGACCACTCATCGCATTGATGGTCGCAGTCCCGGCTGCTCATTCAGCGCCGCAGCAGATCACTCTCGGAGCCGCGGTTCCCTTGAGCGGCGCAGAAGCCAAGAGCGGCGGTCGCATGCGCGACGGGTACGAGCTCGCCGTCGAGCTCGCCAACCGCGAAGGCGGAGTCGACATCGGCGGCTCCCGGGTGCCGGTCAAGCTGGTGATCGTCGACGATCGCAGCGACGGCCCCGCGGACCAGCGCGCGGTCGAAGAGCTGGACGGCCAGGGCGTGAACGTCGTCCTCGGCACCTTCGGCTCCTCGCTGGTGGAGAAGGGCAGCGCGACGGCGGAGAACCTCCGCGTCCCGTACGTCGCCGCCACCGGCGCCAGCAGGGGCTTGTACCAGCGGCGCTTCAAGTACCTGTTCGGACTGCAATCGCCGATCGAGCAGCTCGGCAACGCGCTGATGCGTTGGGCCGAGGAGGAGCAGCAGAACGGCAAGCTCCCGGCCCGCGCCACCGTGGCGGTCATCTGGGAAAAGACCGCGCACGGCAGGGAGTACGCCGAGGCGATCAAGGAGTTCACCACCAAGACCCCGCGACGCCGCGCGTCCTGGCAGGTGGTGATGGACGAATCGTTCGAGCTCAACAGCAAGGACTACAAGCCATTGCTGGAGCGTCTGAAGACGGTCCATGCCGACGTCGTCCTGGTGGACGCGCACCTGCCCGACTACATCACCATGCACGGGCAGTACGCGAAGATGGGCCTCTGCCACAAGGTCATCTCCTACGGCGCCCGCGGCCCCGAGAGCGAAGCGCGCGGCCAGCTCAAGTCCTCCGCCGACTATGTCCTCTCCGCCGTCTGGTGGAGCGACGAGATGTTCCAGAATCCCCAGTCGGCGCGATTCGTGAAGGCTTTCCAGGAGCGCTACAAGCGTTCACCCGATTGGTACGAGGCGCTTGCGTACGAAGGCGCCCGGGCGGCCATCGAGGCGATCCGGCGCGCGGGCAACACGGACCGCGCGGCCGTTCGCGAGTCGCTGGCGCAGCTGAAGATGGAGTCGCTGGTGCCCGGCGGGTTCCTCGCCTTCCCCGAGCAGTACGGCAACCAGGCGCAGTACCTCTTCGTCGTGCAGCAGAACCTGCCCGACGGCAGCGCGCCGGTGATCTTCCCGCGCATCGCGGCCTCGAAGGACGGCGTCGCCTCGAACCCCAGGTGCGCCGGATCGACGGTGGCCGGGAAGTAGCCGCCTCAGCGGGGCGTCTCCGCGCGCGGGCTCGGTCCATACGCCCGGTAGAACTGATTCTGGAAGACTTCGTCGGGATCGATCGCGCGCTTGAGGGCGAAAAAGTCGCCGTACCTCGGGTATGCTTGCTGGAACTGATCGCGACTCGCATGCAGCCGGTAAGGAAGGTAGTAGCGCCCGCCCGACGAGAGGCTCGCATCGATGAGCTCCCTGGTGAGCGCTTGCATCGCTGAATCCGCCTCCGCGGTCCTGGGTTGAGCGAAGAAGAAGACCAGGGCCATCATGTCGGAGTCTGCATAGCGGAGGAGCGTATCGTCATCGCGCCGGACGTCGCGAAGCGTGACGTTCAGCAGATCGGCCGCGTGCGCGGGAACGATCGCCCGGACCCTTCGGAGGAATTCTTCCACCCGCCCGCGTGGAACGAAGTACTCCTGCAGGATATCGGTCTGCTCCGGGTTGCGGTTCTCATACACGTCGACGCGGCCCTGCATCACCTGGTTGCGGTGCGTCTCGCTCCCGAAGACCCAAGGCGAGAGGTTCGTCTCCAACGACCAGCGGAGGTCCTTGCCGTACTCGCTTCCCTCCGATCCACGAAAGATCCAGCGCTCCAGCGACGCCGTCCACGGCCCAGGCTCCTCGATCCGTTCCCCCAGCGAGGCGTCCGAGGTGCGCACGAACGTCGTGAGCTCCGCTTCCTCGAGAAAACGGCGGCGGGTCACGTTCAACCGCCCGAACGCAAGGCCGACGGGACCCGAGCGGACCGCGGCATCGAGGGCGCTGACATAATCAGCGCTCGGCACCAGCTTGTGTTCGATCCGGTACCGGGCATCCGGCACCACGCGCAACTCCGCCTCGAGAATGACGCCAAACAGGCCATATCCCCCCAGGACGGCGGAAAAGATCTGCGAATTCTCGGTCCGGCTGCAACGGATGACTCGCCCATCCGCAAGCAGCAACCGAAAGGATTCGACGGAGCTGGCCACGGGCGGGCGGTCGTTCTGCCATCCATGGCAGTTGACGCTCAGCGAGCCTCCGACCGTGAATGGGCTGTCGGACTGCATGATCGAAACCGACAAGCCA
>Ga0137363_10002216_pt1 | contig 11510 bp, 5 predicted proteins | sample MadtaG_FD_104800 | JGI IMG/M metagenome (GOLD analysis project Ga0137363, IMG submission 104800) | Vadose zone soil microbial communities from Angelo Coast Range Reserve, California, USA - Mad1_115_16 metaG | ecosystem: Environmental > Terrestrial > Soil > Vadose zone | place: USA: California...
ATGTTCGGCGGCGGGAAGCACTGGTTGCAGAGGAGGCACACCTGTCCCGGCCCGCAGCCGATCGCCGGCTCGTCACACGCCTCGCCGGGATCGAGCTTGTTGTTCAGACATTTCGGCAACGGCACGGGACACTGACAATTGACGCAGGTACCGGGGCACGCGGCATCATTCGGCGGCGCGCCGTTCACGCCACCGGGATCGCATTGCTCGCCCTGGCCGACGAAGCCGTCGCCGCAGACCGGCGGACATTGACACTGATTCGCCGTGCCCGGCGCGGCGCATTGACCGGGGCACGCCGCGGCGCTCGTCCCGTCGCATTGCTCGCCGAACTCGACGACGTTGTTGCCGCAGGTGCGATTGCACTTGCAGTTGGCGAGACACGTGCCGGGACAATTGGCGTCGGCGGTGCCGTCGCACTCCTCCGATGGTTGATTCACCATGTTGTCGCCGCAGCGCTCGACCGTCGTCGACGCCGGGAACGTGATCGCGCCCGGTCCGGGCAGACCGGCCGTCTGGTTGATCGCCGTACCGGTCGTCGCCGGGATGCAGAAGGCCGATGCCAGGACCGGCGACGCGGCTCCCGGCGCGCCCGTACGCACGATCGGATCGAGGAAGCAGCGCCGGTTCTTCGCGACGCACGTCCCTTCGCCGGCGGCGCAATCGCTGTTCGTCCGACAGCCGACCTCCGGAGCGTCGGAGCACGTCTGGTCGACGGGGCCGACCGCGCACCGCGCCTCCCCTTCCGGATCGCCCGGCACCTGCCGGCAGAGCGGCACGCACGACCCGGCCGCGCCGCCGCAATCGGCGTCGGTGTCACACGGCTGCCCATCGTTGCCGCCGCCGTTGCAGGCGTTCAAGCACGACGACGGCTGCGCCTCGCCGCTGCACCAGCAGCGCTGATTCGCGAAGCCGGCGCCCGTGCATGCCTGGTTCGTCGCGAAGCTCACGCTGCCCGTCGTCAGCGGATCGAACGGAATGTCGAGGCCGCCGCCCGACACGTTCAGCGACGAGCTCGGCGGACAGTCGTTCGACGTCGGGCCGAGCGGCCCCGTGCCCTGCACGTGACACGGCGGGCTCCCCGTGATGTCGCTGCACGTGCCGGCGTCGCCGATCTGACAGTCCTGCGGGTTCGGTTTACCGCAGTCGCAGATCGGACACGGCCGCGTGACCGTGTTGCCGAGGTGCACCAGCGAGTTGAGATGCAGGTGCAGCTCCGACGCGCCGCTCGCGAGATCGTACGTCCCGGTGACGTCGGTCGCGAAGCGGTTGATGATGCAGGCGGGCACGCCGCCCGCGGAGAGCGGCAGCGGCGGTCCGAAGGTTTGGATGGTGCACGTGCCGGCGGAGCATTGGCTGTTGTCGGTGCACGAGACCGTCGGATCGCCGGAGCAGGCTGAGCCGACGTTGGCGAAATAATCGCACTCGGTGTCGGTGACACCGTCGCAGTTGGATATTTCGCCGACGATTTGCGACCCGGTCTGGATGCCGAAGTCGTGGGCGATGCCCGTCCACCCGGTGTCGAGATTCGCACCAGGCGTGACGGTGAACGTCAGCATACCGCGCGACGGACACGTGCAGGTGGCGGAGCACTCGCCGGGGCAGAGCGAATCGTCGGTGCCGTCGCAGAGCTCGCCGCCTTGTCGCACGTTGTCGCCGCAAAACTGTGCGCACGTGCAATCGCTCTGACACGAGCCAGCGCACGTTCCCGCGGCCGTACCGTCGCACTGCTCGCCCGGATCGACCTGGTTGTTCCCGCAGAACGGTCCGCACGTGCAATTGCTCTGACACGCGCTCGCCGGACACGCACCGCCCGACGCCCCGCCGTCGCACTGCTCACCACCGTTCACGATTCCGTCACCGCAGAATGCACCGCAGGTGCAATCCGCCTGGCAATGACCCGGACATGCCGCGTCGGCGGTGCCGTCGCACTGCTCACCGCTTTCCACGACGTTGTCGCCGCACGTCGCGGCGGCGCAGGTGCAGTTCGGCTGGCATTGGCCGGGACATGCCGCGTCATCGGTGCCGTCGCACTGCTCGCTCGGCTGGTTCACCTGCTGATCGCCGCAAACCGGACACTGACAATCCGCGAGGCACGCGCCGGGACACGCGGCGTCGGCGGCGCCGTCGCATTGCTCGCCGGAATCGACGACGCCGTTGCCGCACTGCGCACCGCTCTCGACGACGCGAACCGGCAGCGTGAGCGCGCCCGGACCCGGCAAGCCGGCGACGCTGTTGACCGAGCTGCTCGTCGTCGGCGCGATACAGAAGGTCGCGGCGAGCACCGCGTTCTGCGTACCCGGCGTACCGCCGCGGACGATCGGGTCGAGGAAGCAGTTGCGGAAGCCGCCGGTGCACGTCTGATTCGGCTTGCACGTACCGCAGTTCCCCGTCGGGGGCGGCTGGCAGTCGGCATCGGAAGCGCAGCCGCGGAACTTCTCGATGCTGCAGAAGGTGTCGAACGGACCTGCGTTGCAGACGCCGTCGTTGGGGTTCGGATCGGCAGTATCGGGTGAGCACACCGTGTCGTCGCATTGGTTCGGCGCTGTCGCTTGCCCAGGCCTGCCGCACGAGCCGCTCGGACATTCGGACGCCGCGACGCACGCGGCGCCGACGTTCGTGCCGCCGATGCAGCGCTTCCCACCGCACACGGCGCCGCCCGGACAATCCGCGTTGGAGTTGCACGGCTCGCCGGCCGTGGTCGCGCAGGTATCACAGAAGCAATTCGTCCCCGTGAAGCCCGGTGCCGTACATTTCGGGCCGGTCGCGAGGCTCGTGGTGCCGGTCGTCGCCGGATTGAAGACGATGTTGAGGTTGCCGATGTTCGCCGCGCGAGCCGGTTGGCAGTCGACGCTCATCGCACCGAACACCGCGTTGTCTCCCTGCACGTCGCATGGCTGACCGTTACGGACGCCGCCATTGCACGTACCGCCGCGGATACCGTCGCGCGGTGTCGGATCGTTCTGGCACACGGGACACGGCTGCTGGACGGCGACGCCGTTGTGGACGCTCGACTCGAGATGCGCGACCGCCGCGCCCTCACCCGCATGGGGTCCGGAGTCGGCGATGTTCGCCGTGCCGGTCAGCGGCGCGGTGTAACGGTTGACGACGCATACCGGAACGCCGCCCGAGGAAATCGGCAGCGGCGGACCGTAGAAGCACTCACACGACTCGCCGCCGCTACTACACGTCGACGGCGCTTCCGGATCGCAGGTCGCCAGCGTACTCGCGTCGCGATTGCCGAGGTTGTAGCAAAAACAATTCTTCACCGTTCCCGGGAACAGCACCGGACCGTTGAGCGTACACTGACCGCACGTCGCCGACGTGGTATCGATGTCGCAATTGCCGAGGCGCGCGGCGGTGAGCGGCGCCTGATCGTCGGTCACGAGATCATGCGCTTGCCCCGTCCAGCCGGTATCGAGATCGGCCCCCGGTCTGCCCACGAAGCTCAAGACGTCGGGAATCGGGTTCGGCAGCACGCATTGAGCCTGCGCGGAGCTCTGCGCATCGAGCGCGAGCAGCGACGCAAGCACGACGACGGCACCGACGAGCAGGCGCACGTCGGACGCGGCACGGCGACACGGCGGATGCATGACGGTCTCCTTCCGGCGGGTACGGCACCCGGCACTAATTCGAGGCTAGAATTGCCGGGATTTCAGTCAATGCGCCGTTGGTAGGACGACGACCCCTCGAAAGGGGGGGAACCGCCCGCGCATGGAGGTGAGGTACACAGCAGTGATAGGCGTGGGCGAAGGCGCAACGATCACCCTGCAAGTACAAGCCACCCCGCAGGTACGCTGGTGAGCCGGAGGCGATCGCGATCGACGCCAGCGATCTTCAATCCGACTTGGCTCGGTCGGTCTGAGCCACGCCGTCGCGCACGCTAAAATGAACGAGGAGATCGCCAAGCGCGGCGCAGGGTGTAACGTTCTCGTAGCATGCCGCGAAGTGTGCGCGGAGTGTCTGCGTACCAGTGTCGTCTAGAATTGGTACGTTCTCAACGATGACGCGAGTGCAATAGCGGCACGTCACGGAGAACGTCGCCCGCGCGCTCTCGTCGCGGGTTCTTGTCATATCTATATAAGGAGCAGTGTTGATGCCAGATACGATTCGAGAGAGCTAAGTCTGCGGTTCGCACGTGTCTTCGCATCCGTCGCGCACCAGAAAACGCTGTCGCGCTGCAGCACCTGCGGAGATCGTAAGCCGTGATCGGTGCCGCCACTGACACACCGTGCGCCACGGTGGCGCACTTCGGGGCGCCCGCGACACAGTCCGCATGGTCCCAGCGCTCAGAGGCCCAGCATCTTCGCCATATAATGGATCATCACCTCGTCGGCGCCGCCGCCGATCGAGATGAGGCGGGTGTCGACGAAGGCGCGGCCGGCCCTGCTCTCGCGCATGTAGCCGAAGCCGCCGTGGAGCTGGATGCACTCGTCGGCGACGTAGCGCGCCATGCGGCCGCAGAAGAGCTTCGCCATCGAGATCTCCATCGTCGCGTCCTCGTTCTTGATGCGCTTGCGGATGCAATGGTGGGTGAGCTCGCGGGCGGCGGTGATCTCGGTCAGCATCTCGACGAGCTTGAATTGCGTCACCTGCATCTTGCTGAGCGGCTTCTTGAAGACGACGCGGTTCTCGCAGTAACGCCGTGTCTCCTCCCACAGCGCTTTCGATCCCGCCGTGGAGCTCACACAGGCGATCAGACGCTCGTCCTGGAACTGCATCATCTGCTGCTGGAAGCCACGGCCGATGTCGCCGATGGTGTTCGTCACCGGCACGCGCACGTCCTCGAAAAAGAGGAGCCCCGTGTCCGACCCGAGATTCCCGATCTTGTCGAGGAGTTGGTAGGTGAAGCCGGGCGAGTCGGTCGGGACGACGATCTGCGAGAAGCCGCCGTAGCCTGCCTCGGGATCGGTGACGGCAAGGAGGCAGAGCCAGTCGGCGGTCGCGGCGTTGGTGATGTAAATCTTCGAGCCGTTGATCACCCAGTCGTCGCCGTCGCGCACGGCGCGCGTCTTGATCGACGCGACGTCGGACCCCGCGTCCGGTTCCGTCACCGCGATCGCCGCGACCATCTCGCCCTGCACCGCCGGCACGAGGTAGCGCTGTCGCAGCTCGTCGGTCCCGAACTGATGCAGCGACGGCGTCGCCATGTCGGTCTGCACGGAAATGCCCATCGTGACGCCGGCGTTGTCGCAACGGGCGATCTCCTCGAACATCACCGCCGTGTACGACCAGTCGAGGCCGGAGCCGCCCCACTTGGGGTCGTAGCGCAGGCCGAGCATCCCGAGGTCGCCCATCTTCTTGTAGAGACGCTTGTCGATGCGCCCCATCTGATCGAACTCGCGCGCGCGCGGCGCGAGCTCCTCCTGGACGAACTTCCGAACGGTCTGCCGAAAGAGCTCGTGCTCGGGCGTATTGTAGATGTCGTCGGCCATACGTCGATCCTTAGCCCGACACCGGCTCTGTACGCCAGCGCCGCGCGATACGCGGCGCGCGGCGACGACGGCCTCGTGGAGACGCCGCCGAGCGACGCTACCGAATCACGCGTCCGTCGAGTCCGATCACTTTCCGCTTCCTTTGAAGTTTACCTTTTGTGGACTCTTGAGCGCGTTGTCCGTGATCGACAGCGACGCCGTCTGCTTGCCGATCGCGCTCGGGGTAAAAGTCACCGATATTTGACACGTGCCGCCGTTCTTCGCGAGCACGCCAACGCATCCGCTGGCCGCGAACTGCGGATCGCTCGAACTGACGCCGGTGATCGTCAGATCAACTGGACTTTTGTTGGTCAAGGTGACTGTCTTCGGCAGGCTGGTTGTGCTCACTCCCTGAGACGGGAAGCTGAGGGACTTCGGCGCGATGGTGAGTTTCGGAGCCAGCCCTAAACCGGACAGCGTCAGGTTCTGAGATCCATTGTTCTCGTTGCCCGCGACGGTCAAGACCGCCGCGCGCAAGCCGAGCCCTCCCGGCGTGAACTGGATGGTCACTGCGCACTTTCCCTTGGCGGGCAACGAAGTAGTGCAAGCCGACAATGTTAGTCCGCCGCTCACAACTGCAAAGTCGCTGGCGTTCGCGCCGGAGACAGAGATGTCTTCGAGCACGATCGGGTTGGTCTTACTCAAGTTGGTCACTTTGAACGTGTGTGATTTTCCGGCCGCGCCAGCATTGCCAAAGGCGGCCTTTCCGAAATTCGCAGATGACGGCGCGACTTTGAGTGCAGCGTCGACTGGAGTGGGTGCGGTGATCGGCTTGTCGTACTCCAATACCCGGTTGTTGCTTTCATCCGCGACGTAGAGATTGTCGGCGCCATCCAGGGCGAGACCGGCTGGACCGCAGAGACCGTCGGCCGAGGGCGGGCCGTCGATATTGCAGTGGCTGGACGTAAAGCTCCCACTCTCCCCGAACACCTGGTCCGCAGTGGTGTCTGAGCTTAGAGGCGTGGTGTACTCCAGCACACGGTTATTGTCATCGGTCACGTAGAGATTGCCCAAGCTGTCAACGGCGAGTCCTGCGGGTTCGCAGATTTCTGTGGCGCTCGGTGCTCCGCCGCAGCCCGAACTCGAGAAGTCACTCCGGCCGAACACCCGATCGGCGGTGGTGTCGGTCGTCAGAGGCGTGTTGTATTCGAGCACACGATTGTTGTCGCGATCGGCTACATACACGTTGCCGAGTCCGTCCAACGCGACAGCGATTGGCCGACACAGGGTAGCAGCGGTCACTGCGCCGCATCCGGTGTCAGTGGCCAAGTCCGGTTCTCCGAACACCCGGTCGGCGGTGGTGTTGGTGCTGAGCGGCGTATTGTACTCGACCACCCGGTCGTTGCCGAAATCGGCCACGAGGACGTTGCCGGTGCTGTCCACCGCGACCGCCTCTGGCTCGCAGAGGGTGTTCGCGCTCAGACCGCAGTCGTTGGTTGAGAAGCTGTCATTCTGACCCAATACCTTGTCGGCAGTGGTATCGTTGGTAAAGGGGCCGTTGTACTCGAGCACCCGATTGTTATCCCCATCAGCCACGTAGAGATTGCCGGCGTTGTCCACCGCCACGCCGTCCGGATTGCACAAGGTATCGGCGCTCGGGCTCACGTTGCCCACGTTGCAGTCCGCGGAATAGATATCGGGCTGGCCGATGACCAGGTCGGCGGGATCGCCGTTCTCGAATGCAGACGCGTCGGCCCACGCCAGCACCCGGTTATTGAATGTGTCCGCCACATACAACCGGTTGGGATTTATGCTGGTATCGAATGCGACTCCCTGGGGACTATTCAAACTGCTTCCATCGACCAGGTTTTCAGTCGCGTGGGTGAAATCGTGTTGACCCAGCTCCAGATCGGCAGTTACGTCCGTGCTCAGGGGCGCGTCGTACTTCAACACGCGCTCGAAATCGACCACATACAAATTACCGTCGGCGTCAGCCGCGAGATCGAGAGGTTGGCATAGCGATTCTGCGCTCACTGCGCTGCAAGCTGCGGTCGTGAAAACCGTATCGGCAGTGGTGTCTTTGCTGAGTGGAGTGTCGTACTCCAACACCCGGGTGTTCCCCCTATCCGCAACGTAGAGATTCCCGGAGCTGTCCACCGCGACGCCTCTGGGATCGCACAGGCTGCTCGCAGAGATTGCGAAGGGGGAGCCGTCGCAGAACATGGTCGTGAAGTCTCCGCCCTGGCCGAACACCTTATCCGCGGTAGTGTCGGTGCTGAGCGGAGTGTTGTACTCCAACACCCGGCTGTCGTCGCCATCCGCGATATAGAGATCGCCCGCGCTGTCTACTGCTACGCTCTCGGGATCGCACAGGCTGTCGGCGGTGGTGATTGTGCCGTCGGAACCGTCGCAGAATGAGGTCGTAAAGTCTCCGCTTTGCCCGAACACTGTGTCCGCAGTGTGGTCGCTGAGCGGGCCGTCGTACTCCAGCACTCGGCTGTTGCCCCGGTCGGCGACGTAGAGATTGCCACTGCCGTCCAGGGTGACGTCTTTAGGACGACAGAGGCTGGTGGCGCTCACACCGCCGTGGTTGCAATCGCCCGAGGTAAAGCTGCCGCCTTGCCCGAACACCTGGTCGGCGGTGGTATCGGTTGTGAATGGACTGTCGAACTCGAGCACCCGGCTGTTGTCCTCATCCGCAACGTAGAGATTGCCGGCACCATCGACCGCCAGGCCGGCTGGGAATGCCACGCTGGCGGCAGTTGGGCTGTCCGGACCAAATGAGAGAAAATCTGGCGGTCCGATGACGAGATCGGCAGCGTCACCGTTCGTAAGAGAGGAAACATCGCTCCAGCCCAATACCCGCTTATTGTTGGCGTCGGCGACGTAGATCCGATTCGGCGTCACGCTGGTGTCGACGGCGAATCCCCTCGGGTTGGAAAAGCCGCGTCCGTCGATCAGATTTACACCGCGATGTGCGAAGTCGACCTGTCCCAACACTCGGTCAGCGGTCGTGTCGCCGGACGCCGCGATGCTGAGAGCAGGAGCGACACTCAGAAGAACGAGGAAGCCAGCCGGGACGATCGCGAGCCACGACCGAACGCGACGCCCGGACCCTCGAAGCCGGGTAAATAGTATGTTCAATTCACCCCCCGGCCGGGGCGCAGCGATCCTCCAATGATGCGTCAGCAGGCGCTCCGACGATGCGCCGATAGCACGGAGCCTGATGGGCTGTAAACCGTCGACCGATCACCACGCGCGGCGACCCGGACAATCGCCGTCGACGTTCGGATCGCAAATGGTATTGACACGGCGCGTGCGTTCGGCGATAAGCGGCGCACGATGTTTTCGAACGCGACCTGTTGTTGCTGTCTCTTCTCCGGGGCCTCCTTCGCCCACGGTCGCGTCGCGGTCGCCATCGGCTGACCGAAAATCCTACGCGTACCAAAGGCCCGGAGGCGCAAGCCCCCGGGCCTTTTTCGTTTTGGAGTGTGCAACGTCACGTGATCGATCGAGGGCCGATATGAAGACCGATGGTCCGGCGCGCCAGGGAGGATTCCCGATGCAGAAGGTACTCGTCGTCGCTCTCGTCTCGATGCTCACGTCGCTCGGCGGCGCGCGCTTCGCTTCCGCCGAGTCGTTGAGCCTGCTGAACGTCTCCTACGATCCCACACGCGAGCTCTGGCGCGACGTCAACGCCCATTTCATCCCCGCCTACCAGAAGAGCACGGGCACCGCGCTCGACATCAAGCAATCGCACGGCGGCTCCGGCACGCAGGCGCGCGCCGTGATCGACGGGCTCGAGGCCGACGTCGTCACGCTCGCGATGTGGCCGGACACCGACGCCATTCGTAAGGCGAAGCTGATCGACGACGGCTGGGAAAAGGAGTTCCCCCACGACTCGAGCCCGTACACGTCGACGATCGTCTTCGTCGTGCGCAAGGGGAACCCGAAGAACATCAAGGATTGGCCCGACGTCGTGAAGCCGGGGGTCGAGATCGTCACGCCCAATCCCAAAACGTCGGGGAATGGCAAGTTCAGCTTCCTCGCCGCCTGGGGCTCGGTCACCGAGCGCGGCGGCTCGGAAGCCGACGCCCTCGCCTTCGTCACCAAGCTCTACGCGCAGACGCCCGTCCTCGATCTCGGCGCGCGCGGCTCGACGACGACCTTCGTGCAGAAGAAGATCGGCGACGTGCACCTCACGTGGGAGAACGAGGCGCACCTCGAGGTCGACGAGGCGGGCGGCGCCGTCGAGATCGTCTACCCGCCGATCAGCGTCCTCGCCGAGCCGCCGGTCGCGATCGTCGACGCCAACGTGAAGCGCAAGGGCACCGCCGCCGCCGCGAAAGCGTATCTCGATTTCCTCTATACCCCCGAAGGCCAGGAGATCATCGCCAAGCACTACTTCCGGCCGATCGACGAGAAGGTCTTCGCCGCGCACGCAGCGACCTTCCCCGAGATCAAGCGCTTCCCGGTGACCGCGATCGCGCGCAGCTGGGACGACGCCTACGACAAGTACTTCGGCGACGGCAAGATCTTCGACAGCTTTTACAAACCGAAGAAGTAAGTACCCGGGTCGTAGAGACATCGAATGACGACCGACGTAAACCGCCGTGTCTTGCCGGGATTCGCACTGAGTCTCGGCTACACGATGTTCTACCTGAGCCTGCTCGTCCTGATCCCGATCAGCGCCGGTGTGGTGAAAGCGAGCACACTGTCGTTCCAGAGCTTCTGGGATGCGGTGTCCGGCGACCGCGCCGTCGCCGCGTACACGCTCACAGTCGGAGCGTCATTCGTCTCCGCGGCGGTCGACATCGTCATCGGCGTCCTCGTCGCCTGGGTGCTGGTACGCTACGAGTTCCCTTTGAAGGGCGTCTTCGACGCGCTCGTCGATCTGCCGTTCGCGCTGCCGACGGCGGTCGCCGGGCTCGTCTACTCCGATCTCTACGTCGAGAACGGCTGGCTCGGCCGCTTCCTCGTGCCGCTCGGCATCCAGGGCGCGTACTCGCGGCTCGGGATCGTGCTCGTGCTCACATTCATCGGGTTCCCGTTCGTCGTCCGCACGCTGCAGCCGGTGATCGAGAATCTCGAGACCGACATCGAAGAGGCGGCGGCGTGCCTCGGCGCCAATCGTTGGCAGACGGTCACCCGCGTCCTTCTGCCCGCGGTCTGGCCGGCGACGATCACCGCCTTCGCGCTCGCATTCGCGCGCGCGCTCGGGGAGTACGGCTCCGTCGTCTTCATCTCGGGCAACATGCCGTACCGCACGGAGATCGCGCCGGTGCTGATCGTGGCGCGCCTGGAGGAGTTCGCGTACGGCGAGGCGACCGCGATCGCGGTGGTGCTGCTGGTGATCTCGCTCGTCACCTTGTTCCTGATCAACCTTCTCGAGCGCTGGAGCACGAAGAATCATGTCTGAGCCCGCAACCACTCCGCGGAACATCACAGCTGCCCACGAGGATCCGCCGGCGGTACGGATCGCGCTCATCGCGACGGCGCTGCTGATCATGGGGGTGCTGATCGTGGTGCCGCTCGTGAACGTCTTCTATCAGGCGTTCGCCGGCGGACTCGGTGTGTATTTCGACAACCTGTTTCGTGATCCCGACACCTTGCATTCGGTCAAGCTCACCTTGATCGTCGCGCCTGCGGCAGTGGCGGCGAACATCGCCTTCGGCGTTGCCGCGGCCTGGGCGATCGCCCGCTTCAAGTTTCCCGGCCGCGCGCTCCTCACCGCGTTCATCGACTTGCCGTTCGCGGTATCGCCGGTCGTCGTCGGCCTCTTTCTGGTCCTGATCTTCGGATTGCAGGGATTCCTCGGCCCGTGGCTCCGCGCCCACGACATCAAGGTGATCTTCGCGATCCCCGGGCTGATCATCGCGACGGCGTTCGTCACCTTTCCGGTGGTCGCGCGCGAGCTGATCCCGTTGATGGAAGCGATCGGCGCCGACGAGGAAATCGCGGCCGTGAGCCTCGGCGCCCGCGGCTGGCAGATGTTTCGCCGCGTGACCTTGCCGAACATCAAGTGGGGCCTCCTCTACGGGATCATCCTCTGCAACGCGCGCGCGATGGGTGAGTTCGGTGCCGTCGCCGTCGTGTCGG
>Ga0137363_10002219_pt1 | contig 11505 bp, 12 predicted proteins | sample MadtaG_FD_104800 | JGI IMG/M metagenome (GOLD analysis project Ga0137363, IMG submission 104800) | Vadose zone soil microbial communities from Angelo Coast Range Reserve, California, USA - Mad1_115_16 metaG | ecosystem: Environmental > Terrestrial > Soil > Vadose zone | place: USA: California...
CGCGAACCACATGAGATTGAGGACAGCCAAGCCGTAAAACACGGCCGCGATCAGAATCCGCATGCGATCGCCGTCGTAGAAGGCTGCCAGTGCGTCGGCCGATACGCCGACCTGCGGCTGATGGCCGTAGACGATGTACGCGACTATGAAGCAGAGGACGGACTGGATGCCGACTGTCCGCCACAAGCGTTCCCAGAACGCGGGGGTTGTGTAGACGCTGGCGGAGGAGGTCGTGCCTGTGGATGCGCTCATGAGGATCTCCTTGTGCGCCGGTTAAACCGGCGAGGTGTAGTGAATGAAAAAGTCACACGAATGTGAAGTAGCGACCCACATCGGCCCTGAGTCATGCGGAGCCGCTCGCGAGGGCGGCGTCGAAGCGTTGACAAGGGAGCGTGCGGGCCGGGTATTCAGCCGCGTAAGAATCTCACTCCGGGACGCCGACGCCGTAAGGAGATGCGGAAGGCCCCATCCGGTGCGCCGATATCGCGAGGTGCAACGGAGTCCCGCGCGGTCACAGACCCCGAGCACCGTACGGAAGCACCTCGCGCGGGAACCGGGAGATCCCAGGTCTGCCCAGGGCCGCAGTTGCCCTGGGACGCATCGGGAAGTCTAAGGACGTACGCCGATGACGAACGGACCTGGGAAGTCGGACAGACCTACTGTACCGGAGAAGTCCCCGAACAACGCCGGGCAACCGGCAACGGAGGGGATGGAGGGAAGGGGTCTGGCCAAAGGGAACCTGCCCCAGCAAAACGCGTCCCGGACACCGAGCCGGGAAGACGCGCGCAGTGCGCTGGAGCGGGTACGTCAAGCAGCAGCAAAGGATAAGAAGTTGCGGTTCACGGCGCTTCTGCACCACATCTACAACCCAGAAACGCTGCGCAGGGCTTATATCGACAAGAGCGATGGGCGGAAACCGGCGCTGACGATTTTTCGGTTCCGAGTCGGCTGGTATTGGCATCGCTCGCTGTCGCGGCAGAGCCAGAACGGCCGCGTCCTCTGGGATCGCATGCGGCGTCTCCTCACTCGCTGGCTGCCTTTGCCTTCTGTCTATCATCCCTATCCTCTGCGCCGCACGGGCGTTGTCACCTGAGGCAAGAGCCGGATGCGGGAAATCCGCTCGTCCGGATCCGTGGAGGGGGTCATGAGTAATCGTGATCCCTACTCCGACTCGAACTGAATCGGATGCGACGCGAGGCATTACAGCAGAACAGAATATACGCGGTTTTCGTCCAATGAGTGCCGCGATGTCGGCTTGTCGGAATTGGAAGCTATGTCCGTGCTTGCTGGCCCTCGATCGAGGGTGGGTGACGAGCTACTCTGACGTAACCAGATTAGGTAAGGGCTGCGACCATCCGCACAAAGCCGGTTTGACGCTTCCACGGACAGTGCTCCCTCGACTCGACGCTCCCCCTGGTTGCACAATCAGACGTGGAAAACTATATGAAGCAGAACAAATACGACGACCCCGCCTTTTTCGCCAGGTACAGCGAGATGGCGCGTTCAGTTGGTGGCTTACAGACCGCAGCGGAATGGCCCGCTTTCCGTGGGTTGATGCCGGACCTCCGCGATAAACGAGTGCTCGATCTTGGGTGCGGCTTCGGATGGCACTGCCGATATGCATGCGAGCAGGGCGCTCGATCCGTCGTTGGAGTGGATCTTTCTGAGAAGATGCTGCAGCGGGCGAGGGCAGAAACGGACGATTTGCGAATCGCGTATAGGCGATGTGCAATCGAAGACATCGACTTCGCCGACGGTCAATTCGACGTTGTGATTAGTTCGCTGGCGCTCCACTATGTCAGCGACTTCCATGTTGTGTGTCGAAATGTTTCTCGGTGGCTCATACTGGGTAGCATGTTTGTGTTGTCAGTTGAACATCCGGTGTTTACCGCAATCGCGGCCCAGCAGTGGTGCCTTGGTCCAACAGGTGAGCGATTGCATTGGCCTATTGACGGTTACCAACAGGAAGGCCTACGCCACGCCAAATGGATGACCGACGACGTGATCAAATATCATCGAACTACAAGTACATACGTCAATACGCTAATCGACTCAGGGTTCTGCATCACCAAGCTTCTGGAGCCGGCACCGACGCCCGAGATGCTTGTCAAGTGGCCGGAATCGAAAGACGAGTGCCGACGCCCAATGTTTGCACTGATCTCTGCGGTCAAGGGCAGTCCGGACACCTCCGCAAAGTTAGACATCCGCAACCAGAACCTTAAACTTGGCGAATGACGGGCAAACCGCAAGTATTCCCGGCGTTCCGAAAACCTTCGCAGAGTTACGTCTGTAAATCATTGATTCTGTGAATGCGGGTGTGGGCGACAGACCGCACTGAAAACATGTTTTCGGAAAGCTGCTCTCAGACTGGCGCGGCAGAATTGCGTTGACAAGGATAATGCTAGGGAATACTGTCGGCGGACACTGGCCGTTGCTACGGGCGCAAGCCCTATATTCCAGGTTGCCCACTCGACAGAACGCCGTATCCCCTTACCATCCGCGAACCTCGAGTGAGCGACGAGGAACGACCGTCCAACATATTGCGCCGCGCGGCCTGCTAGTGAGCCACGGAGGACACAATGATGAAGAAACGGATAGCGGGTCTGCTTGTGTTCGTGTTGGCAGTGATGTTTGCACCGGCGGCTCTTCCCCAAATGGAATCGACGCCGATCGTGTACACCTATGTAAGCCAGTTCCAAATCCCGCGGGCGAATTGGGCGGCATATTCGGAGGACACCGAGAAGTCGTTCGTTCCAGTTGTGGAGAAGTCGTTAGCCGACGGGACAATCCTTAGCTGGTCCACCTTTGAGCAAGTCGTACACACAGCCGACGGATATACGCACGGCGCGGCGTGGTCATCCAACAGCATCGCGGGGCTCATGAAGGTGCTCGACGAAGTTCGCAAGAACGGTCCGCGGCCCGGACAAATCGCGGCCACCAAGCACGAAGACTTGTTGATGCAAACGAGTATGTACCACGGCGGTAGCGGCGAAGAAGCGTACCTACGCGTGGTCTGCTCAATGGCGAAGGCCGATAAGCCGGAAGGTTACACCGCGATGTTCAAGAAGTTCCTAGTGCCGACGTTTGAGGAACAGCTCAAAAAGGGCGTGGCTACGTACTACGGCGTCGACGAGCAGTACGTAAACACTTCGGCGCCCTCGACGCGCTGCGTCGTCATCACCTACCCCAACGCCGAAAGCATGGACAAGTGGGCGACAGCCATCAACACGACAATGGGTAAGTGGAGTCCGGCGGAACGCTCAGAATTTGCCGGTGCCACTGTGCCCGACAGCCGGCGTGACATCTTGGCGCGGATAACGCACTCCGGCCATAAATAGTTGATTCTTCATTGGTAGTGTGAACGGGAAGATATAACGAGTGAGCTAAAAACCCCACGCAAAATGGACCAGCGAACACCTCGATAAAAAGGATACTTAACAGCGGCACTTTCGACGGGCGGAAAATAGTAGTTTTTCGCTCATACAGCTCGCACAAAACCGTCAGGCAAAGCGCGTCCGATGATAACTTCCGGTTTGCCAGCCGGGGGGTTATCGCGGCCCGACCAAGTGGCGGATCCAAGGATGCGGTGCAGGCCCGGCGGACAGCGACGCCGACGTACGTAGAGGCTGCTTTGAACGCATAACCCACCGCTCGGTCCGAGTCTTGCCAGCTCGGGCACGGCGCAGATCCAACTATTCGAGGGACCGCGCAATCACCGCGGTGATGTCATCCTGCTGTTCGCTACCGCTGCTGAATTGCTGGACCGCCCCGACAACTGCTTGGAGAAGGGGTCCCACCGAAAGCTGAGAATGCCTCCCAAGAGTATCCAGCAAATGGGACTCGCCAAACTCTTCTCCATCCGCGTTCGTGGCCTCAGTGATGCCATCTGTGTAGAGGACCAGCGTGTCACCTGGACAGAGCCGCACTTCTGCAATCTCGCATCGCCAGTCTTCAAACAATCCCATCACGGTGCAGGTAGAGCGCAGCCACTCCACCTTCGGTGCCTCCGAAACGTGTGCTTGCGAGCTTTTGCAGGCGCGCTGGAGGAGCGGGGGGAGATGTCCACAATTGGCGTAGCGGAGCTTGCGGCTTGAGTCGTCGTAATCCGCAAAGAATACGGTGGCGTAACTGGCCTCGTCGGTGCTTTCGTAGAACAAGCGGTTGACCGAGGCGAGCAGTTGCGGCAGGTCGTCGACCGCCATCGCATATTGGCTGCGCAAGTTGGCTTGCAGATTGGCCATCAGCAGGGCACCCGACACCCCTTTTCCCGCAATGTCCGCCAGCACCAGCGCCAAGCGGCCGGGGCGAAGCTCTAGAAAGTCGTAGTAGTCCCCACCCACCTTCCGAGCCTTGAGGCAGGCGCCTGTGTATTCGAGGGTCTTCATCGCCGGCCGTTTCTGCGGAAAGAGTCTCGCTTGCACCTGACAGGCAAATTCCATTTCCTGCGCGATGCGCCGATCTGCCTCCATTCGCTCTGCCATTTTTTCTGCGAGACGTATGTTCTCCAAAGCGATACCCGCGTGGGCCGCTACCGAATCGAGCAAACGTTTGTCTTCGCCGGAATAAGGTTCCTCGGAAAGTCGTTGCCCAAGAACGAGCATGCCAATGAGGTTGTTCTCACGGCCCAGGATCGGCACCAGGCATTCCGGCGTAAGGGGTCCCAGATCGCCGGCCGGTTCGGGACCCTGCGGGACATCCCACGCTTTTCCGCGCTGCGCGATCTCCTGGAGCAGCGGCAGCGTGGCTGGAATTGCGTCCAAGTCTCTGGGAATGAAGACTGCGCCAAAGCGGAAAGGGAACTGCGGCCGAGGCAGAGGGGCTAAAATCGTGTCGAACTCCCGTACCCCCAGTCGGCCTTCCGCAACCAGGTTTCTATCTCCGGTTTCCAGGTTACACGCAAGCGATTTCGGATGCAGCGCTCCTGCTATCTGAATCTCCAGCAACTTCGCGAGCTCGTGGCGGTCCGTCACCGTGCGTGTTTTTTCCGCCAGGCCATGCAGGATCACACGCGCGTCGTACGCGCTGCGGAAAAAGGCTCGGTCAATCCGCTCGGTTCCCCGCCTGACCAAGGGCTCCGATGTCCAGACAAGGACAATTCCAAAGACTGCGCTCAGAGCCATCCCGAGGTTCGTATCCGCGCGGATCAGTAGCGAGAAAACGTGAGTGAACAGGGCGATGGCGGAAGCCGCAACCACGAACATCAAAACGACGAAGCCCCTCTGCACCAGAACGTACCGCGCGCTGCGTCGCAGCAGCACCGGAAGTTCCATCACACGGTGTTTCACCACTGCATAAGCGAACGAGAGTGGATACAGGAACATCACCAGTACGAGCAAGGTATCGAGCCAAAAAGAGGGGTGATATGCGAAGAAATCCACAGCCACGCGCTCGAGCACTATCGGCAGAATGCCGGCCGCGGTGCCCCACAGAATCACCCTGGATTTGCGCCGCGCTTCTGGAGGTACGGTGGCCCTGAATGAATTTTGAGCCAGCGAGATGCCGCCTAGAGCAAGAAAGGCGTAGGTCACGGAAAAGCGAATGAGCTCAGCGTTACGGTTGCCTACCAGGTTGGCCAACAGTCGCGGAATTCTTGGATCCCCGGTCGGCAACCCGGGAACGGCGATACAGAGCCCTAACAAAAGCCCCGCCCACTTCAACCACCGGAATCGGAGATCCAGTGGCGACTGCACCGGGAATACCGCGAAAAAGAAATAGAAGAGCGGACTCAGCAAACCCAAAAACCCTGCGCGAAAAGCCAGCGCAAGTGCGCGGAGTACGGGAGGGATGGAAATGGGATTGAGAAAACTCGGGGCGCCGATGAAGGCGCAGAACAGCAATGCCAGAAGCCATGCACTACGCTCCTCGAGCCTCAGAAACAGGACGGAGAATCCCACCAGAAGGAAGGGAATGGGGAATAACCCCATGACTTGCAGGGCGGACGACCTGGCAAGGCCCTCGGACCTTCTAGCCGATGCAGACCGAAAAACGCCATGCAAGGTGAGTGGCTTTGGCTCAGCGGCGCGCTCTACAGTTAATTCCACTGGGTCGCCTGGCCGGCCAACGAGATAGGCTTCATCGGAAGCAATGTCGGTGTCCAGCACTCGCCTATTCACGCCAACAATGCGGTCGCCAGATCGCAGCCCGGCACGTTCCGCAGGACTTCCTGCCTCAATATCTTCAACTGATTGCGAGTGGGTTTTCTCATCATACTGCGGGCTATGAACTTTATTGAAGCCGAGCTCTACCCGCGGACCCGAACGCACGGAGTACATCCACACGGAACCGTAAGCGATCGCAACGGCCGCCAACAGAGTTGCCAATATTGCCAGAAATGGTTTACGGAACGACGCTCGCCCAAGCATCATTCTAAGTGTCGACATCGCGGGCACCGGATCTTTACTTGTTCGTGCGAGTTTGGGTGGTGCACTGGCATGGTCCGACCAAATCTTATACGCAGCGGCATGAGTTTGGGAAAAGGCCGCCCAGATTCTACTGCCCCGGTCGTCGGCTACGGAGATGTGGTCCGATTTGTCACCTTGACGATTGCGGCCGGTTGACGGGCAAAGCTTCCCTAATCCAGTAAGGGAAGGATTGCCGACGATACGCTCACTGGCGATCTCGCCGCCAAAGACTACGCCCTCCGGAGGAGTAACGTAACCCTTGCATCGCAAGAGCTTTCGTCTCTCCTGAACTTGGAAAATCCGACTTGGCAAGACGACATCACTCAAACACTTGACTAGTATATTGCTATATGGCAATATAGCCGTATGGCAATTAATGAGCTGGACCCTCTCAGCTTGGCCTTCGGAGCGCTCGCGGACCCTACGCGACGCGCGATCCTCGCTCGCCTGGCGTCGGGAGACGCGGACGTGTCGGAGCTCATGAAGCCGTTTGACCTGAGCCAACCGACGATCTCCAAGCACCTTAATGTGCTTGAGCGCGCGGGCCTCGTTATTCGCGGCCGGGATGCGCAGCGGCGTCCGCGCACGCTCGTCGCGGTTCCGCTCAAGGATATCGCCGACTGGATGGAGCCGTTTCGCCACTTCTGGGAGGAGAAATTTGCCGGGTTGGATGGGTACCTGAAAGAGATGCAAAAGAAGAAGGCGCAAAAGAAGGGGAATCACCGTGGACGCACGAAGCGATAGGGAGATCACCGATGAAGAATGCCGGAACGTTTAAAGTCACCACACCTACCGACCGCGAGATTTTGCTGACGCGAACCTTCGATGCGCCGCGTGGAGCCGTCTTCGAAGCCTGGACCAAAGCCGAGCACGTCAAGCATTGGTGGGACCCGAGCGGCGTCCCCCTCTCCGTTTGCGAAATCGACCTTCGGCCAAACGGAGTATTCCGATGGGTCAATAGCGCCCACGGTGCGGAACATACATTTGCAGGCACCTATCGCGAAATCACGCCTCCTGAACGGCTTGTGTTCACGGTGAAGATATTTCCGTCGCGCCCCGATCCGTTAACAACTCTGCTCTTCAGCGAGGACGGAAGCAGGACGAAGCTCACGATGAAGATTGAGTGCAACTCAATTGAGGATCGCGACGCGTTGCTCCGGATGCGTATTGATGTCGGCACGGGTCGAACTCTGGAAAACCTTGCCGAATATCTCGACCGCGTCGATCTAGCAAACCTTCGGTCGGCCTAACAGGAGAGACAGAGTGAAGCAACGAAACAGGCGGACCCATGCAAGAAATAACGGCAATAGAAGCGAAAGAAAGAGCCCCTGGGATTGGACAGTCGCCGGCGGCTTTTGCCTCTAAGGGAACAGTGCTCTCGAAGGATGGAACGCCCATCGCATTCACTCGAGTCGGCGACGGACCACCTGTGATCCTGGTCGATGGGGCGCTCTGCTACCGAGCGATGGGTGAGAGCGGGCAACTGGCTGCACTCCTGGCGCCATACTTCACCGTGTTCACCTACGACCGTCGAGGTCGAGGCGGAAGTGGTGATACGGTGCCCTATGCCGTGGAGCGCGAGATAGAAGACATTGCTGCGCTATTGAGCGAAGCGGGCGGGGCGGCGTTCCTCTGGGGCATGTCCTCGGGCGCAGTTCTTGCGCTTGAGGCAGCAAATCGCCTCGGTGGGATCAAGAAGCTGGCGTTGTACGAGGCACCATTCATCGTGGACGACAGCCGTTCCACAACAGAGCGCGATTGGGCCAGGATCGCCCAGGCGGTTGCGGCAAATCGGCGCAGCGAGGCGGTCAAGCTCTTCCTGAATTTGGTCGGTGTTCCTGCCTTCTTTATCGCCGTGATGCCGCTGATGCCTATGTGGTCGAAGCTTAAAGCCATCGCGCATACGCTGCCCTACGATGGCGCGATAGTAGGAGACAACCAGCGAGGCAAGCCGCTGCCGACCGAACATTGGGCATCCGTCACAGTACCGGCACTCGTCGTGGATGGTGGGAAAAGCTCTGCGTGGATGCGTCACGGGAACCGGTCGCTGGCAAGCGTATTGCCGAACGGGCGGTACCAAACGCTCGAGGGGCAGACGCACATGCTGAGACCGAAAGCGCATGTCCCCATATTGGTGGAGTTCTTCAAACAAAAGGAGGAATGAGTATGAAGATAGTGGTAATCCCTTTCTGCTCTCGACAATCTCGCATCTCTCGGCGCTCGCCTTCCTGCTCGTCGTTGCCAAAGAAATGCACCCGCCCATACTCTCAAGGCACGCGTTGATCTGGAGCCTGCTCGCTTGCATCGCCGGGGGTCTGGGACTTGCAGTTCTTTATTGATCACTACCAAAGCGGACGAATGGATTTAGCATCGCCAGTTGTCGCCGTTCTTTCGGTGGGGATACCGGCAGTTTGCCACAATAGTCCGAGAGGGTTCGCCGTAGAAGAGCCGAGCCGCGCGTCAAGTCGTCTTTGCGTTCGCGGGAGGAGCCAGGGCGACGGCAGCCTCGGTGGTGAGCAGGAGGAAAGTGAACGTCTCCTGCAGATACAAGCGGACGGCGGCATCGGTATGGCTGAGATAACCGATGGAGACGTCCTGGCCGATGTGAAGGTCGAAATCGCCGCCACGAGTGGTCAGCACGAAAGCGCCAGCGATGGCGGGCGCCCATATGATTTGATCGTTGACCAGCCGCTTGACGTGCTCCAGGACAGGGTATCCGTGATCTCTGGTCTCGGCGAGTGCGGTGTAAGCGTCGGCACTGAGCAGCACCGAGTAGGGGCCGTTGACGCCGACGAGACGCAACTGGCTTAAGCTTTGGGCAATGGCATCGGGATAGGCGCGGACGTCGTCAGGAAGCGTCATGATCGGATTGCTGGTTCCCTGACGGATACCGCCAAAGCCGGCGGCGGCATAGCCCTCGAATATGGCGCCGTCCTCGGCAAAGGCGATCTTTCGTGCGGCGTCCTTCGCCGGTTGCCAGTCGGAGTCGTTCGCGCCCCGATCGACGTCGTCGATCGCCTGGCGCTCCAGCTCGAACGGAACACGCAGCTCGACCAGCGCCTTCACCTCGCGCTGTCTTGCAACGATGCCCTCCCCTGGAGCCGCTATCGTCCTCAGGTGGCCGGTACCGATAGCAGAGAGGCTGGCACCGCCCGGGCCCTTAACGTCGACGATGCGCCGTCCGGCAAGATAGCGCTTGAGCGTGCGCGATGTTTCCTCTTCGATCTGAGCCCACGCGGAATCGGAAATGGGGGCAAGTTCGCGATGAAGATTATTCATGTCGGATGTCTCCTTTAAGGGAACCGATGCCGAGCGAACCCTCGCTCGCGGATGGGATGGATGGAGAAGGTTGGGCCGGCGCCAGTGCGGCAGGTCGATCCGCAACCGCAGACTGTTCTTCGTTAGTTTGGTCTTCGGTCACGTTCTCTAGAAACGTCGCCGATGGCACGAAGAACAGATTTCCGGTGACGGCGCGACTGAAGTCGAGCAGCCGATCGTAGTTGCCGGGCGGCCGGCCGATGAACATGTTCTCGAGCATCTGCTCGATGGTGCGTGGCGAACGGCTGTAGCCGATGAAATAAGTGCCAAATTCACCGTGCGCAGCCCGGCCGAAAGGCATGTTGTCGCGCAGGATCTTGATCTCTTGTCCGTTCTCAACGATGGTAGTGAGCGCGCTGTGCGCTGACGTTGGCTTGACGAAATCGTCCAATTCGACGTCGGACAGCTTGGTGCGGCCGATGATGCGTTCTTGCGCTTCGATGGAGAGGCCATTCCAGGCCTTAAGATCGTGGAGATATTTCTGCACGATGACGTAGCTGCCGCCGGCGAACGCGGCGTCCTCGTCGCCGATGAGCACGGCATCGATCGCCGCCTCGCCTCTGGGATTCTCCGTCCCATCGACGAAACCGATGAGATCGCGGTCGTCGAAATAGCGGAAGCCGTGCACTTCGTCCACAGGCGAAACGGCATTCCCAATACGCGCCATACACTGAGTGGCAAGCTCGAAGCAAAGATCCATGCGCTTGGCGCGGATGTGGAAGAGCAAGTCGCCTGGCGTAGAGACCGCGTGCCGCGCTCCGGCGCGAATCTCGCGGAACGGGTGCAGTCCTGCTGGCCGTGGCGGGCCAAAGAGGCGGTCCCACGCGTCGGACCCGAACGCCATGACGCAGGAGAGACCCGCTTCAAGATCGCGAAATTCCACCGCGCGCACCAGTGCGGCGATGTCCCCGCAGAACGAGCGCAGAATAGCGCGATTCTCAGAGCCCGGGTTGAGCGTCGTGACCAGGAAGATCGCGGCGCGAGTAAGCGGCGCGGCTACTGCCTGCGCGAGAGCAGGCGATCTACCTGCCGCTTCAGGCGCGCTCATCGGATCGGTCTCCATCAGGTGTCGCCCCTAGTGGCATGCGCGGATTTTGCTTTCCGAAGTGCTACGCTTGTGTCGCGTGTGAAAGTTCGCCTTGCAAGCTTACCATCGGCTGCCAAACCTACCCGCGTGACTTTATGGTCACCAAAGCCAGGCCTCATATATGTCGACTATTGCTCTTAATCGTTTCCAATGGATATGTGTACCGGCATACTCTGCGATTTGGTTTCGCGTTTACGCGCGAGGGCAAGAATGAGCTGGCTAATCCTTCAAACAACTCAACCAACGGAGTCTTCAACTTCGATGGGTCGGCATCTGGCGACGCGATGGCAGATCTCTTGCTGGGTAAAGCGTTCAGCTATTCCGAAACTGCGCTGGATCCCTACGCGCATTATCGCTGGATCAATTTTGAACCTTACGTCGAAGACCAGTGGAAGGTACGTCGGAATCTCACTCTCACACTGGGCCTGCGCTATACGTACTATCAGCCCGAATACGAGCAGCACAATTTCTTCGCCAGCTTCAACCCTGCCACTTGGGCGGCAAGTCAGGCGCCTAGGCCGAAGTTCCAGGTAAGTACAGACAGTATTCTGCTGATTCGCTGAGAGATAGTTCAAGATTTAGTTTCCAGCTCCTGGCAACAAATTCAGCAACTCATAGGCCTTCGCCTGCAGGGGCGTCGGCGGCGGTACTTGTTGAAACGTGGGACCGGACGGATCCGTTTTCAGACTGTAGGTCACG
>Ga0137363_10002226_pt1 | contig 11490 bp, 7 predicted proteins | sample MadtaG_FD_104800 | JGI IMG/M metagenome (GOLD analysis project Ga0137363, IMG submission 104800) | Vadose zone soil microbial communities from Angelo Coast Range Reserve, California, USA - Mad1_115_16 metaG | ecosystem: Environmental > Terrestrial > Soil > Vadose zone | place: USA: California...
ACCACGGGAATGGGACTGTATTTGAGCAACTGGTGAGCCTGCTGCAGGCCGTTCAGTGACGCCTCCAATAGCTTCCACTCACCAGACCTGGCTGCCATCAACACCAGCATTACGTTCGCGCCGGCTGAGAAGTTCGCCGCATCGTTGTTAATCACAATAGCGCGGAACTGTTTCTGGCCCTCCTCGACTGCGTAGTGGAGCATTTCAATGATGCCCTCGTCGATAGTGTTCATCTTGGTATGGAACTCAACACAGGCCACGCCGTCACCAAGGTCGATCAATGCCCCCGATCCATTGTCACGTATCACCTTGTTAGCTGCCCTGGCGGCCGCGAGCGAAATAGCACCCTCGGGTTCAGGAACAGGTTTATACGCGTTCGTATGAAAATCGAAGTACGCGCGCTTTCCTGGAATACCTGTATAGAATGTACCCTGTCCTGCGCTTTTTACACGAGTTACCAGCTCGGGCACTGCTCCGGAATCGCCACGAGCTTGTAGCACTTTCTGCAAGACATCGGGATGTTGCAGGAGTGTATCCCACACTTCAAAGCTGCCCGCGTCGAAATTGAAGCCCCAGCGCATGGCCTCGTCAACGTCAACGATGCTCCCGGCGATCTCTGGAGTAATTTTGGCAGCATACACCAGTGAATCCGCCGTCGTTTCCCGCGCTAGTTGCCCGGCGCGGTCATCCGCTGCCAGCACAGTAAGCGTGCGCTGTAGGGGGTCATCGATGTTGCGTGCGGCGCCAATCGACGGGAAACGCACCTTCTGCTGCGGTTCGTATTCCAGCGTCTTGAGATTCAGCTCCAGGATTGTCGATTCGCCGCCTGCATTCTTGACGCGCTTATAGAAACCCTGCCCGCTCTTCTCGCCCAGCCAGCCACGGCGAATTATCTCGCGTATCACCTCCGGTACGCGGAATGTTTCGCGCTCTGCATCGCCGGGCGCATTCTCATAAAGGTTGTCGGCAACGTGTACTGTTGTATCCAACCCTGACAGATCAGCGGTACGAAAGACGGCGGACCTGGGACGCCCCATACTCGGCCCCAGGATAGTGTCTACCTCACTGACGCTGTAGCCCTCGTTTAGCGCGCGATGGAGCGTTGACAGGAAGCCATAAATACCTATACGGTTGGCAATGAAGTTCGGCGTGTCTTTACACAGCACAACGCCCTTGCCAAGCACCTCGGTCGAGAACTGTTGCATGAACTGCATCAATTCTGGGGCGGTGTCAACGCATGGAACCAGTTCGAGCAGGCGCATATAGCGCACCGGGTTGAAGAAGTGGGTAATTAAGAAGTTACGCCGGAAAGCTTCACTGCGCCCCTCTATGAGCATGTGAGCAGGCAGTCCTGAAGTATTCGAAGTAATGATCGTGCCAGGATTCAACACCCGCTCCATCTTCTCATAAAGCGGGCGCTTGATATCTAACCGCTCTACTACGGCCTCGATGATCCAATCAACCTGGCCAAGCTCAGCCAGGTCATCCTCGACGTTGCCGGCCGTGATCAGCCTGGCAGCTTTCTTGCTGTAGAATGCGGCGGGTCGCGCATTAACGGCCTTCTCCAGGCCTATACGCGCCACTTTATCGCGGTCTGCGCCTGCGTCCGGCGGCACGATATCAAGCAGCAGGCTGGGAATGCCAACGTTGGCGAGATGGGCGGCAATTGCTGCCCCCATCACGCCGGCGCCGAGCACAGCAGCCTTACGAATCTGGTACGACATGGCTACGACATCCTTTCGATGATCGTTGCCAGGCCCTGACCCCCACCTATGCAGAGCGTGGCAATACCAAACGTCTTGTCATGGGTCTGCAAATCGTTGATCAGCGTGGCGATGATGCGCGCACCGCTGCAACCCAGTGGATGACCAAGGGCAATCGCGCCGCCGTGCGGGTTGAGTTTCTCTTCATCGATCCCCATAGCCTTGACTACGGAGAGAGACTGGGCGGCAAATGCTTCGTTAAGTTCGATGATATCGATATCGCCCAGTTGCATACCGGCACGCTGCAGGACTTTCTTCATCGCGGGCACAGGGCCAATGCCCATGATATCGGGTCGCACACCCGCCACGGCCATCGTCAGCACTTTCGCCAGCGGTGTGATGCCCAGGTCACGCGCTTTCTCCGCCGACATCAGCACAACAGCGGCAGCGCCGTCATTCAGCGGGCTGGAGTTGCCAGCGGTGACTGTCCCGCCCTTAGTAAAGGCTGGTTCAAGCGCAGCCAGCTTCTCCATCGAGGTATCGCGGCGCGGACCCTCGTCGATTTCCATCAAGCTGCCGTTGGGTAGTGGAACCGGCACGATTTCGCGCGCGAAAACGCCGCTTTCAGTGGCTGCGATAGCACGCCTGTGGCTGCGCAGCGCGAAAGCATCCTGCTCCACGCGGCCGATGTTATATTCACGCGCAAGATTCTCCGCGGTTAAGCCCATAGGGATATAGCTCCAGTAGCCGTACTCCAGCTCGATTGGAGGATAAGGCGAATCCACTTTCTCGCCCTCGCGAGGCTTGACAAGGCGCGGGTTGAAGCTGGGGTTAAAGCCGCCCATCGGTACCCGCGACATATTCTCAACCCCGCCAGCCACAAAGGCATCGCCCAGGCCTAGCATGATATTCTGGGCGGCCATGTTCACAGCCTGCAAGCTCGAGGCACAGAAGCGATTGACTGTGACGCCGCCCGCGGTCTCCGGTATGCCCGCGAGCGCTCCAACCAGACGAGCCAGGTTCATACCCTGCTCGCCTTCAGGGAAGGCACAGCCGATAATTACATCTTCAATCAGGGAACGGTCCAAATTTGGCACGCGCTCTAAGGCGCTCTTCACTGCAATAGCGGCAAGGTCATCGGAGCGCACGTCTTTGAGCACGCCTTTGTTGGCACGCCCGATAGGAGTGCGTACCGCGCTAACAATAACTGCTTCTGCCATGTATTAATTCTCCTTTACAGGGGATATCCCTGTTTCTCAACTACGATAGCGGCCACTTCGCGCTGCAACGTCACGCCGTTCACCAGGTAGTCACCAACATAGGTGCGCACACGGGTGAGTTCCTTCTCCACGCCGTCTTCGTCCATGTTGGTCATAATCATCTGATCGAGGTTTGAGCGCATCCGCGAAAAGGCTAGCCACGTCGCCAGTTGTGCCAGCTTCACATGGGTTGCGCTGTTTGCATCCCCCCGGCGTACAGCTTGCGTGGCGCGAGCCAGCGCGCTATCGACAGCGTACAGGTCGATCAACAAGTTGGCCAGGTACTCGATGAACTCTTCCTCCTGCTCAAGCGCCTGCATGTACTTCATAGCAATGCGCATGGCCGCGTAGATTGTCGCATCCTTGGCACGCTCCAGGGCATTAACGGCCTCGCGCAATTCAGCCGGAATGGCTTCGCCGGCAAAATCAGGCGCCTGGCCCGACTTGACACGCGCCTCGATCGAGGGGATGCGTGCCATCAGGTCAATCTTGCCCGCCATGACGCGGCGGAACAAGGTGCCGGAGGCAACTATGCGGTTAATCTCATTCGTGCCCTCGTAGATACGCTGGATACGCGCATCGCGATAGGCCTTCTCGATAGGATACTCTTGCATGAAGCCATACCCACCGAAGATTTGTACGCCCTCGTCGGCGGCGAACGCCATTACCTCGCTGCCCTGCACCTTGGCGATGGAAGCTTCGACGGCGTACTCTTCAATAGCTTTAAAAGCGGCCTCGGTATTGTCGCCAGCGCTGCGCCGCGCCTGTTCGATATTGGCGGCGGTGCGGAAGACCTCGCTCTCGGCAGCATAGGTTGCAGCAGCTATGCGTGCCAGCTTCTCTTTAATCAAGCCAAACTCATGCAGGAATTTGCCAAAGGCTTTGCGCTCCGTGGTATAGGCAGCAGCCAGGTCTAGTGCGCCACGTGCTCCACCCACGGCACCTGCACCCAGCTTCAAACGCCCGATATTGAGGATGTTGAAGGCGATCTTGTAGCCTTTGTGAATCTCTCCCAGTAGATTCTCTACCGGAACCCTGGCATTCTCAAAGTAGACCTGGCGCGTAGAAGAGCCTTTGATACCCATCTTGCGCTCTTCAGCACCCGTCGAGATACCCGGCCAGGTGGTTTCGACGATGAAGGCTGAAGGCCTCTCATTGCCGATTCGCGCAAACACGATCATCACGTCCGCGAAGCCAGCATTCGAGATCCACTGCTTCGTGCCGTTCAAGATGTAATACTTGCCATCTTCCGCAAGCTCCGCACGGGTAGATAAGCCCATTGCGTCGGAGCCGACGCCCGGCTCGGTCAGCGCATAGGCGGCGATCCATTCGCCCGAAGCCAGCTTCGGCAAATAATGTTGCTTCTGTGCCTCAGTCCCATAGAAGACGATAGGCAGCGTCCCAATCGTCGTGTGCGCCCCAAAAGCTGTGCTAAATGAGCCCTCTCGCAACTCTGACGCTACCAGTGAGCTGGTCAACAGACCCAGCTCCGCGCCGCCATACTCCTCCGGCACATCCATACTTAACAGACCCTGCTCGCCCGCCTTCTTCAACAGGCCCGGCATCAGGCCAGGCTCCTGGTGATCGATAGCCTCTACATGCGGCAGGATTTCGCGCCGCAAAAATGTTGCAGCGGACTCTGCAATCCAGCGCTGCTCCTCGTCGCGCTGCTCAAACGTAAAAATCTTATCGGCGCTCTCACTCACCGGTGTCGTGAGGAAGGCTGTACCGGCCTCCGTCGGTTTCATAGTTGTTGACATGTAAAATGCTTTCTCCTCTCCGGGCAACCACGAGGGCACCCACTTTCAACATTTAAACGTGGTGATCATCATTACCGCTTGATTGTCTCTCGCAACTCTCTTTTCAACACTTTGCCGATGAGCGACTTTGGTAGACTCTCACGGAATACCACTATTTTGGGTACTTTGTACGGGGTCAAATTCTTCTTGCTATATGCAAGTATATCCTCGCGAGTCTCTTCTGATGGCTCAAATCCGGGCTTCAAGACGATGACGGCAGCTACTGTCTCGCCGCGATACTCGTCAGGAACTCCTATCACCGCTGCCTCCTCCACGGCGGGATGCTGGTACAAGACTTCTTCAACTTCACGCGGATAGACGTTAAAACCACTGGCGATAATCATGTCCTTGACACGATCCACGATGTAAAAGTAGCCGTCCTTGTCCATTTTCCCAATATCGCCTGTACGCATCCAGCCGTTCTTGAAGATTGCAGCCGTCTCTTCCGGGCGATTCCAGTAGCCCTGCATGATATTCGGGCCTTTCACTACAATCTCACCCTCCTCACCGGCTGGCAAGAGCGAACCTGTCTCCTGATCCATGATCGCCGCTTCCACTCCCGGCAATGGCAGGCCAACACTGCCCTCGCGAAAGTCCCCATTCAGCGGATTGCAATGTGTCACCGGCGCCGCCTCGCTCAGTCCGTATCCCTCAACCAGCTTGCCACCGGTCATCTTCTCGAAGTTTATGCGCACCTGGGCGGGTAAGGCAGAAGCGCCACTGATACAGTACTTGATCGAGCGCAAGGCCTCGGCGTGCTTGCCCACCTCGCGCATAATCGCCACGTACATCGTGGGAATACCTGGCAATTGCGTTGGATGGTAACGCCCAATGGTCTTGATTACTTCCTTCGCCCTGAATTGTGGCAAAAGTACCATCGTCGCAGCAGCCAGAATCGAGAGATTCATGCCGGCGGTCAGGCCATACGCATGGAAGAACGGAGCCACGCACAGTGTCACTTCTTCAGCATCACGTGCATTGGGAATCCAGCTCCGCGTCTGCAGCGCATTAGCCAGCAGGTTACGGTGCGTTAGCATTGCACCCTTAGAAAGTCCTGTCGTCCCTCCTGTATACTGAAGCACGGCCAGGTCAGCGCCAGATGCCTGCACTGGCAGGTTGAACACCTCTATTCCACCCTTTGTGTGGGACTCCAGCATGGCACTCATGGTGTGCAGCATCTCGTCCTGGTGTAGTTCCTTCTCGGTCAGCTGAGGCTCCGGGTGCCTGGCACGCACCTGGGTCAGGGGGTAGAGCCTTTGTAACATCGGTGGTAGAAAATCGGCGGGACTGGTTAGAATGATCTGCTCCAACGCGGTATTCGTACGCACTGCACGTACAACCGGGTAGAACATGTCGAGCATCACGATAAAACGCGCTCCAGAATCGGCCAGTTGATGTTGCATCTCCCGTTCAGTGTAGAGCGGATTCGTTGGCACGATCACCGCGCCGGCACGCAACGCACCGTAAAAGGCTATCGGATACTGTGGTATATTTGGTAAGGCAATAGCGACACGATCACCCTTTTTGATTCCCAGGCGCTGTAATCCGGTGGCAAAGCGGTTAGCCAGGGAAGAAAACTGGGCATAACTCAGCTTTGTCCCGTAGTAGATGAAAGCAATATGCCCTGGATAGTGGCTCACCGTTCTATCCAGCAGCCATGTCAGGGGATGATCGGGAATTGTAAGTTCGGTAGGAACACCCTGCTCATAATGGTCTATCCACGGGCGGGCAGAAGCGACGAGAGGGTTTACCGATGGGTCAGACATTTCGTTATAGCTCCTCTCCGAGCTACGACAACAGCGAAAACACCCTATATAAACAAATTATATAGTGCTACTACTTAGAATAACACGTTGCCAGCTAACAAAATTTCAGGCATAATAAGCATATAGCTAACAAACTCATGCGAAAGGGCAAGGAAATGGAGTAACGCCCCTTGCGGGGCAGAGAAGCTCGTGGGCTTGTAGCCAGGACTGGATAAGATGAGTGTAACCAATCTCTCCACTTTTGCGCAAATGGTGACTCAACAGAGGCAGCGGCGGGGTATCTCGCAAGGACAGCTCGCGCAGGCTACGCGCCTCTCACGCACCTACATCTATCATCTAGAGGCAGGCATGCGCAGCAACCCATCGCCGCGCGTGGCACAGGGGATCGCTCGCGCACTCGAGCTGCAGGGAGAGGAAAAACGGCTGTTCTATTCAGCCTTCACCGACCTGACGGGCCGGTATATCGACGATGAACAGCCCGAGAGCGGATTGCTTGGCCTTGGGCATCTGGCAAGATTGCTTGTCCACAACACCTCTTACCCGGCCCATTCGCTTGACCGGCTCTGGTTCCTGCATTCCTGGAACGAGGCAGCGATTACGCTTTTCGAGATACAGGAAGAGTTAGAAGAGATAGCAAGAGGTGAGAAACTGCACCTCCTGGAGCTCGTCTTCGATGCGCGCCGCCGCCGCCATTTTCATGGTTGGGAGAACCTGGCCCACCGCCTGGTAAGCGATTTTCAGTACAATACGCGTACCCTTACCCACCTGCCAGAGTATAAAGAGCTCTGGAAGCATTTACGCACGCTGCCGGAGTTCCGGCGCATAGCCTCCGCGACGTATCCCGAGGGCAAACCCGCGCCCTCCTTTGTCTTCCAGGTACAGCATAGCGAGCTTGGCCGCCTGACACTGCGCACGGCGACAACGGTCTTCACCGGCATCAACAGCTATTCGATGGTAAGCTATGTGCCCGGAGACCAGCAGACGCTGGAGATTTACCGCAAGCATAACTGGCAGCCACGCTAAGGAAGATATCACTTTTCTGTAAACCAGATTAACTCATCTGTTTAACTATCTGCGGCTTTTGCTGTTAGCTTCGCAATCGCCCGCTCAGTGACCTCTAACCCGGCCTTCAGAGTCGCCTCTTTGTATTCACGCACGAGCATCTGGTATTCGAGCAGGCGAGGACGGCGCGTCGGTCTCGTGGCATACTGCTGTCGCGCCCATTCCATGTGCTCAAGTTGTTTGAGCAGGCTGGCGCGATGCTCCAGGAGGTGTTTGAGCGCCACCTCGTCATTGGTTTCGCCGCAAAAGAAAAGTTTGGTGAGAAAATGGTCCTTGCTGAAGCGTTCGGGCACTTCTTCCTGCAGCCAGCGGTCTAGCTCCTCCTGCCCCGCAGCGGTGAGTCGATAGACTTTGCGATCAGGGCGAGTTTTCTGCTCGACCACTTCTGCCTCCACCAGTTTTGCATCTCTCAGGCTCTTCAACGTTGTGTAAATCTGACTATTGCCGGCGTTCCAATAGCTGGCAATGGCGCGATCAAAAGCCTGTTTGATATCGTAGCCGCTCATGGGTCGTGCGCCCAGCAAGCCCAGGATGATGTAGCGCAGCGTATTGCGCGTGGCTGCACCGTTGACATTATCTTGTTCCGCGAAAATCACGTCAAATTGTTCAGACATATGATGATTTCTCTTGTATTTGATGGGTTTGGAAACACTACGCATTATACCATTTATGCGCTCATCTCATTTTATCAAAGGCGCGCCGGGTAGGCTACAGTTGCTTTTGGCGTTCACATGGTTCCTACCATAACCAGGTGATATACTTTAGCGAATACCTCTAACCTTCAGTGCGCAGAAGCGTATATGTAGACGGAGAAGGTTATTAAATTGCGTCTTGCATAACTCAATACACAAATGAACGGGGTATGAAGAAGGGCTAACCCTGCCAGGAAGGAGATTTCAATGGATGCCAGATTTTACAATAGCGAAGAAATCGATATTCAACGACTCGCCAATGATTTAGAAAATATGTACCGTGTACAGGGCTATGAGGTTCAGCAGATCGGCAACAAAGATCAGATGATGGTGCAGTTGAAGAAGGGGAGCGACCTCGTGGCCCTTCTCGGCCTGCAAGCTGCGCTCAGCGTGAGCTTACAGCACACTGCTGGCGGTACGGTAGCGATGATTGGCCAGCAAAGATGGATTGACAAGGCTGCTGTCGGCGCGGTTGGCCTGATTGCCGCACCGGTTCTCTGGCCGCTGATGATTACGGCCGGTGCGGGTGCGGTGCGACAGGCAAGCCTGGGTAACCAGGTACTAAACGCTGTAGATGGGTTGATACACCAGCAGTATCCAAACGTGCGCGTAGGTCCTGTTCCGGTACAATTTGTGCCCCAGATTCAACAGCAATGGGCACCCCCGCCGCCAGCCTACATGCCATCAACGCCACAATATGTACCGCCTGCTGCTCCGCAATATGTGCCAGCCAGCAGATTACGCTGCCCAAGCTGCAATACACCATATGACGAAGGTGACACCTTCTGCAGTGGTTGTGGGCGCTCATTAGCGCCACAGAAAAAGTTCTGCCCGAATTGTAAGGCCGAGATAAAGCCTGGTATAGCATACTGTCCGAAGTGCGGCGCATCGACTTTCCAGTCCTCGCCACCTACGCAAGCTGCAACTCCGCCTGCATCATCACCAACCATTCCAGCATATAAGCCGACAACACCGACCTACACGCCGCCTGCAGCGAAGCAGCCAGCATCACAACCGTATGTGCCGCCGGTACCAAAGGAGCCACCGGTGATGCCCAAGCCAACGGTAACCTATGTTCCCGGAATACAGAAGCCAGAGACACCTCCTCCTGCGCCAAAGCAGCCGCAGGTTCCAACCTATACGCCACCTGCGCAGCCTCCTACGGTGCAGACGACGGTCTCGCCGGCTTCGCAGACGATCCCTGCACGCAAACCGATTGTGGCAAAACCAAGTAGCCAGCCGGCTCTCGATCCTGCAGCCACCTGGGGCAAACTGATTTTCAGCGATGGTAAAGAGGTGCAGCTTGCTGGAGAGCGGGTGCTGGTAGGACGCAGCGATCACGATATCGGTGATTTCAGTCCAGAAGTCGACCTGAGCGCAATGCAGGGCGCAGATACCACCTCGCGTATCCATGCCACCATCGAACACGTCGGCAGCGTCTATACCGTTACCGACCTGAACAGCACAAACTCCACGCGCATCAATGGTAAGCGCCTGGAGCCGGACAAACCTGCTCCCATCAACGACGGTGATACACTCCATTTTGGCAAGGTGACATGCACATTTAAGAAGCTATAAACCTGATTGTTTAAAACCTATCAAAAAGATTGGAGAACAAACAATGGAAACCCGGTTCTACCAGGCCGAGGGACTCGATATCGAGCGCCTCGCGACCGACCTGGAGCATATGTTTCTCTCGCATGGTTACCAGGTACAGCATTTTGGCAATAAAGAGCAAATGACCGTGCAAATGAAGAAGGGCGGCGATTTCGCCGCTATCGTCGGCATGCAATCGGCGCTGACCGTGACCATGCAGCGCTCCTCAAGCGGTGTGCAGGCAATGATTGGTCAGCAGAAATGGGTGGATAAAGCAGTCGTAGGAGCGGTTGGCTTTTTTGCCGCGCCGGTCCTCTGGCCGCTGATGATTACAGCCGGTGTGGGAGCAATCCAGCAGGCAAGCCTGGGTAATCAAGTGGCGAATGCGCTAGATGTGCTGGTACGCCAGCAAAACCCAAATGTACAGGTAGGTCCCATTCCACCGGAGATGATGCCGCAGTACGAGCAGCCCCGTGCATATCAACCCCCTCCCTGGCGGCAATGGGCATTTTGGGGATCGCCAGCGACTCCACCAAACACGGTAGTCTGCCCAAAGTGCCAGGCGGTTAACGACGCCGGTGATGGCTACTGTATGCGTTGTGGACAGGCGCTGGGACCACAGAAAGTACTCTGTCCCAACTGCGGCGCCGAGGCGAAACCAGACGCTGCCTTCTGCACAAAATGCGGTACCCCTGTCTCTCAATCTCAACCGGCTGAATAGCGCCAGCGCTGCGCTCATTGGCCGGCACATACCTCACGGCGATAGATCGATGTCGCTTCGCCGTGAGGCTTCAAGCGCTTCTATTCCAACTAACTCCTGAATATTTTTCACACCTTCTTTTTCCATATAGCTTACAATGCCTCTATTTATCCGTCCTGGTAACGCTGTACCTTCTCCTCGAATACCAGTGACCACCTGGACGACTTTTGCACCCGCTTTAATTTTCTCTAGTGCGGTTTGTGCGTCTTTCACTCCACCCACGCCAATAATATCTATTTTCCCCTTTGTCTCTCGATAAATATACGCTACTTTCTCAGTTGCCAGTTTTCGATAGTCTGGATCATCGCCGCTTAGTCCTCCCGCTTCGTTCCGCCACCGCTCTCCATACTTTGCTTTAATATCCGGGTTTATTGTCGTATTCGTTGCTATGATACCTGTCAAGCCGTTATCCAAAACGACATCAATGACATCACCCACAGCTTCATGTGATAACTCTGGGGCAATCTTTACAAACAAAGGCTTTCTTCCACCCATTCTGTCCATTGTTTCATTCACAGCTTGAACGATGTCAGTGAGAGGCTTTTTATCTTGAAGTGCTCTTAGTCCAGGGGTATTCGGTGAGGAAACGTTAATCGCAAAATATGCAGCAGATGCATACAATTTTTCAGCAACCGTTGCGTGTGCCTGTGGAATATCTTCTACCGCAACTTCTTTATTTTTCCCCAGGCTGATACCGATAGGAATACCGCTCTCTTTATACCTTTCAAGATTGTGTGCTACTGCTTCCATGCCAGGGCTATTAAAGCCAAGCCTATTTAGTGTTACTCCAGGAGCAAGCATAAATTGACGTGGCTTCGGGTTGCCCTCTTGTGGATACGCTACAACTGTACCA
>Ga0137363_10002230_pt1 | contig 11474 bp, 10 predicted proteins | sample MadtaG_FD_104800 | JGI IMG/M metagenome (GOLD analysis project Ga0137363, IMG submission 104800) | Vadose zone soil microbial communities from Angelo Coast Range Reserve, California, USA - Mad1_115_16 metaG | ecosystem: Environmental > Terrestrial > Soil > Vadose zone | place: USA: California...
CCCCACGAAGGTGAGCCGCCAACTGAGAAAACGGAAGTACGTATTCTCTACACTCGGCATGCCGTGTATTTCGGAATTCATTGCTTTGACTCCGAGCCTTCGCGGATCATCGCTACGGAACTTCGCAGGGACGTAAGCCAAGACTTGGACGACCACTTCGAAATCCTGATCGATTCGAACCACGATCGCCGTGGAGCATACGTGTTCGAGGTCAACGCACTTGGCACGCAGAACGATGGTCTCATCGTGGAGGAGCAAGGCGGCACAGATAGAGGAGATTTCGACCCGGGTTGGGACGGAGTATGGACGTCAGAGGCGCGCATCACTCCTGACGGATGGACCGCTACAATAGAAATTCCATTCACAACCCTCAATTTCAATCACTCAAGCGATGGTGGTCTGGGGTCTGAATTTGAAACGCTTCATCCGTAGAAAGAACGAAGAAGACCTCTGGAGTGCTTACCGGCGAACTTTTGGGATCACCAAGGTCTCCGAAGCAGGAGAGCTGCGGGGCATCCAGGACATCGGAAGTGGACGACTCTTCACCGTGAAACCATACGGCCTTGCCAGGTATGACAAGCAGACAGGGCAGGACTCCAAATTCCCGCTCACGGCCGGAGTCGATATTAAGTACGGCCTTACCTCAAACCTCGTCTTGAATCTCACGGGGAACACGGATTTTGCCGATACCGAGGTTGATCTCGAGCCTTTCAATCTGACGCCGTTCAAAGTCTTCATTCCGGAGAAGCGCCCGTTCTTCCTCGAAAACGCAGGGATCTTCAATTTCGATATCGGCGACCAGGATCAATTGTTCTTTAGCCGTCAGATTGGGATTGATCCAATAACCGGCCAACAGGTGCCCATCAATGGCGGAGCGAAACTGACCGGGACATTTGGTCGGATGGAGGTGGGTATAATGGACGTCAACACTCGTTCCAGTGGTCCAAATCCTTACGCAAACTATGCCGTCGCAAGACTGAAAGAGTCGCTATGGCTCGGTTCCTATATCGGTGTGATGGGCACAGAGAAACGATCAGGAAACGTACTTGACAGTTTCAACCAGACGGGAGGTGTTGACTCGCGACTGGTCTTCTTCAAAGACTGGTTTGTTGACGCTCATGTGGCCGGAACCCGATCACCTGGAGACCCTAGCGGGGCGAGCGATGTCGGGGCCTCGCTCTCGTATCGGTCAAACTGGCTGGACGGAATCGCAGCGCGGAGAAAAATCGGGCCAAATTTCAACCCGGAGGTTGGTTTCATCGAAAGAACCGACTCAAACGAAACGTACGGGAATTTTACCTTTAAGGTCAGGCCCCAGATCAGTGGCGTGCGCGAGTTGCAATTTGAGGGATTCATTCTCCATGCGCCCGATACGCGCAACGAAGTTTCGACGCAAGAATGGCAGGGCACGTTCCGGGCCGAGTTCAATAACGGGGCGTACACCGACAACGATATCGCGGACGTGTTCACGCAGCTGATCACAACACCCTTCCATATTTACAAGAACGTGTTCATTCCGAACGGCATCTACCACTTCGCCCGCCATCAGCTTACCTATGGATCCGGGCAGGATCGCCGATTTACATACAATTTCTTCGAACGCTTTGGCGGCTACTACGGTGGGACTCTGAATGAATTCCGTGTGCGGGCCAATTATCGCCCGACGGTCAAATTTTCGATCTCTGCTTCCGAGACCTGGAATAGATTTCGATTGCCTTTGCCCAACGGCAATTTTTCAGTAGTGCTGGCAAGCCTGCAGGCAAACTACTCCTTCACTCGTTTTCTGACATTCACCAGTCTTCTTCAGATGGATACGTCAAACACGCAGGCAGTTAGCGCCAATCTTCGCCTAAGGTACAACTATCGGCCGGACAGCGACCTCTACATCATCTACAACGTCGGAACGCAATTCGCCAGTATCGCTCCGGCGAATCCCCCGCAAGTCCGCGAGACCCGATTTGCGGTAAAATATACCTACTCTTTCGCCCCGTAGTAGAAACGCTACATTGAAAACAAACAAGCAAGTGGTTGGGGCGCTCGGATTTCGCGTGTCCCCATTGTTCGACTGGTTGTAGCTGGGCTGCGGCGAAAACGGAAAGCCGCCTTGCAACGTCACGATCGAGTTCACCGTCCAACCGCCTAACGCCGCATTCCCCAATCCCTCCAAACCACGAAGAAAACGCTTCCCGTGCCCAACTGGAAGCGCATAAGTTGCATTTAACAACCAACGTATCTGACGTCGAAAGTACCAAAGGTCCAATCCGACCGCAGGTTGAAGGGATGTGAAGCCCGAGCCGGTCCGCTTTTCGATGTGGTCGCATTGAGAGAGTCGCCGTCGTCGTCGTGAATTCCCGTGACGGCTTCCGCTGGAGAACGCGAAACCCAAAGAACAAGTGTAGGCAAGCGTTGCCTACGGCGATCGCGGCTTGAAATCGAGGGCCGCAAACAGCTTGTCTGGGACGAAACCGTTCTTGAGATTCTGGCCGCGGTGCTACAAATGCCCGAAGTACAAGTGGGACTTCACCCTCAAGAAGAAGTGGTGCGCCGGATGTGACACGTTGTTCTTGATCGCGTCGGATATGTCCTCCGATTCCGAGCTCGCCGAACTTTCAAATTCTGGGCCGGTGCCGCGACAGATTGGCAGCCAGAGGGAACTCTTTGTAATTTCACGGCGCCGATCGCAACGTTTGGCGCTCCGAGGAACTCTCGGGAACTCTTATTGCACCCTAATCGCGCATGAAGGGTGCGACAGCAGCTGAGATTAACTACGGGCCCCGTAAGTCAGAGCGTCACGGTCAGGTGCGAGGGAACCAGGCATCGAAGATGACGCGTCATTGCGTTGGGGTATTGTCAATACAGGGTGTGTTGGAGCAACCCAGCCAGAGCAAACTAGGACCAGTGAATTTGCAGAAGTTATGCCTCCTCGCATTTGGCGATGAAAGTGCCCTATTGATAATCGATGGTTAGGACGAGGGTGGGGGAGCGCACAAGTAAATGTCCACGACTCGTTTGTCGACGTCATTCATCGCATCTCCTAATTGGGTTGATGAGCGAGGTGTTTTCGACACGCCATACAGAGCATCAATGTTGTAATAACGCCCTGGTCAGGCTAACTTTCACTTACGGCCTGCGGCCCGCGCAACTTCATGAAAATCGCTCGGCGCTCATTACGTTAACTCCTTTGATTTCAGCACACCCTGATTTGGGACCCAGGGTCTTTCGACTGTGTGCTTTGTAATAGGGCATGATGGCGGAGACAGGACCGTCTTGGAGGTTGGCTACAATGCGGCTATCGCCCCAGATCCACGCCTCGTCGGGGAGGACGCAAAGGCATTTATGGCCTCGCATTTCCGAGCCGGCGGCAAGGATTCGCAGTAGCACAGGCCGTTGGGTGGTGAATGATGAACTCATGATTCGAAGTTCTATTTTCTGTGTAAGTCTCGCGTTTGCCGCCATGCTTCTCGCGGGAGAGGTCCAGCCTGCGCACGGTCAGGAAGGGCCCTCGGTCCAGCAGAGCATTGCTGCAGCACAGGCAGATCTGCGTCATCGGCGCTATTCGCAGGCGATACAAACACTGCAGGAAGCACTTAAACGATTTCCGGGGAATTCTCAGCTCCGGGTCGAACTGGGTAGGACTTATGTTTATGAGCGTCGAGACGGGCGGGCCCTGGAAATCTTCCGCGGGGTCCTGCGCGACGATCCCTCGAACCGAATGGCAAAGATCGAGCTGGCTCGCCTGCTGAGTTTTCGCGAGAAATACGAGCCGTCAAATCAACTTTTCCGCGAGGTGCTTGCAGCAGATCCAAACGATGAGGCCGCGGCTATCGGGCTGATACGAAATTTGCTACTTCAGAAAAAGAAAGACGAGGCCGGCAGCGAGCTGGAGCTGGCCCTGGCCCGCCATCCAAACAGCATTCGCCTGCAGGAGTACAAGGATGACCTACAAAAAAATCAATTACCGCTTCCGGTCGTCCATGAGATCAGCGCGCTAAACCGAGTGCAAGCGGATGCAAGCTACTTCAGCGATAGCGCAGGAAACCGTGTCTTGAGTGCTGGAGAGAGGTTGGATGTTGAGATCGGACGCCAAGTCACGAACAGTTTCCGCATCGATGAAAAATCTCTTTGGGTGAGCCAGGGCTCAAAAGCAAACATCTTTACCGTCAATGATGAAGGCCGGGTGCGGTTGGCGCGCTGGCTCTTCGTTGCAGGGGGAGCGGGGATCGTTCGCTTTGCTGACGATTCGAATCGGGCACTCTACCGCGGAACCTTGATTCTTCATCCGTTCCAGAGTGTTTGGCTGCAAGGAGGTTTCTCCCGGATTCCGATTACCCCAACTTTCCGGTCAACTCAGTTCGACGTGTTGGCGGAGGGTTGGTGGAGCCGGCTCGACTGGCAGCTGCGCTCCTGGCGGATCAGCGCCGATTTCTTCAAGCAGCACTTTTCCGACTCAAATCGGATCCAAAGAGAAGATGCTGAAGTGCTGCGGTGGATTGGAGTTTCGCATTTCGCTGTAGGACTGGGATACCAATACACGCATTCTTCATTCTTGCGGACATTTTCGCACGGCTATTTCAGTCCAAACCAATATCACAGTCACCTCGGACTGGGTGGATTCCGTTTTGCTGTAGGTAAAATCTACCGCGGCGAATTTATCGCGCAGTATGGTGCCGAATCTTTGTTGCAAGCCCCCTACCAGATTGCGTGGCAGACCACAGCGAAGAATCGCTTTATACTGGGAAGATGGGACTTGGGCGCCGACTATACCTACTTCCACCTGGCTCTGCCCACGGGAGCATTCCGGGCGCAGGCGGACCGCTTCAGTCTTGTGTACCATTTCTAGTCGGTCATCACGAGGAGAGTTGGCTCGTATGGAGATCACAGGAATTGGGGTAAGGGCATGGAGAAGCAACTCAAAATACTCGTGGTGGATGACGACAAATCCATTTGCCGCTGGTTGAATGCCGTTTTGACGGAGGAAGGCTACGTATGCTGCACCGCACGCAGTGTCGAGGAGGCCGAACCGCTCCTTCGTGAAAACCCGATCGATCTGGCGCTTCTGGATATTTATATTGGACAGGCCAATGGTCTCGAATTTCTTGAAAAACTGAAAACATTGCAGCCGGAGTGTAAGTGTGTGGTGATGACGGCACATGCCAGCGTCGAGACCGTGGCTCGCTCCGTTGCAGGCGGAGCACTCGAATATCTCAGCAAGCCCTTGCTGATTGACGAACTGCTCGCCCTGTTGCGCAAGTTGCGAGCGTCGCGACACACACCCGCCTTTGCGCCCAAGGATACCTTCTATCTCAAAACGGCGATTGTGGGGCGGAGTCCGAAAATGCTGGAGGTATATCGGATCGTCGCGCGGGTCGCGCCCAGCACGGCCAACGTGCTCATTACCGGTGCGAGCGGGTCGGGAAAGGAACTTGTGGCGCGGGCCATTCATGAGCACAGCCCGCGCGCCAAGATGCCTTTCACACCAATCAACTGCGGGTCCTTCCCGGAGACAATCCTGGAAAGCGAGTTGTTTGGGCACGAAAAAGGTTCCTTCACCGGCGCCGACAGTCACCGCAGCGGGCTATTCGAGGCCACCAACGGCGGCACGATTTTCCTGGACGAGATCTCGGAGACCAGTCTGAGTTTTCAGGTGAAATTGCTTCGCGTTCTACAGGAGCAGAAGGTGCGACGCTTGGGGTCGAACACCCTTGTTCCTCTGGACGTCCGGATTGTGGCCGCCACGAACAAGGATCTGAGCGCGCTTATCCGGGCAGGGCAATTTCGCGAAGACCTTTATTATCGCCTCAGCGTCGTCACGATTCAACTTCCCTCGCTTGAAGAGCGTCCCGAGGACATTCCACTGCTCGTGCAGCATTTTCTGGAGCGCTTTAACCAGCGCAATGCGCGCCAAGTGAATATCAGCGAAGAGGCTGTTTCGCTGCTCGCTTCCATGAGCTGGCCCGGTAACGTGAGGGAGCTCGAAAACTTTATCGAGCGACTGGCTATTTTCGCTGCGACCGAGGGAATCTCGTGCGAGGGAGTGGAACGCGAGCGAGCGCGGCGAAGCAAGGCAACTTCGGTCCCAGAGAACTTGACATCAACGCTGACGGGCAAGCTGCAGGAAATGGAGCGGCAGGAAATCGTCCGTGTGTTGCGAGAATCACGTGGCAATAAGTCGCTGGCGGCGCGGAAGCTTGGAATTGAACGCAAAACCTTGTACGAAAAGGCGCGCCGCCTGGCAATCGACCTGCAATCAGAAAAAACATGAGCGATTCAGGAAAAGGCCGCCCGCACCAGGTGCGCCGCCAGCCGGTGCACTGGCTGTTGCTGAATGTCTTGCTTCTCTCCATGGTCGGTGTGCTCAGCCTCAGTTATCCGGTGGAAGAACTTAGCCGGCGCGCGGGAGACTTCTATTTCCGGCTAAGGGAGAATCAGGGCACTTCGCCGGACGTGGCGCTTGTCTTGATTGACGACGCCAGTCTTGAACGTTACGGGCGATGGCCCTGGAAACGCTCGCTGCTTGCAAGAGTAGTAAGGGCGGCAAGCGCCGAGCGGCCCAAGGCGTTGGGCTTGGACATTTTACTCTCGGAACCCGAGGACGAAAGCGATGATCGCGAATTGGCAACGGCGCTGGAAGACGCGGGGAACGCTGTTCTTGTGGGCAAGATCGGCAATTCACCTCAGGGGCGCCTCTGGGTCGAACCGATGCCACTGTTCGCGGAGAAAGCCATTGCCGTGGGGCACGCTCAAGCTGCTCTGGGACCCGACAGTATATGCCGTAGCGTCCCGGTGCGGGAATTATCTCTCGAGGGCCCTCGCTGGGCGTTTGCGTTGGAAGTGGCGCGCGTTGCTAGAGGGGCCCTCCTCGAAGATGACGGGCGCGAGGTGCGAGTCGGAGGGCGACGCATCCCTGCGGTGCAGACGTCTTCTCACGCCGCGATTGCCGGCGGCGACTCCGAATCGCCGCGTTTGCTGCTGATTGATTACCGTGGCCAAACAACTCCAGGCGAGATGTCGCCAGCATTCTCCGCGCTCTCCGTCGTGGACCTATTGGAAGGCAAGACAGGCGGGCAACTACAAAGGAAAGCCGTGTTGATTGGATTCGGCTCCACGGAAATAGGGGACCGCATCCCAACTCCAGTCAGTGGCAGACTGCCGATGCCCGGGGTGGAAATCCATGCCAATCTGGTCGATGCCATCCTTGCCGGAAGGAGCTTGCGCCCTCTGAATGGATGGCTAAGTCTTTTGCTTCTATGTATGTTTAGTTCCAGTTTCACCTGGGTAGTGCTGCGCTGGCCGGTCCGGAAGGGGCTGATCGCGCTCGCGGTATTACTCGCAAGTGGTCTCGTATCGAGCTACTTGGCTTTTGCTTGGATGCATCTGCTGATCGGAGTGGGACCACTCTTGTGTGCAGGTCTGCTGGCCGGCCCGTTGGCGCAGTTGCAGAACCTCGTCGTGGTGGACCAAGGCCTTACGCAGGGCCTTCGGCAACTACAACTGACGCTGAAGACGCCCGGCTCGGCAACAAGAGAAAGTCTGGCGGCGGCCTTGCGCGCAGAAGCGAAATCCGCGGAGGGAGACTTGCATTGGAAGGTGCATCTGCTTCGGCACCTGCAAGCGGAGCTGAGTTCGCTGTATGCGTTTGATGAAACCCTTCTGGAAGCGATGCAAGAGGGCTTGGCCGTCTTCGCATCCGATGGGCGGCTCATATTTCGCAATCCACAGTGGCAAAGCTTCTGCGAAAAGCAAGGGTGGAGAGCGGACTCAAGTCTCGACAATTTCGTCGCAGGTCTCCGCGAGGCACCGTGGGGCGATATCCGCAAATCACTGGTCACTCCCGGTGTGTGGCTCGATGCTGAGGTGAACCTAGGTCAGGGACTCTGGCAGTTGCGGGCTGTGAAACTCAAATCCACGTCGGCTGCCGACCCATCGGAAGTAGTCATGGTGGTCGCGACTGACCAGACCGTCAGGTTGGAACGAGATCGTGCGCGCGCGGAAGCGCTTGGCTTCGTTACTCACGAACTTCGCACGCCGCTCGTCTCGATACAAGGCTTCGCGGAGTATCTGCTCCGGTATTCGAAGGAACCCGCCAGCAGTGAGGCGGCCGCCACTATTTTCCAGGAGTCAGGCCGGATGGTAGCAATGATCAATACATATCTCGATGTGCTGCGGCTTGAGGCGGGCGCGCGCTCCATGCGCAAAGAGACCTTCCAGATCGGCTGCACTATAGAGCAAGTGGCGCGAGTCGTTCAGCCTATCGCCGAGGCTTCTGAAATCAAGGTCCGAACTGAATTTGCTCGTTATTTACCGGCACTTCACGGCGATCCTCACTTGATCGAGGGCGCTTTACTGAATCTGGTAAGTAACGCCATCAAGTTCAGTGCACGGGGAAGCGAAGTGATGCTACGAGCCCAGATTGACGGAAACGGTGTCATACTGGAGGTGTGGAATCCGGGTCCCGTGATTCCGCCGCACGAGCTGGTTCATCTTTTCGAACCTTTCTACCGCGGAAGTGAGCAGGAAAACACGCCACGCGGATGGGGACTCGGGTTGGCCTTCGTCAAACGGATCGCCGAACAACATGGAGGAAAAGTTGAGGCCCGCAGCGATGCTAGGGCAGGCACATCTTTTCTTATTCGTCTGCCGGCAACTCGAGAGTCTTACAGTGAGGTACTTCAATGAGACCTGTGGCAATTCGTTACATCCTATTTTGCCCTTTGATCTCCTGGTTGACTATCGCTATGGCCGTGGCCCAAGAGCAACACCCGAGGATGCCTGCCGCTGCCGCGATAGCTGGAGCCACGATTGCCGAGTGGAGGGGTAATGTTCGTCTGAGCCTTCCGGACCAGTCGCCTAGTAATCCGTTGCGTGGAGAGCAGCTTCCTCCTGGCACAATTCTTGACACAGGCAACGGCAGATTACTTCTTCGCCTGAGCGACGGCAGTGAGGTGATGCTCAGGGCGCACACAAGATTGCGGGTGCAAGAGCCTTCTTTGACTGATCCGAGTTACTTCCAATTGCTTCTCGGACGAATCCGTGCGCTTATTAACAAGCGGACAGGTGGCACCGTGCCGTTCGAACTCGGAACCCCCAGTGCCGTTATTGCCGTTCGCGGAACCCAGTTCGAAGTGGAAGTCAATGCACACAACGTCACGGAAGTGGACGTGGTGGACGGACTTGTCGAAGTCTACGGACGGAACGCTACTGGAGGATCAGTTCTGCTGGAGCCTGGATTTTCCACCCGTGTTGGAATGGACTCTGGTCCAGAACCACCGGAACCGACCAATGAAATGCGTCCCGAAGTGGAGAGGCCTGAACCGGGAGAAAACGAACTCAGTGGAAAGTCTGAGTTAGAGGTTGAATTCGACCGAGCGGAAGTAGAACTAGAAGTCCAGATAAGAGAATCAGCAGAGAAATGGGAAAGGATCGAGGCGCGCGAGATCGCCGAGCAGCCTGGAGTAGCAGGAGAGGCCGACACCAAGCCCTCCAGGCCTGGTTCGGAACCACACTAAATTCTGGTGGTTCGGATTGCCGCCTTTGTTGCCCCCAGGTCCCCGCTCCACTGGGCGAGAACCGGGCTTCTCGCCCAAATGCCCGCGTCAAACTGCAGCTCTTTTGCACATTCGCACTGGAATTCCAGACCGGGAAGCGAGTTTGTACCCACCCAAGTGTGTGTCGAACGCACTCACATCCAAGGCCCTTGGCAACATCTAAATAATTCACAATAAAGCACTTATTATATTTTTGGGTTTGGTGCACTCATTGCACTTGTTGACTGGATGCTTGAACCAGGCATCCGCAATATCACTGGGGACACGATGACAGCACGCAAGATGATCCTCCTTGCTTTGGCGGTCCTCGTACCTGTGGCCTTTTGATTGTCGTATTGAGGTGTGTTCTCAGATCAAGCTTGCGAGAGAGGTTTCTGAAAGGAGCGCCTACCATGAAGAATTTAGCACTTATTACCCGCGATCTCTATTACTTCTACGAAAAAAACACTGGCGTGTCCCATTTTCAAGTGGAGGCTACTCCTGATGGGCGGTTTCCCGTGGACCAGGCCGCTGCTCTGCTGGCGATCCACTGCATGGTCCTCGGCCATTCCCCGAGCGATTACGTGGTAATGGTATCAGCCGAAAACGACGGTTTGAGAGGGCTGACCGAGAAAGCGGAAAAGCTTCTCCAGGCCGGACATTGTGTCAGCGGTCAACTCAAACTCACTCGCCGGGAAGAAGAAGTACTAGCTGGTATCATGCGGAGTCTCGCCAATAAGGAGATCGCCGCCTCTCTGAATCTTTCTGAACGCACGGTAAAGTTTCATGTCTCATCGCTGTTCGCCAAGTTTCGCGTACGCGGGCGCATGGAGCTGGCGCGCGAAGCCGCTCGACACATCGCCGGATCGATGTCCAGGCCCTTGCCGATGGCGACCCGAAAGACCCGGTCCTACGCCCCGATTCCTCAGAGTTACAGCAACCCGGCCCGCAGCGCAGGCGTGGTTCCGCTGGCCAAGCGGCAAATGATGGCGTAATTCCAATTGCAGTGTCAGGAACACAGAACATTGAAAACAGGTGAGCCGAGATCGCCTGCAACACCTGGCGCAAAATACTGAGGCGCTTTGATTCCGCCTGAAGCTGTTTCAATTGGCAAGCCGGGAATGGAGACCGGCGCTCCAGGGCGCCAGGGGTTCGCGTCGAGGGTTTCCTGCCGAATCATCAAACGTTGAGAGGGATCATGTGTCATCACGTTGACGTCCAGCACGTCCGCAGAAACCCTCACCCTCTTCCTTTGCTGTGGCAAGTTTCAGTTGTGCGTTGGCCGTCAAGGGTTCGCCATCGCGGACAATGAGCGGCTGATTCACGGCGTCAAAGCCGGCCACAACTACCCTTACCGAACATTTGCCTGGAAGGACTTTAGCTGAACGACTCGACGATTTCCAATGAATCGCCGTCCTGTACAACTTTCAACAGAATTTTACGCAAGGTCTTTGCAACGTGTCCGCCCTATAGAGATGCAAGAGCAAAGGTCCCGGAAAAATCAGGAGCTTTTTGCGGTGCGGAAGTTGCGGCAACGAACAATGCGCAACAGATTGCCCAAGCCGTTTTCCTCATTACTGCCCCTTCGCTTCACCGCGAAGTTACCACAGGTCACTACGTTCGCCATGTCGCGAAACCGATCGTCAAGTCCACTGTCCGCTTTCCCGCTGGATTCTTTTTGGACGATTACGGCACCAGTTTGGGGCATGTTGCCAGGCGAAAAATTTCAGACCATTCCCACCTTGTATCAATGCGGCTTGAATGTCTTCCCGGTCTCAAGCAGTGTCTTCAGGCGGGAAAGAATACGCGGCCATCCATCGGCGCTGGCAGCATACGTGGGGTCATTCTCGGCCCACTCGTCATGCGTCACTGTTACTTTGGTGGCTTCGGTCTCGGGCACCAATTCGATAGTTGCGCGTGACGCCTTATCATTTTGGCCCATTGCGAACG
>Ga0137363_10002232_pt1 | contig 11471 bp, 10 predicted proteins | sample MadtaG_FD_104800 | JGI IMG/M metagenome (GOLD analysis project Ga0137363, IMG submission 104800) | Vadose zone soil microbial communities from Angelo Coast Range Reserve, California, USA - Mad1_115_16 metaG | ecosystem: Environmental > Terrestrial > Soil > Vadose zone | place: USA: California...
CATCGGGAGCCGCGCACGGATCATTTGGCTTCGCCGGTGCCGGCCGGGGAGACACGCGCCTCCCCGGCGGCACGCAGTGACGGGTGAGACTACGGCTTGATCTGACCGCGAATCTCGCCGTTCGGATTGGCAGCGCTGTGCACGTTGACGTAGAGATTCCCGTCTTTGAACGCCTGGTAGTGAGCGTCCTGGAGCTTGGCGCCCGGCCCCACCGTCCACCCATCTTCACCGACCTTCGTGAGCGAAATGATGACCTCGCCGTTGCTCCCCGCCGGGCCCAGGTGGATGTGGGCGGCCGTGGCCTTGACGCCGGTGGTCTTGATGCTGCCGGCGATCGACTGGTCGGCCGCGACGGTGATCGTCCCGCTCCCGGCGGCGCTGGTCGTCACGGGAGGGACTTCCTGGCTTCCGCTGAGCGCCACCTTGGCGTCAACGGCCGAGGCCACACCTGCTCCCATCGCCACAAGGATCGCCATCACGCCAAACATCGCCAAAAGCGTCCGTCTCATCGCGTGTCTCCTTTTGATACTGGTTGAGGAACTCCCGTCAGGTAACCTCCGACCGTCCCCCCTGGTTCCTTAGGATGGGCCTAGCGGATCGTGAAGTCTAGCCCCGCGTGGGCTCGGCGCAGCGAGGCCTCGGCCTCGGCAGGCGTCCCGGCCCGGGAGAAGATGAACCCGAGGTACGCGGAGCCCTCGGGCAGTGGCACGATGTGCTGGCCCAGGTGCATGGAGATGTTGATGTCCTCGATCCCCGGCACGGCGCGCGCGGCCTCTAGCCCGTCGACCCGTTCAAGGACACCGCCGCGCGGGATCGGAATCATCATGACACCCGCCGCCGCGCGACCGAGCTCGAGCGAGGCAATGGGCCAGCCCAGCGCGTGGCGGAGGATGATCTCCTCCAGGGACATGCCGGTGCCGAAGCTGAGCGTGCGCGAGCACAGGCCGCCGATGGAGCGGGCGGCCAGCTCGATGAGCCACGGCCCCGCATCATTAGTACGGAGCTCGACATGGATGGGACCGTCAGAGAGCCCGAGCGCGCTCGCGGCCCGAGCCGCGCAATCGCCGATGGCCTTCTGGACCGCCTCGGGGAGCCGGGACGGCGTCACGTAGATTGTCTCCTCGAAAAAGGGCCCGTCGAGCGGGTCCGGCTTGTCGAAGATGGCGAGCGCCGTGAGGCCGCCGTCCGTCAGCATCCCTTCGAGGGCGACCTCGATTCCCGGCACGAAGTCTTCGATCAGGATTTTCCGCGCGCCCGCGCCCAGCGCCTGCACGTCCGGCTCGGCGAGGATGGCCGATATTCTCTCCCAGGCCCTCACGAACTCGGCCTCGGTGTCGGCCCGAATGACCCCCCGGCTCGCCGAGAGCACCAGCGGCTTCAGCACGCAGGGGTAGCGCACACCCGCGGCTGCCACCCGCGGATCGTCAGCGACCGAGGCCACCGCGAAGCCAGGCTGGGGAACTCCGACGCGCGCCAGCGCCTCGCGCATCGCCTGCTTGTCTCGTGTGGCCCTCACGGCGGCCGGCGCATTCGCGCGGAGTCCGAGCACTTTTCCTATGGCCGCGCCCACGACCGTCGTGGCATCGTCCACGGGCACCACGGCCGCGATGGGACGTGTCCGCGCGTACTCTTCCATCAGCGCGGCGGCCGTCGTGGGATCATCGAAGGGCAGCGTGAGCAGATGATCCGGGAGCGCGGCGGCGAGGGTATTCGGTTTCTCCGCCGCCACCACCAGATCGACGTCAAGGCGGCGCGCCGCCTCCACGAAGTCTTCCGTGCGATAGGTCGTGGTGGGAACGAGGAGGAGCAGTCGCGTAACGGCAGCACGTGACATCGCGGCACCATTTGGCCGCGGATACTGTAAGGTGTCAAGCCAAGGGGGCACCGCCATGAAGGTCGGCATCATGATCGAAGGCCAGGAAGGCCTCACCTGGGAACGCTGGTTCCGCCTCGCGCAGACCGCGGAAGACATGGGCTACGAGTCTCTGTGCCGCTCGGATCACCTGACCGGTCTGGGCGGCATGTCCAAGCGGCCGTCGCTCGAGACGTGGACCTCGCTGACGGCCTTGGCTCTCCGCACGAAGCGCATCCGCTTCGGGCCCATGGTGTCTCCCCTGACCTTCTATCACCCGGCCATCCTCGCCAAGATGGCCGCGGCGGTAGACAATCTCTCCGGCGGGCGGCTGGACCTGGGGCTCGGGGCCGGGTGGAACGAGCACGAGCACAAGATGTTCGGGGTTTCCTTCTTCACCCTCAAGGAGCGGCTGGACAGGCTCGAGGCGGGAGCGCGGCTCATCCGCTCGCTCGAGAAGGGCCAGCCCCTCACCCTCGAGCAGCCGTATTTTCCCCTCGAGAAGGCCGAGAGCTATCCGCTCCCGCCGAAGGGCCGCTACCGCATCGTCATCGGGGGGCGCGGCGAGAAGCGCACCCTCAAGATCGTCGCCGAGTTCGCCGACGAGTGGAACGTCACGCGGGTGGACATCGCCGGCTTCACCCAGAGGCGACAGGTGCTGGCCGAGCACTGCCGGGCTTTCGGCCGCGACCCCGAGTCCATCGCGCGCTCCCTCATGATTCCGTGCGCGATCGGACACGGCGCGGCCGAGGTCGCCCGGCGCATCGCCACCATCCGCGAGATCTTCCCCGCCTTGCCCGAGAACGAGGCGGGCTGGCACGCGGCGTCTTTCCTCGCGGGATCGCCCGAGCGCATCGCCGCCGATCTCCAGGCGTGGAAGCAGGCGGGGCTGGAGCGCGTGATGCTGCAGACGCTCGATCAGGAGGACATCCCAGGCCTCGAGCTCTTCGCCCGCGAGGTCATGCCCAAGCTCTGATCGCCCGCGCCGACGCTTGAATCCTCTCGGCCACCCGCGCTACTCTTACGCGACTTCTTCGAGCAAACCCGCGCCCGCCCTGCGTCGCCGACGCAGACAGGAGAGAGAGATCGTGAGCATTCGTCCGCGACTATGGATCGCGACCCTCACCGCCTTCCTCGCGTTGCCCATCGCAGCCTTCGCGGCCGACGTGGTGAAGATGGGCGAGCTGCCGTCCATCTCCAATGTCGGGCTCTATGTCGCGATCGACAAGGGCTACTTCCAGGCGCGCGGCATCACGGTGGAGATCGAGCCGTTCGCCTCCGGGGCCAAAATGGTTCCCGCCCTCGCCACGGGACAGCTCGACGTGGCCATCGGCAGCCCGTCGGCCGGCCTCTTCAACGCCATCGCGGGCGGCATGGACTTCAAGATCGTGGCCGACAAAGGGCAGGTACGTCCCGGCTACAGCTTCACGCCGCTCGTCGTCCGCAAGGACCTCGTGGACTCGGGGCGGGTCAAGACCATCAAGGACCTCAAGGGACTCAAGATCGCCAGCGGCGCCAAGGGCATCAACTTCGACTACATGCTCGCCAAGATGCTCGAGCACGGCGGGATCGGGTTCGACGGCGTCGAGGTCGTCTATCTCGGCTACCCGGAAGGAATCAAGGCACTGGCCGCCAAGGCCGTGGACGCCGCGTTCGTGCCCGAGCCGTGGGGTATGCAGGCGGAGCTCCAGAAGGTGGGCGTCCGCCTGTTCCTGAGCGAGCAGACGCCTTCCATCAGCACCTTCCAGGTCGCCGTCATCATGTACGCGGGCAGGTTCATGAAGGAGCGGCCCAAGGTGGCGCGTGAGTTCCTCCAGGCCTACGTGCAGGGAGTGAAGCTCTACAACCAGCGGGGCCTCAAGGACGCGGAGATCGCGGGCTTCATCTCCAAGCACATGAAGCTGCCCGTGGAGACGATACAGGGCACCCTTCCCCCCTACGTCGACGTGAGCGGCAAGCCGCGGGTCCAGGATCTGGGCGCCATGCAGGACTGGTTTCATCAGATGGGATGGGTGAAGGAGAAGGTGCCGATGGAGCGTGTCGTCGATCTCACCTTCCTCGAATAGGCGGACAGCGCGTTGCTCCTCGCGCTCCGGGACATCGGCAAGGACTGGCTGATCAGGCGCACCGGCGAGCGCGTGAGCGCGCTCCACTCCATCACCCTCGACGTGCACCCGGGCGAGTTCCTCATCTTCCTCGGGCCCTCCGGCTGTGGCAAGTCCACGCTGCTCCAGATCATCGCGGGACTCGAAGCGCCCTCGGCGGGGGAGATCCGCTTCCCGGATGCGGGGGGCCACGGCAAGCTGACGAGCATGGTGTTCCAGGACTACGCCCTCTTCCCGTGGCGAACCGTGCTGGGCAATGTCGTGTTCGGGCCCGAGGTGCGCCGCGTGTCGCGCGGGGAGCGCGAGGAAAAGGCCCGGCGGCTCATCGACCTCGTCAATTTGAAAGGCGCCGAGCACCGATACCCTCACGAGCTTTCGGGCGGGATGCGCCAGCGCGTGGCCCTCGCCCGAGCCCTCGCCAACGATCCGCAGATCCTGCTCTTCGACGAGCCCCTGGCCGCGCTCGACGCCCAGACCCGCCGCGTCCTCCAGGACGAGCTGCTCCGCATCTGGAAGGAGACGGGCAAGACCTTCGTCTACGTGACGCACAGCCTGCAGGAGGCGGTGCTCCTCGGCAGCCGCATCGTGCTCATGACCGCGGGGCCCGGGCGGATCAAGCGGATCGTGGAGGTGCCGTTGGCCCGCCCCCGACACGTGACGGGTCGGGCGGAGGCGGAGATGCTCGATCAGCTCGACGTCCTCCTCGGCGAGGAAGTCACGCGGGCCATGGCCCTATGACGGCGTCGCACCTCCGCCAGATCGCCTCGGTGGTCGGGCTCCTCGTGCTCTGGCAGCTTCTCGTCCAGAGCGGGAAGCTCAGCGAGCTCTTTCTGCCCGCCCCGCTCTCCGTGCTCGCCTCCATGTGGGAGATGACGCGCTCCGGCCAGCTGCCGTGGGCCGTCCTCGTGAGCCTGAACCGGGTGGTGCAGGGCTTCGTGTATGGGGCCGCGGTCGGTGTCGTACTCGGTCTTCTCGCCGGCGCGGTGAGCTGGATCGAGGATGTGCTGGACCCGTGGGTGGCCGCCGTCTACCCCATTCCGAAGTCGGCGCTCTTCCCGATCTTTCTCCTGTGGTTCGGCCTCGGTGACGCCTCCAAGATCGCCACCATCGCGATCGGCGTGCTCTTCCTCGTGCTCGTCAATACCGTCACGGGCGTGAAGTCCATCAATCCGGTGCTGCTCAAGGCGGCGCGGGATCTCGGGGCGACGCATCTGCAGGTCTTCACCAAGGTCATCCTGCCCGGGGCCCTGCCCAATATCTTCACCGGGCTTCGCCTCGGCGCGGGCATGGCCCTCATCCTCGTCTTCATCACGGAGATCGAGGCGACCAAGGCGGGACTGGGCTTCCTCTTGTGGGAAGCCTTCCAGCTGCTCGACACCAGGAAGGTCTTCGCGGGCGTCGTCACCTTCGGCCTGCTCGGCGTCGCCACCACCTGGCTGCTCCAGTGGCTGGAGCGGGTGGGATGCCCTTGGCTTCAACGCTCGAACTGACACCACGCTCTAACTGAGGGGAGCGATCCATGGCGCAGAGCCTTCCCGAGTATCTCGACCTGATCAAGCGCACGAAGCCCGAGGAGATCGTCACCATCTCCAGGGAGATGGACCCGGCCTACGAGCTCACGGCCCTCGTGGTCAAGCTGGAGCGCGAAGGGCGGCGACGGCCCGTGCTCATCGCTGAACGAATGCGCGGCACGAAGTTTTCCGTGCTCACGAACCTTCACGCCAGCCGCTCCCGGCTCGCCCTCGCCATGGGCGCGTCACCGGCGGAGATGCTGCCGACGTATCTCCGCGCCATGGACAGGCCCATTCCTCCCAAGATCGTGACGAGCGGGCCCTGCAAGGACGTGATCCTCACCGGCGAGCGCGTCAACCTCTACGAGCTGCCGCAAATCCTCCATCACGAGGGGGACGCCGGCGCCTACCTCACCGCCGCCATTTCCTTCGCCAAGGACCCTACGCGGGAGAACTGGAACTGCGCCTACAACCGCCTCATGATCAAGGGCCGCGACACCACATCGATTCATCTCACGCTGGGCAAGCATCTCTGGGAGTTCCAGCGCATCGCCGAGTCGCTGGGGGCGCCCCTGCCCGTGGGCTTCGCCATCGGTGTGCATCCCGCCATCGCCTTGGGGGCGCTGGCCATCGGCTCCATCGACGAGGACGAGCGAGCCATCATGGGCGCGCTCCTGCGCGAGCCGCTCGAGCTCGTGAAGTGCGAGACCTCCGACGTGCTGGTGCCCGCGCATGCCGAGATCATCATCGAGGCCGAGATCCAGGCCGGCGCGCGGACCCCCGAAGGTCCCTTCGGCGAGTTCACCGGCTACAGCCTGGGCGAGCGTGAGCGGGAAGTGGTCAAGGTGAAGGCCATCACCCATCGCACGGGCGCCTACTTCCAGGACATCACGGTGGCCCATCTCGACCACATGCTGCTGTCCACCATCCCCATGGAGGCCAATCTCTACCGCGCCGTGCGCGCCATGGTGCCGTCGGTCAAGGCGGTGCGGGTGCCCGCCCCCTTCACCTGCTACGTGTCGCTCGAGCAGCGGCTGCCCGGCCAGGCGAAGAACGCCATCCTCTCGGTGCTCGGCGCGGACATGTACATGAAGCGCGTGGTGGTCGTCGACCACGACGTGGATATCTTCGACGACCGACAGGTGACGTGGGCCATCGCCACTCGCTGCCAGCCCGATCGCGACATCACCATCATCACGCACGCGCGGGGCTCCGACCTCGATCCGTCCACGGCGGAGGACGGCTACTCGGCGAAGTGGGGCGTGGACGCCACCGCCAAGCCCTCCCTCGCCGGTTACACCCCGCGCCACCGCGTGCCGCCGGAGGTCTGGCAACGGATCAACCTGAGGGACTTCGGCGTGAAGGACTAGGGATCGGCGTGACGGAGAACTTCGCCGCCCTCCTCGATGCCGTCGCGCGGCGACGGCCGGATGCGCCGGCCCTCGTCTGGGACGGCGGAGCGCTCACCTGGCAGACGCTCGAGCGGCGCGCCGGAGGAGTGGCGCGACGGCTCTCGGATCGGGGGGTCGCCGCGGGAGACACGATAGCGCTCGTCCTTCACAACGGCTGGGGCTTTGCCGCCGCCCTCTGGGGCGGGCTCAAGCTCGGCGCGACCATCGCTCCATTGAATCCGCTCCTCGCCGCGGGCGAGCGGGACCGGGTGCTGGATCATCTGCGGCCCGCCCTCCTCCTCGAGGACGTGCCGGAGGACGAAGCCCGCGGGCCGACCGCCGACGCCGTCGCGCCCGCGCTGATCCTCTACACATCCGGCAGCACGGGCCGGCCCAAAGGCGCCGTGCTCTCCCATGCCGCTCTCCGGGCCGCCAATGAATCGTGGGCGGGCCCCGTGATGCAACTGACGCCGGACGATGTGGTGCTGGCCGCTCTTCCCCTCGCCCACTCTTTTGGCCTCAACGGCGCGCTCCTCGCTCCTCTGCTCGCGGGCGCCACGGTGGCGCTTCGCGAGCGCTTCGTGGCCGAGGAAACGCTCGACGCCATCTCGCGGCATCGCGTCACCGTACTGCCCGCCGTGGCCACCATGTTCCAGAAGATGCTCGAAGTCCCCGCGCTGTCCGCGGCCGCCTGCTCCACGCTGCGGCTGTCGCTGTCCGGAGCGGCGCCCTGCTCGTCGGAGCTGGCCGAGGCGTGGCGGCGACGCACCGGAGTGAGGATTCTCCGCGGGTTCGGGATGACGGAGCTGTTCCGCCCGATCTCCTATCTTGCCGACGAGGCCGCGGACTGGCCGGACGCCATCGGAAGAGCGGTGCCGGACGTCGAGCTGCGCCTGACGGACGACGCGGGCGAGGCGTGCGGAGCGGGCGAGGTCGGCGAGCTCTGGATCCGATCACCCGCGGCCATGGACGGCTACCTGCGATCGGCCGACGAGACCCGCGCCGTCATGCGCGAGGGATGGTTCAGGACGGGCGACCTCGCGCGGATTTCCGCCGCCGGCTTCGTCACCATCGTGGGCCGGAAGAAGGAGCTGATCCTGCGCGGCGGATACTCCGTGGTGCCCGGTGAAGTCGAGGCCGCGCTCCTCGCGCACCCCGCGGTAGCGGAGGCCGCCGTGGTGGGGATTCCGGACGCCGCGCTCGGCGAGGAGGTGGCAGCCTTCGTGACCCTGCGCCCCGACGCACGGGCGGGGCCGGACGAGCTCGTGGCCCATTGCCGCGGCCGGCTCGCCGCCTTCAAGTACCCGCGCCGCGTGTCCATCATGAGCGAATTGCCCAAGGGCGCCACGGGCAAAGTGCTCAAGTGGCGGCTCGCGCGGGGGCCGGGCCTTTGACAGGATTGCCCGAACCCGCGTAAACTTCGGCGCAGTCTCCGCACTCAAGTCCGAAAGGCGGTCCCAGGTGGCGTCCAGTCAGGCCGTGTTCGATCCGCTCATGCCCGAATTCCACTCGGATCCCTACCCGTTCTATCGGGCGCTCCGGGAAGAAGACCCCGTGCACCAGAGCCCGCTCGGATTCTGGGTGTGCACGCGCTACGACGACGCGGTCATGATCCTCCGCGACCCGCGCTTCGGCCGCGAGGGCATGGCCAGGCTCATGGAAGCGCGCCTCGGCCTGACCCAGGACACGTCGCGGGCCCGTGACATGCTGTTCCAGGACCCGCCCGATCACACGCGCCTGCGCGCGCTGGTGAGCCGCGCCTTCACGCCGCGGGTGGTGGAGGTGATGCGCCCGCACGTCCAGGAGATCGTGGACGGGCTTCTCGACCACGTCGAGGGCGCCCGCGCCATGGACGTGATCGAGGATCTCGCCTATCCCCTCCCCGTCACCGTCATCTGCGAGATGCTGGGCGTGCCCGCCTCGGATCAGGACGTGTTCAAGACGTGGTCCACCGATATCGCGCGAAGCCTCGATGCGGGCATCCTTCCCGCCGATTCGGATGTCATCCCGCGCGGCCGGGACGCCCGCCTCGCCCTCGCCGACTATTTTCGATCGCTCATCGCCATCCGCCGGAAAGACCCCCAGCCGGATCTGCTCTCGGCCCTCATCGCCGCCGAGGAGGAGGGCAACAAGCTCAGCGAGGGGGAGCTCGTCTCGACCTGCATGCTCCTCCTCATCGCCGGCCACGAGACCACCGTCAACCTGATCGGCAACGGTCTCTTTGCCCTTCTCCAGCATCCGGACCAGTTCCGAGCGCTTCGCGACGATCCGGCCCTCATCCAGACGGGCATCGAGGAGCTCCTGCGCTTCGACGGTCCCGTGCAACGTACGGGCCGCATGACGACGGCGGAGGTCGAGATCGGGGACAAGCGGATCCCCAAAGACGCGGTGGTCGTCGCCGTCATCGGCGCCGCCAATCGGGATCCCAAACACTTCGCCGATCCGGACCGTCTCGACGTGTCCCGGAAGGAGAATCGTCATATCGCCTTCGGCTTCGGGATCCACTTCTGCCTGGGCGCTCCCCTCGCCCGCCTGGAGGGCCAGATCGCCATCGGCACGCTCCTGCGGCGCATGCCCAAGCTCACCCTCGTCTCGAACGTTCCGGAGTGGCGCGAGTCCTCGACCCTTCGCGGACTCAAGTCGCTCCCCGTGACATTCTGAACACAGGAGGACTTACGAACATGGACGTTCGGCCCACCGCTTCCCTCAGCCGTCGGGACGTGCTCAAGCTCGGCGGCGTGGCCGTGACGGCGGGAGCGGCGGACCTGCACCTCGTGGATCCCCACGAAGCCGCGGCGCAGGCGCCCAAGCGCGGCGGCACGTTCCACATCCGCTTCCACCTTGCCCCCGTTCACTTCGATCCGCAGCAGACGGTCGCCTTCACCACCATGGTGCCGCTGTCCTTCACCCATAGCCGTCTCGTCAAGGTCAAGGCGGGGTCGGTGGTAAAGCCCGGCACGACGCCGATCGAGCCCGACCTCGCCGAGTCGTGGACGCAGCCCAACGACACCACGTATATCTTCAAGCTCCGCCGGGGCGCGCGCTGGCACAACAAGCCCCCCGTCAACGGGCGCGAGGTGACGGCGGAGGACGTCAAGTACACCTACGAGCGCTTCGGGGGCAGCACCAACCCCAATCGCGGCATCCTCGAGCAGGTGGAGAAGATCGAGGTGGTCGACAAGTACACGGTCAAGTTCACCATGAAGGAGCCGTTTGCCTGGCTGCTCGAGGCCCTCGCCTCGACCTCCACCTGGATCATTGCCAAGGAGGTCGTGGAGCAGTACGGGGATCTCAAGAAGCCGGAGAGCTGTATCGGGACTGGACCATGGGTGCTCGAGCGATACGAGCCCAACCTGCGGCTGACCTTCGTGCGAAACCCGAACTACTTCGTGCCCGGACTGCCCTACGTCGACAACGTCGACATGTCCATCGACACCGATCCCGCCTCGGCCTTCGCGGCCTGGCTCACTGGCCGCTACGACTTCGGTCCCGAATACGGGATGGTCGTGCGGCGGAGCGACCTCGCCGCGGCCAAGCGGCGCAAGCCGGGATTGCAGACGCAGGACTACACGGTGGTCTTCGGTGGCATCACGTGGATCCATCTCGACCAGGAGCCCTTCAAGGACATCCGCATGCGGCGCGCCCTCGCCGTGGCCAGCAACTGGAAGGAGGTCCTCGAGACCAACAGCTGGTCGCAGGGTGGATTCGGCGTGCCCAATCCGGCCGTGCCCGCCGCGTTCAAGGACTGGTCCATTCCCATCGATCAGCTGCCCACGGAGGGACGGAAGCTCTACGAGTACGACCCGCGGGAAGCGAGAAGGCTCCTCGCCGAGGCCGGCCTCCCCAACGGCTACAAGACCACCATGGAAACCACGGCGGGGTACGGTCCCGACTACATGGACGGCGTGGAGGTGACCCTCGCGGGCTGGAAGAAGGGCGGCATCGAGGCGGAGCTCAAGATGAAGGAGTACGGCGCCTTCATCTCCACGGCCCTCTTCGGCAAGTTCGACAAGATGGCCTCGGGTCTGTTCGGCATCTGGGCCGACGCCGACAGCTATCTCTACCGCTACTTCATGCCGGGGCAGCCCCTCAATGCCTCGGGGGTGAACGATCCCAAGCTCGCCGACATGATCAAACTGCAGCGCCGCACGTTCAACGTGGCCAAGCGCCGCGAGATCATCTACGACATCCAGCGCTACATCTCCGCGCAGGTGTACGCGCTCTATGGCCCGTCCGTGAACGCGGTGGCGGCCTGGGAGCCCTACGTGAAGAACTTCGGGCCGAATATCGGCCACGACTACGGCGGGCGCCTCATGGTCACCTGGCTCGACCGGTGAAGCTCAAGGACAAGGTCGCGCTCATCACGGGCGCCGGCTCCGGCATCGGCCGCGCCATCGCCCAGCTCTTCGCCGAGGAGGGCGCGCGTATCGTGGCCAACGACGTGAACGCCATTGCGGCCAAGGAGACGGTGGAGAGCCTGGGCGCCCTCGGGTCGGGGGCGCGGGCCATCCAGGCCGATGTCGCGGACAGCCGGCATCTGAAGGCGATGTTCGCGGAGGTGGACCGCGACCTCGGCATCCTCGACGTGCTCGTCAACAACGCGGGCATCGCG
>Ga0137363_10002234_pt1 | contig 11465 bp, 13 predicted proteins | sample MadtaG_FD_104800 | JGI IMG/M metagenome (GOLD analysis project Ga0137363, IMG submission 104800) | Vadose zone soil microbial communities from Angelo Coast Range Reserve, California, USA - Mad1_115_16 metaG | ecosystem: Environmental > Terrestrial > Soil > Vadose zone | place: USA: California...
AGTTTCAGTCCCCTCTTCATCGGGGCATGTGTTTCGACCGGACCCTGGACAAGACCCATTGTGTGGAACTCCGGGGTTTCAGTCCCCTCTTCATCGGGGCATGTGTTTCGACAATGGGCGCACCATGCGCCAACTACGCGCCTACTCGTTTCAGTCCCCTCTTCATCGGGGCATGTGTTTCGACAGGAAATCCTTGACGCTGATCGTGATGTTGCCGCTTGTTTCAGTCCCCTCTTCATCGGGGCATGTGTTTCGACGTTGTTGAAAACAAAGAATATAAAGTTGTGTACAAGTTTCAGTCCCCTCTTCATCGGGGCATGTGTTTCGACCCTCAGGGATTGTTTGTAGCGTGGTTGAATGGTATTCGTTTCAGTCCCCTCTTCATCGGGGCATGTGTTTCGACAAACAAAAAAGAAAAAGGTTCGCAAAATGTTTGAAGGTTTCAGTCCCCTCTTCATCGGGGCATGTGTTTCGACTCTGATAGGGCCAGGGCTTCCAGTCCTTACTTTCTGTTTCAGTCCCCTCTTCATCGGGGCATGTGTTTCGACACGGTAAGCCCGGTTACGGTAACTGCTTGCTCTGATAGTTTCAGTCCCCTCTTCATCGGGGCATGTGTTTCGACGGCGCGCCGAGCGAGTGGTAAACCTTGTAGTCCGCCTGTTTCAGTCCCCTCTTCATCGGGGCATGTGTTTCGACCGCAATCTGAACGAGATCGGCCTGTACACGGCAAATATGTTTCAGTCCCCTCTTCATCGGGGCATGTGTTTCGACAACACTGTGGACCTTGTAGACCATCCTGGACTCAATCGTTTCAGTCCCCTCTTCATCGGGGCATGTGTTTCGACGACAAAAATGCGACCGATGCTTTGGGTCTGCTCAGGGTTTCAGTCCCCTCTTCATCGGGGCATGTGTTTCGACCCGAACAGAGTTTAGTCGATAATCCTTCCAATCCCGGTTTCAGTCCCCTCTTCATCGGGGCATGTGTTTCGACTTCTTTAAAAACATCTTGCCCTAATGGCCATCCCTAGTTTCAGTCCCCTCTTCATCGGGGCATGTGTTTCGACCAACTCGCGCTGTCAAATGCCCTTAACGCGGCCCTGCGTTTCAGTCCCCTCTTCATCGGGGCATGTGTTTCGACTTTGATACCTTTCACCCGCTGGAATCGTTCATCATGTTTCAGTCCCCTCTTCATCGGGGCATGTGTTTCGACACTGTCCAGCTGCTGGAGCGCTGGCTACCTTGATCATGTTTCAGTCCCCTCTTCATCGGGGCATGTGTTTCGACTATACTTTGCTTCCCTGCTGAGCGGGCCGGAAAATACGTTTCAGTCCCCTCTTCATCGGGGCATGTGTTTCGACGTTTACCACGGCAGGCCGGACACCGCCTTTGATGTAGTTTCAGTCCCCTCTTCATCGGGGCATGTGTTTCGACAAGGGTGTCTACAGAATGCCTGGCAAAGCGCGAACACGTTTCAGTCCCCTCTTCATCGGGGCATGTGTTTCGACAAGAACGCTGGGACGCGGGTGTGAAGATACCAGGCGTGTTTCAGTCCCCTCTTCATCGGGGCATGTGTTTCGACGTTGCGAAGAACCAGGCATTCGAACTGCTGCAAAAAGTTTCAGTCCCCTCTTCATCGGGGCATGTGTTTCGACAAAAATACTGAAGGTGCAGAGCAGCCTATTCCACCCGTTTCAGTCCCCTCTTCATCGGGGCATGTGTTTCGACGCACATCTCATCGGAGATTACATTTTCCAGTCTGACGTTTCAGTCCCCTCTTCATCGGGGCATGTGTTTCGACGTATTTACTAAGTCCGTGGCCCTTGTCAATTAACTCGTTTCAGTCCCCTCTTCATCGGGGCATGTGTTTCGACCAAATTGGTGATGTTCAGAGGTTCGCGCACTTCAGGGTTTCAGTCCCCTCTTCATCGGGGCATGTGTTTCGACCCGACAGCTGATCGCCGGTGAGCCACAACAGCTGAGGTTTCAGTCCCCTCTTCATCGGGGCATGTGTTTCGACCCGCCGGTTCCATAAATCCTGATTGTGGCATCGGCCCGTTTCAGTCCCCTCTTCATCGGGGCATGTGTTTCGACGATGGCGTGGCAGTGAGTGAGGAATCGGTCAAGCATCAGTTTCAGTCCCCTCTTCATCGGGGCATGTGTTTCGACCGCTCCAAAAATACCTTTAAATTCAGCAGTTTAGATATTGCCCTAACGTCCAAATTTCCGCAACCCCAAACTTTGCTCTCAACCCCGGTAGGTTTGCGTAAAATAGCGACCATTGGCTTTCCTTCCATTTTTAGAAGATATCCCCACAATAATTTCTAAATTCGCATTCCGCGCATCGTGCTCGTACCGGTGTAGGAGGCGGCAACAGTTCCTCGCGGACCATCTGCCGTATCTGCGCCAGTCGGATTCCAACTTCCTGCTTCAGTTCTTCCGTGATCCTGATCGCCACCAGCTCGCCTACCGGAGCCAGATAAATGAATCCGGTTTCGACATGGGTATCATATAGATCCTCCACCAGCACCGCATACCCAGCCAGTTGCGAAACATGGTTTCGATGCGGACGCCCTCTGGTGTATTTAAAATCCACTGGAAAATATCCTTCGGGCGAGACCACCAGCATGTCCATCTTGCCGGACAGCCCCAGCCTCTCCGAGTGCAGCCAGACATGGAACCGCCGTTCGCCCTCTTTCAGCTTGTACTGCCGCAGGCTTCGCCGCTTCTCCAGCGCATCCAGGTGAAACTCCGCCTCCGTGCCGCGCTGCATCTTAAAGGTGACTTTCCGGTCCAGCGGCATCACCGTGTTATAAAACACAATCCGCGGACAGTACTCATACTGCTTCAAGTCATTCACCCGCAGGGGCATCGGCTCCGCGCCGGCCATCACTTCTCGTCCTCGCGTTTCGCCGTCTGCGCGAACTCCAGCACGTCCATGAACATATAGGCATAGCCCGCGGCGCTCACGTCTTTTTCGCACAGCGGCTGGATCATGATCTTGAACGAGGGCAGCCAGCGCCCCACCGGCGGCTTCTCCGGAAAGTCCGGGGAATCAAGCGCCGCGAACCGCGACTGCGGCACGTCTTTGTACAACCGCTTTTGCCAGTCGCTCTGAATTTTGCGGAAGCGTTCGTACAGCTCCTCGCGTTTGTTGCCGGAAAGCTTTCCCCGAAAGCAGCTGTACTGGATCCTCGTCAGCCCAAAGTCCTTGCACGCCTCAGCCACGCGGACACGCGCCCAGTCGTCCTCCACATCGTAGATCACCATGGTTATGACTTCAGTCATCGGGCGTCAATTACCACTCGGCGCTATGCAACGATCTTCGCGAACGGACTACCATCGAAAGCTAAACGGACGATAGCTCCCTTTGCCGCGCAAAAAGCTCACCAGCGACCGCGCCTGCATCTGGATAATCGACCGAATCTGGTACTGCTGTCCCTGGAATGGCTCGCGTGTCGCCAGCCGTTCCAGCACCTTCTGGCTCAGGGCTTTCTTCGTGGCGTCATCCAGCATGCCATCGTTCATGCCCACCGGCTGCGCCAGGTTACAGAACGCGATCACCGCTCTGTCCACCACCGGCTGCCGGAACTCCTCCACCATATCCAGCACCAGTGACGGCTTCCCCGGACGGTCCACATGCATATATCCGGCAAACGGTTCCAGCCCGGCATTCACCACCGCGCCCCAAACCTGCGTATAAAGGATTCCGTATCCATAGTTCAGCAGCGAGTTGAATGGATCGGTCGCTCCCTGATGGATCCTGCCGGCGAACTCCGCCTTGTTCTCCACAATCGTCTTCACGCCCTCCCAGTAGAGCCGGCCCGCCGCGCCCTCCAGTCCCATGAGTTCCCCACGGCGCTCTTCCACGCACTTTCCCTGTATCTTCCGCGCCTGCAATTCCAGGGCGCGCAGCCGCGGCACGATTTTGCTCAATGCCGCATACCGCTCCGGGGCCGAGCCTTTCAGATACTTGCCAAAATACAGCAGCAAGTGGCGCTGATTGCGCACCTTGCCCCGCACCACCAGACGCGAAATTTCCAGCCCGCGCTCGTCGTGGTAGGCCATCAACTGCTCGCGCCGCGAAGCCACCGTGGCCGTAAGCACCGGCGACGACAGCATGGCATAAGGTCGTCCCGATGACTCCATAAAGCTCAGGCGAATGCCGTGCTCGCAAAACTCCCGCAGCAGGTCGGAAGAGAGCGAGACGCCCCTGGACGCCACCACCACTTCGCTGATGCGAAAGAACGGAAACTCATAAGCCGCCTTGCCCTGTATCTTGATCTGCAGTCGCTCGCTCTTCTTGCCCAGATAAATGCCAAACCCGGAAAGAATAAGCTGCGCCGCGTCTTCCGTCTGCGCAACCCACGGAACAGCCTCGGGATATCGATCGCCTCCGCCTGCATATACCGCCCTGCCATTGGATACCGCCGCCACGGACGAAACGGCGCCCACGCTCGCCGCGGCTTTCTTCGCGAGAAGCCGCCCCGCAACCGTCCGTTCACTCGCCGGAAACGCCAGAGTCACCCCATCAGCCACGGCAACTTCCCGTCCAGCAACATCTTCGGGCAAAACAATCCCAAAGTCCGGATCAAACAGCCAGCCACTCTCCGGAATTTCGTCGGTACGCAAAGGCTCCAGTTCACCGGTGAACAGGTTGTATTGGCCAGTTGATAGATCTGCTTGCAGAGCGTTCATCGTGGCTATTCCCATAATGTTTTACTTTCAAATTTCCAATCCAACATCTGTATAGGGGGCCTCAATAATGTGACACATCAAGTCTTCACACCAACATATTTTGTTGGCTCGTTTGAGTGCGGCAAATTTCCGTCCAGAAATTGGCACCAAATAGCGTGCGCGTGCCAGCCAGCTTTCTTCGGCAGAAGCTTTGTCCTTGAGTGATTCGGGCAAAACTTCATGGCCGTCAAACAGCTCTTCCCATTGGCGCGCCAGGTCTGCAAAATGACTTTGGTTCTGTCCACCAAATGGCATAAAACTTTTGGCAAAGCTTTCACGAATTTGCCTGGATTTTGCCGAAATCTTGTCTTTTAGTTCGGACTTGCTTTTTTCCGGATAAGACTCATTCAGCATTGCTTCAATTGCCGTCTCAGCCAGAAGCCCATCCCGTTCTTCAACACATTCTTCAAGCACTTTCAGAGTGGCGTCCAAATGGTCCTTATCGTATGGCCAATGCCCATTCCCACCGTCTGGGAAGGCAGCATATACATGAACCAGTGCTGGCAATCCTGAATCATTTCCATATCGGTTACACCGTCCGAACCGCTGCAGAAGAGATTCCAGGGGAGCCAGTTCGGAAAAACAAACGTCGTAACTCACATCCAGAGAAACCTCAACAGCCTGAGTTGCCACTAAAACTCTTCCCGCGCACGGCTGCAATTCTTTCTCAATTCTGAAGCGTTGCTCATTCGTAAATCTGGAATGCAAAAGACGCACGTCCTGAACCAGCGGCTTGAGCTTGCCGCACAGGCTAATGGCTCTCTTTACCTGATTCACCACCACCAGCACGGAACCCTGCACTGCCGCCTTCCTGATTGCATCTATCGAATCGGACCTTAATGCGTCATATCTCAACATTTGGAGTTTGTGGCGTGGAGGACGGTCCATTACATCCTTATCAGGACGCAAAACGGGCAGTTCGCCAAACACGCTTTGAATGGCCTCGGCCAAATGCGTTGGCATAGTGGCTGTCATAAACAGAACTCTTGCTCCAAGATGTTCGGTTAGAAATTGCGTGGCGGCAAGTGTTAATGCAGTGACCTCGGGAGTATACGCATGGATCTCGTCAAAGATCAGCTTTGCCTGACTCAGTGACTGCATAAGCCCCTCTACTCCCTTCGGTTCAAACAGCAGTCGCAGTATTTGATAAGGGCTGCAAACGCGAAGGGGTGATATATCAAGGCGGGCGAGGTCACTTTGAAGACGAGTGGTCTGCGCTGCTTTGTCTTTAGTGTATTCCTTTTCCAAAAGTTGTTCGTAAGCGGTGCGAACAGATTTGCCATGGACAACCGCGACATGTTCCGTCCATGACTCAGGATCATTTTTGAGTTCAGGAACAAACATCTCGATGAGCCGTTTTTGCATGGCATTCATCGAGGTCTGATATGGGAGAAGAACAAAAGTGCGGCCATGCAACCCAGCCTCTGCCTGCTTGCCGGACCATAGCAACGCCGCCTCTGTTTTTCCCGTCCCGGTCGGAGCCACCAGGATAGCGTTGCCCTCCTGGACGGCAAGGGCATCCTGATGTGAATTGAGCTTGGCAATACCGGCCTTCTTTTTTATGGCGGTATGGACCTCATTAGTTTCTTTAAATCCGGCGCCAAGCAAATGAGGAGATGCGCTTGCGAGATGGTCTGCCAGCAAAATGAGTCCGCGCACCTGAATACCACCGCGCCGAAGCTCCCATGGAACATGCCTGATTTTTCCGTAGTCGTCCGTCTGCGCCTCGAATTGCTTTGCCAGATCATTCACTCGCTCAAGGGCATGTTTCATCCCGCCGATATAATCGAGGTCCCGGTATTGTGCTAATTCATAACATGGACAGGCCGGCCATCCAGCATTCTGGAATATCTCGCCGGAGTGCGCCAGCATCTGGTAAAGAAGATTTGCCGTTGCTGAGTTCATACCCTCGACTAAACGTCGCGCGTAAGATCCCTCAGATCCAAAGTTTGGTGAAACAGGGAATCTTTCATCGAGCCAGTGAAGATTTTTGTGGTGCAATGCCACGGCAGACTGAATCCAAATCAGTTCGACGGCAGGAATCTTCAGCCAATCAAGGAAGCACAGGCTGAGGATTTCATGGCGGTTGTCAAATTTTTGCGACGCACCATTTAAAACGGCTTGAAATACGTGATGTGCTTTACCAAAATCATGGACTAATGCCGCATAGGCCAGCACACGTGGTAAATGAATCGAGTCATCGGGAACAGGCCAGCCAGGTTGATAAAGCCGGTAGTATTCGGCCATTTGCCCGACGACATCCAGTGAGTGACGAAACAAAGTAGTAGCTGGCCTTGATTTAGCCAGCAGATGCTTCATTCTCGTTTCTAACTCACTTAAAGTCATGCAGCACTCAGGCCATACCCGGCCCAGCAAGTTTTTCGAAAAAAAGCCCTCTATTCAATTTCCGTCCTGAAAATTCGCGTTGCTCGGATGGATCAATAGTGAATGTTTTGGGGAGTTTGTCGCGGCTGATCGTATCCTGTGAACCAGAGTAAAGTTTTAGGGCAGGCCATAACACCTGCAGGTAAACGGCAAATTCTGGTTCGCGCTGCCGGGCATAATTCAAAGCCTTCGGAAGCTGTATGGTGCTGCCCGGCAAAACCCAGGGCCGCCATTCATAAGGAAGGATCGTATGGGAAAAAAAAGCCTCATCGGATTCAGCCAGCTCAGCCCAGGTCACATCCAGGCAGGTTGCCAAATCCTGAGAACGCCCAAGCACATAAGCAAATTCAGGGTTTAAAAAGGCAATGCTCAAACGCTCCAGCAACTCATCATGCCCTCTCAGAAAAAGAGTGAGCCGGGGCCGAAAAAGAAACTCTCTTCGTTGTGGATTTGCCTGGCACTCAACATTCACCGGAAAATTCCAGTTTCGATTTTTCAGCGTGAACTTGCCGCTTCCTCGTTCAATGGGCTGGCTCGTCTCTACGTCGATGGCCTTTCCCTGATGCTCAAAGACATACGCGAATTCAAGTCCCTTGGGTTCAAACCATTCGCCAAGCACGCCAGCCAAATGTCCATAAAGCGTCGCGGGAGGCAGAACCTCATACGTTGGCAGCCGCCCAATCTGCACATGGGGATACCGAAATGAGGTTGTCACAGCCTCGCTTGTAACTTTCAGTACTCTCACGCCAGCCACTCCGGCGATTTTTGGTCAAGCTCTGCCAATAACTGCTCGACGGCCTGGACCGGATGCGGAAGAGCATTGGATTTGCTCTTATTGATTTGATCCACTGTCTCAACTAATGAGGGACGCTGATCGTCAAGATATCCTTCGACCAAGCCTATGTGAAACTTCGATTTGAGCGAATCCTGGTAAACGTCGGCTATCTGCTTCAATGCGGCGGTATTTACCTTCGGAAGACCTTTGTCGGTGGCGCTGATTGCAGTGCCGAAAAGATGATTGCCGCCTTTCGATACGGCCATCATGAGCAGGCGTGGCGAAACATCCGTATAGTGCAATGCCAGCTTCGCTCCGCCTGCAATCTGGCTAAGCCCTTCAAGAAGCTGTTTTAAACGTTGTTTTCGTGCTTCAGCAGGCAATTCGAAGGCACGATCATTATCATAGGACGTTAGTCCATTTTGAGCTGCCAGTTCCTTACGAACGGAATCAAGGTGTTTATAGCCAGTACGGTCAATATGATAAAACCGTCCCAGCATTCGCAGATCAATCGAAAATAGCCCCATGAGCGTTGTGCGATAAAACTCGTGTTCGTGCGGAACCGGATTTCCTTCATGCCTTGCCATCACACCGAAATCGCCCGCTGGATCCGACGCTGCAATTGAAATAAGCGTGCTCATCTTGAGCACGGAACTGCGGGTCAGCGTCGTTTTAGCTTCAATCGGCGTCGCGTTTTTTAGCGTTCCCTTTGCTTCCCTTGAAGCCACGGCATCAGTTTTTGTGGACTGCGCACGCATGTATCCAAAAATGTCATCTTCTGCGTATGCAATTGGGTTGGCATCGGTATAAGCAATTTTTTCTTCGCGAAAGATCGGGGATGGAGTCCAGCCATCCACTCCGCGCAGGGCTTCTCGCCACCAGTATCGGAAAGCTTGTGCAGAAACATAGGGAAATGTCCCTGCTCTGGTTTTTATTTTCTTTACCGAAACAACGTTATCAGTTCGTGCGCCGGACTCAGTACCGGCATTATTCAAAGCAGATGCAGGACAATCCACCAGCAACAACCCGGAAAGATGTGCCATTTCGTCTCCTAATTTATGTTTTCTGATTGTGATCCTGCAGGCAACACAGGCTCGGGAACGTCTGGCTCAGGCAATTCAGCCAAAGCAGAAGAGTTTGCCAGCCGCTCATAGAGCCGAATAAGAACTAATTCCTGTACCAGCCAGTAATCCGACGCAGTACGATCATCATCGCTCTCAAGGTTTAAAGCATTGAGCACTTTTTCCCATGGAAGAGGTTTATTTGCGGCCGATAACTTACGCTGAACATAGGAAAGAAACTGCAAAAACTCGCCCAATCTAAGCTTGCGGCGTACAAGCTGATCTGCCGCCCTGCGCTCTCCTGCTCCGATGATCAAATGATCGGCAATGTGATCGGCGATTTCCCGAATTGCTTCCAGACGTATTCGCTCCATACCAGCCACCTTTTCCAAAAAAAGTTCTGTAACTTTGATAGTCGCAGGCTCGACCTGCTTTCCCTGCCTGCGCAGGAAAAATTGCGCCGCAACCAATTTGGCCTTGTCTCGATAATCATCAAGCCGGAAAGCGTCACCGAGGGCCTCATACAAATAGTTCCGTCGCGTAAATTCAGCCATCTCTGATGAAGGCTCGGCTTTTACCGGTTCTTCTGCGCTGTTTTTTGGCTTTTTCTTTTTGGCTTTTGCTTTTTGCTCCTGGGTCTCCCAGGCGCGGCGCTCAATTTCCTGGTATGCGGGAAATTGACCAGCTTCTCGCCAGAACTCAAGTAATCCGCGTGAAATACGCAATTCCTCGAAATTCGGATCGGTGCCATAATTCGTGGCATGTACGCCTGTGATATCTGATAAGGGAGGAGTGGGCGACAATTTTTTATTGTCCAGCTTTTCCATCGCTTCGCGTGCAGCTTGAAGAAGCTGAGTCCTGGGCCAGCGCAACTTGGGCAGTTCCTCTGACGACATCGCCAAAACGCGCTTAAGTTTTTCAGCAAAAATACTCGTAAGCCGAAGTGTCCAGACAGGATCGGGAGACCACCAAAACAGTGGCCGACCCTCCACCTTAAGCGTCGCAAACGGGTAAAAATGAACGGCAAAGACACACCAGCCACAAACAGGCAAACCAGGAATTCCGCCGGAACCACTGGACATCACGGTTTCACCAGTCAGGAGCGGAACATAACGGCGGTCAGCCAGGATCTTTGCCGGTCTGCCGCAAAACCCACATTTTCTGTTCAATTCCGGAAATTCAGGCTTGTAACTTTCGAGGACTTTATTCAGATAGGCTTGATTTTTTTCCGAGGAAAGGTCTTTTTGTGTCCAGGCACAGTTCGGCAAATGGACCATTAAATATGACTTCCACAGGCCTTTTGTGTATTCCTTCTCTATCTCTTTTGCCTGTAATACCAAATCGTCCAGCGTGAATTGAGTACAGGACTTTTGCAGGCGCAGCTCCAGCACTGCCACTCCTGCATCAACATACGGGTTGCCAGTGTACTTGACCATTCTGCGCCAATCCCAACTTGATTAGTGAAAAAAACCCGAGAAACGTTTCACACAAAATTAAAAAAAAGACCACAAATTTCCAAGCCACTCAATGGCCCCCTCGTCATCTGGGAATTTGTATCGCACGGAATTTTCGCTTATGATTCGCCAAAAGACAAGCGAAAATTACAACACTGCGAAGATTACGAAAAACTGGATTGCGATAAAAGTGAAGATGGTCAGTGATATTATATTAAAATATAACATCAGGAAAGAGACGCAATGCCTGTACATACAACCAATCTGCGCAAAGTAGGCGGCTCGATCATGCTGGCCGTGCCTCCCGTTGTGCTTGAAATGCTGGATTTGCGGCCAGGAACAACGGTCGGTCTTGCGGTCGAGCACGGACGTCTGGTCGTGGAACCGCGTCCGCGGCCACGCTATTCCCTGGATGAGCTGCTGGCTAAGTGCAATGCAAAGGCCCCACGCGGCAAGGAAGAGCGCGAATGGCTTGAAGGCAAGTCTGCGGGCCGCGAGCTTATCTGATGAAACGGGGCGAAATCTGGCTGGTTGCGCTGGATCCGGCGCAGGGGCATGAGCAAAAGGGGCGCCGTCCGGTCCTGATTGTGTCACCGGAGGCATTCAACCGGGTAACGAAAGTGCCTGTGGTTCTTCCGATTACAAGCGGCGGAAGCTTTGCGCGGATGGCCGGGTTTGCCGTGTCCCTCACCGGCGCGGGAACGAAAACCACGGGTGCTGTCCGTTGCGACCAGCCCCGCGCACTCGATCTGAAAGCCCGCAGCGGCAAAAAGCTGGAAAGCGTCTCGGACTCTGTTATGGACGAGGTACTCGCGCGCCTGTTACCGATCTTTGAATAAGCACAAAACCAAAACCATACTGATGACAGCTTAAATTTTAGCTGCTTGAATCTGGCCCATCCCCCAGGCCGTATGCTTTCCCAGATGCACCAGTTCCCCCATCATGAGCCACGGCAGAAACTCATCCAGGTCGCCTTCGTACACCGCCTCTCCCACAAAACCGGACAACCCATGCTGCTGGTGGGTCTTCGATGATGTTCGGGAGCGCTCTTCCCAG
>Ga0137363_10002237_pt1 | contig 11457 bp, 8 predicted proteins | sample MadtaG_FD_104800 | JGI IMG/M metagenome (GOLD analysis project Ga0137363, IMG submission 104800) | Vadose zone soil microbial communities from Angelo Coast Range Reserve, California, USA - Mad1_115_16 metaG | ecosystem: Environmental > Terrestrial > Soil > Vadose zone | place: USA: California...
AAATTCGTCTGCTCGATCAACTGGCGAAAGTGAAAGGCATGCAGCGTCCACAAACAAAATCAATCTCGGCTTACCTGATCAGGATCGCGAGACTCGGGGGCTATCTCGCGCGTGCCGGCGACGCAGCCCCCGGAAACGCGGTCATTTGGAGAGGTCTGTCCCGCTTGACCGACATCGAGCTGGGGTTTGCCCTTGGCGCTAAAACTTGTGGGTAATTGAAAGTCGAATTTCGCTCCATAGGACGAATACGAAATAGACGGAAAGCAGAAGCAGTTCGGGCTCGATCGCGTGACGATATTTTGAAACCGGATACACGAAATAATAAGGGACCGGGTAAACCAAGAGAGCGGAGGCAAAGAGGAGCCATCCGCGCGGACGCCGTGTCAGAACAAAAAGAAGTCCAAGCCAGCCGCCAAGAGACAGCGGCCAGAATTCCCAAGGCCGCCACCACTCCCTGCTTTGGTAAAGCAGCGAAGTGCCGTCCCAGAACCACCAGCTGCGATGAAGCGTCAAATCCAGGAATTCGGAAGGATATTCGCGGACAAAACGCAGGCTGTCGGCTTTGTAATAGTCGAGGAAACCCATCTCTCCCATAGAGGCATATTCTTTGAATATCCGGGGGTTGGCGGCGGGGTGTTTCCCGCTGAACCCCAAGCCGTTGCTGTAGTGGTAATTGCCGAGGTGAAATTCAAACCAGAAATTACTGCGAAAGATTACCGGCCGGCCGAAGACGAGTTCGTTGCGGACTAGCCAGGGCGAAACCAGGGCGGCGAAAAGGACACCAGCAAACGCCGCGGATGCGAACCACGGCTTGAAGGCACGGCGGTTCACGAAGGCTGCGTAAAGAAAAGTGAACGGCATGACGCTCAACAAAGCGGGATTGGTGAGCGCGATCAACGCCCAGAGCGCGCCAAGCGATAGCCAGAGCTTGCGCGTGTTTTTCTCCGCAACATCGAGCGTAACGATGAAGGCCGCGGAAAGTAGAAAAGCGCTCGCGGTAAAGTCCCAAATCCAGGATACCGGCCAGCGAAAAAAAATGGGGCTCAGCGCCCAGATCCACGCGGCGAAGAATCCGATTTGCGCACCCAGTGTGCGGCGTCCCAGCGCATGGATGGTGATGCCGGTAGCGGCGGCTATAAGGCACTGAATCCCGAGCAGCACGATCGCCGAGGCCACTGAGTAGACGCCGAAGACGCGGAAGACCAGCGCCGCCAAGTAAGGATAAACGGGAGCGATCCAGGCCGTCGGTCCCGTGTCCTGGTAAAAGGGTGAACTGAAACCTTGCCCGTGAACGATGTGCGCAGCAATGCTGCAAACTTCGGGGCCAAACGGAAGCATAACGCCGGGAGCCTGGAGGTAAGTTTTTTTCCAGAAGACAAATCCGAATCGCAGAATAAATCCGCAGACGAGAAGCAAGACATAGAGGTTGCGGTATCCGCTGCTCTCCGGTTGTGCGTCGGGAACTGCTGGGGCTTCCGGAACGGCGACGGGCATGTCGTTTATTGTGGGAGACAATCCCGCGCCGCGGCAAGCGCGAGCTCGTAGGCCGCATCCTTATTCGGCACTAGCAACACATCCACGTGCGAAAGGTACGATGCGAGCATTTGAGCCGGAACTCTTAGCGCGCGGTGGCAACGGCACCGATGTGCGTGGCAATTTCGTTAAAGGCGCTCTTGGAGCTGGAGATGACTTCATTGGCACCCAGGCTTTCGAGGATCTCCGTGAATTCGTCCATGTAGCACCGCACGATGATGGTGGCTTTTTTGTTGCGTTCGCGGGAGCGCTTGGTGACGAGTAGAGCAGTCTCGATGACGTTGGAAGTGATGACGATGAGGCGGGCGCGATCCACGCCGGCCTCGATCAGCGTGCTCTCCTCCTTGGCGTCGTCCACAATCACAGGCTCGCCGGCGCGAATCAGATCGTCGACGGCCATGGAATCCTTTTCGACCAGCACGTACGGCCGGGCCGTTTGACGAAGGTGATCCACAAGGTGGCCGCCCAGGTGGCCCCGGCCGACGATGATTACGTGATCCTTCATTTCGCTGGCGAGCATGCGGCATCCCTCCTCCGGGTTGTAACGTTGCATCGCTTGCAGAATAAAAATGGAAATGACAATTCCGAACAAAACGCACTGGCCCCAGAAAGAGTAGAGAATCCACAGCGAACCCGGCTGGACGCGAAGATAGACCGCGTTCAAGAAGGCTTCGGACAAGGGCAGATGTTGGAAGTGATGGAAAAGGATGGTGCCCATGGCGAACCACACCGCCAGCAGTGCGAGGCCCCAGCGGCTCTGGCGGAGGAAAAGAGCGATTCGAATCCAAACGAAGCGGCGCATGAAAACCTGCTGGCGGAATGCTAGGTGGCGCGGCCAAGCAAGTCAACGCGAAGAAAAAATCAAGCGCGGCAGGTTGAACGGAAGAACAATCACGGGAGGGAGTACTGCGCGGCGGCTTGGTTCGCAAGGTAAACTCAGAACAGAAAAACAGGGGACGCAGGACGCGATGAAAGTACGGCTACAGGTGATGAAATTCGGAGGCACGTCGGTCGGCGATGCGGCATGCATCACCAGGACGGCCGAGATTATCGCGAAAGCGGCAAAACAGAGCGGTTGTCTCACTGTGGTCTCCGCGATGAGCGGTGTGACCAACCGATTGATCGAGGCGGCGAAGAAGGCACAGGCAGGAAACACCGAGGAGGCTGCAGCCATTCTCGATGGGCTGCGGCGGCAACACGAGTCCGCGCTCACAAGCCTGATCCCGCAGGAGAAGGAGCGCGCGCGAATCAGCCAGCGTATCGAAGAGGTGCTCGCCGAGGGGAGGCGGCTCTGCGACGGAACAGCACTGCTGCGGGAGCTGACGCCGCGCACTCTGGACGCGATTTCAAGCCTGGGTGAAAGGCTTTCCGCACCCCTGGTGGCCGCTGCTGTCAGGGAGTTGGGACTGTCAAGCGAAGCGATTGAAGCGACGGAGCTGATTGTGACCGACGCCTTCCACGGCGGCGCGGAACCACAGATGGAGCTGACCCGCGCCAAATCGCAAACCCGGTTGCGGCCGCTCTTGGAAAGAGGAATTGCGCCGGTCGTTACCGGGTTTATCGGCGCCACGGCCGACGGGCAACTGACGACACTCGGACGAGGCGGCTCCGACTATTCGGCGACGATCCTGGGCGCGGCGATGGAAGCGGATGAAGTCATCATCTGGACGGACGTCGACGGCGTGCTGACGGCCGATCCCCGGTTGGTACCGGAGGCGCGCACGATTCCGGTCATTTCCTACCGCGAAGCCGCGGAGCTGGCTTACTTTGGCGCAAAAGTCCTGCATCCGAAAACGCTCAATCCCGTCGTCGAAGCCGCCATCCCCGTCTGGATCCGCAACAGTTTCGCTCCGGAAAAGCCCGGCACAAAAATCACTCCGGAAGGCCGCAGCATCGGTGGGGGAGTGAAAGCTCTGACCGCGATTCGCGACGTAACATTGATCAGTGTGGGCGGCCCGGGAATCGTCGGCTTGCCCGATGTGGTGGGGCGTACCTTTTCTACGACCGCCGAAGTCCGCGCCAACGTCCTTCTGATTTCGCAGTCGTCCTCGCAAAACGATATCTGCTTCATCGTCTCCACCGTGGATGCTCAACGCACCGTAGAAGCGCTGCGCAAAGAATTTGCGCAGGACCTGGCGCACCACAAGGTGGAACACATCACCGTCGATTCGAATATAGCGATAGTAGCCGTCGTCGGAGAGAATATGCGCGGAACGCCCGGAATTGCCGGCAGAACTTTCAACGCGCTGGGCCGTGAGAACGTAAACCTGATCGCCATCGCCCAGGGCTCTTCGGAATCCAACATTTCCTTCGTCATCGATGAAAAATCCGTCAAAACAGCCCTCAACACAACCCACCGCGAGTTCGGTCTGGACGCATCGCCTCAGTAAGGGATCTTTGCGTTCGCAGTATGGGAATATGCTACGCTGGCGCGTTTGCGCGGGGAAGTGTGGGCGCCAGGACTTCGCGGCCTCTTACATCTTCGCGTTGACGCAGGGGCGCTCATGAAGAAACTTGTTCTCGTTTTCATTCTGGCGGCTGCATCGGCCACGTTTGCTTCGCAGGCAGCGAAAAATCCGGAGGCTGCGCGGTGGGCAAAAGAAGCGCGGAACGTCACCATCATTCGTGATGACTGGGGCATCGCGCACGTTTACGGAAGAACGGACGCCGACGCGGTCTTCGGCATGATCTACGCGCAGGCGGAAGATGATTTCAACCGCGTCGAGACAAACTACATCAATGCCATGGGCCGGCTTGCCGAGGCGGAGGGCGAATCCAAGATTTACCAGGATCTGCGGATGAAACTCTTCATCGATCCAGCGGCATTGAAGAAGCAATACACGGCGAGCCCCGAGTGGCTGAAGAAACTGATGAACGCTTTCGCCGACGGCCTGAACTACTACCTCTCGAAGCATCCTGACGTGAAACCCAGAGTCATCAAGAAATTTGAACCGTGGATGGCGCTGAGCTTCACCGAGGGAAGCATCGGAGGCGACATCGAGCGCGTGAACCTCGCCCAACTCGAGGCCTTTTACGGAAAGGCTCCCGTGAGTGCGGGACTTTCCGCGGATGACGACGAAATCGAGGAGCCGCGTGGATCAAACGGCATGGCCATCGCGCCATCGAACACCGCTGGTCATCATGCACTTTTGCTGATCAACCCGCACACGTCGTTTTTCTTTCGCTCCGAGCTACAGATGACGAGCGAGGAAGGGCTGGATGCCTACGGCGCGGTGACGTGGGGCCAGTTTTTCGTCTACCAGGGATTCAACGATAGAGCCGGGTGGATGCACACCTCAAGCGGAGTCAACGCCATCAGCGAGTATCTCGAAACGGTGGAAAAGAAGGGCGATCGGTTCTATTACAAATACGGGAAAGAGCAGCGGCCACTCGAAGCGAAAGAAGTCATCGTGCCGTACAAGAGCGCTCAGGGGATGGCGGAAAAGAGGTTCACCGTATACCGCACTCATCACGGCCCAATCGTGCGCGAGGCGGACGGACGGTGGGTGAGCATCCGCCTGATGCAGGAACCTGTGAAAGCGCTGACGCAATCCTATACGCGCACGAAGGCAAAGGACTACAAGTCATTCCGGCAGACCATGGAGCTGCATACCAACTCGTCGAACAACACGATCTTTGCCGATGCCGATGGCAACATCGCCTACTTTCACGGGAACTTCATTCCACGGCGCGATACCGGCTTTGACTGGACGAAACCGGTCGACGGGAGCACTCCAGCCACGGAGTGGCACGAACTTCTTTCCGTCGACGAGACACCGCACCTGTTGAATCCGAAAATCGGCTGGCTCTACAACTCGAACAATTGGCCGTGGTCCGCCGCCGGGCCGAGCAGCCCAAGAAAAGAAGACTTTCCCGCTTATGTCGAGACCGGAGGAGAATCAGCGCGAGGGTTGCACGCTATTCGCGTGCTGCAGGACAAGAAAGATTTCACCGTCGACTCGCTGATTGCGGCAGCGTATGACAGTTATCTGACTTGGTTTGAGAAGCCCATCCCGTGTCTGGTGAAGGCGTGGAACGATGTGCCTGCTGATAGTCCGCTGAAGGCGAACTTGGCCGCGCAAATCGGACACTTGCGCGGGTGGGATTTGCGGTGGGGAGTTACGTCCGTGCCGACTTCCTTGGCGGTGTTCTGGGGCCAGGACATTCAGCGGCGTGCAGCCGATGACGCGAAAAAGGCCGGCATGTACCTCAGCGACTACATCTGTACAAAAGTGCCGCCAGAGGTCCTTTTGCAATCGCTATCGGACGCGTCAGACAAACTCGCGGCAGATTTCGGCACCTGGAAGACGCCGTGGGGAGACATCAATCGGTTCGAGCGCCTGACTGGCGATATCGTCCAGCCCTTCAGCGACGCGGGGCCGAGCATTCCGGTGGGTTTCACATCGGCGGTGTGGGGTTCGCTGGCCTCTTTCGGGGCCCGGGCATATCCCGGAACCAAGAACTGGTATGGAACGAGCGGAAACAGCTTTGTTGCCGTGGTCGAATTTGGCGAGAAAGTGCGGGCTCGTGCCGTAACTGCCGGAGGCGAGAGCGGCAATCCAACGTCACCGCACTTCAACGACGAAGCCCAGAGATACAGCACGGGTGACTTGCGCGAGGTCTACTTCTATCGCTCCCAGCTCCAAGGACACACCGAGAAGCAATACCATCCCGGAAATTGAGCAGGCGTGAACACGACTGGCATGCCGCATTTTGTTGCCGATTCTTCCGTTACGTATGTATCCCTTCCAGCAGATCCGTTTCCCGCACTCGCCCGCCGGTCACAGTGCTAAATACCCGGTAGAACGACTGCCGTCCCCACAATGCTTCGTGATCGTCCGGCGACAAGTCCTTCAGCCGCTCGTACGCGGTCACCTGTGATTCGTGGCAGCAGATCGCCCGCCACACTGTCGGCCAGAAGCTGCGCGTATCAATCACTGTGGTAATCGCCCAGTCTGGCCACGGCACGGCCTGCCGTTCAATGCCGTCGACCGTCGAGACCAATTTCCGGAAAGCTGACTCGTAAGCTTTCCAGGTCGATTCCGGCCAGGCCATATAGTAAAGCTTCGACACCGCATGCGGCTGCACGGCCTCGATCCCATCGCATGGAAACGCGGGGGCGGGGGCGGCGACGATGGCCGCTGTGGTGAATTGGGAGATCGCAATATGATCGGGATGCCCGTAAGCACCGTCAGGTCCGAACGTCACGACTACGTCGGGCCGGACCCGCCTTATGTGTCCCACGATGGTTGCGACAGCCTCGCGAGGGTTCGCACGGTCGAGACGCTGATCGTGGTAATTGAGGATTGAGACTTCGCGCACACCCAAAGCTGTGGCGGCGGCGCGCAGCTCACCCTCACGGATGTTCGCCAGCGCCAATGGGCCGGGATGCTGATGATCGTCCAGACGATAGCCGCGGAAGCGGCCACTATCGCCACGCGTCGCGGTCAGCAGAAAGACGTCAACGCCTTCGGATGCGTATTTCGCAAGCGTGCCACCCACCCCCAGGGATTCGTCATCGGGGTGCGCGAGCACGGCCATCAATCTCGGAGTCCGCATGATTTCTGTGATCCGTTTGGGCCAATTGGCTGCCGCGCCGATTTGCGCCGGGGTCTCGAACAAACCCAATTTGTGATCAGGCACCGCCCGGCTGCGAAATCACCGCCCCAACCCTGTGCGGATGCGCGCCAAGTGGTGCCAACTGTGCCGTAATGCGTGGTCCTCAATGACAAACTGCGCGGTGACAGGCGCGCCGAAGCTCAGCGAAAAGGGAGCTGCGCAATCCAATTCTTCATCCGTGAACGCGCGTACTGCATTGGCCGCTTCATGACTGTTCCGACGCAAGAGTTCGAGCGCGGCGGCCTTCGTTACCTCAGCACGCTCGCGGGCATGCTTGGCATTTACCTCGGCGACGACATCCCACGTGACGTCCGTAACGGCCTTCCCGCTGGCGATTGCTCGTGCGACATCAATCTCGATCGGGTACATGCTGGCAACATGGTGCACGATTACGCCGACCGAGCGACGGTCCGTAGCCGACGCCGTTGCGCGCCATTCGTCTTCCGAGAGTCCTTCAGCAAAGGCAGCCAAGACGGCAGCGCCTTCCTCGATGCGATCAGCCAATAATTCAGCGCGACGACCTACGGAACCTCTGATCTTGTGAGCGGTGGTGGTCTGTGATGACATATTTCATTTCCTTTTCTGCTTGGATTATGGTCGACCAGCGATTCTCTTCTTTGACTGTGTTGACGGAGCCAGTATTCGACAAAATATGTGTGGTTACTTGTCTCCAGCGACTGGCTTTCTTGCTCGCAAGCGAAGCGTCTCCGCACCACCGATCGCACGGATTAACGCGGATTGACCATGATTCTGGTTTGATCCGCGTGAATCCTCGAAATTTGTGGCGAAGGATTGTTGTCTCCCGACTGCAAGCTTTTAGATTCAGACCAGATCATCAAGCTTCAATAGCGTGCTTCCGCCTTTCCACGAGGCCTCGAGCTGCTTTTGCACAAAGCCGGCATCGTATTCCTTACCCTGGGCCTTGAGCGCCTGCTGCAACCCGAACAACGAACGTGGGTTGCGCGGGTGGAGGTCTAAGTCTTCGCGGAAAACTTTCTCCGCACTCACATCGTCTCCGTTCATCAGAAGCGCCGCACCGAGTGACTCGCGTACGGGGAAGAACCAGTCCTCTGGCTCGGCATATTTGAGAGTGTCCTGGGCGGCCACAGCACTTCGCAACAGAGCGATGGTGCCCGTTTTGTCTTTTTTCGCCAAAGCAATCTTCGCACCCAACACGTCTCTTGCGATCTTCAGGACGTCTTTTGCCTTGTTGTATACTGGCATGGCAAAGACCATATCCTCCGGCGTATTCTTTTCCGCGTCCGACACGACCTGATACTCCACTTCGGCTTCACTCGTCTTACCTTTAGCTGCCAGGGCCATGCCGCGCGCGAAATGCCAGAACACGGTAACGATCTTCATCTCCGAATCGGGACTGGGCATGTTGAGGATCTCGTCCCACCTGTGGAAGCGCACGCCCACCGCGATGGGGATAGTCATGAAGCCTTCCAGTGGCGGCATGTCCTTGACATGGGGCGCCACATGGGCAGCCAGCATGTCGGCATTTTTGTGGGCTTCAGCGTAGTCGCCATTCATGGCTGAACACATAGCGACGAAGTGCAGGTTGTGGCTGTAGTACATCAGGGGGTAGATGCCCTGCGCGCCACTCGCCTTGATGTAGGCCTGATCGACTGCCGCCGCTTCCTGGTTGGTTTTCACCGCCGCTGCGTAGTCGCCTGTGCGTATGTAGACATGAGCCGGCATGTGAACGATGTGCCCCGCCGCAGGGGCCATGGCAGCCAGCCGGTTAGCTCCAGCCAGGGCCCGCTCCGGAGACTTTGAGGCTTCCACCGAATGAATGTAGTAATGGATCGCGCCCAAATGGTTGGGATCCCGTTTGATCACCGATTCGAGGGTCGCAACGATTTCTAGGGTGCCCTCGCGCGGAGTTCCGTCCACCATCCACAATCCCCAGGGATGAAGGTTCATTCCGGATTCCGCGAATAGCGTAGCCGCGTCGAGGTCGTCGGGAAAGTGCTTGACAACTTCGCGCATGGCCTCGTGATAGGCCTCGGCCGCCTGCCGACGGTCCGCCTTGGGATCGGCCGGAAAACGCAGCGCCATGGCCTTGATGTAAGCCTGCTCAGCAGGCGAAGTGCTACCAGAGAGATCGACCGCCTTCTGGATGGCCGTATGGGCCGCTGCGAAGCGGGCGTCGCTGGCGGCGTCGTTGTAGTTGGGTCCAACGGCCTCGGCCACTCCCCAATAGGCTATGGCCAATTTCCGGTCAAGATCTGCGGCACGCTGAAATGAGCGGGCGGCTTCGTCGTGGTTAAAAGCGTAGATTTGACGCAATCCCTGATCAAAGAATTGCTGGGCTTGCGCGTTGTCGGTTGATACCGGGTGATGCAGGTCGCCATAGCCCTGCATCAAAGTCGCTGGTTTTGCCTGGGAGTGAGCCGAATGCTCCTGTGCCGTGACCTTGGCGCAGAGGAGCAGGCCGAACACGACCATACTCAGGCTCAGAACGCCCTTGTGAGTGTAATTGCGATGTTTCAACCGCATACGTTTTCTCCCTCTCATCTCGAATTGATTTGAAGCCCATGTCGCATGTGTTAACGCTTCGACTGCGGCTATGATGTGCCGGATTGGCTGTCCGAACTTACCCGCGCGTCTGGTTCTCTTGCCTGCGGCGCGATACTATGTGACTAACTTGACCAAGCGTCCGGGTGACTTTGCCGACAGTCCCGACAATCGTGTGAGGAGCCGAATGGATGTCCTTTCGACAGTGCTGAAGACGGTGAAACTCGAAGGCGCGATGTTTTACAACGCCGAGTTTTCAGCACCGTGGAGCTTTCGCTCGCCGCCCTCGTGCCTCGTGGCGCCGTACGTGTCGCCGGAGCCCAGGCACGTGATCATTTTTCACTTACTCACGCATGGGCGGGCTTATGCGAATATCGAGGACGGGCAGCGAATTGCGCTCTCTGCCGGGGACATTGTCGTCTTTCCCCACGGCGATCCCCACGTCATGGGAAACGGTCGCGATGTCCAGCCGAAGGATTTTGCCAAAACCCTGCACGAGATCTTCTCGCAAGGTCTCAAGCTGGCGCGCATGGGGGGCGGTGGCGAGATCACCCGATTCGTTTGTGGTTATCTTGTCTGCGATCCTCAGTTAAGCAAATCTTTTTTGGGTGGCCTTCCCCCCATGTTCAAGGTCAGCATCAGCGGCGACAGCTCCGGCCAATGGCTGGGAAACTCCATCAGTTATTCGGTTGGGCAAGCAGGCGACTCACAGTCAGGAAGCGCAATCGTGGTTGCAAAGCTGTCCGAAGCGCTGTTCGCAGAAACCCTGCGACGCTACGTGGAGCTGTTACCGCCGGGCCAGACCGGATGGCTCGCCGGGGCACGCGACCCTGATGTTGGCAGCGCGCTCGCGCTCGTGCATCGAGAGCCGGCCGACCCGTGGACCATCGCGGAGCTGGCCAGGCGGGTGGGAGTCTCGCGGTCTGTGCTAGCAGAGCGCTTCCGCCACTTCCTCGGCCTGCCCCCCATGGCCTACGTCACACGTTGGCGAATGCAGTTGGGTGCGCAGCTGCTCATGTCCACCAGTCACAGCATCGCGCAGATCGCTGCCGAAGTCGGCTACGAATCCGAGCCGGCGTTCAACCGCGCATTCAAGCGCGAATTTGCCTCACCGCCCGCGCGCTTTCGTATGAAGTCGAAAGTCGCCGCTGCCCATTAAGCTCGCCCCGCACTAACTCTGAATAAGTCGCCCTACCGGACATGTGGTCTTTAGCCCAATTCCACTTCTCCGCGTTTATCGGGGAGTGTGCTGTTGTTAAGATATAATGCAGCCCGTGAAAGAGCCCATTCCCCTTGCATTCGGCGTAGTTCTGCTAGTCGCAGGACTGGGTATCGGCCCAGCCATGGCGCAGAATAAGAAAAACGACTGCAAAAGCCCACCGAAACTTCTTTCCCAACCAAAGTTTTCCGACGAAGCCAAATTATGCGGCGCTCGACCAACTGGCTGCCAAAGGGGCCAGCATCGTCAACAAACACTTTGGGTCTAGGGAAGCAGCGCTGGCAGCTGCAAAGAAGCAAGATGATGTGCGCGAAGTGATCGCAAGTCATTTGGCGCGCGAGGTTACGTCGAAATAGGTGTGAGAAAATACGACTAAACTCAGCCCTTCCGCCCGGAAAGAGTGGAAGGGCATAGCCCTTGCTGGCAGTACCGGGTGGTTGCCTCTACTGCTTGTCGTACACCGCAGTGCTTGTAAACTTCGCGCCCTTCGAATCGGTTCCGGTGATGGTGACCGTGCGGGTCTTGCCGTCGGCCGACACGACGCCACGACCGCTGATCGTAAC